>Ga0307442_1000163_pt1 | contig 29205 bp, 22 predicted proteins | sample SalMarWE160430MG_FD_202143 | JGI IMG/M metagenome (GOLD analysis project Ga0307442, IMG submission 202143) | Salt marsh sediment microbial communities from the Plum Island Ecosystem LTER, Massachusetts, United States - WE1604-30 | ecosystem: Environmental > Aquatic > Marine > Intertidal zone >...
TCGGTTAATCCATATTGGTTCCCAAAATAAAAAATATTTTCAAGTACTGTAAAATCAAGGTATAATTTAGCTAAATCTTGAGGAACATATCCATAAATTGGACGTATTCTTCGAGCATTCCGTTTATTGATATCTAATCCATAAACTCGACAGAAACCGGTGATTTTACGCATTCCAAGTAAGCCTTTAATGAAAGTTGATTTACCAGCTCCACTTTCACCAAGAATTCCTAAAATTTTTCCGTGTTGCAAGTTCAATGATACTGAATCAACTATTAATTTTTTTCCCACAAAAACACTCAAATTTTCGCATTCAATAGCAGAATATTGTTTCAAGTGACTAAGAGTAAGTTTTGCTCCAATTCCCAACCTTAGCTTAATTTTTTGAGGTATTGAGAGTTTTTGATAAATTTTAAGCATTACATATAGAATGATTAGGCCCCCTTCTACTAATAATATGGAAACCAACATTTGATTCCATGGTTTCGAATTAAAACTTTGATCTATTTTTAGCTCGTCAATAATTACTATACCATATGGTACATTCCTAAGATCTCCTCCAAAACCAGGAGAATCTCCTACTCCACCAGTTGTTTGACTTATACATCCGGCATACCAAATCAAAGTATTGTCGATCTCCTCAGGTTGGTAATTATAATCATATAATGCTTTTGAAGCAAGATAAGTCACTAAAAAGTTCGAAGGTAACTCTAAATATGTTCCTAATGCGGGAAGCAATGAAAAGCTCCCATCCGCTTTTTGAGCACTTTTTAAAAATTCTATAACACTTATTCTTGACATTGGTTCTTGATATAACAGCTCGTTAAAAATTTCTAATCCGTAGTAGGTAGAAATTGTATCGCTGTGAAATCCAATGTATATAGAGAAGCCACCATCAGCATTCTGGCAAGATCTAACCCAATGAGTGAGATTCACATTATCAATTTTATCAAGCGATTCTAAGAATTCTAAAGAATTTAGGGCCCAATACGTGGATTGTATGACCGAAATATTTGTATCAATTAAGTTAAGCAATACCTCATTATATGGAATGTATAATGATAAAATATATTCAACATCACCTCCTGCTCGAAAACCACCATCAGCATTTTGGAGTTCAATTAAGTAATTAGATGTCGTATCAGATAAGAAACTAATTTTTTGCCCAAGACCCTCATAATTGAAAGGTAAAAACATTTCTAATATATTTAAAGCACAATAAGTAGAAAATAGAGTCGAATTTTGGTTAGGTTGTGACCCAAAACCATAATCTTCAAGATTAAAACAAGCATTCACATAGTTCAATATGGAATTTATTTGATAATTTTCAAATAAGGAATAAATGAATGTATCAGGAGCATAATTTTTTAATGCTAGTACACCATTATAATTTGAGTGTAATGATATTGACCCAAAAAGCGTATTGAAAGCTTGAAAGTAATGCAACCAATTATAATAATTAATTGTGGTTTGGTTTATTAGATTTTTTTGGGCAATAGTTAGAATCATTTTAGATTTTAATAAATCAATTCCTTTCATGGCAGCCCAACCTGATTTAAAATCAGATTCACCATTGGGAGTCGAACTATATCCACCATCAGCATTCTGACTTTGGATTAGAAATTCCAATGTCTTATTCTCATCATGAAATGGGTACCCAAGAGTTTCTAAAGCCGCTAACGCAAAATAAGTAGACTGGACATTAGTCCTCAAGCCTAGAGGATCTCTATATCCTCCATCAGTACTGTTATATGAGAAATATATGGTTGAATTAATTAAACCAAGCTCAATAAGACTATAATTCATGCCTAATTCTTGAAATGCTCTTATCCCGTAATAATTTGACTCTAAAGTTACACTTAACGAGTAATTTGTAAGGTAATATCCTATTCCTCCCACAGTGGGAAGTAAAGTTGAATTGATGAACTTTCCAATGTTGGTATTGTTGATTAAATCATTTCTCGAGAATCTGTTTGCTAAATAAATTGCATTATATGTGGTAATAACATCCGAGTCGTTTAATAATGGATTTCCTTTAAATCCCCACCCTGCATCATTCATCGAATCTGAAATGAAATTGGCTATTTTATTAACTCGAAAAACGTTTTGAGGAGAATCAAAAAGGAAAGCATCTCTTTTATCAATTGTCTTCACAACTTGGTATGTAGATATTAGAGATCCTATACCACCAATATCAGAATAGGAACCATCTGCATTTTGTTTTTCAATGAGATAATTAAGCATGAAGTTTGACAAGTAGGGATTTAGGTAGCTATCTGGATCCACGATGTTGGATCCTAATAGTGAAAAATTGACCGAATCAATCGCTCTAAAATTTATATCAATATTGGGTTCTACAAATAACCCCGCATCATTTTGATGCGTTTTAGTAAAAGTTACGCCGGCAGTTTTTATCTGATTAGCTGTAGCATTATTAAAATGCCACACAAAAGGAACATTTACTAATACAAGTGTCAACAAAGGTGTTCCGATTAATACCAGAAAGAATAAGAATAGTTTTAATCTTTTTTTATTCTTTCGATTTAATTTAGGTTTTTTCATTTTCAACCTCTTTATTTTCAACAAGTAATGTGCTTTGATCTTTTTCTTTCTGTTCCTCTTCTTTAATTCTTATTTGAAAGAACCTTCTGAATGTAGCAATATCTCGACTCATTGCAGTTATATTAAAACCCTTATTAACTATAAATTGAATTAGTTTTGGAAGGTTTACTTCAAAATCATCCATCATTATTTCAACCACTTCATTTCCTACACGTAGTATTTCTTGAATTGGAGAAAATTGTTGAATAATGCTGATTATTTGTTGATTTAAGTTATCAATTGTGACTCTCGCAATCATTCCATTACTTGGTAATGAATTTATTAATTTTTGAGGCGAGTCGAATGAAAGCATTTTACCTTCCCTTAATATTGCTGCTTTATCGCAGATAAGTGCTGCTTCCAAGTCATGTGTGATGATAAACATCGTTGTTTGAAGCTTTTGATTCAATTTCTTAAGATAACTAAGGATCTCGTACCGTTTAGATGCATCAACACCAGTTGTAGGCTCATCTAGGAATAGTACATTTGGATTATGAATCAATCCAATAGCCATAGATAATCTCTTCTTTTCTCCACCACTCATATATTTAACACGTTTATTCCACATGTCCTTTGGAATATCTAAGATTGTAAATAAATCTTTTGCTACTTTAGTCGCTTCTATTTTACTCATGCCATAAGTTGAAGTGAAAATTTCAACGTTAGCTAAAGGTGATAAATCAAAATATAAGTTTAGTTGCTCCAATTGAGGAACATAACCTATATTACTAAGTATTACCCCGTGATTTCTTTTTTTTTGAGGGGATAATCCTGTTACATTAACTTTTCCACTCCAATATTTTTGAACAATTTGACAAGTGAGAACCCTGATAATTGTAGTTTTTCCCGCTCCAGAAATTCCAAACATTCCAATAATTTCTCCTTTATTAACATTGAAAGAAACATCGCGAACAATATGTTTTTTACCGAAATGAACATTTAATTTTTCAACCTCTACCATAATTTCTACTGGATTTTCTGATATCGGACATTACACCTCATATTTCCGTCTTTTAAATAATATAAATGAAAATACGACAAGGATTATACTAACTAGTAATAGAACATAGAAATCAAATCCAAATACGGATTTTCCTTTGGTTATAATACCATTTATCAGAGGGTCACCGTGAGATAATGGTAAAATGTACGCTACGAATTGTAAATAAACTGGCATCGCGCTTATTGGAACGAAAATACCACTCAATAAAACTAAAACTAAAAAGACAGCAAAGAATAATTGATTCGCTTCGGTTTTTGTTTTACTACTTGAACTTATAAAAATTCCTAACGAAAGACCGGCAAATCCTAACACAAATAAAGCTAAAAATAGATCAAATACTGATCCAACAATATATAACCCAAATGAAAGCGCAGTAGCAACTAATGATATATTTTGAATAAGCAAAACAAGTGTATAAGTTATGTACTTAGCAAGGAGTATCTCATTTCTTTTTATGGGTGTTAAGAGTAAACGAGCGATTGGTTGCTCATGAACGATGACTAAAATGGTGAGGACCATTCCGACTCCAATGACCATGAAAGAAAGAGTCATTACGATACTATTATTAAATTTGGAGCTATAATTTTCTGGGATAGCAAATTCCTCAAATCCTCTTAAATCGAATTGAGGAGTAAGATTATTATCTTTCACAAAAATTTTAACTGAATCGAAGACAGCATTAATGTTTTCTTGAATTTTTTGGGGATCTGAAGAATCTATAATGCAATCGATCAATCCAGGGTAATTCAAAGTTAATAACTCACTAAAATCAACTGGAATAGCAATAATAATTTCAATTTGCTTCGTGTTTAATAATTCCCTCGCAGATTCCATGCCATATATATCCGTAGTAGCATTATAAAAGTGAACTAAATTCAATAATTCTGATTTGTTTACCGCATTCACATATGGCCCGTGATAGTTATCTATTCTGGATTCTGTGAAATTATTTTCATTAATAAAAGTATTGGAATCATAAGAAACGACTACACAATTGATAGGCATCACTGGTACCGTGCTTGAGATACTCCCCATTACCCCTAATAACGCTATAACTAAAGGGGGGACAACTAAGGCAATGAAAATATTAAATTTATCCGTCCATAGCATTCGAAATTCTTTTTTGACTTGATTTAGTACCCGGAGAATCCTTGTTCTTAATGCATTAGTTAAAATATTTAATTTTAAAGGTTCCTTTCTTCCCTGGATGTTTCACACCTCCAATTTCTTAAATTTATATGCAATATATGCAAGAATCAGGAAAACCAATGAAATTAAATTTAACAATATCACGTGCCCTGCATTAAAAGATAGACCTCGCATTGTAATATCTGAAATCAAAATTGAGGCATGATTCAACGGTAACACATCAACTATAATTCTCATGCTACTTCCAAGAGATTCAGCGGGAATTATGGTACCAGAAAATATGATTATTATAATAAGTAACATCATGTACATCTGATTTGCTCCTTGCTCAGTTGGACTGAGCGTGGAGATAAATAATCCCATGCATATACCACTAAATCCTATCATTATGAGAACAAGAAATAAGTAAAACAGCGAGCCCAAACTATATAACCCGAAAAAAGCAGTCAAGGTAAAAATTTCGGCTGCTTGCAATATCATTATCACGGAGTTGGCAATTATTTTACTCAGTAATATTTCTCTTTTCGTGGTGGGTGTAATTAACATCCTTGGTAGGGGTTTTTCTGATACAATGGATAATGCCGTCAAATTCATGGTCGTGGCTATAATTATTATGGGCAATATTAAAGGCAGAGCGTAATTTAGAATTTGAGATTCCCAAGAAGGAGGACCGAATTCCAAATGCGGAATCATTATGGTAAAATTTGTTAAAAAATCTATTTCGACTCTAAACATTGCTAATGGTTCTTGGAAAGCAACTTCAATGGCACTTATGGCACCACTATCCGTCCCATCAATATGATAAAAGATAACTGGATTGGTATTATTTTCTATAGACTCAGAAAAATTTTCAGGTAATATTATGAAGACATCTATTAATTCATTTTTTAGGTAATATAAGCAGCTATCAAATGCTTCACCAAATTCTTCAAGATTAGTAGCATTAAAGGAACGATAAAGATCCCAAGTCGTTGTGTTATGTTCCATAACAGAAATAAAAGTTTCATCGTAAATAGAAGAATTTTCAGGAAAAGCATCATTGGTTGGCATGCTATCTCTAGTAATGACAGCTCCCGTAAAAAATTTAGTAGGACCCCCTCCTGCAGTAAGCCCAAATATTACGATCAGAATTATAGGAATAACAAATAATAATATTAGAGTTCGTTTATCTGATTTGATTCTATTGAATTCCTTTTTAACTAATCCTCCTAAATTCATTTTCTAAATCTCTTGGAAAATCATGTTATCTTGTTATAATGAAATTAGTAAAAATTTCAAGGACTATATTGATATTATTAAAGGTTTATAGGTGTTTTTGATTAAAAAGTGTTTGTCTCTAAACTAACATGAAACTAATTTTTAGGACGATAATGAACAAGATAGTCTTTTATTTTTAACTCTATCTCTCTAAATAAGTTTATCTTCTATTATCCTTTGATATAAAGGAACTAAAAGTGGAATTATCATCGTCAATGAATTCCCAGAATTCTCGGTATATTTCTTCTAAAGTCATGTTTGATTTTTGTGGTTTCATATCATTAACTTGAAAATCAACTTTTTGATATCCTCGAATCGCAAAATTCTTATCTATGAATATTTGAAAATGATGTTCACATATCATTCCTTTAGCAATGGATACAGTCGTCAAATGTTTTGATTCACTCATGATTTCTAATGGTATGTCAATTTCTTTTGTTGAATTACATATAGGACACGAAACTTTAATTGACTGGACTATTCTGGGCAAATTTTGAGAAATACTCAATTCGGACTCCTCTTATATTTTATATTATTTTGTATAGAATAATTTAAACTACTCAATTTTGGATTTAATTCTCAATGCTTAAGTGAAATGTAACACAGATTTAAATATATTTTAAATTAATGCTAATGAAGATAATGAATGATTTAGATGTTTTTTTCAACCCAAAAAGTATAGCAATTATAGGTGCTTCAGAATCCATTAAATTCGGTCATTCAATGACAAACTACTTGCTGAATTCGCAGTTCAAAACATATCCCATAAATATTGGAAAAAGGATAATTTTTGGACACAAAGCTTACAAGAATATTGGTGAAGTTCCAGATGATATTGAATTAGCAATAATTGTCGTTAATAATGAACACGTGCTACAATCTGTGAAAGATTGCGTAAAGAAAGGGATAAAAGGGGTCATCATCGAAAGTGCAGGATTCTCTGAGACAGGCAATGAAACTCTCTCAAATATACAAAGTGAAATCGAAGATATTGCTAAGAATGAAAACATTAGAATCATTGGACCGAATTGTGTAGGTGTGACAAACTTTATGAACAAATTTACAACTACTGAGATAAATTTTGAAGAAGCTGTTGAAAGAGGGAAGATTTCAGTAATAGCGCAATCAGGAGTACTAGGAAATATATTTGTTGATTGGGCTGCTAGTCAAAAAATTGGATTAAACAAAATAATTACTTTAGGAAATAAAGTAGATGTAGATGAAATTGATATTTTGGATTATCTTGAGAAGGATCAAGATACCCAGGTCATTACATTATATCTAGAGGGAGTAAAACGTGGAGCACAATTTATAGATCGGATGAAAACAATGTCAAAACCCATTTTGGTTATGAAAAATGGACGTAGTAGTATCGGTTCTAAAGCAATTCAAAGTCATACCGGCTCAATTGCAGGCAATGATAAAATTTATGAGTCTCTTTTTAAACAATTTAAAGGAGTATATCGGATCAATAATTTCTACGAAATGTTTGATATTGCCAACGCTTTTGCCACTCAACCCTTGCCAAAAGGAAATAATATTGCAATAACAACCTCATCTGGAAGTTTGGGGGCGTTAGCTTGTGACTTAATTGATAAAATGGGCTTAAACTTGGCAACTCTTAGCAAATCTACTATGGAAGAAATAAGTTTAATAGCACCTAATTGGATATCTGCAAGAAACCCTGTAGATCTAGGGCCTTCTTCCTTTTCTACCTTTAGACCTTCTTTAAAATTATTAATGAATGATTCAAATGTTGATGCATTGTTAAACATATTTGCTGTTCCCAAAATGCCGATTAAAACATATTCCATCCCAATTTCCCCACAATTAAGAGATATGAAGTTATTGTCAAGAAGCACGGGAAAACCAATTATTACTTGCGTGTACGGGTCTAGATGGGTTCTGGATTATTTCCTGAAGTATTCTAGTAAATTTTCATTATCTATTATGACACAAATTGACCACGCACTCAAAGCTTTTGAGATGATGTTTGATTTCGGAAAGTCGCACAACTCATCCTAAAAAATTTTGACAATTAAAAATTGGACTCCTAATTAATTAATGGACTCCAAATACCTTATCATTAACTTGATATACTTTTTATTTAAGCAAAAAAAGAATATTTAAATAAAATTAAGGTGATAAGTGAATGGTTAAGTGGAATGGAATTGCTGATCAAGCTTTTCTGTATTGGCAAGAATTTTTACAATGGTTTTTATCCGTCCCCATATATGGTCAAGTATTGGTAATAGTAGGAGCTGTTGCAGTTCTTATACTAGCAGGAATTATGGTTTATTACGTTTTAAAAGGCACGGCATATCTCATCTATTACGTTCTTAAAGGGGTATATCTCCTCTTAAAAGCAATCTTTTTAGGGATTTATAAACTCTTTGAAGAGCTCTATTATAGCATTACAGGTAAACCTCGGCCCGTTAAAAAAGAAAAAGAACCAGAGGTAGAACCTGATGTCTCAGTTGCTCAAGCAAAAGAACCAAGAATTGAAAAATCTCCTGTCTTAAAACACCTGACTCCGATACAGCCAGATGCTGTTTATTGCAGTGAATGTGGGAATCAATTTACCGAGCAAATGCAACAAAAATTGCACGAAAATGGTAATGTCTTTTGCGTATATTGCGGAAAAGGTTATAAAGCTAATGCAATTGAAATTGCCCAATAAAAATCTCTTTATTTTCCTATTTTTTTAAAATCTAGAAAAATAAATCCATTAAGTCATAAATTTCTATATATTAGAGTCCTTAATAATTGATAATCTATCAATTTTAGATTGGTGTAGTTTTTCAATTTCAGCATAAATTTTTGTTTTGTATTCCCCATGGATAGGATAAAAATATATAAAAATTAGACTTATTATTGTAAACACTGTAGGGATGAGTAAAAAAATCGTTTTTATCCCTATTAAGGCTGCTTCAGGTTGAAGAATCGCCGGAGCATCACGGATATAATTAGTTACCCCGAGAATTAAAGTTGCAATAATAGGTCCAACACTATCTCCCGGTTTTGTAAAAAGGGCATTCACTCCCAAGAAAGTACTTTCCCGTCGTACACCCGTTTTTAATTCATCTTCATCCATAGATAGGGTTATCAGAGTATGATTAAAACCACCTATAATTCCTCCGAGAAAACTGACAATTAGATATCCAAAGAGGGGAATTAATAAACCTAATTGCCCTTGAGTTATTATAAGGCTCATCATATAGAATAATATCCCAAAAATTACTTTAAAAATCCCAAATTTTAAAATTACTCCCCTTATCCCCATCTTTCGCTGAAATCTCATCCCTAAATAGTTGGCTACGCTGGCATTAAAAACCATGATTAAATAAAATCCCATTAAATTAAGGGGTGTTATCAATTGGTAAATAAATATATATGCCAATCCTAAAGAGGTATTAACAACGAAGAAAAAGTTATATCCAACGTAAATCATGAATGATTTGGATTTAACAGTCTCAAAGATACCTTTAAAGAATGGAAGTGGTTTATCATCAAAAAATTCCCCTCTTTCTTTTACAAGAGTTGCAACGAGGTAAAATAATACGAAACAAAGAATTCCAACGAAAATGGACATAACTTGAAAAGCAGGTATGCCAAAATCTTTTGTACCTACGAATATAATTATTAAGATTCCGGCTAAAAGTGTAATAATGCCTACAATATAACTTAATTTTACTCTTTGATTGATGTCAGGAGAAATTTCAGGCAAAAGTGCCATCCAACAGCTAACCACTAAACTTAACCCCATATCGAACATGGATATGCTAATAAGAAAATGAAAAAACATGATCAATTGATTATCATAACTCCAAGGAAACCAAGCTAAAACGAAAAAAACACACCAAAATAATCCCCCCCACCGGATATATATTAATCTTCGACTACCCCATCGGTTTCTATCTGTACGATCACTCATGATCGAAAGTAAAGGGTCATTAAGTGAATTAATTATTGCATAAATTATGAGTGCTAAATTAAAATATTCAGCACTTAATCCTAAATCATCATAAAAGAAATCCACATAAGAGAGTGCGAATATACCTCCCAAAATTGTCCAACTGAAATTTCCCAGGTAATAACCTATATAATTTCTTTTTCTTCGTTTATCTAGATCTTGATCTAACTTAATCATAGTTTTTTATATTTTTCTTAAATAGATTATAATGATTCTTATTCTATTTAATAATATAAAAAGAGTCTATTATTCTTCATGAACAATTATGTAATTTTTTTTCATAAAGAACAACTGCTACCGGGTTTTCTTCCCAAACCTCTTTAAAGCCTAATTGCTTCACAGTTTTTACAATCTCAGCTTTACAATAAAGTATGATTAGATCGATTTCCTTTTTATTAATTTCACGGGTTAATGTATGAGATAGCAATGAACAAATGGCTAGAGGATCACCATATACGATAATCCATACTATATTTTCTCTAGGTTTTTCAGGTTGAGCAGTATTTCCAATGTCTATTTTTTGTAAAATTGCTTTAGAATTAGTTAACCATAAAGAATCGTTATCCTCTAAATATGGTAGAGGGATGTATGACCACCCTATATTCAATTCATCTCCAGGACCAATATCCATTTTTTTATATATCTGTTTTGCTTCTTCATTATTTATTTTCGTTATTTCAGAAATTTCACTTCTAGATTCTTTGAATTCATTAATTTTACATTCTAAAACTTCCATTCTTTTTTTCTCTATAAATCCATGAAATCTTGCTAAAGATATCGAACCCAGATTGTTTGAGGATGTGTCATATTGAGCAACCTTAGCTCCCGCATGAATCGCATAATCTATTGCATACTTCATCAAATCACGCCCTATTCCTTTCTTTTGATGAGTAATTTTCACCCGACCTCCCTCCAACCATGCTACGCCATTAGGATACATTTTTACTCGTCCAAATCCGATTAAATTCTTCATTTCCTCTTCAAGAAAAGCGCCATAGGCTAAATTACCCTCTTCAAGTAACCACTCCTCTATGACATAAGGAATGTAATCATCTCCTTCCCACACGTCTTTACTTATATCCAAGATTGCGGGTATATCTTCTTCAGTTAAATTTCGAAAGAATAATTTCATAATTTCATTCTTAACTTTAAGATTTAGGTTACTTTCTAGAAACCAAGAGAAAATTTATGTTTAATTATTGTTCTTGAAGTATTTAACATATAAATGATAATACATTTCAAAAGCGAGTCCGAAATGAACAAAAAAGCAGAATAATAAACCGAAATATATGAAAATGAATCCGTTTAATAACCCCAAAAAGAAAGATAATATAAAGTAAGAGATAAATATTCTAAAATTCTGGAACCTAAACCAAAAATGAAGATGGTAGAGAGCAAATATAATACTAGAAAAAAATATTACTAGAAAGTAATTCTGAGACAAAAAGTCTAATAAAATAGAGATAGCATAAAACCTAAAGATAAATTCCTCCATTAACATTGTCATTGGAAAAAGTACAATTAATACAAACTTTTTATTTTGATTAAAAAATGCTTTTATCACATCGTGATCTTTCATTTGAGAGATGCTTGGTGCATCTTGTAATACTTTCGAAATGATCACTCTTCCAAGGAGAAACACAGCAATAATACCGATAAACAGGTAAAAAGTCACATGTAAATCAAAAAAAGGAATAAAGAAGTAATTCCTTTTATAGCCAAGGATTAAAGGAATAATGCTAGCTGTTACAATCATAAAAATGATAATATATCTTTTATCAAGTTTCAAGTAAATCCATCCTTAGTAGTATAATGATTTAAGGTAATTTTTTTATGTAAATCTATTTCAAAGTAATTCTTTAAGATTTATATATTCCAGTAGATTCAATCTTATCAATATAGATTAGTTAAAAATAACTCAAAGATGTAAATCATGACAGAATTGTATCAAAAAATTAAAGAAATTGTTTCAGAAAAGTACATCTCAAACAGTCTTTATGTAAGGCATGCTTATTCTCGAAATGTAGATCCCATCTTGCAAGGTGTACCTGAGATGATAATTAGGCCGAAAGATGCTCATGAAATCTCAGAGATTTTAAAAATTGCCAATGAAAATAAAATTCCCGTTATTCCACGTGGAGGGGGAGATTGTGAATTCGGAGGGAGTAAACCGATTGGGGATGTGGGGATTCTTTTAGATATGAAACGCATGGATAATATCCTTAATCTCGATGAAGAAAATCTGATAGTCACTGTTGAAGCTGGGATTTCTTGGGGGAAACTAAATGAATACCTATGTAACTTCGGATTGTATACGGGATGCATGGGACCAGGATCAGGTATGACCGCTTCAATTGGGGGAGGTATTTCCCATCATTCTGTTGGAGGTGGAGGTTGTGCCAAATATGGTGCGTGCACGAATCAATTAGTTTCCTTAGAAGTAGTTCTTCCTACTGGAGATATTATCGAGACAGGATCTCAAGCAAATAAATTTTCTCAAACTCCTTTTAATCGATTTGGGAATGGACCTGATCTTGCCGGAATTTTCTGCGGAGACAATGGTATTTTCGGAATAAAAACAAAAGTCTCTTTACAAGTATTTCCAAGACCAGAATTCGCAGAGTATAAAACATTTCAGCTGCCTAGAAAAGAAAGAGAAGTTTCAGCTAAGATACTATCAGAAATTCGCCATAAAGGGATTGATGTATACGATGCCATGTACATCATGGATTTAATCATTAGAATATCTACGGAACAAGGCGTCTTTCCCATGTTTGAAGATTTAAAAAAGAAACGAGGTATTATCTTTTACACTATCGAAGCGAATTCTGAGCAAGAATTGGATCAAAAAGTTAAACAATTAGATAGCATCATGGAGGATAACAAAGCAGAATATCTTGGCCCCGAGATTTCTGATGGCAATATGGCTAAATGGCATTACACTGAACAAGGACATTGGCAGTTTTATCATAATTTGTGGGGTCTTTTTCCAGCAATGGAACCTCTAACTGGTGAATGCTTCTGTCCCGTAAAAGATTACCCTAATATATTAAATGATATAGACCAATGGGATATGGAAAATGACGGTGAAATGCGAAAGATTTTTGAAATTACGAAAACAAGACCTATCTCTGGAAGTGGACCAATTCTTTTAATCGATGGTAATAATGTAGAATTAACTTGCGGTTTCACGAGTTTTGGTAGTTATTTTAATGGAGAAATATATGAATTTATAGAAGAAATTAACTTAAAGTTATGGAAATCGTTTTTAGAACGAGTTACGCGCCACGGGGTGCAATGGTACATGATGGGAGACTTCATGTCAAGAACAATGGTAGATATAGGCGCATACACCGAAGAGTATTATAATATGATGAGAAAAATAAAAAAACAATTAGACCCTAATATGATAATTAGTAGAGGTAAATTCAATTTTTGGGGTGATAAATAAAAAATGAGTGAGCTAAAACATTTAAAAAAGGAATGGCAAGCTATAATGTCTTGTATAAGATTAAGAAATATATTCTAATCTGCAAAGGGGATGTGGAGATTGTGGATTTGCCATTCGACCTGTTGTTGGTCGATATTTGACTTGCCCTGTTAAAGAGGCTAAAGGAGAAGAGGGATTTGAAATTTATTTTTCACGTGGACGAATGAACATTCTTAAGAGCGTATTAGAAGGGAAGTTGCCATTAAGCAAGGAGTTAGCTGAATTCGTGTACCAATGCACAGAATGTGGTAATTGTACAGAAGTTTGCCACATGAGTCAAAATGAGAACATCATCCTACCCACGAGTAAATGGATAGATCACGTGCGCGTTTGGGAAGCATTGAGAAAGGATTTAGTTGAAGCGGGATTCGCTCCTCTTGATCACCATGCTAAATTACGGGATTACATATTAGATGATGAAATGAAAAATCCTTATGGTGAATCAAAGGAAAATAAATATAAATGGACAGAAGGCTTGTCCAATATAAAAGATAAGGGGGAAATAGGTTTTTTCGCAGGTTGTACAATGCCATTACGGCAAGCAGATACGCTCAGAAATATGATGAAAATATTTGAAGCTGCTGGAAAGGAGATCGCACTATTTAAGGATGATTGGTGTTGTGGATCAATAGCCCTGAGATTAGGAGATGAGCAATCCGTTAAGGATCTAATGAATCACAATGTGGAAAACATCAAGAAAATGGGTATAAAAACTTTATTTACGGCATGTGCAGGGTGTTATCGAACTATTAAAAAGGATTATCCAGAAATCTTGGGAGAAGAATTGCCATTTGAGGTAAAACATATAACTGAGATCTTGAATGAGATGTTAAAAAATGATGAGATTCCATTTAAAGCAGTAGAAGGTGAAGAGTTACTCGTTACGTATCATGATCCTTGTCATTTAGGGCGACACATGAATTTATATGATATTCCACGAGATGTGATTAGGAAGCTCCCTGGAATAAGGTTAATCGAGATGAGAAGAAATCGGAATAATGCTTGGTGTTGCGGAGCGGGAGGGGGGGTTAAGAGCCAGTACCCTGAACTAGCAATTGACATTTCTAAGGAACGAGTAATGGAAGCCATTGAATCTGGAGCTAATATTTTAACAACTAGTTGTCCATTCTGTATAGGAAATCTAAGAGATGCATATGAACAAATGGATGCTCAGATAAAAGAGAAAATTCAAGTTGTCGATCTCATCGATTTTATCTCTTCTAGATTGTGAATCATTCATAAATCTGTGGTGAAAGATGACAAGCTTCTATGAAAAATTAAAAAGAGTAGTTTCAGATAAATTTATTTCAAATGGTATAAATTTATGTCATGCTTATTCCCGTAATTTTTGGAAATAAGGAGAAATGAAATCATGTTGACTAAAAGAAGTGATTTAGAACAAAATTTCGGCAAGAAAGTAAAAATTCAAGGCAAGATTTCTAATATAATGTGGCAACATTTTACAATGAAAACTATTGACCATCCCTATATGAATTATATTGATCTAAATGAGACTCTTCAAATTGTCGTGTATTCTAAGGAAGAAATCACTTGTAAAACTAATGTTGAGATAATTGGAGAACTAATTAAAGTTGGAAATAAGGAAAATGATCCCAGATATAAAATTCACGATGAATTTTTTGAATATCAATTAATAGTTGATTCTTGGAAATGTATTTAGAAGTTTTAATAAATTTATGATAAATATAAGCTAGAGGTTATTTTCTCTTTGATAAACCTAGATTAATTAATCCTCAAATTCCATATTTGAACGGAAAAATTAAAGTGAAAGTATTATTCTGTTCTGAGCTTTCAACATGTCTTCCATAATTAATTTCATCGCAGCTGTTATCTCAGGTATATTATCTGGGAGGCTACGTTTAGCATTCACACTCGCCATTAATATTTCATTTAACCCTCTCAGTATCATATCTGAAGAGTACCATGGTCTTTTTGATGCCCACCATTGCTGACATGAATGTATCCCTCGATCTAATAAATTTCTTGCATTGTCATAAATACTTTTCCTTTCCGCATCCATGCTTTCTCGATATTTGTATGATAAATGAATTAAAGTAAGAGCATACATAAAAAATCTATGTTGTTCAAAATGGATTTGATTATTCGGGTCAGACCATAAGGGGAACGGGACATTATGAGCTAAATCATAAGGCATTGTTGACCAGCTAGACTCACGGGGGTTTTGAGTTCCTCCTGCAGGGAATCTATCAATAATCTCCGAAACCGTACACATTTTAACATCTTGCCGATTAGGTACATTCCTAAATAAAGGGATTAAGAAGTTTTCAATAGCGTGCTTAACATGGTGACCAAATGTTTCTCCATCCATAGCTATAACAACATAATAGTCATCAGAAGTATTCTTGTAATAGAGGCGCTTTATAAACTCGTCAACAGTATTAACTTTATCAAACGCACAATCAATAGAAATGTAGTCATCCCGAAAAATAAATTTCAAGCCATTTTGATCTTGAGATACAGTTGTGGTGGGAAACTCTGGTAATGTATTTGCAATTCCACTCATAATTATCCATTCATAACCCATTTTTCGCACTGCAGATATAACGCTCTCTGATATTGCCATTTCGGGAGGAAAAAATCCCTTCGGTTTAAACACATCCCCAAAAAAAAATCTGTTAGTTTCTTCATTAAGCTTTATTTGACGCTCAATTTCAGGTTCTGGAATTAGAGGTAATAAAGGATGGAATTTTCCCGACCCTGTAAACTCAATTTGACCTTTCGATGCAAGTGTGGCAATCCCTTCAATAATATCATTATACTCAAAATCGTGTAATTGTTCAGTTAAAGTACCATTGATATTAAGCGTGATTTTAGCGTCCGGGTGAGTTCTTAGGGCATCAAGTATAGGTCTATAGGACTCATTTACGATCTGTTTAACAACGAGTGGAATTTGCACGGGGGGTTGATAAATATGAAATAAGAATGCAAAATAAACAACCATATAATTAGGAATATTCCATTTTTTTTAAGCTATTTAGGTTTATATATAATTAATAAAATTGGAATCATCTTATAGCTTTGAGAATTGGAGATGACTACTTTTGGGGAACTTAGTTTGTATTAACTTTTTTAATTAATTTAAGGTTTATATAGAATAGAAGTTTATGATCTCAGCTTATATGACTCTAAGATAAATTCCACGGCTCTCTTACCATCATGAAAATTAGGATTTTCTTGATTTTTATTTAATACGCAACTCACAAAATGATCAATTAATTTATGTTGCGGAATTATATTCATATTATAGTCTGCTCCCAGAGCTTCCTTAAGAAATGTATTCTTTTTCAGTTTTTGAGGTTGAAAAGTGTAAGGGGTGCTGGATTGCAAATCTATCTTTAAAGTTCCTTCAGATCCAAATAATTCTAAAATTTCTGATGGTTCAGAACACCATGAAACCGTAATGTTCCCAAGAGTTCCATTATTGAATCTAAAAATTACATTGCAATTATCTTCATATTTAATCTTTTTACAACTGGTATTATAGTTGTATCCACCTATTTCAGTAAATTCTCCTATAAGATATCGAAGTAAATCTATGCAATGTACTCCCAAATCTAATAAAACACCTCCGCCTGCCATTTTAGCATCAAAAAACCATTTTTGTTCCGAAGAAGCATGCCATGACGTATAAGGTCCACGATGCCCAAAAAAGTATCGAACTAAATGAATATCTCCAAGAACTTTGTTTTCTATTATTTTTTTGATATAGGGAACAACAATCATATACCTTTTCTGAAAAGACGAGAAATAAATCAATTTTTTCTTTCTTAAAATATTTTCTATATCATTTAATTCTGTTTTAGTGATTGCTATTGGTTTTTCACAAATTACATTACAATTATTTTCTAAAGCTGTTATGCTCATTAGTGCGTGCAAATAATTAGGTGAACAAATTGAAACTATATCTAAATTCTGTTCTTGTAACATTTCTTTCCAAGAATCTCCCCAATAAACACGTGGAATTTCAAATTTGTTTGCCGCCTTTTTTGCACTTTGCTCAGATCGGGAAGCAATGGCAATTATATCACAATTAGCATTATTTTTATACCCTGATAAATGAAAGTATCCAAAACTACCAGCGCCTATTAATCCTACTTTAAGCTTCATGATTTTCTACTATTTATTTTATTCTTTAAATCTTTAAAGAATATGTACTCATTAATTTTTAATTTTAATTAAAATAGTTTAAAATGAGGAAAGTATTATCATTTTGCAAAATATCTCATTTTAGATTTTGGTGATAATTATTACTGATTATATGTTAGAACGTGGGAATTTTAGAGTATTACTATCCCAAGAAGATAATATCATTAATGAAAATCTTCAATATAAGCTTAAAGATGAATGGATCCCAATTCTAAGCAATATCTCTGGATTTAGTACGTTACAAATGACTGAAAAGGATGAAGTTATAAGTAAAAAGTACAATTTCCTAAAGAGTAAAAAGAAAAAAATTTACTTCCATCTAAATGATGAAGATTTTGATATGAAATTGGATTATTGTCTGGAAGAAGATAATATCCTCCATATTCGGTATCAAATCTTTGCAAATCGAAATTTATCTTTCTCCAAATTAGGTGTAAAATATCAGATCTTATTGAAAGAAAATCCAGATTTCAGTTGGGTGCCACATCTTTGCCCAAATGAATCATTGGTTGTTGGAGATCATGTATTTCGCTCACCGGTGATAATATATAAAAAAAATAATCTTGCTTTTACATTTTTCCCAGATCTTAAGACTTTAACTCAAAATAGACCTTTTCAAACTTTCTTAGGTATGAACCTCGATACCACTGATAAAAAAATACCCTATATTTCTTATAAATTTGGTAATTATCATCCTTATAGGCACGTTTTATTTAAACATAAGAAATCTCAATCTTTTAAAGTTAAAAAACAAACTAATTTAACATTCCGATATTACGTAATCATTTTTGAAGACAAAACAGAATCAGAGATAATCCAATTCATCAATAAATTCTTATGGGATAAATATGGAAGACGTTTGTTTTATGAAAATTTAGAGCCCCAAGTGCTCCCTTATGATGTAAATGTAAAAGAAGGATTAGAAGCATTATTTAATAGACACTCCTTATGGGGTGATTTAAAGGTCAATGATACCGAAGCAGGAGGTTTTTGGGTGGGATCTTGGTTAGGCAATGAAAAATTTCCCCTTAAATTCTTTAATCAATCTAATATTGACGAATTTAAAAATAATTTCAACAAAAAGAATAAATCTGCAGCCATTTATAATAATGCTTGGTTCCTAAATATAAGAACTAGCTATGGAATGAGATATTTTGGAGAATTTTGGGATAATAAAGATCTTATTGCAAAGAGTAAAGCAATGCAAAATTTAATCATTCAATTACCTCGAAGAAACGGGATTTTTCCTAGTATTATTTTACCTAGTTCGAATAATACATCTGAATATTTAACAGTGAATGGCACTAAAGCATGGTGGCCAATCGATTATTTTCATGTGGTGGATGCTGCATTATCAATGTATTGGCTAAATAAGATTGTAATTGATTTCAATGATAAAAACGAAGATATCATGGAAAAGAGCAAAGAATTGGCAAGTCTAATAAAGAACATTCAGTTAACAAATGGAGAAATTCCGACCTTTATAGATTTTGATAAGAATGGAGATCCAATTATAATAGATGATTTGAAGAATTCTGCAAGTTCTGGAGCTTCATTAATGTTCCTAACAGAATATTACCATATTTCACAAGATGAAACATTAATTGAAATAAGTGAAAAAATTGCTAATTTTTTGTCAAAAGAAATTATTCCTAATAATAAATGGTTTGATTTTGAAGCGTTTTATTCCTGCACTTATCCTCAAAAATATGAATATGATGAACGAACTCATAGTTTTGTCATGAATAATCTTTCTATTTATTGGTGTGCAGAAGGTTTTCTTGGGTTATACAAGATTACAAAAAAGAAAAAATATCTAGATGAAGGAGAGAGAGTGCTTAACGTTTTGTCACTATTTCAACAAGTTTGGAACATGCCATATATAAGTTTTAATACCTTTGGAGGATTTGGTGTGCAAAATGCTGATGCAGAACTAAATGACGCACGACAGGGGTTGTTCGTTAAAACCTACATGGAATATTATTTAGAAACTGGAAAATGGGAATATATGGAAAGGGGAATTGCAGCCTTACGAGCATCATGGGCATTGCAATTGTTAAAAGAATATAGTAACATATGTCCTGGAAATTTAAAGGGAATTGACACCATTGAAGGGATAGATAAAGGATGCATTAGCGAAAATTATGGTCATTCTGGACGGGACGAAAGAATTCCCGGATTTATTACCTTTGATTGGGGTGTAGGAACTGCAATTTTGGCAACTTCATATGCAAGAAAGCATTTCGGTGATCTATTTGTAGATTTTAAATATGAATTTGTCTTTGGAATCGATGGGATTCTAATAAAGAAGTTTAATTTTGATAAAAATAGAGTTAGTATTGAATTTGAAAATATTAGAGGAAAAGAAGAAATTATAATTAAAGGAAGGATTCTATCATCAAATCAAATTGAATTAGTCTTAAATAATAACACACTTCAAATTGAAAACATCCAAAATTTACTTGAAGGATTAATATATAGATTATAATAAATTACTATCTCTCGTTGATTTGATTGCCAAATTTCATGGCATTTTTAACTCCGATCCAAAATAGCTTTCGAAATCTAGCTTGATCAATTACTTGGGCACCTGTTTCCTCAACTTTTGCTTTCATGTAATCAAGAGATTTTTTGCCTGTAAAACGCGCCGTGTTAAAAACTATTGTTTTTTTTCCGTTAAAATTTTTCATTCTTTTTACAATTTCATCAAAAGCTTTAGGGGGTTTATCTCCATAAGTTGGCATGCCGATAATGATTAAATCATAAATTGCTGCGTCGAGGCTATCAAATCCAGAGTCGATTTCCGAAAAATCACCATGCTCGAATTTATCTAATTTTTTTATTTTTTCTATAAATTTTCCCGTTAGTTCCATCGGAAAGTAGCTCACTTCATAATTAGTTAGGACACTTCCAATAGCCTCTGCAGTTTTTTTTGTTCTACCGCTCATTGTAAAATATGTAATTAATGTTTTCATAATCAAAATATGTTTTCTTATGAATAAAAAATTTTAGACTATCATTTTAATCTCTTTAGAGCCCTTAAGTACTGTTTTAATAATCTTCTAATGTGATTATTATTTTTAATCCATATGGAAGATATGAAACCTTACTTATGTGTAAGCGAACTCTTTGATTATGATAAAGAGATTGTAAATGAAAAAGCTCTTGAAATAACTCAAAATTCGAAAAATGATGCTGAAAAAGCCTCAGCTTTATTCTACTGGGTACGAAATGAGATTAAATATAATATGAAGACATATTTACCAAATGATAAAACAAACTTCATAGCAAGTGAAACTTTGAAACGTAAGCACGGTTTTTGTGTTTCTAAATCAATTCTTTTATCCACTTTTGCCCGAGCAGTGAATATACCTGCTAGAATCCATCTCGTTGATTTGATTAATCACAAAATTTCACAAAAAGTCATTGATTTTATGGAAACTGATGTGATGTACTATCATGGGTATAGTGAACTATTTTTTAATAATAAATGGGTAAAACTAACTCCTTCTTTTGATCCCGATACAGCTATTAAAGGGGGGTTCATTCCAATGGTAGAGTTTGATGGAGAAAATGATGCTGTCTTTCCCAAATTTGACCATGATGGAAACAAATATGGAGAATATATCTTGGATCGGGGCGTGCATGCTGATCTTCCACTTGATGAGATTGATGTTGTATTTGAGAAGTATTATCCAAAATACGCCATTTTGAAACAAATGCTACAAAAAAGAAAGAAAAATGCTAATTAATAATATTATACAACAAAAATAAATATTTAAAATGAAACCGTAACTAACTTAAAATAATTGAATAAAATAATTTGATTGTACAGCATAGGATTTGATTATATGTCTCCACAAGCAATTTTTCTTTATGAAATTGATGAATCATTCGGCCCCAATATGTTAGCTGAATATAATTTATCTCAACAAAAAATTCCTCCTGAGGTTCTAAAAGATTTTACAGATAAACACGTAACTAAAGAGTTTAATGACGCTTCTACTCAGAAAGATAATATAAGATATTATTCAGGAGCTATTAGCGGAGAATCAATCGAAAAAAAGAATTTATATTTAGGATTTGCCTTAAAAGATGATGAAGATGTTATCTTCATTAAAAGTGCTTTTGGAATAATTCAAGAAAGAATATTGAAAAATTATTCCACCGAGAGGAAAGTGATGGATTTAGTTCTTAAGGATGCTTTCAATTCCATCCTAACTTTAATGGATAAATTAAAAGAACCCAAGATTATTATTGAAACAATAAATGAAAAAACAAAAGAAATGTTGGATGATGGTAAGTTACAGGAAGCACGAGAGTTGATCAATTTAGGAGAAGAGATACCTGAAAAACTCGCTGAAGAAATCACGATTGCTGAACAATCGCTACGGGAAAAGCTCTATAAAAAAGCCAAAAAAAGCTACTTAAAAGCTGCTGAACTGGCAGAGATAATTCAAGAATCTGAAATAGCATCATTTTTAATTCACAAATCAGAAGTGGTTGGAACATTCCCAGATTTATCTAAAGAACGAGAACGAATTTTTAGTAACGTTGAAAAGGCTATTGATGAATTACAAACTAATAAGTTGCATCTATATCATGAAATGATTAAACCTCTTGACAGGTTAATTGAAGTTTCAAGTGCATTTGAAGATAATGAGCTTATAACAAAACTACTTGATATTTATTCCTATTCTACTCGTGCGGATAAGTTAGCAAAAGAATTATTTAATTTAGATAAAAAGATTAAAGAAGAATTTGAATCTATTTGATTCTTTTTTTATTTTCTTCATTCATTATTTGAATTCTCAGTTAAATCTTCAACTGGGGGTGGAATGTAATCTCCAATATCGGGAAATATGATTTTTGCAATCTCCCATCCTTTTTCAGTGGGATATGAAAGTGCACTCGCAATGAGTTGTTCACCAGATTCATTAGTTAATTCAATCTTATGAATCTCTGCATTATTATTTATTATCATATCAAACTTAGCTCCACTACTCCCTTCCGGTACTATTAAAAGTGCATGGTCAATTGCTTTTTCATCAATAGCATCTTTCAATCGTTTTGCAGCATAATATCCCGCTACACCTGCACTTCGATCAAAAGTTTTAATAGAGGGTATTTCTAAACCCCATTTTTTTCCTTCTGCTTCAATTAAAGCTGCTAGAGTTTGGCTTCTTTTACCAAGCATAAATTTAAATTCCATTTGAGTATTGAATTTTTTCTTTTGTTCTTCCCCAATTTTGATTACAGTTTTTAATGCTGCACCAGCTACAGAAGATGGGTTAATATCAATAACATATTCCTCCTCTGCTAATATTTCTTCGATTGTTTTTTTAATAACATCACGTGGTTTTGAAAAATCAATAATTTCTTCCTCTGGTTGAGGCGGTTTAGCGGTAGCTACGATATCTACTCCTATTTTCATGAGTTCTTCAACACTCATTTCTTCTAATACTACTTTATCGATAAATCTACGGCATAATTTTATAGAGTTACGGGGATTTCCTTTTGTTTTTTCAAAAATCATTTCAATTAACTTTTCATTTAATGGGAATAGCGGATATAATGGAGGATTCAGGTTATTCTCATCCCAGAAAGTTTCCATGGTTCGTGAATAAAATATTTTCAAATCATTCAAAGTGAAAGGTCTTAATTCTTGTTCAGGTTCCATTCTCGAGCGAAGAGGCTGATCAGCAATTTCTAATATACGAGGCCAAATTTCTTTCAATACTGCAATGATGATAACTAATCCTTTTACCTCATTATATAATCTTTTAAGAATTTCAAGAAATTTTCTTTCGGCTGCCTCTCCAAGCATTCTATAAGGAGATTCGAGTTCATCAAAATAGAGAATGAGCACTCTATCAAGATTTTCAGTAATGATTTTAATCATAGCAAGGCAGACGTCGTCTTCTTCCACTACGCTATTTATTCCTAATTCATTTAACTCTTCGGGAGATAGATCTTCCCCTAATAACCATCGTTCAGCCAAAGGTTTCTTATTTTTATCCAATTGATAAGTTACTAGTGCTTTCACGCAATCTGCGAATACACCAGGGAACTCTCTAATTCCCTTTTGTATAATTTCGTCAATTTTTGGCTTTTGGAAGATTCCAGCTTTTTTTCCTCCCCATTTATCCAAAACAAGGCGTTTTGAAACAATATCGAGGATTTCTGGTCCTACATCTTCAATAATACAAGTGTAAACATGAAGGAGGACTCTTATGCTTGCTGGTGGGCTAGGAACATAAATGATTGTCCAATCCGCGGGTTCAATTTGATTAACTTCGACCTCTTCATCTTCTGAAGATTGTTCCACTTTCTTTCTATTTTCTCTCTCTTTATCTTTAAATGAATGATAAGTATGAGTTTTTCCCGTACCAGCTGAGCCTAAAATTGGAATCAAACGAGAGGACCTATCTCGAGATGTTTGACGCACCAATCTATAAACTTCTCTATCTATATAACTTCTAGGGCGAGCTATATCAATTTTGTCTGGAATATCTCCACGTGAAACGAAGTTAGAAAAAGGTAGCAGTGGGGCTTCACGCAAGACATCGAGATACATCTCTTTATCATCGTCTGATAATTCACTGTACACATTAATCTCCTTTATTTTTTTTAATTTTACTTAATTTAAAGTTTAATTGGAATAAATTTATAAAACTAAACAATTTTTTCTAGAATATAAGCTATAATATTTTTAACTTTAATTATTTATATTTAAATTTACATTTAAAAATTTATTGAAATCATATTACGGGAGAATTTATCATGCCTAACAGAGATGATTACGAAGAAGATGATGATGATGATGATGATGATGAAAATGACCCATTAAATATTTTCAAATGGTTTAAAGATCCAAATATTTTCAAAGATCCGAATAATTTATTTAATAATTTTGATCCATCCAAGCTCTTTGAATCAGATGAATTTAAAGACATTTTTAAAAATATCTTCAAACAAGTCCTTAATAACATGCCAGAAGAATATCAAGACATGTCTCCAGAGGAACTTTTCAAAGAATTGACTAAAAGTGCACCCCATTCGGCATTTTTTAAATTTGGGTTTGATCGTGATGGTAAACCGATAATGCAACCTTTTGGTAAACCAACAAAAGGAACAAAAAGGGAAAAACCAGCATCTCCCAAAATAAAAGATACAAAGGAACCTTTAGTTGAAGTCTCTGAAGTGGAAGGGCAGATAATAGTTATTGCAGAGATGCCTGGGGTAATTAAGGAAGATATTGAAATAAAAGCAACCAACTATAGTTTAACTATATCTACTAAACCAAACACTGAAAGTAGGTCTTATTACAAGGAAATTGAATTACCCACAGCAATCAACTCCGATTATGCGAAAGCTAGATACGTGAACGGTATTCTTGAAGTAAAACTGAAAAAAATTGATGACAAACAAACTAATATTGAAGTAGATTAATAATAAAAACTATTTTTATTCAAAAAAGATAATTATACTTTTTATGCCTAATTCTCAAAATTTAATATTATTAGCTTTCTGAATTCTCACGATATCACTTAATTACTTATTATATTTTTCTATAATTTCACTAATTTTTTATGCAAAATAAATATTAAAACATAAAATAATTGTTAATATTAGCATGCACTCATCTTTCTTAATTTACAACCATTATAAATGAGTTTACCATCTAATTGGATATAAAAGTTTTTATACTTCGAAAATCAAATACGTTTACACAACTTTATATTACGTGATAAAAATGTCTGAAATAAAAGTTGGTCTAAGTAAAAAGGGTTTACTCATTAATCTTGTCATTTTTGCTGTTTTATTAATTGTGGGCATCATTTTATACATGACAGGATTTAATGAATCGTTCTATAGCACATCTTCCACGGTAAGAAGCATATTTAAATATATTACATATCTCGGAGAGCCGATTGTATTTATTGTGATCATTTCCATCCTTTTCATAGTATACGATAAGAAATTTGCCAAAAATCTGCTTCTCGTTTTATTAATCGTTAATTATGTGAATGAGTTCTTTAAAAGTATCTTCAAAGATCCTCGACCCGCTACAAACTTTGATGCTGATGAAATTACATCAGAAAATCCTGCAGGACTAGTAGAAACTTCTTATGGATTTCCATCAGGTCATACCTCATCTGCAGTAGGAACATGGGGTTACATCGCATATGAATTTAAAGATAAACCAAAACCGCTTGTTATTCCGATAATTATGGCCGTGATAATGTTTCTGGTAAGTCTTTCACGAATGATAGTAGGTGTTCACGATCTGCAAGATGTGATAGGTGGATATATCATTGGATTTATCCTATTATTACTATTTATTTACCTTGAGCCACCAGTAACGGAGAAATTCAATGCGTTAACCATAAATATGAAGATAATTCTCATTGTTGTAGTATCTGTAGGACTATTTCTATTAGGTGCATTGCTTTTTCCCACTGCCGGGACGGATCTTCTTCCCAGTCCGCAACCGTTTACCGATACTGGAAATTTTGCTTTAGTTGGGGGCGCCATACTCGGTTTTGGAATAGGGTATGTATTAGAAAATGAGAAAATTCACTATGAACCTTCCAAGTTAAACGCAAAACAGAAAATCACCGCTGTAATCATTGGTCTGGTGATCATATTTGTAGTATACTTTGCTCTAGAGGCTTTAAAAGGTGTTTTTGATTCGGCAATTTATAGATTTATCAGATACGGTTTAGTTGCGTTTATTTTGGTGTATTTCTTACCATTGATCTACACGAAAATATGGAAAAATTAGATCTTAAAATTTCATTTTTCTTTTTTTTTTAGATTTTAAACATTTTTTCTAATAACGATCCTAAGATTTAGGCTAATATTATGACTGGATTTCTAATACCTCAAATATCGAGCGATATCAAGTGTTTATATCCCACATATGATAAAAATGAATATACTTTTCTGCTGAAAAAAAAATAAGCAATTTGGGATTCAAAAAATCATTTACTCCATCTACATTATTAAATCAACTTATAAGGTGAATAAATAATAAATAGAGAAAAAAACAATACTTTAAAATAGGTTCTAGAAATGCACGAGGTTCCACTATATCTGTAGATCTGAAAATCTGATTGTTGAGGCTAATTCATCTTCTCCAATAAAGCCCACTATTTTATTATTAGCATCATGTACAACTGCAATATGTTGTTTTGCTTTACTCTGCATTAGTTTATATAATGCATCTTTCCCATTTTCATCTAAAGAAACAGTTGGAAAGTTTGATAAATCCTTCATAGCATGTCCAACACGATGGTTATCTCTTAAATCAATAGGAATTCTTTTAATATCTTCAACATGAATTAATCCAACAATCTTATCATTTTGAACAACTGGAAAATAAGATTTCCTGTAGACCATAAAATAATTCTTTATTGCATCAATTATTTTCATGTCAAATGGGATTTCTATTTTTATGGGAGTTATCATATTTCTTACATCTATTTTTGATAATGTTATTTCATGTAAAGTTTGGACATAAGATCTCCGAGATTGATTGTTCAAAAAAAAGCCGATGATAATCAACCATAAACCGGTAAAAAAATCAAAAAACAGAATATAAAAAAACCCAAACGATATCAAGCCATAAGCTATGAAACTTCCTGCTTTAGAAGCTGTCTTTGTTGCTGACAATATATCATGTCTCTTTGACCAAAGAGCAGCTCTTAGAACTCTTCCACCATCCATGGGATAAGCAGGTAGCATATTAAAAACACCTAATACTATGTTAGTATATCCAGAATAGAAAAGAGTAACAAAAAGAAATGCTGATAAATTAATATGAATTAACCAAATTGGAAGAAGAAATAGAACTCCTATGATTAAACTTGATACGGGACCAAATAAAGAAATAACAAATTCACTCTTAGGTGTCTGAGGCTCTTGTTCTATCTCAGAGACCCCTCCAAATAGATATAATTCGATTTGAGACACCTTTAAACCATATGCTTTCGCAATTAATGAGTGAGTCAGTTCATGTAATAAAATAGAGATTAAAATAATAATACCATTAAGCAACCCAACTAAAATCAATTCTATTATTGTTGCATGTGAATCAAGTCCAAAATAATATTCTGCAGCAAAAAATCCTACTAAAGCCACAATCACTAAAGTACTCAAATGAAGTACAATATCAATTCCTTTAATTCTTGCTATTTTCATAGTTTTTTTACCCTACCATACATTCAAACATTGGATTCTCAATCAATTTTACTCTCATCATTTAAAAAACATTATATTTCGAGAAACCAATTCTCTTTATAAGCTCTTTAATAAAGAACTATATTTAAATACATTGCTTTAAAAATTTTAATCTATAAAAAATATGATTTAATTCTGTGTATTTCTTCTAATTTTAATCGGATTAGCGTCAATAGTACATAAGTTTGGTCAGATAAAGATTAATTGGCTCATTTATCGTTATTGAATATAAAAAATTACCCTCGATCCAATTGATGAATTTAATTACCATTTCATCGTGAAACGCCAATTTCACGAAAATTATATGCTATCTTGATATTATTTGGAACCATATCTCGGTATTAAATCTTTAATTGATTAATTAATTCCAATTTCATATCTTGAATAAACTGAGGATTAAGTGTACCATCTTGTAGTAAGATCTGCTCATATTTGAACCCCGCTCTCTCTACATGACCTCCGCCTCCAAAAAATACTGCAAAATTGCGACAATTGATATGATCACTATGTATTATGATTTCACCATAGCGTTTATCAATTCCAATATAAGCAAATATGTTAGGATACTCTTCTCGTAAAATATCATTTATTTTTCCTCCACCAATTCCAGAAAAAGATATAATAAACTCTTTATTTTTATTCAATGGATATATTGTTGCTGTATTCAAAGCTAAATTTGATTGTTCTTCAATCCAGTACTGTATGTCTTTTAACTGGGAATCAAACCATGGATGAGAAAATTCTCCTTTTGAGAGTAAATCGACAATATACCTCCTTTCCTGCATTTTTTCCTCCCCTCTATTATATCCAATTATAGATTGAAGATTTTTTGCAAGTCCGAATTTTTTTGTTTTAAAATCTGAATCTCGAGCTAACTCAGCTATGCGAATTGCGATATCATCATTTGGTAAAAAATGATTTTGAACAATTTCTGCAGCGCATTTCTTCTCATCATTTACGTAAATAGATGTTATATCCAATATTTTTTCTTTTATTATTGGATCAACGATATGGTGGTCAAACCAAGAGATTCTACAACCGAGAGTAAATGCTTTTTTAATGAGCGGAAAAATTTCCATAAACCCTTCATTAAAACCTATATCTGAAATGATCAATTCCGTTGGTAATTCACCAGAATTCAAAATTAATTTAATTTTATCACTAAAATCAATATATTGAGCATAAAGAAGTGTTAAATTTTTCGAATTATCAATATTAGTTAAATCAAAATAACGTTTAATTATCGCTTGGGATCCTAATCCATCAAGATCATGTTCATGGGTGAGAGAAACAATCATAA
>Ga0307442_1000165_pt1 | contig 29152 bp, 29 predicted proteins | sample SalMarWE160430MG_FD_202143 | JGI IMG/M metagenome (GOLD analysis project Ga0307442, IMG submission 202143) | Salt marsh sediment microbial communities from the Plum Island Ecosystem LTER, Massachusetts, United States - WE1604-30 | ecosystem: Environmental > Aquatic > Marine > Intertidal zone >...
ATATTGGATCTTGAGAAATAATCGCATCTTTTATTTTTTTTTATTATATAATAAGGTTATTCTTCTTCAAAAACATTTAACAAGTTTTTTAATCTTAGATCTTGAATTATATTCTTTAGAATGGCTTTTCCAAGCGGAGAAACTCTAATAATTGCTAAATCCTCATTTTTTCTTAAGTAATCGTTATCAATTAACAATTTAATGTCTGTATCCCATACTTCGGCAAATAATTCTTTAAGATCTTTTATTGGTAAATTTTCTTCTAATTCTTTACTAAGAGCAGTTATTAAAGCTAATATTCCATATTGAGAGGGTGAGATGGTATCATCCATTCCTTCAGTGGTTAACACATAAAAGCTTTGATCAAAAAATTTTGTTTTTATTAATTCGAATCCAACATTTTGTAAATTAGTGTAAACTTTACTTATAAGATCCTCAAAATCTTGCTCGCTACTTAATGTTTTCAAGTCTTCTTCTCTAATTAATTTTTGAGGATTGGTTAATATGAGCTTTGTTATTTTTCTAACAGTATTTTCAGTATCTTGATTTTCCATAAATTTCTAATCACTTTCTTTAATTTTTATTATTTTTATATTTTCTATTTGTTTTTTTAATTCTAAATTTGAAATTATAAAGACGAAAGTATAATCACTGAAAGAAATATTTCTCTCAAAAATTTGGACTAACTTTCTAATTGTTCTGAATATCGATCCTCGCTTATTATAAGATTCGGGAATAAAAACATTTGAAAAAAGTATTGTTTTTGATTTTTGGAGCATTTTTATTGATATATACATTATAATTACGAAAAATATCTTTTCGGGGGTCGTTAAGTCATCATATTGTAAATTTTGTGCCTTATTTCTGGCAAATTGAGGATGAATTAATAATTTTGTGTATCCTTCTGTAATTGATATTTCTAAGTTTACTCGTAAATCTATCTCACTTAATAGTAAATTAAGTAAATCCTCTAATTTACTCACATTAGACTCTAATTTGAAGTAACCTTCAAACATATCGGTGAATTTTTGATTTGCATCAGAAATTGTAATTTGGTTTTTATTTTTCTTTGAATAATTAATTAAATTATTGAGCTCGTTTATTACCTCCTCAACTTTAATAAAAGAATTATCATGGATAAAGGTTTCGTTTGTTAAAATTGTAGTTATTCTCGATTCAATATTTGATAATTCGGATTCTATTTGGGAGGGGGTTTGAATAGATGTAAAATCAATTTTTTGTAAGTTTTCATTCATTTTAGCATCTAATCCTGATATCATTTCTTTCAGTTCATGTTCTTTTTTTTTTACTTTATTTTCATCTTCTTCAATCGAATGAACAAGTTTTTCATAATCTTCACTGATTCTTTTAAATTGGGGCGACAAATTGTCATATTTAATTTTAATTTCGTCTAATTTTAATTTATGCTGGTTTATGTCATACTGTATTTCTCTTGCTTTAATTTGAAGTGTTCTGATTTTTTCAGCATTGGTTAAATTAGGATCTAAATCTAATGTTGAATTGATTTCTGCTTCATTAATTATTAATTTTGATGATAAATCCATATTACGTGTGATATTATTGATATACCTAAAACATAATTTTTTCTTATTTGTCAAGCTTTGGATAATATCATTTGCATTTTGGATTTCTTGGTTTATTTTATCAATTTGATTTTTCTTTTTTTGGTAATCTTGCTCTAAATAAGTCAAATTGGTTTTATTATGTATTAAAAATTCATTTAACTTCTCCAATAAATCTGAAATTGCTTTTATTTCACTTGATTGCTTGGACAATTTTGCGATCTCTAATTCGTTAATGAGTTGAGATTTTTCATTGTTCAGAAATACGAATTGAAATGAAAGTATGATTTTCTGAGCCAATTTATTATAATCTGATATAATTTCAGTATTTAATTCGATTGCTTTAATATAATCTTTTAAATATTTCAAGAGATTGATCGATTTTGTGATAACGGGGTAAACTGATTTTAGATTTTTAATAATATTCTCGATTGGTAAAGGATCTAAATTTGTGATTAAATCAACTAAATTTTCATCCTTAAATGAGATTAAGTCATCTTCTTTAATTTTTCCTAATATCAATGTTAACTTATCTTGGATATTATATTTCTGCGTTCCTATAGTTATTTGTTTATGTTCATCTTCAACTTTCATTTATTCATTCCTGATCAAAATGTTTTTTGAATTTCTTAAACTCTTCAGCTTTCAGTTTTTTCCTTTCTCTAATTAAATCTAGTGGATCTAGTTCTTGATCTACTCTTGTTAAATAATCGTCTTGAAATTTTTTTTCGAATTGTGATTTAAATTGTTCTATTTTCTCAGATACTTCTTTACTAATTTCTATTTCTTCTTTTGGGTTAGAAGAAATATCAATCTCACTTAATTTTTCTCTTGATTTTTTTCTCCTTCGCCTTTCAAATTCTTTTGCAGATAATTTTAAGTAATCTTTATAACCTTGATTTTGCTCTTCTTGCTTTAATTTTAATTTTTCTAATTCTTCTTTTTCCTTAGCTCTTTGTAACGCTTCTCTTCTTGTGTTTAAATCGGCAGCAGTTAACATCTTTTCATTTTCATTGAAAAATTGTTCAAAAGATAAATCAGGATCTTCATTAAAAGCATTCTTAAATTCCTGTTTGATCGTGACATCAAATTCCTCGGGTATCTTTTCTAATTCCATTTGTAATCTATTGTGAGTGATTTTTTTGTAATAATCTCTTATTTTAGGGATTAATCTTAAAAAAATAGAGTTTTGATTTAAAGAATCTAAAAGATTGAACCAGTCATCCAGAATAATAGAGTTGACGTAGGAAATCTGATGATCTACCTTGCTTATTTTTTTCTGACCAATTAAGTGAAGACCAAGGTTTTTACTTTTTTCCTGGTCGATTTTCAATCTTAATAAACGATCTCTATATTGCTCCCTATATTTTTTCAACAAATTATCTTGAAAAGCAAGGAAATTAGTGATATTTTTGTGTGTTATTTGAGTTAATTCATTATGAAATTCTTGAATTAGAGTTATTATCTGACCAAAATGTTGTTTATCCGTATTTAAAAAGAAATTTTTATGAAAACCTTTTTTTGATTTTTCTATTTGCTCTAATAAAGGGGAAAGGGACCCTAATCCATTTTGGAGAGTTATTAAAGGTTTTGTAATGCTCTTTATTCTATTTAAATCAAGAATGTAATCTTTTGACATTTTTCATCAATTCTATTATCATATTCATATGTTAAAGTATTAAATTTCAGGAGGCTTATTATTCCTATTAGATTTTTTCTCATTTCCTTCATCTTTTAATATGAATCCTCTAGTAGTCGCTAGAGTATTTTGACGTTCGACATGAATTGCTGTACCTCCAACTAACTTTAAGGAATCATAGAATAGATCGTAAGTTAGGAGTTCGATAGTAATCGCTTTTAATAATGCAACTTTAGTTCCTCTTTCGATATCAGATCCAGAATATCCGTGAGTCAATTTTAATAACCCCTCTCCTTTAATTTTCTTAGAAATTTCATTCCATAATATTATATCATCAAATTCAGCGACATTCTGCCCCATTTTATTTGAAATTTCTTTTTCAATTTTTTGCATGCGATTATATTCCTCATTTAAATTAGAAAAAATCTGATTATCAACGCCTATTTTTGCTTGTTTGATTTTATCTAAAAAAGCTTCAATTATCTTCTTTCTTAGATTATAATCCGGAAAATCAAATCTAAAATGAAATGTAAAGCGCCTCCATATTGCTGAATCTAATTGATGTTGGTGATTTGTAGCTCCAAATATTGCTAATGGGACACCTTCATAATTTACTCTATCAATTACCTGTAAAAACGAAATGACAGCTCTTTTGATTTCTCCCACTTCATGTGTGTTGGATCGTTCTGAACCAACAGCATCAATTTCATCAAAAAATAAAACAAAAGCACCTCTCTCTTTAGAAATTTCTGAAGCTAACTCCACCACATTTCTTATATTTTTAATTGTATCTCCTAATAATGGTGAAACAAGTCGATCAGATTCAACTACACATATTGGCACACCATATTTTTTTGCAAATCCTCTAGTTAGTGAGGTTTTGCCTGTTCCTGGAGGACCATATAAAAGTACGGTGAGATTTGGAGCTAAATTGGTATTTTTTAACTGTTCCACAAAATCATAATACTTATTCAAAGCTTTGAAGAATTCTTCAAGTATGTCTTTTATATTAGTATTCCCTAATATATCATCAACGGATTCTTTAATATCTTCTGGAAAATATACCACACCATATTTCCCAAGTCTTTCTTTAATAATATCATCTGTAAATATTATTTTCTTTTCAAGATCATCTTTTAATTTAGAAATTTTCTTTCATCTCTTTTTTCGGTATATTAATATTTATTTTTTCTTTCTTTCTATATCAAATTTTTCACAAAATAGTGCAACCTCATTAATGAGATCTTTTAAATTATCAATTTGTGAACCAATAAAATTAAAAATTTCCTTCCTATATTGAACTGAGTCTCTTATCTTCATTTTATCTAATCCAAGATAATTCGGAAAACAAATTAGCTTCATTAAATAAGGTAAAATCTTTTCATTAGTCTGTAAATCTTTAAATATTGAATAAAAGATATTCTCATCTGATAATTTCCATTTTAAAATTCCCATATATATCAAAAATGCAAAATTCATCGAAATCCAATTTATCAATTCTTTTGATAAAAAACCCCTGCGTTGAGACGCAAAAGCAAGGTAATACAAGATAAGGGTTTCATTACTGAATTGAGGTAAATACCTGATTGTTCCATCAGATTGTTTATTTGTTCTTAAATAATTATTTTCCTCTAATATATTTACAAATTCCTCTTTAGGTGCTAAAAATAGATCATCAATTAATCGCATACCGATTCGTTCAGCTAATTTTTCGATAGATTCCTCTTCTGCATTAGCTATAGAGTCGATATAAGGTAAAAAGATATCACTTTTTAAAATCATTGGAATTTCATAATCAGGTCGTTCTGGAAAAACCCCGAAACTAGGATCAAGATTAAATAATGATGTGATGTTATTTATTATTTGATACATTTTTGGAGAGATTCCTGGTATTTCAAATGAATCAGAATTATCCAGTTTATCTCTATAATAGGTATGTGATTGCAATAAATGTCTTTGGCATTCATAGTATTCCGTCGAAAATTTATGAAGTTTTTCATATATCATTCTTAAATTTGCACCTTTATGAAATAAACGCTCTTCTATAAATTTGCTAAGAGAATAAAGGTAGGTCTCATCCAAACTTTTTTGATCTGGATTAGTTATATGTCTTAAAATATATAGAGCACCGATAGATTCATGTAAGAACTCGATGATGTAATCTTTAATATCAATAATTGGAATTGTTCCTCTATATTTAGTAATAAAGTCTTTGATTATTTCATAAACATTTGATCGATACATGGCAGAAAATTCGGAAAGTGCTCTTACTTTTCTTATATTTCTTTTTTCCTCTTCTTCACGAATTTTATCTAAGATTTCTGTGTCTATCAATAAATCTGCATCCAAATCACTAATAATTTTTCTTGTTTCTCTAAGAATTGGTCTCATGTGACTAATAAACGTAAGGTATCTTGGTAAAATATCAGTCCATTTCTCGCGCTTACGTCCAGATTTTCTTGTAGGTTTTTTTGAATAACTCATGATATTTCATTTTAATAGTAAATTTATTCTTTATCATATCCAACTATAATTTCTGCAAAGATATTCGCAATTTCTACAAAAATTGGAATCTCAACACGTACTAGTTCACCCAACACCCATTTATTGACATCTTTTAGTAAGAAACGTATTTGATTGTGAATCTTTTTATTTATTTCTGAATCAATAACTTTTGATAGCCATAAACCTCCCCCTAATCTATAAGCAATAATTTTAATCAGTGGTTCAAATAATGGCTCTAAAACTTGTCGCATCATCCAAGATTTTGGAATAACACTCATATTACTTTCATTATAACCAGGATCATTTAAAATTGGATTCGTTTCATCCACAGATAGTTTTGGCATAAAACTCAGTAATAAAATTAACGCAAAAATGGCACAAATCCCATTTATGGTATAAGAACCTCCAATTTTTTCAATATTATCACTATTAATTGCTACATTTGCTAAAAACATACATATAAAGACGTTTCTATCAAAATTTTTTGATACGTAAGCATATCCTAATTTAGTATCAAGTATTAGGTATTTTTCTTCAAGGATTTTAATAATATCATCAGGAAAGGTGTAAAAAGTATAAACTTTCTCCTCACTTCGTCTTACATCTTTCTCAATGATAAGTTTCTTAGAGATTAAACCAAACATATTGACAAGTTCTTCAAGTTGTTTTTTAACATAATGTCGAGGTTTATTTGGATCCCCAAACATAGCATAAAATTGATGATCCACTATGTGAAAATCATTTCTTTTACTGAAAGCTTCTACCATCCTATCTATAATAGGCACTTGAGCTCCCGAGGCGATTGCTTTTGCTTTGGAGGTGACAAAACCATTGAGTAACTCATTTATTATAAAATCTTGTTCATGAGTCCGTGAATTTAAAATCTTACTGAATGCTTCAGAGAAATTTTTAGTTTTAGGAAAAAAAAAAAATTGAATTTTTTCATTTACTGCTTTCTTAAATAAATCCCCATTATTCCTAGGAAAGTGTAATTTCATATTTTCAAGCCGTTGAACTAATGCATCCTTTGCTCCAGGTATGTTTTCAACATCACGTTTTTTTACTTGGTCGATTGCCAATTCAAGTCCATTTTCAAATGATTGTAAGAGGTTTTGCCATAAAGAATCCGTTCTTTTTTCCATTTTTCTCTCTCCTATTTTAATTCCAATTTAATTCATTAGAAATCTTTTTCAAAGCATTAATCATTGGTCTAATAATCTTTTTATCAAAAATATTTGGAGAAGACACTCCCTTTTGCGCTTTCCATCCCATTTGAGTACCTTCAGTCATCTCCCTTTGTCCATATTTTATTAATTTACTTAAATCCCGGGTCCACCAATAAAATCTAAGCCAGCGTTTATTAGGATTATTATTTGAATAAATAACGACGATCGCTTTCCATTCACCTACAAGCCATTTGATGGTTATTCCACTTGTAGGCATATAAAAATTAATGGGAAAATTACTATGAAATCTCAAATCAAGATCTTTTGAATCGATATTAAAAATTGGTTGATTATATCCTTCTAAAATAACAATTTCTGAACAATGCTGACAGATATAATGAGATTTATGTTTTTCCATTTTCTGTTGGCAATTAGGGCATGTTCGATTCTCTAATATACGATATTTAATGATGTCTAATTTTTTCTCTTTTTCTAGATCCTCTTCATTTTTTGGATCCTTTTTATCAAACTTTCCTTTCCAATTCCATAATTCATCAAAGGATTCGTCAAATTTTTCTAAAGCTTTAATTAGGTTATTTAAAACATGATTATCATAAATTTTAAGCATTCCGGCATGTTGATATGTTTTCCACCATGAAAGTCGAACGTATCTTTCACTCTTTAACAATGGACTATGGCAAATTAAAGCAGCTAGTACCCTAGTTTCTGTTTTTTCGATAATTATGCCTTTTTCACAAATTTCATACTCTTTATTTAATGTTAGCTGGTCATGAAAATAATTTCCATCTAAAAATCCTCCTTTATCTTCATCCTCGTCTGAAACATTTTTACTTGTTTTTTCTTTAGGTTTTACTATCTTTCTGCAATTAGGGCATTGAAAGATACCTGCTACAAGGGGTTCCATTTCAACATTACATGATGGGCATATCATAATTATTCATTCTTGCTTTCAACAATTATTCTTTCATAATCTAAATTTAATAATTTTAATTTTTTTTTTGTAAAATCCGAAATTTGAGTATTAATTTCAACAATTTCCTTTCTTAATTTGATGAGTGTGTTTTGAATTGTATTAACTATTCCATTTTCATTAAACGAGATTTTTTCAATAAATTCAAGATAATTATTCTTTTTTTTTTTTCCAGCATAATAACTTCTTAATTCATTCAGTTTATCTTGAATCTTATTTAATTGATACCTAGAATTTAGTAAAATCGTTAATTGTGTATACCACTTCTTATATTTATCATCTGAATTTTCAACATTTTCTAAATTAAATTTATCTGAAAGTTGAATTTTTGAATCTTTTAGAAATGATATGACTTCCTTATTTTGTTCTAGAGCCTCATCAATCCTTTTCATTCCTGGTTTAGAATTTAAAACGGGATCAAATATGTCAATAAAATTGTTAATTTTTTCAAGTAATTCTTCAAATCTTTGGTAAAATCCTTCAATTGTAATTTCAATTTTAACTGCTTGATATACATTTCCAAATTGATCCAATATATAATAAAGATCATTAGAAAGAGTAAAGTCGTGATCTCCAATTTCATAAATAAAAGGATGAATAATACTGCTTTTTTCACAACTAACTCCTTTTAATCTTGTAAGTGCGAGATTGAAATTCCTTCTGTTCAAAAATTTGAATTTTTTTTTAATAATTAAGAAGAGAGTATCATCGGGTACTGAAATCGTGTTGTTTTCAACTGTAATAGTTTCTTCTCCTAATTTTAGGATAAAATCTCCTTCTAATTTATTATACTCTCCCAAACTTCTTATATTTTTGAATAGACCTAGATCTATCATTATTTCAATAAATTCTTCATCCCAAAATTCAATAATATTATTTTTAAATATTTCATCCAAGATTAAAACACGTTCATAAGATTCTATTAATTTAGAATCACTAAGATCCTTTAACAAATCATTTCGAATTATATACATATATAGTATGATGTATCGCATATCTGTATCATCAAGAATCTTGATTAACAAATTTTCATCTTCTTCTATTGATAGAGATTTATGTTCCATGCCTATTGTCCACTCACCTTAATTTTAATCATTTCAATCAAAAAGAGTACTTATCATAATTAAGCATTCCTAAAAAATTTTATGGTATACTATAATTTCTCATTAAAATGATTTAAAATCAGATTTAAGATTTTAAAGGAGGATCTGATAAAATTAAGAGTTGCAGTTTCAGAAATTTTAAAATTTATTCTTAAATCTTATTCTTAAATCTTAGTATATATCATCAAATTAGGCATTGATACTGACATTTTCAATAAAAAATGCAATCTCTTCCATTCGAAGAGTACTTTAAAGGTAGGTTTCGGAAACCGAAAAATTATTTAGGAATGTTTGTTTATTTATTCCCATAGATCTTAGTATTTTATAGTTAGATAAAAAAGAGGATGATGAGATTTTATGGGAAGGAGGAAAAGAAAGCAACAATCTTATAAAAGGGTTAAAAGAGTCCCCAAAATTTTTACTTGCCCAAATAGGTAATAATGGTTTTCCCATTTACCTTGGAATGTGGGGAAAAATCCGTCAAAGTAGAAAACATAAGAAAATCTGCTATTGCAACGGTTAAATGTGGATATTGTGGATTGAATAAGGATGTAATAGTAAATTCCATATCTGAACCGGTTGATGCATTTGGGGATTTCATCGATGTTTACTATGCAGACCAAGAGTTACAAAGATTAGAAAAAAGAATCTTTAAGTTAAAAAAAGGGAATGAATGGGGTGAGTTGGTATTATCTTATTCTATTTTGTCGGATATTTGCCGAGCAAAAGCAGCAATCGCCTTGGAAGAGGAAGAAGGTGATAAATTAGAAGATGCTGATCATTGGCGAATGAAATCCGAAGAATATAAGCGTCTTGAAAAGGAAGCTTTGCTACAATTAGATACTCTTGAACTTGAAAAGGGTATTAAGACTGATGAGGATTCATTATTTGATGAAACAGAAGGTAAAGTAAAGCGGGAAAAGAAAATCGAAGACATTTTTGATGATCCAGGCTTTCTAGAGTTTTAATACTTCAAATTCAAAATTATATCTTTTACAGGATTTAATATATGCTTCCATAGTGGCAGGCTCAGAATTTCTTTAATGAGTTTCTCTTGGTATAATTGATTTTTATGAATGAATTGACTCCAATTGTTAAAGAGAATCATCAGGTTATTACCAATCGGATTATATCTTGATGTTAGAAAACTTGCTAAATATACTCCAAATCTTCTAATTTGAGGATCAGCTTCAGGATAAACTGATTCAACAAGCTAAATTATTTTCTCATTTTAATAGTTTTAGGTCAAAAAATAAGATAGAATGATATAAGTAATTGGATTAGACATCTAATAGAATAATTGAAGTACTTAAATGGTATTATATATTAACCTTGGTTCCGTTTGGCAAATAATTGCTTTAATTCACCCATTATTGCTCCCCTTAAACTTTGGGGATTTGCAGGGCGAGCGGCTCCAGGTGGTCCTCCAGGTGGAGGCGGTGGTCCTCCGGGTGGCCCTCCAGGTGGTCCTCCGGGTGGCCCTCCAGGCGGTCTTCCAGGTGGTCCTCCTGATGGAGGAGGCGCACTACTCGGAGCGCTAGGTGTGGCTACAATTGGAGTTGAAAGTGTTGATTTTGTCTTTATATTAGATACTTCTGTATTTATCGTATTAATTCGTGATTCCATTGTTGTTATTTGCTGATTAATTGTAAGTAGAGCTTGATCAACAAGATCTGGGATCCTTAGAAACATGGTCATCATTTTTTCAACGATGTCTCCAAAAGCATTGATTTTTTCTTCAATCGGAGATTTACGAGCATTTTCTAAAAAGCTGGTAAATTCTTCTGCACACATTTTTTAATCCCGATAATTAATTACTGATTTTCATAGAAATTTTTAATAATTATATGTTAGATATGTTTAATAAATTTAAGTAGTTACTTAGGAAAAGTCATTAAATCAAAATTGGAAAAAAAATAATGAAGAATTAGTTAGCTTGACTTGGATACGGATTCTTTTACTTTTATCCATAAGTTGTCTACCTCGTTTCTAACTTGTAAGAATTGATTAATTTTTTTAAGCATTACGTCTCGAGCTCTATCAAATTCTCTTTGGGTATCATCTAGTTCAGATTCATAAATTTTTATTTTTTCACCTTCTTCCAAGCTGTTTTTCTTTTTTTCAACAAATAGAGCTTTTTTAATGATGACACTTCTCCTTTGGGCCACTTCGTTTAATGCATCAGCAAATTCTTCTTTCTTTTCAATTAAATAATCCTTTTTTAGAGTAAGATTTTTTATAGAATCAATATAACTCTTGTTAGCTTCAATATATTTATCATTTTGATGAATAATATCATCAAACAACTGGACTTCTTCGTCTTTAATATTAGATCGTTTTTCTCTCACTAATGTTTGCATTTGTTTTAAAACATCTCTATAAGTTCGATTCATCATTTCTCTTGCGAGAGTCGCTTTAGTTAAGTTTTCCGCATACTTTTTCTGAGAATTTACAAGTGCTGATTGAGTTTTCGCTAATTTTTTAATCTCTTTAACGAGTTCTTGTTCAGTTTTGGCTAATTCTAGCTCATCTTCATGCGTTATAATAGGACTCATAATTTTCAACTCGAATAAATAATCATTACATATAATATTAATTTAATAGCATTTTGATATTATAATTTTTAGGTTTTTCAAAGTGATTTAATTAAGCAGGATATCTAGCAGTTAGGATGTTATCTTTATAATTAGCTTTTATAATCTTTACTTTAATTTCTTTCCCAATCATATTATCTGTAAATTTAAGGGGTTTTTGCAATAGTACTTTAATGCCTATCTCTTCAGTAATTTTACCAATCAATTCTTGTTCCCAACGTCCTTTAGATACTATTATTAATTTTATTTCATCATTCTTTTTTAAATCTAAGGTAGGGATAGATTCTCTTCTATGAATTCCAAAATCTTTAGGACCTAGTTTTAACTTTAGCCCATATTTTTTTTCTAATTTTGTAAGTTGCTCATAAAAATATCCCCAAGATTTTGGATAAGTTCTGCTGAGTTTTCTACCAGTTTTATAAACTAGATATTTTTGTATCCCAATTTTTGGGATTTGCTCATATCCTTGATTTTTTAAGGAAATTACATATTTAATGATATCCTCAATATCAATATCATTTTTCCCAGGAAACCATACCGGTGCAATAAGTACATCTATTTTTGATGCGATAAGTAAATTTAAAAGATCTAATAATTCATTAACACCATAAACTTTGCAACCACACAATTTTCTTGCGAGATTTTCATTAAGTGTGTTTAAACTAATATTTATTCTTGAGAGATTTAATGATTCCAACATGTTGATTTTTTTTTCAGTTAATAATAATCCATTACTTTGCATAGAAATTGTAGAGATTCCTTCAATATTCCATAATTTCGACAATAAATCATATAATTCAGGATAAAGTAAACTTTCACCGTATGGCGCAATATGAATCTCTAAATCGTGAGCTCCTTTAATTTCTGTTATTTTTTTTATTCCTTTTATTATATATTCCGAACTCACGATAAAATTTGTTCTATAATCTCCAGCACTTACGAAACAGTATTTACATTTTAAATTGCATAATGTTATGGGTTTAATCTCAATAATGTTTGTACCACGATCAATTAAACCCAAAAAATCTACTCCCATCAACGGGATATTAGATGTTTTATTGACATAAATAATATCTTGATGCATGCATTACACCATTATTAATTAAACCTTATATCTTAATATTGCCACGAGAGACCCTAAATCATCTATACGTTGGCCAGTCGGATGCTCACTATTCATGATGTGGATCACACCTTGTGATCTCTCTACATTGTTTATGATTTTTTCAATTAGAAGTTTTTGGTTTTTCATTGCTCCTCTAATTAGGGTATCAGCAACAAATAATTCTTTTACTGCACCTTTTTGCGATGCAAAATCTATCTCATCAAAACCTATAGCAACAAGATCAGGGTTTTTGTCAAATAATGTAAAGATCTCTTCTATTCTTTGACTCTCCTGTATTATTTTTACATTATCTTTTATATTCATTAATTTTTTGGATTTTAGAATTTCCATGATTCCACTTTCAGTCCCAGAACTCGCATGAAAGTTTTGAATTTTATTCTGGTACGGTGCTTTTACTTTTTCTTTTAAATAAGTTAAAAAGTGATTTCTAGTGCTTCCTGGTCCGCATAAAACAATCAAATTAATTTCATTAGTCTTTATATTTTCTTCAAGTATTTTTTCAATTTCTAAAAAAAATTCTTCATATGCTTTATTTCTGTGTGTTTGCTCGTATCGTTTTCCTGGAATATTTTTTTTAATGGTAGCAATTCTTTTATGGCTGAAATTTGTCGTTAGGGAGATTGTAGACAAGCCTGCTTCTATAGCAACTATAATCATAATAAAATTCGTTTCAAATTTAGATTGTTCATTTAATCTCTTAATTTCGCTTCTCAACCAATTCTCCTTTTTAATGACTAATTTTTGACCAATTTCAATATTTAAAGTGTGATAGGTCCCAAAACTTACAAAATCTTCAGGTCCTTCTAATATTGTACCTTTGATCCTTAAGCGATTAGAAAATTCATGAAATGAGACAACTTCAACATTAATTTTAAGGTACATGGGCTTACGTTCTCCTTTTGATCCTTCTTTTAATACAATTCTTCTTTGTGTTCGAGCAGCAACTTGATCATTCTCTGCTATTACATTATATAGGCTCCATAAATCGTTTAAGTTCTCAATTTTAACTGTAATTTCTCCTGTTTTATCATTTTTTTCCAGAATTTTCATAACCAATCAATCTTTCTTATGATAGGGTCAAAAATAAATAGTATTAGTATATGAAAAGTAATTTTTCCAATAAATTTATACTTCAGATTATAAAACTAAATAAAAAAAATAGTAAAAAAAATAATCATTTATCTCCAAGAGCTTTTTTAATCTTCTCCAATTCTTCCATCCGCTTCCTCTTTTCTTCCTCACGTTTCTTCATTTCTTCTTCGTCTACTTTTTGGAGAGTCACACCCTTTTTTATTTCCTCTTTCAGTTCATTATCGAATGGGGTCATTATACCTCAAGGTCTCTTATTTTGATTAATAATCTTAATTTAAAGCATTTATTTATACTGATATTATAATACTTTTTATTTATAAGTTTAAGTTAATAGTAAAAGGCTAGAACTTAAGCTCCATTAAATAAGCATTATCCCCTTTGTTGTAATAATTATCAATTTCTCTGATAATACGAAAATTATAGTTTTTGTACAGCTTAAGAGCGATTATATTAGATGTCCGTACATTTAATATGATTCGATCATAATTATTTGATTTCTTGACTTCCGTCAATATATGATTTAGGAGATAAGAACCTAATCCCATATTTCGATAATCTTCTCTTATAAGGAAATTTATAATATTGAGTTTATTTCTTTCTTGCTCTAATACAATTACGAATCCGATTATTTTTTCAAAGTTATTTACAATTTTCAAAAAAAAAGTGTTATTGTAAATTAGTTGTTCAATTGTTCCTTCTGAAAAAGAATCATTTTTAAAGGTGCTTTTCTCAAGTGAATTTATTTCGCTCAAATCATTGATCTTGACTTTTTCTATCCTCATTTAATCCTAATTCCTCCCTGAATACGTTAATTGGTGTTTTCTCTGTTATTTGTTTATATTTCTCTTCTCTGAATGGAGTGATTTCTTGAATATAACATTTTAATCCTTTACTATTAACTAATTGAATAATCTCATCATTTAGTGCAGTTATAACGGGTAATTTTAATACTGAATTATCAATTTCTAAATCTTTCGGTTTTAAATTCGTCCTTTTTAGTAATTCTTCTTTCATTTCATTTAAATAGTCTAAAGGTCCTTCGATTTGACTGTAAATCAATAAACCTTCAGGAGATATTGATTCATATGATTTTCGAATTTTTTTTGCTCGGCGATTATATCGCTTGCTTAATTGCCAATAATCTTTTGTAATAGTTGTGCAAAAATGAATTTTAATTGTTACCTTAGAAGAAATACGTTTTATTAGTTCATACGCCATTTCTTTACTATTCTTAACAGAAGCCATAGTCCCCTTTTTTAATTCAAAACCTCTATTTTTTAAATGAATACAATTAGATTCGCTATATTCGAATTCATTTAAATTGATAAAATCAGCCCCAATCTTATCTAAAAATAAGATAAAATGTTCTATATCATTTAAATACTTATCTTGAGGAATTAAAGGCACTTCAGCACCAACTTTCATTCCCTTTTTAAGTGCTAACAGAATAACATTCCAATTATTCCGAGATGGATTAAATCTGATTTCATCTAAGCCAGCATTGGCAAGATTTACTGCCAAATTTTCATCAAAATTTACACCGTTTGAATAAAGGTGTATATGGAATTTTTTACCCATTTTTAACTTAATAAATCTAATTATTTCAAGGGTAGATTCAATATTTGGTGGAAAAAGGGGATCTCCTCCTGTGATACTCATTCCTCTAGCATCGGTATTATAAATTTCATCAAGAATTTCTTCTTTCGTCGTAATTTGGATCTCATTAGCAAACATTAAAGATTTATTCTTTCTTTCTTCAGAAATGGGGCAGTACCAGGAACAATGATCTGGATTCTGACACCATCCATTTAGAAATAAAACCGTTTTTGCTCCCTTCAAACATATTTGACATCCCTTTGGAATCCCTCTTCCTTTAATTAGTAAGTTATCTTTTCCTGAATCAACAATTCTTTTTTTTCTCATATTTCCCGCATTTTTTTTCTAATAATTGTTTTTTTTCTAGCAAGTATTTTTAGGACATCTTCTGTAGATTCATCTGGTTTTAAAGATCTTTTTATGAAAACCCCTGTACGTCCATATTGTTCTCGCCTTAAAAGTACGTTCCTTCTTTCTATAATTGTTTCAATATCTACGTTAATCAGTTTAGCGACGTTATGCTCATTCCCTATAACTGACGATTCTTCATGGCCATCATTAGTAGGATTAATAAGCACTAACCGTTTATCTATTCCAGGGACTCTAATTTTATTTATTAATTGAACTTGATTGACTTTTCCTCCGAATGAATAAAATTCTAAACTTTTTTTATCGAAAGGGGATATTGGGATTGTGATGCTTTCTAATTCACTTAAATATATATATAATTTTATTGTATCTCTTGGAGTGGCCATCACTATTTCTCTAAAATAATTATCATAACCTTTTTTAAATAAGATATGCTCAATTAGAAATGATGATATCCTTTGTAGAAATACAATATCAATATCACTATCAATATTTACATCTCCGCGAGCTAAACTTCCATAAATGTAAGGATTAAATCCTTCTTCAACAAAAATATTTAGTAATTTTAAAGCTTGTAGTCTTTTGTTATTCAAAAGCTCCCAATCATTGTTTATATATTTGATGATTCTATTATGATTTCTTAATATATTATCCATTGTCAACTCATACGTGGGTTTTGATTTTATTAATAAGAGTTAGAATTATCCCAAATAAAATAGTTTCAAAATATTTAAAATTTCGACTAGCATTGCTAACAATTATTGAATTAGTTGAGGTTTGGGTCTCATAACTTTTCTTAGCGATTTTATTTTTAAATTTTAATGTGCTATATTCGCTGAATATATAATAGATATTCCTTACGGAGTTTATTCCTATCTTTCTTGTCAAATTTTCCTGTTTTTCTTCAATGTTTGACTTAGGATTTATGATAATATGACCGTGGTAATTTTTTTCATCTGTAATGTAAATGGGATCTATATTTTTATCATTATAAGATAATAAAATGTATTTATTATTGTTTAAAGATCCTGATATAATTTCCATTATCGAACTAATTATAGATTTTATCTCAAAGTTGATATTATTTATATTTGGTTCTAGTGAGGATTTTTTAATAATTGAAAAGAATATATTTATCACTGTTAATCCATAACTACTGAGTCCTTCTGTTATGATTCTTAACAAATTAATCCGTTTTTTTGTTCGAAGAATGATAATTATAGGATCGCTTTTATTCATAAGTTTATTATTTATTGCATAGTTCCAATGACAAGTTTTAATATTAGACTCATATTCTTTCTCTATTGGACTATAAGATGACAAATAGATATCTTCATTAACGAATGTATACCTCCAACGAGTTAATAACTTATAAATCTTGACACAAATTAAAAATATTATTAAAAGAATTATGGTGACTGAGCTAACTAATATCCAATCAACTCGAAAGATGTCAAAACTCATGAAAATTACCCCTTTTTATCAATTACGGCATTGGAAATCCAATTTAAATATTTATCCGAGCCTTTTGTTATAGGTATTCTGATGCATTCGGGATTTTCATAACTATGTATCTCGCGGATCTTTTGAATGATTAAATCACTTTTACTTTTAATAGTTTTTATAATCAGTAAATTTTCTTTCTCAACTTCAATGTTGTTTTTCCACCAATAAGTGGAAATAATATTTGGTACAACACTCACACAAGCTGCTAACCTTTCTTCAACCAAAATTCTTGAGATATTATTCCCTTCTTCGATATTCGAGACAGTAACAAAAAAAATACAATATTTCATATTTTTGCACCATTTGTTAATTCATTGATTTATCATTGATAATGAATGCTTAAATACAAACTTTTTTCTCTAAATAAAATTTATCTACTCCTAAGATTAGGTCTCTCAATTTAAAAAACATTCTTAAGTTTTGAACAATAAAATGTTGGATAAATTCTCTATATCAATACCAGGTCGCATTTGTATTTTAGGGGATAAAGTTGATTTAATGGAGAAGCCCGTGATCGCAGCAACAATCGATTTAAAGATGATTTTCAATTTTAAAAAATGTAACAACTCATCAATTACATTTTACAGTCATAATACTAAAGAAAAAATAGAATTCCATTTAGGAGATACTCCTCCCAGAAAAATTGATCTCTCTTATTGGAGTGTTTTATATGAACGATTGAATGAAAAAATTAATACGGGATTTTATTTGGAAGTAGATTCTAATATTCCAATAGGTCGTGGCTTATCGACATCCGCAGCTTTATCAGTAGGTTTCCTTAAGGTAATGAATAGAGCATATAGTTTGGGATTACGAAATAATGATATTGCTGAAATTGCTTACTGGGGAGAAAATCACGAGTTAGGAATCCAATGCGGTAGAATGGATCAATATAGCATAACTTATGGAGGAGTAAGTTTTATTCATACAGATGCTAAAAGAACAGTTGAGAGATTAAATATTAAAGAATTACCATTGGTGATTGGCGATTCCCTTGAAGATAGAAAAGCTAGTTCTATTTTAAATCGGATAAAATATCAAATTAAAAACAAAGACGCCATAACAATAAAAGCCTTAAATATCATTGAAGAGTGTGTATATGAAGGAAAAAATGCATTGCTAAAGGAGGATTTTCAAAAATTAGGATTATTAATGAATATTCAACAAGAACAAGAGGCAATCTTAAAAGCGGAAACTCAAAAAATTAAAGAATTATGCCTCGTTTCAAGGGAGGTTGGAGCATTAGGAGCAAAGCAAATGGGTGCGGGAGGAGGAGGGTGTATGATCGCATTATGTCCGAGAAAACAAGAAAAAGTTGCAAAAGCTATTAGAGATTCAGGTGGAAAAGCTTGGATATTTAAGTTATTTAATTATATATAAAGGGGAATGATGTTTGAAGGCAATTATACTTTGTGCTGGACTTGGAAAGCGAATGAAACCCTATACGGATGACTATCAAAAGACAATGATCCCATTTAAGGGTAAACCAGTATTAGAATTCATTATTGAAGGTATAAAAAGAGCGGGAATTCATGATTTTATTTTAGTTGTTGGATATCGTAAAGAGCAAATTGTCGATCATTTTCAAGATGGTCATAATTGGAGAATAACAATATCCTATGTAGAACAGAAGGAATTAAAAGGAACGGGTGAAGCTGTCCTTTTATGTGAAAATTTTATTGATGATTCTGTCTTTTTCTTGACATGGGGAGATACACTTGTCTCATATGACGTGTATAATGAAGTGATTGAAATTTATAGAAAAGAAAAACCAGATTTCATTTTAGTGGGGAATTTAGTTGATGATCCCTATAAGGGTGCTGCTATATACTTAAATAATCAATATTGCTCAGAAATTATTGAAAAACCACCTAAAGGGACATCTTCAACTAATCTAAACAACGCGGGAATATTTATACTATCAAAAAAAATATTTAATGTTTTAAAGAAACAAAAACCATCTTCTAGGGGTGAAATTGAAATTCCTGATACTTTAAGATTTGGAATCAAGTATCATAACTGGCAAGTTCGGGTATTCAAAATGAGGGAAGATCACTTCTATGGAGATTTTGGAGATCTAAATGAATATGAAAAGTTAAAAAATGATAGTAGATCATTCAAATTTTAATTTAGACTTTAAAATTTAATTGAGGTTTAAATAATTAATTTTAGATATTAATTCAATCCGAATTCAAATTTTAAGCAGGTGTTGAGATTAATTGAACGAAAGAATCTTGAGGGCAATAATTGAAGAAACTGGATTAACTAGAAATGAAATTAAAGAGTACGTAATGGGAAAGAAGAGAGAGATTGAAGGGATTACAGAGTTTGGTGCTTTGATAATAATGTGTAAGGAATTATGTGTCAATTTTGCATATTCTCTATGAAGAGTATTAATCAGTATTCTAAAAATTAATATTCCATACATCTTTGAAAAATAAATTGATAACATCTTAAATTTATCGTCCTTTAGATAACAAAAGAAGCTGAAGGTAAAAAATTAATAATTCACCAACGCTAATTTAAAATAGAAATAATATTATTTTCAGCAAATTTTTTAATTCAGAAATTATAAATATTGGTAATATTATTAATATTAAAACAAATAATTGAAGTCTTGTTTCTGTAATAATAGCGTAATATATGAATTAGGAGGTGCTTAAAGTTCTTCATAACCTATATCTGATACATCAATTTTCGGGAATATGTCTGATCCATCGAAGCTATGGAAAAATAGAATTTAACCAAGATTTGGTTTCGGGTTTTTTAACTGCACTTAAGGATTTTAGCGTCGAGTTCTCGAAGGGTTCAGGTGAATTAAAAATTATAGATATGCAAGTATTCTACTTATTATTAGTTTTTAAAGATGGAATTCTCTGCACAGCCGCAGCAGATAAGAATGATGATGCAAAAATCACACATAAATGCTTGACGGACATAATCGAGAGATTCGTGGAAGAATTTGGTGATAAAATTGCGAATTGGTCAGGAGATGTTCGAATGTTTAGAGATTTCGAAGCAATCATAGACAATATCTTACAAAGTGGTAAGGTTGCAGAAGTACCGCTCAAAATTCCAATTTTGAAAATTTTTGAAAAAGACTTTTTAAAAAAAAGCAAAGAGATCTCTAAGAAGGGGTTAGTTGTTTCGGAAGAAGATTTACGTACGGTACAACATCAAAAGCCTGAATGGACTTCAAAACGGTTACCTACTCAAGTTATCACTCAGGGGTTTTTGGATAAGAATGCTTACATGATTGCACATTTAGCTGATGGATTTCATACAATTTCAGATATCGCAGAGGAAGCGGGCATTCCACAGGCTGAAATTGAGGTCATTATCGATGACTTGGATGATTTAGGATTACTAAAATTCATTGATATCAAGTGAGTATTTTTTTTGATTTTCCTATTTTTTTGAAGTGTTTTAAGACTCGTATTGATTAGGATATTAAGATCGATATTATTCAATTTAATAATCAAAAAATTTAAACATCCTTATAAATAAATTTTTATAATGAATTAATTCGATTTTCAATTAGATTTTTGATAAATGTAGAATTATTGAAGATAATGAATGTAAAAAAAATTGCTGAAAATATTTATGAGATTGAACCGCAAACTTTGATGGCACGAGTTGAGGGGACAATTAAAAAATTTGAAATGAAAGTCCCAGTACATATTTACGCTAATGAATATATTATGGAACGAATTAAACAAGATAGAACTCTTGATCAGATAAGTAATGTAGCTTGTTTACCCGGTATTCAAAAGCACGCGATAGCTTTATCTGACGCTCATCAAGGCTATGGATTTTGTATTGGTGGAGTTGCAGGAACTGATGCCACAGATGGTATGATTTCGCCTGGCGGCGTTGGATACATAAGAGCATAAGCTTTTATGCCAAAAACGATATTAACTGTGGTGTAAGGTTACTAAGAACGAATTTAATGATAAACGAAGTTAAAGACAAAATACCAACATTGTTAGACACAATATTTAAGAATATTCCTTCAGGATTGGGCTCAAAGGGTAAATTGAACATAACTTTTTCAGATTTAGATGAAGTACTAAATAATGGATTAAACTGGGCACTTGATAAAGGCTATGCTTTGGAAGAAGATATAAAACATTGTGAGGAGAATGGATACTTAAAAGAAGCGAATGCAGATTTAGTTTCAGAGAAAGCGAAGCAAAGAGGTATAAAACAACTTGGCTCTTTAGGAAGTGGTAATCATTTTTTAGAGATACAAAAAGTAGATAAAATTTACAATAAAGAAATAGCAAAAAAATTAGGAATTCTTCAAGAAAATCAAGTCACGGTGATGGTTCATACAGGTTCGAGAGCTTTAGGTCATCAAGTTTGTACTGATTCACTAAGAACTATAGAAAAAGCTATGAAAAAATACAAGGTTGAGGTTCCCGATAGAGAACTTGCTTGTGTGCCAGCAAATACGCCAGAGGCAGACACTTATCTAAGTCAAATGGCTTGTGCTGCAAATTTTGGATTTACCAATAGACAATTAATTACACATTGGTTAAGAGAATCGTTTCAATCACATTTCAAACAAAGTATTGATGATTTGGATTTCACTTTGATATATGGTGTCGCTCATAATATTCTTAAAATAGAAGAACATAAAGTAGATGGCAAGAAGATGGAATTAAATGTTCATAGAAAGGGAGCTACTCGCGCTTTTCCTCCAAACCATCCCGCATTACCATTAGATTATAAAAGTATTGGTCAACCGGCATTAATTCCAGGTACTATGGGTTCGGCGTCCTATCTTTGTGTTGGCAGACCAAAGGCAATGGAATTCTCATTTGGATCAACAGCACATGGATCAGGTCGATTAATGTCTAGATCCAAAGCGAAGCGAAAATACCTTCCAGATATCAGAAAATTAACGGATAGTCTTGGAAATAAAGGAATTTCGATAAGAGCTGCTTCAAATGAAGTAGTTGCTGAAGAAGCTCCTGGAGCTTATAAAGATATTGATCAAGTAGTTCAAGTTAGTCATGATCTTGGAATTATTGAAAAGATCGTACGTTTAGTGCCAGTAGGAGTTGTTAAAGGATAATCATATATCAAAAACGATATCGATTATGGTTTTTGCACTTTTTTCTTCAATATTCATATAAGAATATGTGATTGCTTTTACTTCAATCCCAATATCATGACGAAGTCTATTGAATTTCTCTCCGCTGGCATTCGCGATTAATACATATTCATTCCCTATTTTTCTTATTTTCTCAACGATTACTTGGGAAAAGATTAAACCTTCAACATCAAAAATGTATAAAAATTCAGTTAAAAAATCAAATAACAAAGCCTGTTTATCTTCTGCTTTGATTTTAATTTCTTTTTTCTCGATAATTTGGATTTTCTCCAAATTAGGTGAGATAGTCTTCATCAGACTATAAGCAGTTTGTTCAAATGCTTGTTCAAGAGAGAATCCGTAGCAACGAACTTGAACATCTGCAGTGTGATCGATATATACAAATCCTGGAATTTTCACTTTCTTTTCATACTCGTTATAGATTTATAAAATTGATTCTGTATTAAAAAAGTATCTGATATCGTATATTTTTTTCTAAGAGGACTTTATAATGATTGTTGAAAAAATAACTTATTCATGTTGGATATAAATTCTATAGATTCCTCGGATTTGTTATTAAATCAGGTGCTTCATATTAAAAAAAAATATACAAATCGAGAATTATTACTTCACCATTACTTTTACCAATGCTGCAAAGTGTATCCTAAAAATATAATCTTGATCAGTAATTTCGTTTTCTTTTTTGTTAGTAGCCAGGATTATTTTAATGCAAAAACCTCATTACCTCTCATGAGGCGACAAATCCAAAATAAAAAGATATTGATTATTCGTGATGAAAGGACACTTTTACGACTCCTATATAACTTCTTTCCCGATCCTTACGTTCATGACATAAGAGTTTATCGAAATGTGTATTCTGGGAAAAAAGATATAATCGTTGGTTTTTTAAGTTTTGTAGAAAGGGGAATTGCCATTGGGTGTAAGGGAGAGTATATCAAAGCGGTAAATAAATTATTTGAAAATTATATTTTTTTTGATAATGATGATAGTTTTCCTATAAACATTAAATGTGAGGTTGTAAGGATTTAAATTACCACGGAACATCCTTCCATCCAACAACATAAGCGATTGCGTTGGCTATGATGCTGACTGAGGGTGTTATTATCATTAAAAATATTATAATATTCAAGTCAGGAGCTAGATAAACTCCAGGAAAGATCAATGCTGGAATTGAACCAAGTAAGATTGCTCCTAAAGCAAAATCCAATTGATCTACAACCCAGAAAGGGGCTCCACTTGGGTAGTTAAAGCGTCGTTTTAAAAAAGAACCTGCAAGATCTCCTAAAGCAGCGCCATATGAACAGAGAATGATCCTAATTACTAATATGAGAATTCCGATGGGGAAAGGTCCACCAATAAAGTAAAATTCATATAATCTGAGATTAGCATATAAAGCAAAAAATCCTTGAGCAGCGGTTTGGATGGGTATTAGTTGAATTAAAGGCCATAAAACAAAAAATATAAGATGTATTCCTAAAGAAATGGGAATTCCAACATATAATGGACCCTTTATTAGCCCATTGATTGTTTTATGGTCACCTAAGATTCTTCTTCCGTCTTTATAGAACTTTCCTCCATCTATTGGTTTTCCCCCTCCAACCATAACCATACCTGCATTTGATATATATGCGGGTACAATGAAAAGCATGCTAAAAACTAATATTGCTACCCAATCGGCCCAATCAAAAATAATCGAAATGACCACAAAATTTAAAAATATCAAAGTAGCACATGTAAGAGCTAAAATTAAAGCAATTCTAATGTGTTTCCTTTTTGAAGGATCATTATTATCGTATTCTGTCATTTTTCGAATCATAATAAATGAGGAAAATTAGATTAGATAATTTTTAATTGAAATTAAATATTAAGTTTTACTTTCCTTTTTAATAAGAGTTTAATAATATTGGTCAACTAATAATGATCTTTTATATTCCCGACAATAATATAATATTTTATTGATTAGGTTGTTGCAAGATGGTCTTATTAAATCTTTAATATGATTTCAATAAATAAATTTATATAAGATTCCTGCATTGGAAATAATTAGATTTCGATTGGAATTGTATTGTTAATCATCCGAAATTTACCCTTAAAAAAAATTATCCTTAATAGGAATGATGTGAGTGTTGACTAACCCAAAAAATAATGGAAATTATAACTTTAACATTGATCGTTTTTACAAAAATTATATGAATGGCCCCAAAATATTTAGAAATCGAGAAGCATTAGATCCATCTTTCATCCCAGATGAATTACCACATAGAGACACTGAGATAGAAAGAATAGCAGGACTCACTGCTTGTGCATTGAAAGGGGACGTTCCTCCAAATTTCTTATGTTATGGGATGACTGGTACGGGTAAAACAGCTACAATAAGATATGTTAGTCAGAAGTTAGCACAACATTGTGATTCAAAGCCACCTTGGTGGATTTATATAAATTGTAATGTAGTTTCAACACCTTATCGAGTTTTAGCACATATATATAACACTATTTCCGGAAAAGAAAAAATCCCTCCCACGGGTTTACCAAAAGATATAATTTTCAAGAAACTATTAGGTTTACTTGATCTATGCATAAATACAAACGTTTGTTTTCTTGTTTTGGATGAAATTGATATTCTAATTGAAAAAAAGGGAGGAAACGAAATTCTTTACGATCTAACCAGATTAAATGAAAATTTAGATGTCTGTAGGGTCAATGTTATTGGAATTTCGAATAAATTAAAATTTAAAGAATATTTGGATCCACGAGTGAAATCTAGTTTGGGTCAAGAAGAATTGGTATTTCATCCTTATAATGCAAATGAGTTATCAGATATTCTTGAGAAACGAGCGAAAGTTGCATTTCAGGGTGGAGTCATCAATGAAGGCGTCATAAAATTATGTGCGGGCTTAGCTGCTAAGGAGCATGGTGATTCCCGTAAAGCACTTCAATTATTAAGAAAAGCAGGAGAAAATTCAGAGAGAAATCAGCGAGCATTTATCTCTGAATTGGATGTTAATAAAGCTCAACAAGATATTGAGAAAGATAATGTCGTTGAATATATATTGGGGATGCCCTTACAGTCTCAATTAACCCTTACTGCGATTTATTTGATGAGAAAGTATTCTAGGGATAATATAATCACTTCGGGAGATATTTATGATATCCATTTAGAACTTACAAATAAGCTAACAAATACGAAATTATTAACCAAAAGAAGAATATCAGATTACATAAATGAACTTGCTTTAGCAGGTATTATAACAGCTACTACAAGATCAATGGGGCATTATGGGAGGACGAAAATTATCACTCTAGATATAGATTTATCATTGACAGAAAAAGTGTTATCCCAAATAAAGCACATATCAATGGCTGATTTATTGAATTATAAACCTTTACTATTACAAACTGATAAAGTAAAAATCAAAAATAACGTATTTAAAAAGCTTCTTTAACCTATAAATTCCCACTCATTGATATTATCTCCAATTTCTTTTAGGAAATAAGTTGCTGAATTTTCATTTTGTTCTTTTATTAGAAAAAATAATCTTGCTAAATGTTTACAAAATTTCTTGGATTTAGATTTTTTTGTTTGAAAATCATGACAATCATGTTTTAATATTTTTAACCCGATATTTATCTCGATATTATAACTATTTTCTTGAGAGCCCTTTACAGTAGCTTTAAGAACTCCAATTTTATCATCAAATTTGAGGAGTTTTATATGAGAATTTAAAATAGAAGCTGATCTTCCCGCTGTAGCCTCATCAACGAATATTTTAAATAGGTTTTTGAATTGATTTGAGTTTTTTACTAGATTTCCATTTTCTCTCCTTAAATCCTTAATTCTTTTAGAGGAAGATAATCTCTCAATTATTTCTTCCTTTCTTTTTATTTGCCACATATTTAATTCTTGATTTAGTTCTGTCGATAATTTAAGATTATCTTCTCTATCTAAAATTAAATAATTTTGAGAAATCGCAGTTTCAACAAATTTTTTAGCTTCTTTTGGATCAAATAAAAATAACTCGAATGAAAGTTTAAATAGAAAATCTTTTGATGATATTAAAGATAATCCAATGATTTTCCAAATATATAAAACCAAATCTGTAAGATTTTTACGGGGAATTGTTAAATCCATGATAATTCTTAATTAAAGTTGCTTTTTAAAATCTAATGTACTCGTTTTTAAGGAATCTAATTCAATAACTGGAACTATTCCTATTGTCGGATCTATACCAAAACTTCTCATAAAATCTGTTTGTGCTTGAAAACATCCTGAATTGATTAAGGTAACATTTCGATAACGATTAAATCCATTGATATGTAGATGACCGGTATGAAATATATCGGGAATCGTGTCGATTACAAGCCAATCTTTACTTGTGGGTGCAATTTGAGTCTTTCCACCATATATAGGGGCGAGATGTCTGCATATGAGCAATTCTTTCATTGTTTCAGCTGGATTGTTTATATCTAAATCTGGAACGACCATATTTAAATCGTGCATGCTTTCCCCATGAAATATAAGAGTTTTAACACTATGGGTACTTATTAGAGAAGGATTACCTAAACACTTAACTCCTAAATCTACTAATCCTTTACAATATTTTTTAGGAACAGCGGGTCTCGCAATAGCATTTCTCACGGGTTCATGATTGCCCGATACATAAAAAATTTTAATATATTCGGGGATCTCCTTGATAAATTCTGTAGCCTTATCGTATTGTTTATAAATATCTGAAATGAGAAGGTCTTCATTTTGATTTGGATAAACCCCAATTCCATCAATTAGATCTCCGTTTATTATCAAATATTTAATTTTACCAGCTAATTTTCTAACCTTATTATCACCAACTTTACCTTTCAAGAATTGGATAAACTTATTAAATATTGGTTCTTCAAACTCTTTACTTCCGATGTGAGTATCGGAAATTAATGCAATAGCAAGAGGTTCAGTTGAATTATTAGGCTGGAAATTAGTAGGAATATCTATCTTCGTGAATTTATTTGCAAAGATAATTCCTTTGCCTTTAGTATTACTTGGATTATATATACCTTCCACATATATCATTTGATCATTGAGGAGCCGTTCGGCTCTTTTCATTTCATTGAGATTTTCATCATTTTTATTAATTAATACGGAGATTTCTCCCGTTAAATCTTCTAATGATAAAAGAAAATTTTTGTTTTTTGTTAAGCGTATACTATTGATCAACCCCATTGTAGATACTTCAGTATTGTTAGATAATCTAATTATCTTTTCAATATTTGTTGCTGAGAGCACTTCAGCTCGATTTCTCATTAAATTATGCAATGAATTGTATTTATCCACAGTCATTTCATAGAAATCTTCGAAGGATCCATTTGTGAAAAGTTTACCATTTGGATCCTTTAAAATATTATATTCAAATTCATAATTTTTCGCCACAGGATTAAATGAAAGTGAGGATTTTGCGGAATCAAATTGTTTAAATTTTGGTTGTTGTTTTTTTGCAGGAAGAGGGTCAATGACTATTAATTCAGGTTTTTTTGGTTGAGGATTATTAATAAGATTTTGAGTTTCTATAGAATTCGCAAATACACTTTTATTTGAAGATGGAATGTCTATTCGATCGATCTCTAAGTTATTTTCATTATAGGTAGTTTTTTCATCATTGCTTAATATCAGATTCTCTCTTTTTAACACCCTCTGGATTTCTTCATTAGATATTTTTTGCATTACATTTAAAGTAAGATGTCCATTAAAAGTGGGGATGGTATTCATTTCTTGTATAATGATATCGGTTTTAATTAGAGGATTATCCAGTTTCATGATGACTTCGATAGATTTGGGAGAAATATTTATGCCAGAATTCGCTAATCTATTTATCAATACCTTCTTATGGGAAAGATACTCGTGACTCAAAATTTGTTCTCTCGAGATGAAATTATATTATGTATTGTAATGAATAATTATATTGTTTATTATTAAAGAACAAACATCTCATCTTATATTTTAAGAGAGAGTGTTATTTCAATCGATTTATTCAAAAATCAACCATCTCATTTGATTATTAAGTTAAGTTTTCAATTATCCTATTAATAATTCCATTTATTTTTTCAAGATTTATTTATACAATATATTCATGATAAATTTGGTTTATTAAATTCAGTTTATATCAATAGTATCTCATTATGTCAGATTTAAGCAAAACAATGGAAGAATATTTCAGAGTAATTCAGCAAAAAGTAGATCATTGCTATGAAATTGCTGAAGAAGCCCGTCAGAAAGGTTTAGATCCTGAAACATTTGTAGAATCTCCCCAAGCAAAAGATCTAGCTGGAAGAGTTGAAAAACTTGTAGGTCCAGAAGGAATTGCTGAAGTGATACGAAACTTAAAGAATGGTGGCAATTCTGATGATGAAATTGTTTTTCAAGTTGTTTCTGATATTTTGGAAAAAAAATTAGGAAATATTGGGACCTTAGATGAAAGAGTCGAGCGTGCTATTAGGGCAGGGTTAGCAATAAAAACAATGGGAGTTGTTAGTGCTCCATTAGAAGGAATTTCAAAAATTCTCATTAGAAAAGATAATTATGGAAAATCCTATCTTTCACTTTTTTTTGCTGGGCCAATTCGAGCTGCAGGAGGTACCACTGCAGCTTTGTGTGTGCTTATTGCGGATTATGTAAGAGAAAAATCAAATATTCCTAAATATGAGGCAACTGAAGCAGAAATCGGACGATATGTAGAAGAAGTTAAATTATATGATCGTAGAGTCCATCTTCAATATC
>Ga0307442_1000166_pt1 | contig 29032 bp, 23 predicted proteins | sample SalMarWE160430MG_FD_202143 | JGI IMG/M metagenome (GOLD analysis project Ga0307442, IMG submission 202143) | Salt marsh sediment microbial communities from the Plum Island Ecosystem LTER, Massachusetts, United States - WE1604-30 | ecosystem: Environmental > Aquatic > Marine > Intertidal zone >...
GCATGCCCATGGCCTTAAAACGGGCGAAAGGCGCGACCATGGAAGACGTTGACGGCAACATCTACATCGACCTGTTTGGCGGCGCAGGGGTCATGGCCGTCGGACACGCCAACCCGGTAGTCGTTGACGCTGCGAAAAAGCAAATAGACGAATTGACGCACTGCTTGGATATTCCGAATCCTACCCGCATCGCTCTTGACGAATCGCTTTTCAAAGTACTTCCCAAAGAGCTCACTCGTCTATTTTATGGAGGGCCTACCGGATCGGACGCGGTGGAGCAGGCTCTGAAACTGGTGAAGTACAATACCAAACGCATTCCAATGATAGCCTTCGAGGGGGGGTACCACGGCATGACCGCCGGAGCCCTATCCCTGACAAGTGCTCTCTCGCATAAGGAGGGCCTTCTGCCTCTCACTCCGGAAGTACATTACGCCCCCTATGCATACTGTTACCGTTGCCCCTTCGCAAGACAGCCTGACAATTGCGATTTAGAATGTGCGAAATACCTCGAACACATGCTGGAGGACCCCCACTCGGGGGTGGGACAACCAGCCGCAGTGATCATAGAGCCGATCCAGGGTGAAGGCGGTTCCATCGTTCCCCCGGATCGCTTTTTACCCGAGGTGCGCAAGATCTGTGATCGATACGATGTGCTTCTCATTTGTGACGAGATCCAGAGTGGTCTGGGTCGAACCGGCAAAATGTTCTCGTTTGAGCATACCCACGTTGTTCCGGACGTGGTCACGATCAGCAAAGCGCTTGGCGGGATTGGCTTTCCTATTTCGGCGATCGCCTATAAGGAGAAGCTGAATACCTGGCCTGCCGGTAAAACCATCGGGACGTTCCGGGGCAACATGATTGCCTTTGCGGCAGGGGCTTCCGCACTTCGATTCATGGGAGAACACAAGGTGCCTGAATATGCAATGGAGCTGGGAAGCAAAGCCCTCGACTGGCTGAAGGACCTTGAGAAAAGCTCACAGATCATCGGTGAATCTCGCGGCAGAGGCTTGATGCTGGGCGTGGAGTTCGTTAAAGACAAAGCAACAAAAAAGCCCGCCCCGGAGTTCGCAAAAAAAGCAAGAACGCTGTGCCATCAACATGGCGTGATGATTGAAGTCGGCGGCCACTACAACAACGTCGCCCGTTTTCTACCGCCGCTGATCATTACCGAAAAGCTTCTCAAGAAGGGCATCGAGATTTTTTCAGATGCGGTCAGAGAGATCGAAAAAACACGCTGATTGCTGTATTCAGGAGGCTGATACTTCATGAAAACGCGGTGGAATGTGGCTGTTGTAGGAGCTCTGGGCATGGTCGGCACGGAAATGATGCGTACCCTCAAACAGCGGGATTTTCCGGTAGCCGAGTTGCGGCCTCTTGATTTGGCTGAGCATGCTGGGCAGAGGGTTCAATTTGACGGGAAATCAATCGAAGTGCTTCCTGCAACGGCAGATAATTTTGAAGGCATAGATATCGCTATTTTTTCAGCCGGCAGTGAAGCCAGTTTGCAGTTGGCTCCAGAAGCGGTGAAACGGGGCGCTGTTGTTGTTGACAACAGCGCGGCCTGGCGCATGGATCCAGCTTGCCCTTTGGTTGTGCCCGAAGTCAATCCGCATGATCTTAAATGGCATAACGGCATCATCGCCAATCCGAATTGTTCGACAATTCAAATGGTTGTTGCTCTGAAACCAATCCACGACCTGGCAAAGATCCTGAGAGTCGTTGTTTCCACCTACCAGGCAACCTCCGGTGCCGGCAAAGCGGGCGTAACCGATCTGGAAGCTCAGACTCGTGCCCGGTGCAACGACACCGAGACGCCCGCAGCCAAAGCGTTTACCCTGCCGATTGCGTTCAACGTTATCCCTCAAATTGACCTATTCCAGGAAGGCGGCTATACAAAAGAAGAGTATAAGATGGTCAATGAGACTAAAAAGATACTGGGGGATCCGCTAGTACAAGTGACAGCGACTTGCGTCCGTGTTCCGGTATTCTTCAGCCATTCGGAAGCGGTGAACATTCAAACCGAAGTGAAAATTCGCCCGGAGAAAGCCCGCGATCTGCTGCGCCGAGCTCCCGGAGTCGTAGTGATGGACGATCCGGCGAATAATATATATCCTACTCCATTGATGGCTGCTCATACCGATGAGGTTTATGTCGGTAGAATACGGGAAGACAACACGATCGAAAACGGTCTGAATTTGTGGATCGTTTCGGACAATATCCGCAAGGGAGCCGCGTTAAACGCAGTTCAGATTGCGGAAAAACTCGTTCAAATGGATCTGCTTAACACGAATAAAGCCGAGGTTTTCGGTACATCCAGCCGCTGAATGTGGCTTACTATCCAAAAGCAAGTGACTTTAGAGGAGGCACAAAATGTCGAGGACGATTCTCAGAGGACGGGACTGGATCACGACTCAGGAGTGGTCCCGAGAGGAGTTGGAGACGGCTCTATCGCTGGCGTATGATCTGAAACTGAAGTTTGCCGCCGGAATTCCCCACGAGTATCTGAAAGGCAAAACGAATTTTCTGCTGTTCTATAATCCCTCATTAAGGACCCGTAACAGCTTTGAAGCCGGCATGACACAACTCGGAGGACACGCCCATTTTCTGTCACCTTCCACCATGTACACTCCCGGCACGGCGGACCATGAAGAGCCGGACAAGCTGATAAAAGAGACCAAGGAGGATTTGAGCGACACGGCCAGGGTCCTGTCCCGTTACGGTCACACGATTTCCATACGAATTTTTCAAGACGCCTCTGCGTGGGTGCACGGCAGGGGAAATGCAATCGTACGGGAATACGCGAAATGGGCGGATATCCCGGTAATCAACATGGAATGCGACCTCTACCATCCCTGTCAGGGGCTGGCGGATCTGATGACCATCAAAGAGAAGCTCGGCACCCTGGAAGGAAAGAAGGTTGCCATCACCTGGGCGTATTCGGACAAAGATCGGACGATTGGGGTCATGCACAGCGCAGCGCTGCTTTGCACCCGATTTGGAATGGACGTTACTGTTGCGCATCCAAAAGGATACGAGTTTGATGACCACGTTACCAAATGGTGTAGGGAGAATGCCCAACAATTCGGAGGCAGCTATGAAGTCATTGACGATATGGATGAAGCTTTCCGGGACGCCGATGTGGTTATTCCCAAATCCTGGGTAAGCAACGACTACGTACCGCCCAAAAACAAAAAGATAGATCTGCAAGGGGCGCGAGCAATGGCAAGCAAGTATAAAAACTGGAAGTGTACGGAAGAGAAGCTCCAACTGTGCAAAAACAGTGGAATCTACATGCACTGCGCCCCGATCGACCGAGGCAATGAAGTAACAGATGAAGTGGTAGATGGACCACGGTCCGTTGTATTCGACGAGGCAGAAAACAGACTTCACGCACAGAAAGCGATCATGACCCTCGTTATGGGGGGAAGACCCTAAAGAAAACCGGTGCTGGATACCTACGAGCCATCTGTCCGCAGATGGCTCGTTATTTGGGTAAGGGAAACACGGAGAGGGACTAAGTATGGAACTAACTCCGGTTCAGGAGGATATGCTACAGGGGAAAAGGGGGCCAAGTCTAGCACGATTTATGCGCTGGCTGGTAGATTGGGGCAGCGCCATGGGTGCGAGGCGGATGGTGAAGGTGGAGAATGTCCATCTTTCGGGTTTGTCGGCTCCCGCAGTCGAGAGAGCTCCGGTCACGGACGAGGATTTTGAGGCGGCTGACAAAGACGCCGAGCTGTATTGTTCCTACCCGGTATCTTGCACCTGCACCTGTGCGAATGCCGATATTTCTTTCGGCGGTCGCGACGACCGAGGCACTGCGGATACTCCGCGCATTCACAGATTCCAGGATAAACTCCTCCGGCTGGCCCGAGAGGCTGGAGTTATCCTAACCTGGACCTGTACTCCCTATCTAACGGGCAATCTTCCGCTGCGAGGGGAAATCTGTGCCTGGACCGAATCCTCCGCCATTGTGTTTATAAACGCTATCCTCGGTGCTCGAACCACCCGTCATGGGACCGAAAGCGCAGTGGCCGCAGCGGCTACAGGTTATGTTCCGGAGTTCGGAACCCTCACGGACGAGGGTCGCCTGGCAGAATTGACGATCGAGGTAAATACCCGCCTCGATAATCCGAGCGATTGGGGCGCTTTGGGCTATTTCGCCGGCGGTCGATCAGGACTGAAGATTCCCGTTTTCACCGGTCTTCGGCGAATGAATTTATACGAAGCCAAACAAATTTGCTCTGCAATTGCCACCACTGGGGGCGTATCGATGTTCCACATCGGGGGCGTCACTCCGGAGGCTGACGAGCTCCCCGGAGTAGGAGCCGGTGTACCTTCCGCTCAGATGGAAACCTGGGTCTTCGGATCGAAAGAGTTGAAATCGACATATGCTCAAGTTAGGGATTATGGAAATGGACCGGTCGATTATATTGTTTTGGGCTGTCCCCATCTAAGTCTGCAGGAGCTCGTTTCTGTTATTACGCTGCTCCGAGGACGCCGTATATCCTCAAACGTCCGTTTCGAGCTTTGGCTTCCCTACGCCTTGCGGGCGGAAGCGAAGCGGCTCGGCTTCCTCGAGCAGGCGGAAACGGCCGGACTGCACGTGCTGTCAGACAGTTGTCCGGCCGTGTGCCGCGAGAAAATGGAAGGAGTCCGGGTATTAACCGATTCCTTCAAACAGGCCCACTACCTTAGGGCCACCATCGGTGCGAGGGTGGCAGTTGATAAATGGCAAGCCTGTGTAGAAGCCGCTGTTAGGGGGCAGTGGTCACCATGAGAACGCGTACTCTTCGTTGTCGCAAGGTTGTAGGAGGACAGGGGCGCGGTTCCGCCCTTGTCGGGAAAACCCGGCTTTCTTTCTGGGGCGGTTTTGATGCGCAGACCGGGGTGATCAGCGAACGAAACAGTATCCTGCAGAATCAGGAAGTAGCGGGTAAAGTTCTGGTTTTCATCTCTTCAAAAGGCTCATCCGAAGCCAGCAGGGTAATGGCAGCGGCCAGCCGTAACGGAAAAGCTCCAGCAGCGATAATCAATACCGAACTCGACGCCATGGTGGTTCTGGCGTGCGTTACCTGCGGGATTCCGATGGTCACTGATCTCTCCGAAGATCCTTTCACGGAGATCCAATCGGGCGACCTTGTGTTCGTAGATGCCGAGCGAGGAATTGTCCGGATAACAAAAGGCGAAGATTAGAGCTGCCAATGGGCTGTGCGATGAATACCTACTTCTCTGACGATTTCTCGCTTGTAGATGCTGTTGACAAACGGTATCTCGTACCGAGCCTGCTCAATTGCTGGTTGGAGACGAGCTTTCAGCCCGGGAAATCGGTCGACGACCTGGCGCAAGATCGCCTGTTCGTCAAAGCTCTTGATTTTCTTTCCTTCCATGACGACCCGACCCTGGATCACGACGGTGTCCACGCTCTGACCGGATTCACTGTATACTAGCTGATTGGCCAGATCGATACGCGGCGTAAGATAGGGACTTTCGCTATCGATTAACACAACGTCGGCTTTTTTTCCCGGCTCCAACGCTCCGGTAATATTACCCAGGCCAAGGGCATTCGCTCCCCCCGTGGTTGCCATGGTCAGAAGTTCCCCGGCTTCCGGCCATTGCGTGTAATCAGGGCTGGTGACTTTTGAGAGCATTGCGGCTAAAGCCATAGCACGGAACAGGTTTTGATTTCCGCCGCAATTACTGCCATCTGTGCCCAGTGCGATATTAATCCCTGCCTTCCTGAACATGTTGAGAGGACATATGCCATTTCCCAAAGTCAGGTTGCTTTCGGGGTTGTGTATGATGGATATGTCGTGGGACCTCAATTTTTCGATGTCCGAATCGGTTAGCCATACGGCATGCGCCATCGCCCACCTGGGGCTCAGTAGTCCCAGCATTTCCAGGTGTTCAACCATAGACCGCTTGTAGAAATCCCATGCCGTGATCATCTGTATTTTGGACTCCAATAGATGGGTATGCAGATGGACATCATGCCGCTCCGCCAATTCGTGGAGCGCGATTAATAGCTCATCGGAACACCTCTGCGGTCCCGATGGCCCGGGATGAATTGAAATGAGATTGCCCTCCGTTCCATGCCATCTGTTAATAAGGGCTTCACACAGCTCCACCGCGGCAGGCAACGAAGTTGTTGCCCTTCTCCGCATTGCTTCGAGTATGTCTTCCGGTAAATCACCTTCCCTGACCGGCAGGGTTTGATAGTAGGCTTTGTCACTCACCATCGGCGCAATAGCCACGCGCATCCCCGAATCCAGATAGGCCCTGATCGCCGCATCGATTCCGGTTTCGTTGTTCCCCAGCTGGTCAAGACAGGTTGTCACCCCGCTTCTGATCATTTCAATTACGCCAAGCATCACACCAAGATACAGATCCTCCTCACTGAAACATCCGGCCAGGAAAGCATAGTACACCCATGATTCAAACGGATGATTTTCTCCGAGAGTTTTCACTAGATTGCCATATGAATGGGTGTGGGCGTTGACAAGACCCGGCATGGCGATCTTGTTCTCCCCATCTATTACTGTCTCATGATCATTTTCCCTGCAGTGTCCGCCGACACCGGTTATTGTTCCGTTCCTGATCTCGATGTCACCCCTTTCGGTTTCCCATTTCTTCCCGTTGGAACAGCTTAAGATTTCACAATTCATAATCAGCATGGTTATGGCTCCATAATCTGTTCGATGATATTCTACAGTATAATGTCATAGTGCGCAGTGTAGTGGCAATGACAGATTGTCGCGGTATCTACGGCATCGCGTAGCGAATCATTCGGATGCCGAGGGGATCCTAGATACACGGATCAGCGGGGAGAAAAAATAAATTTCGAAATTCGTAATACGTCAATTGACAAAACGGTGCATCAATGATATCCATAACGGGCCTGTGTTTGGATCAATAGAGGCGCGGATCTCATAAGTAGCGCGGTTGAGGAAACAGGGTTCCGTCGAGGTCGTTGCGAAAGGGGTGATCCGCCGAAAGCTCTGAGAGCCCCGTATCTCGTGCTTGGTCGCCTGGGCTAAATCCCAGGGACTGTCACCGTGTGGTGGAGCGCTATTGGTTTCCCGCCTTTTGGAAGCAGATAAGCGGTACCACCTCCATATTAACGATCCAACCGAACGTTATGGAGGTATGCAATGGAAAAGTGTGAAGTAGCTATCCTCGGCGCAACTGGAACGGTCGGGCAGAAGTTCATTGTACTTCTGCACAACCATCCGTTTTTCGAAGTGAAGGAGGTGGTAGCCTCGGATAGATCTGCCGACAGGCTATACAGCGAAGCCTGCCGCTGGAAACAAAGCATACCTATGCCAAAAAGTGTAGCCAACCTCCGAGTGAAAGACACCAGTGATACCCTGGAAAGCAGTATCCTGTTTTCCGGGCTGGACTCCTCCGTAGCCGGATCGGCGGAAGAAGCCTATGCAAATGCAGGCCACATCGTAATCAGTAATTCCATGAACCATCGGATGGATCGTCACGTTCCTCTGGTCATTCCCGAGATAAATCCCGACCACTTGGAGCTGATCTACAGACAGCAGTACAAGGGCGCAATCGTGACAAATCCCAATTGCTCGACGATATTCGCTACTATGGCCATCGCCCCACTACAAAAAGAGTTCGGCGTTGAAGCTCTCGTCGTGACCACACTCCAGGCAATCAGTGGTGCAGGATATCCGGGTGTACCCTCACTGGATATCCTGGGCAATGTCATTCCCTACATCGGAGGTGAAGAGGAAAAGATCGAGACAGAACCCCTTAAGATACTGGGGGTACTGAAGGACGATCATATAGAACCGGCCTCGATAAAAATAAGCGCCCAGTGTAATCGCGTGCCGATATACGACGGTCACACTGAAACGCTTTCCGTCAAACTAAAGCGAAAAGCCCGGCTGGAGGATATTCGCCGAGCCTTGGATAATTTCTACGGTCTTCCCCAGGAACTCCAGCTCCCCTCAGCCCCCGAAAAACCGATTCTGGTCCTCGACGATCAGGACCGACCTCAACCGGCGAGGGATGTCTGGCTTCAGAAGGGCATGGCCACCCTCGTCGGCCGCCTGAGAGAGTGCCCGGTTCTCGACTATAGGATGGTTATTCTCGGACACAACACTGTCCGCGGAGCCGCAGGCGCAGCCATCCTGAACGCAGAGACAATGGTCAGGAAGGGCTATTTAAAGAACGGAAATCGAGTTCCGAAAGAATCGAATCATTTCGGCTCTCATCGGGTATTTAAGTCTGCTATTTTAGCTAAAAATTAAAGGTGTCAAAGGTAACAATTTAACCTACGGGGCGTCCAGGTTGATTTAACAACCTTCTTCTGCCTGATAGATTGGATTCTCTACTTTCCTCGGGGTTCCGGCACGGCCAAGTCGGTAGGCCCGGCCGCCGATACACGTGCGTTTTGCCCATGCCTCTCCATGATTTCCAGTAAAATAGATGCGATCTTCACCTTTTGTCGGACAAACCCAGCATGAAACTCCTCGGACACCCACGGCTTGTATATTTCGGCTTCAGAAGTGCCCGGCTCTATCTTGAAATAACAGGGGGAAGCGACGCGACAGAGCTCCGGAGCCTCATAGATCCGATTTGTTCCACCGAAAGAATCAACCACGATCAAGTAGATATCCAACGGGATATCAATCGCTTTTCTGATCCCGGCCATGATTGGGAGACTGGTGTCTGATAGAGGATTCAGCGAATCAGCTCCGATTGACTCAACCAATTTCGCACCAGCGGCGTTACAGCATCCTCCAAATACGGAGAATTTGAACACAGTGTTCTGCGGAATCAGTCCTTGCTCGCGCATCGTGCTGACCAGTTCCAGAATACCCTCGTCATACACCAGGAATCCCCGGAAACCTGCCTCGATGCTTCTCAACATATCGGCGATCCAATAGGAGAGATAGTCAGAACCGCGGAGACGGAATCCCTGCATCATTCCTTCTGGGCTTACCCCTTCTTTGCTTCCGGCGTCCCAGGCTTTGCGCGGACCTACCGTCATCACAACTTCGATACGTTGTTCAGCGGCCATCGCTGCCATATCCTGAAGCTCAGCCATATCGCAGAAGGTTGAGCCCCCCACGGTAGCGATCACCCGATGTACTACTACGCCGCGTTTCTGGGATTCCTCGATCATCCCCCGCAGTGTTGAGGCCCGTTCAATACCCGCAATTTCTATGCGGAAGTTGCAACCATCGGGAAAACTTTTTTCCGAACTGGGTAGATTGTGGAGATCTCGTCCAGGGATTCCCTGTTTTTCCATGAAATCTCGGATCTCATTCAAAGTCATGGTTTTTCCAACCCGGCTAGATTTGCTCCGTTGTTCTCTGGGATGAGGCGTCCCGCTGTCTCTACTTCCTGTTGTTCACCACGGCCTGGGCGGCTGCCAGACGGGCGATGGGGACCCGGTAGGGTGAACAGCTTACGTAGTTCATACCCACCCGGTAGCAGAAGTCGATGGAATTGGGATCCCCGCCGTGCTCGCCGCAGATACCCACCTTCAGGTCCCCTCGGGTCAGGCGGCCCTTTTGCACGCCCATCTCCACCAACTGACCCACACCCTGTTGATCCAGGGACTGGAAGGGATCCCGCTCCAGAATGCCCTTTTCCACGTACTCGGGCAGGAACACACCGGCGTCATCCCGGGAGTAGCCGAAGGTCATCTGGGTCAGGTCGTTGGTACCGAAGCTGAAGAACTCCGCTACCTTGGCAACCTGGTCGGCGGTCAGGGCAGCCCGGGGAATCTCGATCATGGTGCCGATCTTGTAGTCCAGCTTGACTTTCTTCTTGGCCATTACCTCTTCCACGATCCGCTTGGCGTTTTTGCGGAGCATATCCAGCTCCACGTCCACGCCGACCAGGGGAATCATGATCTCCGGCAGAACCTTGACCCCGTTCTTGGCCACCTCGCAGGCGGCTTCGGCGATAGCCTGGACCTGCATATCGTAGATCTCCGGGTAGGTCACACCCAAACGGCATCCCCGGTGACCGAGCATGGGATTGAGCTCGTGGAGCGAGTCGATCTTGGCCTGGAGCTGCTTTACGGAAATGCCGATCTTGTCGGCCAGGGCTTTGGTGTCTTCTTTGGTCTTGGGAACGAACTCGTGCAGGGGCGGATCCAGCAGGCGGACCGTGACGGGAAGCCCATCCATGGCCTTGAAGATGCCCTTGAAATCGCCCTTCTGCAGGGGAAGGAGCTTCTTCAGCGCCTTCTTCCGGGCTTCCAGATCCTCGGCCACGATCATCTCCTGGAAGATCTCCAGCCGTCCCTCCTCGAAGAACATGTGCTCGGTTCGGGTCAGGCCGATGCCCTCGGCTCCGAAGTCCCGGGCCACCTTGGCATCCCGGGGCAGGTCGGCATTGGTCCGAACGCGGAAACCCTTCTCCTTGATCCCCGAACGCGTAGCGACCAGCCGTATCTCATCTGCCCAGGCCAGGAATACCGCCAACTCACCGCTGACCTTGGCCTGGACCAGCTTCACCTCCCCTTCGAACACCTCACCGGTGGAACCGTCGATGGTCAGCCACTCCCCCTCCTTGTACTTCCTGCCGTCTATGGTGGCCACGTTGCCGGCGATGGCTACGGCTTTGCAGCCGGCCACACAGGGGGTGCCCATCCCCCGGGCCACAACCGCCGCGTGAGAGGTCATGCCCCCGGTGGAGGTGAGAATCCCCTGGGAAACGTGCATACCGCCGATGTCGTCCGGAGAGGTCTCCCTTCTGACCAGGAGCACCTTCTTGCCGCTCTTGGCCCATTCCTCCGCCTCGTCCGCGGTGAAAACGATTCGGCCGCTGGCCGCTCCGGGGGAGGCGTTCAAGCCCTTGGCCAATGCCTTCATTCCCTTGCGGGTTTTGGGATCGATCATCGGGTGCAGAAGCTGATCGAGCTGATCCGGGGACACCCTCATCACCGCCTGTTCCTTGGTGATCAGCTTCTCCTTCACCATGTCTACAGATGTTTTCACCGCGGCCGGTCCGGTACGCTTGCCGGTGCGGGTCTGCAGCAGAAACAGCTTTCCTTGCTGGATGGTGAACTCCATGTCCTGCATGTCTTTGTAGTGCTTCTCCAGGCGCAGGCGCACGGCGTCGAGCTGTTTGTAGATCTTGGGATTTCTCTTGGCCAGGAGCTTTAGGCTCAGGGGGGTGCGGATACCGGCCACGACATCCTCACCCTGGGCGTTCATCAGGTACTCACCATAGAACTCATTCGCTCCGGTTGAGGGATCCCGGGTGAAGCACACCCCGGTACCGGAATCATCTCCCAGGTTCCCGTAGACCATGGTCTGAACGTTCACCGCGGTGCCGAGCAGTCCCTTGATCTCGTTGATCTGGCGGTACTTGATGGCCCTGGGATTGTTCCAGGAACCAAACACGGCGTCGATGGATGCCCAGAGCTGTTCGATAGGCTTCTGGGGGAAATCTTCTTTTGTATGCTTCTTGTAGATCGCCTTGTAGCGTTTGACCACCTCCTTCAGATCCTCGGCATCCAGATCAAGGTCCTCCTCCACGCCCTTCTTCTTCTTCACCGCATTCAGGGCGTCGTCGAAGGAGTGGTGAGGAACCTCCCGCACCACATCGCCGAACATCTGGATGAAGCGACGATAGGCATCCCAGGCAAAGCGCTCGTTACCCGAAAGGGCGGCCAGTCCCTCCACCGCCTTATCGGTCAGACCGAGGTTGAGCACCGTGTCCATCATCCCGGGCATGGAGATCGCCGCGCCGGACCGTACGGACACCAGCAGCGGATCCTTGGGATCGCCGAGCTTCTTGCCCATCAGTTTCTCGAGCTTTTTCAAATTGTCCTGAACCTCTTTGTCCAGGCCGGCCGGATATTTTTTGTTCTTCTTGTAGAATAGATCGCAAACATCGGCGGAAATCGTGAAGCCGGGAGGTACGGGGATGCCCAGATTGGTCATCTCCGCCAGGTTGGCGCCTTTACCGCCCAGTTGATTCTTCATCGCGGCCTCGCCCTCCGCCTTGCCGCCGCCGAAAAAATAGACGTACTTTACCGATTTTGCCATGGAAACCCACCTTTTATGATTTTATGTTGGAAGACGTGTTCAAATCTAATTAAATTAGCAGGCTCTGTCAATTCGCTTTTGCTCCCGGGGGGGTGAATCAGCGGCTATCGGAATAAAAAAAGGTACCCGGTTTTATGAGCCAGGTACCTTGGTCTGTTTCTATCGATCTATGGGCCGGAAGACGCCGTCTTGCTGCATGCGGCTGTCGATCCGGCAGCGATTGCGCCGACAGCTGCATCCGATGCCCTGGATACACCTGAAGCGCCCAGAGTGACACCGCCAACTAGGCCAGATACGAACGCAGGGTGTGGCTGCGGGAGGGATGCTGAAGCCTCTTCAGAGCCTTCTTTTCGATCTGCCGGATCCGCTCCTTTGTGAGCTTATAGCGGTTCCCGATCTCCTTGAGGGACATGGGACGCTTGCCGTTCAGTCCGAACCGGTACTGGATGATGTCGGCCTCTTTGCCGCTCAGAGTGTTTAAAACCGAGTTGATCTCCTCCCGAAGCGAGCGGTCTATGACCGATTCCTCCGGAGCCTTTTGGCCCTTGTCCTCAACGAAGTCGCTAAGGATCGAGGAGTCCTTCTCGTCGTAGATCGGCGTATCCAGAGATACCATGTCCCGGGAGATGTTGATCAGGTCCGCCACGTGCTCCTCTCTCATATCCAGAGCCTTGGCAATCTCATGGATCTCCGGATCCCCTTTGGATCCGCTCTGCAATTCCTTCCTCATCTTCTCTATCTGCACCAGCTCATTGGCGCGGTTGAGGGGCAGGCGGATCATCCGCGACTTCTCGCAGATCGCCTTCAGGATGGCCTGGCGTATCCACCAAACCGCGTAAGAGATGAAATGGTAACCCTTGGAGACGTCGAAGCGCTCGATGGCGTTCATCAAGCCTATGTTTCCCTCACTGATCAGGTCGGCCAGGGGCAATCCCTGATTCTGATATTTTTTGGCTACATTCACGACGAAGCGTAAATTCGCCTGGATCAGTTTGTTCTTGGCTACTTTTTCCCCGGCTGCAGCCCTGCGGGCGTAGTTCTGCTCCTCCTCCCGGGTCAGAAGGGGAACCTTGTTGATCTCTTTGAGATAGATCGAGAGTATATTTTCATCGCTGTTGCGTGTATCTCTCTGGGGCTGAATCATTTTAGTTGCTGCTGACATTTATTCCTCCACTTTTAATATTCAACATGCAACATACGTGCCATAAACGACAAATTTCCTCAAATAACTTTTTACAGGATATAGAATTATAAAGAGAAAAAAAGTGGATTTATCGGGCGGTGCAAAAATGAGTCAAAATGCCCCACCTATCGCAAAATTCTTTATAGCTGTATCAAAATAACCCAATCGAAAGCTCGTCTTCACCGGGATTGCGCCCGCAGCAGCGGCTGAACTGCAAACCGCTCCCGCACGGGCAGGGATCCCCCGGTTTGTACCGTCTGCCTTCGGAGAAATTTACCCGCACAATCGGGTCCCTCAGACGACCGTAGTAGAAGAGGGGAAACTCGATCTTCGTATTTTGAAAGATCTCATACTTCTCCTCCGGGGTACGTCCCTCCAGAGCCCCAGAGGCCTGAAGCCCTTTCCAGGCTTCCCGGACGATGTCGTAGATCATTGAGCGCTCGCTGCGATCGGAGAGGGTTCGCTTCTTGAAACCCCGCAGATAGCGCATCAGTTGGATCGAATAGAAAGCCTGCCAGTCATCCTGAGCTGCGCAGTCCTGCTTTGCCATCCCGTAATCATTGCAGAAGCGATCCAGGAGAGCCCGGGTATGCCCGTGCTTCTTCATTCTCTGGGAGGTAACCCAGCTGCGGATCGCCGAGCTGCCGTACCCGATGCGCTGCAGAGCGATGCCCAGGTAGTACAGCGCCTTTGTGAGATCAGCGGATCGGCTCAGCGGGCAGTTCTGCACGGCTCGGGAGAAAAACAGGATCGCGCTGGCCGGATCGTGTCCGGACAGATAGCGGATCCCACGATGAAAATCAACGGTCCACCGATCCATTACTAAAAAATACACTCCCCGACAGGGAAACGGCAACTGTTCTGAGAAAAGAAAAATGTGGACCGGATTTGTTGACGATTCCCGAACTAATTCTGTATATTTCTCAATACAAACACCCATAAATCTTTTTAAACCTAAAAGCTGTATAGAATCAGGAGGAAACAGAAGATGAAAATCAAACCTCTCGGTGATCGTGTACTCGTAAAGATGGTCGAAGGGGAAACCAAGACCGCGGGTGGGATCTACATCCCTCAGACCGCACAGGAAAAGACCCAAGAGGGTGTGGTGATAGCCGTCGGTGACGACGAATCGATCAAGGTCAAAGCAAAAGACCGGGTGCTTTACGACAAGTATGCGGGTTCCACCATCAAAGTCGATGGGGAAGAGCAGCTGATCGTGAAGATGTCGGACATCCTGGCCGTCATAGTGTAGATTCTTCTACCTACGATTTGTTGCGATCGGTCAAGGGGAGCACCCGCTAGTCGGGGAGCTCCTCTTTTCTTCGCATCGATACGATGAAATCCTCGAAGGCTTGCAGCACGCCCTGAACCGAAGAGACAACCGTGCGGGTCTCCGGCAGGGAATCCAGAAAAAAGTGCCCGTAGGCTTTGCGGACAATCCTGGGATCGAGGATGAGCACGGCTCCGTAGTCGTCCCGGCGGCGCATCAGTCTGCCGAAACCCTGGCGTAGACGTATTATGGCATCCGGCAGGGCCAGTTCCCAGAAGGCGTTGCCCCCCCGTTCCTCTATAGCTTCGGTTCGGGCCTCCATGATCGGATCAGTGGGAACCCGAAAGGGCAGGCGGGTCAATACAACCACTTCCAGAGACTTCCCCGGTGCATCGATTCCCTCCCAAAAGGAATCCGTGGCAAACAGGACGCTGTCCGTTTCCTCCCGGAAGCGGTCCAGCAGCCGGTGGCGCTCATCATCCCCCTGGCGCATCACCAGGAGTCCCGTTTCGGCCAGTTCCGGCTGGATCCCGGAGAAGGCGAAATCAAGGAGCGAGTAGGAGGTGAACAGCACCAGTGCCCTCCCTTCAGAGACGAGCAGGGCTTCCCGGATAAACTCCGTCAAGAAGCTCGGGAAGTCTTCCTCCTCCGGTTCGGGGGCTTCCTTGGGAATGCCCAAGAACACCCTCTTACGGTAGTCGAAGGGAGATGGAAAAACCGCTTCGGCGCTGCTCCTGACGGCCGGGGAAGCCAGGCCAAGCCGGTTTTTCCAATAGTCGAAGCGCCGACCCACGGTTAGTGTGGCCGAGGTGAACACGACGGTTTCATACGGTTCGTACACGGCCTGTTTCATCACCGTAGAGACATCCAACGGCGTTATGACGAATCGTACGTAGGTTTCACCCCGAAAGCTTTTTCTTGATTCCAGCCAGTATATCTCCTCCCGGTTCTCCTGGTAGCGCAGAAAACGCTGACAGATCTCGGCCACCCGGCCCAAACGTCTCATCTGCAGCCGGCTCTCGAACACCAGCGGATTTTCCTCCTGTTCCGCAGGGAATCCCTCCACGACCCGGGCAAAACGGGCCTGCAGGGTGGTGATGGTAACGGCCAGATCGGTCAGCGGTTCCAGGAGCAGCTCGGAGAGGGCAGGACCGACGTCGGCGGTATCGCCGGCCGCGGACTTCAGACGGAAGGTGGTCCGGGATCCGAGCAACCGGGCCGCTTTGGCATCGAGGAGGGAGGATTTGTCCGCAAGCGCAGCGAGAAGCTGGCGCAGCTCGGCCAGCTGTCCGCTGCGACCGAACACCTTTTCCAGGGCCAGGAGCAATCCGCTCCTGCGGCCTTTCTTCTCCCTGTACAGCCTGCCGGCGTACTTCATGATCTGGCCACGGGCGAAGGATTCAGAGAAGTAGGAGGTGGCGTTCCTCTCTACGTTGTGGGCTTCATCGAAGATGATGCGTTGAAAAGGAGGCAGGACCGCTGCGGTGTCGAAACCCATCCCGGACAGGCGCAGGGCCAGATCCGAGAAAAGGAGATGATGATTGGCCACTAAAACCCTACAGGCCGCCGCTTCCCGGCGGGCCTTAAGCACGAAACACCCCTCCCGGCTGGCGCAGCGCAGCCCCAGGCAGGCATCCGCCTCCGAGCAGACCCGGGACCACAGCTCGTCGCTGGGGTAGAAGGGAAGCTCGCTGCGGCTGCCGGTGGTCGTGGCCGCGGACCAGGCCTGGATGGCCTGGAGCGCATCGTCCTCCTCGTCGAAGAGGGTCGTTTCCTCCAGGGCCTCCCGGACCCTGTTCAGGCAGAGGTAGTTCCCCCGACCTTTGACCAGCATGTACCCGGGATTCCTTCCCAGGATCCGGCTGACCAGGGGAATGTCCTTGTCCACCAGCTGCTGCTGTAGGTTGATCGTTGCGGTGGAGATGACCACCCGTTCGTCGTTCTCCAGGACCCACTGAAAGGCGGGAATCAGGTAGGCCAGGGACTTGCCGACACCGGTTCCGGCTTCGGCAATCCGCAGCTCGCCGGCGTTGAAGGCTCCGCAGACGAACTTCAGCATCTCTACCTGGCTCTCCCGGGCTTCGAACGCCGGATAGATCCCGCTGAACGCTCCGCCAGGTTCCAGATGCCCCGCCAGCTGCTCGGCATCAAGGGAGGACAGCTGCCTGGCCGTGACCGGCTCGGCGACCACGTACAGAGCCCGCACCGAGTTGTCTACGATGTAGAATCCGATACCCTCATCGCCCAGTCGGGAGGCGATCTGTAGATCCGCCGCGCTGGGTTCGAGGATCCCCGAAGGGTGATTGTGGATCACCACATCCCCGCTGTCCAGGTACGGTTTCAGCGCGGGAACGCTCTGAGAGGTTCCCCGGGCGCCCACGGTGACAGCCACGACCCTGCGCTGGGCGTCCAGACGGCCGGCAACCAGAACCTCATTCCCGAAGGCTTCTTCGATCGCCCCCCGCAGCTGACGGACCGCCTCCGGGGTGAAGCGACTATCTATCCGCATAGACGGGCGAGGATGCCCTCGAGCAGCGTCGCGCGCCGGGGCGCCGCCTCCGCGGCGGTTTCCATAACCTCCCGGTGGCTGAGGGGTTTATCGAGGATGCCGGCGGCCATGTTGGTCACCAACGACAGCCCCAATACCTCCATGTCCAGATAGCGGGCCGCGATCACCTCGGGAACCGTGGACATGCCAACCAGATCCGCGCCCATGGCCCGGGCCATTTGCACCTCCGCAGGGGTTTCGTAGGCAGGCCCGGCAAAGGCGGCGTATACGCCCTCCTGCAGCTCCCCGCCCTTCTCCGCGGCCACCTCCCCGGCCAGGAGCCGCAGCCTTCCGGAATAACTTTCCGTCATATCCGGAAAGCGGGGTCCGAAGCTCTCGGGGTTGGGACCCCGGAGAGGATTCACCCCGAGGAGATTGATATGATCCCTGATCAGCACGAGCTCACCGGCGCTGTAGCTGTCCTTGATACCCCCGGCGGCGTTGGTGACGATCAGGGTGCGAACCCCGAGGGCGTGTAGCAGAAAAACCGGAAGCACGATATCATCCATGCTCCAGCCTTCGTAGAAGTGGAAACGGCCGGCCATAACGGCGACCGAGGGGGCCAGGCGCAAAAACCCGGCGTGACCCTCCACGGTCGGAACGGGGAAACCCCGGATCTTCCCGTAGTGGATATCAGTTCCCTCCACGGACCGGAGGAAGGATCCCAAACCGGAGCCCAGGATCAATCCCACCGCCGGCCTCTGCTCATGCTTCGAAAGCACGGATCGCGCAGCCTCTTCTACCCTTCTTGGAAAGCTCTCCTGCATCTGTCTACTCCTCCTTGCGCTGGGCTATTACGATGACATCGCAATCTCCTCTTCCGGCCACGCCGCAGTCGACCGTCATTGTAACGCGTTGTACAGTTCCACGGGATCCCGGTAGAAGCCCACCCGGATCGCCCGGTTAATCCTCTGGGCAACAGCCCAGTTCCACCTGGGATCGATGCCTGTCTGGGCGGACATGCGGACGATCCGATCGTGGGGTTGCTTTGCCGCCCTGGCATCACCGGCCAGCAGATGTTGCAGCGCTTCGCCGTAGGCTCTGTCGGGAAAGGTCCGGGCCTTGTCGAACTCCTGGGGTTTACGCCTGAGTCTTTGCAGCAGATCCCGTGGGTCCAGAAGCGGGAGCTTGCCCAGCGGCAGACCCCTGTGGGCGTATAGCTGCAGGCCCTCTTCCAGAAGCGACACCGCGATTTCCCTGCCTTCGGGGTAGGACAGGAAGTTGCCGGCGGTGGAGTGGCAGAGAGCTACCGGCAGGGCCAGCAGATCCCGGATGTGCAGAGCGTTGCGGTATGGGGCCAAATCGCCGACTTCCTGGACGGCGATCCTGCGGGCTTTCAGCCAGCGTTGAAGCTCACCCAGCCGGCCGCCGGCTTCCACGATCAGCCGAGGTTGGGGGGATGTAACCTCGACCATACCGGGGTCCCACTCCAGCGCCTCCAGGAGGCAGATTCCCCGGAGTACCGTGGTCCCCGGCACGAGGGAGCGCTGCGCGCTCTGCGCGTCCTGCTGCTCGGGTACGCTATCCAGAACGAGAAGGGTTTTATTCCCGCCCCCGTTGGCTCCCCGCGGGCCGGCGGGCGCTGCCCGGGTAACGCCGGCGGGCGCTGCCCGCGTGCGCCGGGCAACCACGCCCAGCTCCCCCGCCTTCAGCAAGGGGGAGGAGCTCAGCCGGAAGCCCTCGGTTCTCAGCCAGCCCCAGGGCAGGATCAGTCGTATTTCTTTGCGGCGCTTCAGCGCCTTGAGCCGACGATCCCCCTCCGCGTCGGGATTCCAGACGACCTCCTGCTGTTCGGCCGCCAGCAGGCCCGCCAGGACGGCGGCTGCCGGAGCGTCACCGATGATCCGTACTTTCATTTTGGCTTAGTAGTGTAGCCAACATCTTGTTGAATTTCAATAAATCCATCAGAATGGCAGGCGCAATGGATATTGATTTCATCAAACTCCAGAGCTGCGGCAACGACTACATAGTGGTGGACACGTTCAAGAACACCATCGTCAACCTGGACGCTCTCCCCGATCTGGCCAGGCAGATCACCAGCCGACGTTTCGGCGTGGGTGCCGTGGGTCTGCTGTTCATCGCCCAGGGTAGCCAGGAAAAGCTGCGCATGCTTCTCTACGATCCCAACGGGGAGGAAATCCGGAGTGACGGACTGGCGCTTCGCTGCCTGGCCCGCTACGCCTTCGATGCGGGGCTGGTCAACACTGAGACCTTCCGGGTGCAGAGCGGGGAAAGGATCGTAGCGGTTGAGGTGCTGGATTCCCATAACATCATGATCGACGGCGATGCACCCCGCTACTGGCAGCAGGAGCAGATCCTGAGCGAAAGGATGGGGGAGACCTTCCGGCACCCCGTCCGGCTCGGTTCGAGAGAGATCAACTACACCCCGGTGTTTATCGATATGCCCCACGCGGTCATCTTCGCCAGGGACTACGGGCTCGAATATCCGGATCTGGTGCAGGAGCTGGAGGACAGCGCCGGTTTCGACGAGGGTACGATGATTTCTATGGTGCGCGTGATCAGCCGGGAAACCCTGAGCCTGCGTACCTGGCAGGTGGGATTGGGGGAGGTGCTGTCCAACGAGGCCGCCGCCTATGCGGCGGTAACAGCCGCGGTGCTGGACGGTCTGGCCGACAGAGCGGTGCGGGTGCACCTGGAAGGGGGCAATCTGCTGGTGGAGTGGTCGGAGCAGGACAACCGCTTCTCCGCATCGGGACCGGTGGATTACGTGTTCATGGGTACCTATTACTACGAGGAGGCCGAGGAAGATGAAGATTGAGGCATCCGAGCGTCTTCGAGGCATTGGCAGCTACGCGTTTGCGGAGGTGGACAGAAAAGTCGAGGAGCTGAAATCCAAGGGCATCACCCCGCTTGACTTTGGCGTCGGAGACCCGACCGCTCCCACCCCCCGGCTGATCCGGAAGGCTGCAGCCGCCGGCCTGGAGCGCAGGAAATCCAGCGGTTATCCCAGCTATATCGGGGATATCGCCTTCAGAGAGGCTGTAGCCGAGTGGGTCCGGAAGCGCTACGGCCTCTCCGTGGATCCGCAGAGGGAGATCTCATCCACGATCGGCTCGAAAGAGGCGGTGTTCAACTTCCACGAGGGGATCGTGGATCCCGACGACATCGTGCTCTGTCCCTCACCGGGGTACCCTCCCTACACCAGGGGAACCCTGTTTGCCCAAGGCCTACCCTACCAGGTTCCCATTCGAAAGGAAAACGGTTTTCTCATCGATTTTTCCGAGATTCCCGCAGAGGTTGCCCGAAAGGCGAAACTGCTGTGGCTGAATTATCCGAACTCCCCCTCCGGGGTGACTGCGGATGAACGCTTCTACCGGGAAGCTCTGGATTTCGCCCGCCGGTATGATATCATAGTCGGCTCGGACGAGGCGTACTCGGAAATCTACTTCGAAGCGGCTCCGATCTCGATCCTGAACCTCCAGAGGGAGGGCGTGCTGGTTTTCAACTCCTTGTCCAAGCGCTCGGCCATGACGGGCTACCGTATCGGTTGGGTCATGGGTGATCAGGACCTGGTGGACGTCTTTCGCAAGGTGAAGACGAACATCGATTCCGGAACTCCCACCTTCATCCAGGACGCCGCCGCGGCGGCATTGGCCGATGAGGGGCACGTGGAGGCTTTCCGGGAGGAGTATCGGCAGAAGCGGGACATCCTCTGTTCGGCTCTTGCCGCAGCGGGGCTGGAGGACTGCAGTCCGACCGCCACCCTGTACGTCTGGCAGAAGGTCCCCGAAGGGACGAGCTCCCTCGATTTCGCTACCCGATTACTGGAGGAGAAGATCGCCATCGTCACCACCCCGGGGAACTGGATCTCAGAACCTACCGCCGGCGGTGAAAACCCCGGGGAAGGATACGTTCGTTTCGCCCTGGTTCCTTCGATCCAGGACACCCGCCTGGCCGCGGAGCGGATCTCCGCCCTGCGACTCTGAGGCTACAGTCGAAGGCAATTGATGGACAAGTTTTTCGACAGGCTCGGAGATCTGCTTCAGTCTCTCCTGGGAGGTGATCTCACCCGCAGCGGCGGCTACGATCCGCGGGATCCCGATATGCGGGAGGCCATCGAAGAGCTGGATGCCTTTCTAGAATCAGGGGTGCCCGGCCCAGGGGGGTCCGCCTCAGGGGGGTCGCAGCGGCGCACCGCCGACTCAGGGGGGTACGACTCGGAGGAATCCCGGGACCGCCGCTACGAGCCGGAGTTCGCGGACCAGTCCCTGCGGAAAGAATATGCAACCCTGGAGGTCGCCTTTGCCGCCCCGTTCGCCGATGTGCGGAGGTCCTATAAAAGGCTGCTTCACAAATACCATCCGGACCGCTTCAGCGGGGATGCGGAAAAACAAACATTGGCAAATGAGGTCACCCAGCGTCTGAACGAGGCTTTCGCCCGTATAGAGCGACAGAACAGGAGGCGGCCGGAATGATGCAAACACCGGGATGCCAAATTAGAAACTCTGTGATATAATAAATAATAGGAAGAATGATTGTTCCCGCCATTATCGCCACAACGGTTGCATTTGGTCTGGCCCTGCTGCTGATTCCCACGATTCGCCGGATGGCGCATCGATTCAAATGGTACGATCTGCCGAACAAGCGGAAGATCCACACGGGTTTGATTCCCAGGCTCGGCGGACCAGGCATGTATCTGTCATTTGTCATCGCCGCCGTGCTGAGTCCGCTGCTGGTATCCCTGGTCTCCGGCGGCACCACCAACGCGCGCTACGGTCTGCGCTTCATCCCCTTCTTCCTCGGAATCACCCTGATCCACACCGTCGGGCTGATAGACGATTTTCACAATCTCAAGGCTCTGCTGAAATTCTTCCTCCAGATTCTGGCCGCCGCTATCATCACCTCCGGGGGATTTCTGATTCGTTCCCTGACCCTGCCCTATCTGGGCACCGTATCTCTGGGTCTGCTGGGCTATCCGGTTACCATATTGTGGATCGTGGGCATCAGCAATGCGATCAACCTGATAGACGGTATGGATGGTTTGGCCGGCGGGATCAGCGGTTTCGCCGCGCTGTCCATGGGAATCATCTCCCTGCTACAGGGAGCGGTGCTCACCTCGGTGCTCTGTTTTTCTCTGTTCGGCGCCATCGCCGGTTTTCTGCTGTTCAACTATCCCCCGGCAAAGATCTTTATGGGGGATTCGGGCAGCCTGTTTCTGGGGGCCTGCCTGGCCAGCATCCCGCTTGCCGGAGGCATTTCCAAGATCTCCGCCTTCGGGACTCTGCTGGTTCCGGTCACCCTGCTCACCATCCCAATCCTGGATTTGCTCACCTCCGTAATTCGGCGGGTGCGCAACAAGGTACCGATCACCCATCCGGACAAGGAGCACATCCACCACAAGCTGCTCGATATGGGACTGAACCAACGGCAGATCCTCGGCGTTCTCTACGGCTTCAGCGTCTACCTGAGTATCGTGGCCGTCACTTCGGTGATTCTGCCGAAGGAGGTCAACGTCTACCTGATCCTGGTCGTTTGGGCCGGAAGTCTTCTCGGGTATGGCCTGCTGTACTTCATGAACACGCGGAAACGTTCCGTCGGATCGGCGAACGCGGATTTGGAGGACAGCGGGGATGAGCGCTCAGCCCGAGGTTTTCCTAAGAGCGGGTAGCTGCAATCTGCGCTCCGATCCAATTCCCTCGACAACGCTCGTCAACCGCTCGGCACTCTCCCGCAGGCGTTTAAAAGTCCGAACGATGCTGTCCGTGTTGTTCAAACTTTCCAGGCTGAGATTCATGATCGAATCTATAGAGTTGTTAACCCGGTCCACACTGCCCGCCGCGCTCTCCGCCTTGCGGACTACTTCCCCGGTCGTGTCGGCAATGTTCAGGATACCCCGCTGGATCGATCCGATCGCCAGATTGTTCTCATTGCTGCGCAGGGAGATCTGTCCCACGGTTTGCCGTATCGACTGTACCAATTCGGAGATCTCCGCCGCGGCACGGGAGCTGCGGTCGGCCAACTTCTGAACTTCCGCGGCGACTACGCTGAAACCGCGGCCGAACTCGCCCGCCCTGGCCGCCTCTATAGAGGCGTTCAAGGCCAGAAGGTCGGTTTGATCGGCGATGTCGCCGATCAGGGCGGTGATCTCCTCCACCCGGGTGGTCTTCTCCTCCAGGAGCTTGACGTCGTCGGCTCCCTTGTAGATCGAAGCAGAGGAGCTCTGGATGTCGCTTCCACTATCCGTGGCCGCCTGATGGTTGTTGCGGGCGTGGTCGCAGATATTTTGAATAGCCGAAACGATTTCGCTGAATTTGGAGGTGGCATCCTCCAAAAGATCGGCCTGCCGGTTCTCCGATTCATACACCAGATTCGTGATCCCCTCCATTTCCACGCAGGAGTGGAGGATGCCGATGGCCTGATCTTCGATCTGCGCCAAAGCGGTCTTCAGGACATCCAGCTGTGACAGCTGATCGGCGATCTCTCCCAGCTCGTCGTCCCGATCCGCCGGTACGGTGCTTTCCCCCTGGGAAGCGCCCTGCTGGATCGACCGGCTGAAACTGATGAGCGCCTTGTAGTCCTTGGCCAGGCTGGGAAGGTAGAAGAAGAAATAAACAACGATCACCGCTGTTCCGGACAGAACCAGGACGGCGAAGAAAACTATCAGAAGCGTAACCAGGCGCCCCCGGAAGCGCTCGACCTGGAAGCTGTAGTCATACAAATCGCCGAAAAAGCGGAAGCCACTGTCGATGTACTCCTGCAGGACCTGCACATCCGTTCCTGCTCCCTGCTGCACCCTCAGGAATATCCCGTCGCTGCGCTCGAGAAACCGGGAGCGGATATCCGAGTAACCCAGGCTAAGGTCCTCGGGAAGAAAAAAACTACCCAGCGTCTCCGGCTCCTCTCTGAGCAGCTCGTCCAGCTCCTGATGAAGGAGTTGCAGCCTGGCGAGATTTTCCGCCGAGGGGTTCACCATCTGAGTGTTGGCTGTCTGGATCAGGCGCTCGGCCGCGACCTGCATCGCACCGATCCGCAAATTCTGGGCATTGCTGAACTTGTCTACGGTTATGTTCACGATAAAGGCAAGGATCATGAGGATGAGAATCAGGATCAGGATGCCGTATCCCCAGACGACGCGGCTCAAAATGGATTTACTCATAATCCGTACTCCTGTAGCTTGCGGTGCAGGGTCTTTCTCCCGATCCCGAGCAGCTCGGCAGCCCGGGTTTTATTGCCGTTCTGCTGGACCAGTGTCGCCCGGATCGCCTCTCTCTCGACGTCGGCCAGGGTGGAGCCGGCTACGATCTTCAGGTATTCCTGGTCGGAATCGTGGTGTATGTGGGGGGGAAGGTCATCCACGGTTATGATGTTGGATTTGCTCATCACCACCGCACTCTCTATACAGTTGCGTAGTTCCCGCACGTTCCCCGGCCAGGGATAGTTGTACAGCACCATGCGGGCCTTTGGTTCGATGGCCTCGATGTTCTTCCCGTTTTCCTCCGAGAACTCTTTGACAAACGCCGCCATGAGCAGGGGGATATCCTCCTTGCGCTCACGCAGCGGTGAGAGGTGTATATTCACGACGTTTAGGCGGTAGTAGAGATCCTCCCGGAAATCCCCCTCCTCAATGGCGGATTTGAGCTCCCTGTTGGTGGCGGCGATGACCCGAACATTCACTTCGATGGTTTCCTCCCCCCCTACCCGTTCGAAGGTTTTGTCCTCCAGCACCCGCAGCAGCTTGATCTGCACGTTCTGACTCATCTCCCCGATTTCATCCAGGAAGATCGTCCCCATGTGGGCCAGCTCGAAGCGCCCCCGTTTGCGGGCTACCGCCCCGGTGAAGGCTCCCCGTTCATGGCCGAACAGCTCGCTCTCCAGAAGCGTTTCGGTCAGGGCGGCGCAGTGCACCTTTATCAGTGGTTTGTCCCTGCGGGGTGAGTTGTAGTGCAGGGCGTCGGCGATCTTCTCTTTCCCCACTCCGCTCTCACCGGTTATCAGAACCGAAGCGCGACTGGGTGCCACCTGCTGCACGACCTCGAAGATCTTCTTCATCGCTTCGCTCTTGCCGATGATGTTGGAAAACTGGTTCCGCTTCTGCAGCTCCTCCTGCAGAGCCCGGTGCTGCAGCATCAACTCCCTGGCGGAGAGGGCCCGCTGCACCAGGAGAGAGAGACGATCCATGTTCACCGGTTTGGTGAGGTAGTCATAAGCGCCGTTCTTCATGGCCTGGACCGCGTTCTCGATCGTCCCGTGTCCTGTCAGGATAATTACCGGCAGGTTGGCAGAGGTGCTGGTAGCTTTCTGCAGCACCTCCTCTCCGGAGAGATTCGGCATCTTCAGATCCGTGATCACCAGATCGATGTCACCCCGATCCAAGGTCTGGATCGCCTCTTTTCCGTCGCAGGCCAGCAGTACCTTGTAGCCGTCCAGCTCCAGCACCTTGCCCAGACCCTCCCGGATGTTTTTCTCGTCGTCGACCACCAGGATGTTGTAGGTCATTGCGCCTCCTCGCTGAAACCGATCAGCCGCTTCTCTTTCTGCGGGATGGGGAAACTCAAGGCAATGGTGGTGCCCTCCCCCACCTTTGAGTTGACCTCTATGTCCCCGAGGTGTTCCTTGACGATTTTGTACACCAGGGTGAGTCCCAGACCGGAGCCGAAGTCTTTGGTCGTGAAGTAGGGCTCGAAAATCTTGTCCATGTTTTCCTCAGGGATCCCCTCTCCGGTGTCGCTGATCTTCAGGCATACCTCGTTTCCCTGGTGCAAGGTCTGTACCCGGAGTTTTCCCCCGGCCGGCATGGCGGAGATCGCGTTCTTCAGCAGGTTGAGAACCGCCTGCTTCATGTAGCGCTCGTCCATGAGGATCTGCGGGCTCGGCTTCATGAGCTCCGTTTCCAGCATGATCCCGGCCTCGGCAAGCTCGAATCTCATGAACTCCAGCAGCTCCTGGACCACCCGGTTCAGATCATCATAGCTCAGCTCGGCGTTCATCGGGCGGACCGTGAACAGAAAATCCATGACGATCCGATTGAGCCGGTCGACCTCCTCCTTGATGATCAGGAGATTCTCCATGACCTTACGCGTTCCTATCTGCCGCTTCCCGCTCATCTCCTTCTTCATCAGCTCCAAATGGATGCCGATGGAACCCAGTGGATTCTTGATCTCATGGGCCACCCCGGCGGTCAGGGTGGTGAGGGCGGCCAGGCTCTCCGCACGCCGCAGACGGGCCTCCCTGGCCCGCTTCTCCGTGACATCCTCTATGTGGATGACATTGCCGGTTATCCATCCCTGGCGCACCAGGGGCATGATGCTCAGAGAGAGAGTCCGGCTGTAGCCGTTTCCCAGGGTGAACTCCCGATCCAGCACCCGATCCAGACCGCGGAGATTCGCCGTGAAGAACTCCCTGATCTCCTCATCCCCGATCGCCTCCTCCAGAGACTTCTCGATGAGCTCGTCGGTGGTGAAGGGCAACATCCGTTCGGCGGATTTGTTGACCATAAGGATCTTGTCCTCCCTGTCGGTTACCAGGACGCCGTCGCTCATCGATTCCATCACCATCTCCAGCAGCTCATTTTCCCCGGCGATGTCGGAAACAAGCCTGCGGATCTGGGTTCGATCCATCTTCTCGATCTTTTCCAGCGCCCTCTGCAGAAAGCGTCTCACCGCAGAGTCCTCAAGGAGTAGTACAAGCTCTCCAGGGTAAGGCCGGGCTGCTGGTTGAAGGTAAGAAAGGCCTGCTGGTGCCGCCGGATCGTCGCGTTCCATCGCTTCAGAACAAAGGGATTCAGAGCCTGCTCGCGCAGCAGGATCAACAGCTGCCGCAGGATCTCCTCCAAAAAGGAACTGACGAAGCCCCGAGCCGTTTTGGGCGCAAGGTTTTCCTCCAATTCCACCAGCACGTCCTCCGAGAGCGCGAGCTCCGTGTTGTCCAGCGCGGTCTGGACAAAGCGGCGGGCCAGCTTTTCCAGCTGGGCGGGATTGACATCCTTCCAGTAGAGGAAGTACTCCCGAAGGTCCCGATAGTCCTCCCTCTGTTCATGGAAAACCCGCTGGAGCACCTCCGCCTGCTCGGCCGGCTTTCGTTCGACGAACAGGTAGGGACGAAGGCGGGAACGGACCGTGGGGATCACCGCACTCCTGCGGGTCGTGATGAGGATGAGGAAGCTGTCCGAGGGCGGTTCCTCCAGGAGCTTGAGCAGGTAGTTGCTGGAGGAATCGTGCATCCGGTCGGCGCTCTCCAGAATTACGATTTTGGTTCCAGAAGCGGACGCCGAATGGGTTCCGGAAGCGGTATCGGGGGCGGAACCGGCCAGGGCCGTCATGTGCAGCCAGGAGGAGGCCCGTCTAAGCTGGTTGATCGGCACGTTGTCGGAGCTCAAAGCCTTGGACAGAGTCTGGCTCAAGCCGACCACCCTGTCCAGACGCTTGGCCAGCCTGTCGTAGTCCATGACCTGATCTCCTGGGAATACCGGTTCGAAGGTGTCCAGATGCTCCTCTATTTCGACGATCACCGATTCGACCTTGCGGATCTTGGACTCCTCCCCCTCCCAGAGGATGGGATCGAAGCGGCGGGTCAGCTTGCGAACGGCCCTGACGAACAGGTACTGGGCGGAGAGCCGGCGGGTTCGCCGTAAAACGTCCGCCGCGGCGGCGATCTCCAGATCGAAATAGCGCCAGCCCAGCAGCAGGGTAGCGGGGTGAATCAGCAGGCGCTGTTTTCGGCAGGCGGCGCAGGTGCAGCTCCACTTGCCCTCCCGGCCGCAGGTCAGTAGCCGGGCCACCTCCAAAGCGGTGGACAGCTTGCCGCTGAACTGAGATCCGTAGAACAGAACAGCCGAGGGGAAGGCGCGGGCTTCCAGCTCCTGACGAAGGGTTTGAACCACGGTGGTCTGGCCGATTATGTTTTCAAACATTTTCAACAAACACTCTTGGTCCGAAAATGCGCTCCGGCGAGGGGAGCACGGGAAAGAGCATCCGGGCAAAAAAGCTCGATCCCAGCAGACTCTTGGGATCGAAGAAGGGCTGCCAGTTGATGATGAACAGAGCCACCGCGACCACGAGCAATCCCTCGGCCAGCCCTAAGAAAAAACCCAAGGCGCTGTCCAGACGATCGAGATTGAGCCGCTCGATAATGTTCTGCAGCATCCGCTGGACCAGTTTCACCAGCAGATATCCCAGGAGAAAGAGGATCAGAAAGGCGATGAGCTGATTCCAAATGGACGGCCCGAACCGCTTGTCCAGGAGAAGCGCTACGGGTTTGTACAGCACGATCGCGGCCCCGAAACCGAGGATCAACGCCGCCATGCTTCCCACCTCTGTTACGAATCCCCGGAACGCCCCCCTGATCGCGGCGATGATCACCAGAAGGGCGAACACGATGTCGATGACTTCAAAACTCAAAACGCGACTACCCCGCTGCGTTCGCTCGCAATATGAGCTGGGCTATCCGGCTTGCGGCATCGGGCCGGCTGAGCTGCGACGCGCGCCTGCCCATGCGCTCAAGCTTATCGGCATTACCGAGAAGATGCAACACGACCTCACTGAGATCATCCGGACTAAGTCCCTCCTGCTGGAGGACGACTGCGGCTCCTCTCTCCGCGAAGAACCCGGCGTTCTCGATCTGGTCTCCCCGGCTGGATTCCCGCGGCAGCGGAACCAGAACCGAGGGCTTGCCCAGGGCGGCCAGCTCCCAGAGGGTGTTGGCGCCGGCCCGGCAAAGCACCAGATCCGCGGCAGCCAGGACGTCGGGCAGCTCCTCGTGAAAATAGGCAACCGGATAGTAGTTCGATTGCACCCAGCTTTCATCGAAGTGGGCGCTGCCCAGCTGATGGACCACGAAGCAGGTCAGGCGCAGGCTGTCCAGTGCCTGCAACAACAGGCGATTGATCGGCGCGGAGCCCTGGCTGCCGCCCAGTACAAGCAGCAGCGGCAGGTTTGCAGGACAGCCGAACATGGCCCTGCCCTTCTGGGGATCTCCGCTCAGCAGCACCTTGCGGATCGGATTGCCGGTTTGGATCAATTTGGATCGAACGCGCTCGTCGAAGT
>Ga0307442_1000167_pt1 | contig 28980 bp, 30 predicted proteins | sample SalMarWE160430MG_FD_202143 | JGI IMG/M metagenome (GOLD analysis project Ga0307442, IMG submission 202143) | Salt marsh sediment microbial communities from the Plum Island Ecosystem LTER, Massachusetts, United States - WE1604-30 | ecosystem: Environmental > Aquatic > Marine > Intertidal zone >...
CGCCGCTTTCGGAGCGCGAGCACCGACGCCGAACGCGAAGCCTATAAGTCTGCATTGTTGCTTTCCATCAACACCGTTGCCGCCGGTCTCGGCGCCACAGGTTAAACAGGAGGGAGTATCCGATGAGCTTTACCTTGATCCAACAGGCGACCCCGCGTCTCCACCGTTCAGAACTTGCCGTGCCGGGGTCCAATCCCTCGCTGTTCGAGAAAGCGGCCAAAGGCGGCGCCGACGTGATCTTCCTCGATCTTGAGGATGCCGTCGCTCCCGACGACAAGGAGCAGGCCCGCAAGAACATCATCCAGGGCCTCAATGAAGTCGATTGGGGCAACAAGACGATGATGATCCGCATCAACGGGCTCGACACGCATTACGCCTATCGTGACGTGGTCGATGTGGTGGAGAATTGCCCGCGCCTCGACATGATCCTGATCCCCAAGACCGGCGTGCCGCAGGACGTCTACGCCATCGACATGCTGGTGACGCAGATCGAGCAATACAAGAAGCGCGAGAAACAGATCGGCTTCGAGGTGTTGATCGAAACCGCGCTCGGCATGGCCAATGTCGAGGACATTGCCCAAAGCTCGAAGCGTCTCGAAGCTATGAGCTTCGGCGTTGCCGACTATGCCGCCTCGACCCGCGCCCGCACCATCGGTATCGGTGGTCCTCATCCCGATTACGGCGTGTTGACCGATAAGGACGAGGCGGGCAATCGCGCTTATTACTGGGGCGATCCCTGGCATTACGCGCTGTCGCGCATGATGGTCGCTTGCCGCGCCTATGGGCTTCGTCCGATCGACGGGCCGTTCGGCGATTTCTCAGATCCGGACGGCTATCTCGCCGCGGCCAAGCGCGCCGCCGTGCTCGGCTTCGAGGGCAAATGGGCGATCCATCCGAGCCAGGTCGACCTCGCCAATCAGGTGTTCACGCCGTCGGAGGCGGAAGTCACCAAGGCCAAGCGCATCGTCGAGGCCATGGAGCAGGCTGCGCGCGAAGGCAAGGGCGCCGTCTCGCTCGACGGACGGCTCATCGATATCGCTTCGATCCGCCAGGCCCAGGCGCTCCTCGACAAGGCCGCGCAGTCCGGCACCGCCTAAAGACGCTTGCGTCGCGGGTCCGGCACAGAGGCGTGCCGGCAGGTGAGGGGTTGGCCAATCGCTAACCCGCACACCCCGCGCGCGAGACGCACGGCGCGATACCGTCATTTTTTTCATCGGTGATTGAACCAAAGCTGCCGCTTCCGGTGTTGAAATGCGGGAATTGCACGGCCACGAGGATCGCGGAGAAGGGTGCGGCTGTTGCCAAAAGACCATACTCACAGTTTTTCTGGTCTGAGGTTCGTCTGAAGGCAACGGAAGCCCTCTTTTCGGCGTAAACTTCGTTCATGAGGTGGACTGATTAGGAGGTATCGATGCGGATCAATCTTGCCCTTTCACTTGCCGCTTGCGCCTTAGTACTTGGTTTCGCCGGAACGGCGAACGCAGACCGGTACGGCAAGGCCCTGCAGAAGGCCTGCGCCAAGGACTACAAGCAATATTGCGGCGAGTATGGGCTCGAGAGTTCCGCCCTCAGATTGTGCATGGACAAGGCAGGGCAGAAGCTGTCAAAGGCCTGCGTCAACGCGCTCGTCGAGGCTGGCGAGGTCTCGCAGGCGGAAGTCAATCGCCGCAAGTCCTCCGGCCACTAGCCGGACCGCCCCGCTCGGTTTCCTTAAAGGATGGCTGCACAGGACCGCGCCTCGTGATTGTTGAGCGTGGTCCAATTCGGCGCGAGAATGCTGAGCGCACGATCCTCCATCCAGGGTGGAGGACCCATCCGGCGCTGTCATGTGAGAGGGAGATCCATGCCTAGCACGAGAATATTGGCCGCCATCCTTTTGACTCTCTATTTCGGCGCTGTCGGCGCTTTCGCGGCGCGCGCAGACGAGGCCGAAGCCATAGAGGCCATCAACAAGGCCGCCGCGGCGCTCGATCAAGCATTCGAAAAAGACAATGCCGCCGCCAGGGCACTGATGACGCCGGATCATATCGCGGTGACGCCCTACTACGACGGCCCGCAATCGGTGGCCGACCAACTCGCGTCACTGCCCGATTTTGAATACGAACAGAGCGTTCTGGGCGATGTATCGATTAAGATGCTTGGGTCCGATGCCGCGTTACGGAGCTTTTCCGCCGAGCTGAACGGAAGCTTCAAGGGGCGCCCGCTTCCACGGCGTGTTTTCGTGAGCGCCGTCTGGGTCAAGCGCGATGGGGCGTGGGCCGAGAAATTCTATCAGGTCACAGCGCTCAGGGCAGGAGCCCCCTAAGCGATGGAGCTGCGATCCGGAAGCCTCACGACCGGGCTCCCGGCGCGCGCGCTTGCCGACGAACTCACGGACACGCTCTATCAGTGCCGCGGCGTCAGGATCGAGCGCATCGTCTCGACCGGTCAGGCGACGCCGGAAGGACAGTGGTACGACCAGGACGGCGATGAGTTTGTGCTGGTGGTGACCGGCGCCGCACGTCTGCTCATCGAGGGTGAAGCGCAGGAACGGGAGCTTGCAAGCGGCGATTGGTTGCTGCTCCCGGCCCATTGCCGCCACCGGGTCACCTGGACTGAAGCTCGCCCGCCGACGGTCTGGCTCGCCATGCATTTTGCGCGGGCGGCGCCGTCACAAGCCTGATCGAGTTTCACGAAGCCTGAGCGTTCCGACCGGCGCGCGTCTCCGACCGCTGTAAGCCCCTTTGTTACGGCGCGCGCGCAGGCCCAATCTGGGGGGCGGCGACCGGCTTGGCGAGACCGAAAAAGATGGTCACACCCTGACCGCCGCAACGGGTCGACAGCGCCTCGTCGGGCGTTTCTGCAAAGCAGCTCTCGAACTCCTCCCAGTTATTCATGGTCCACACGTCGCCAGCCGGACTGATCGAGATATCGGTCAACATCTGCATGCCGCCGCCGACATAGCCGCCGGGCGGCGAAATCGGATCGCCGGTCTTGAAGCCGGGCGGGCAGTTTTCGGTGCGCACGCCGCACAGCTGGGTGATCGGGCTGGTGGGATAGACGAAGTTTGAAATCCACACATTGCCGTTGCCGTCGACGGCCGCGGCCCACGGACCGGGCAAGTGTTTGCCGCTGAACGGCGAGCCCGGAAACGCGGTCCCGTCGGGACGGAGCAGTGAGATGCTGCCGTTGCGGTGCTTGCTCATGCTGCGCACCATGATGGCCTCGGGGTTCAGTCCGGTTTCATAGGCGACGACCATTTCTCCCATGGTGATTGCGCCAGAGGCTGAATTGCCCAGGCGGTTCGTCACCCAGACATTGCCTTGGCCGTCGATGGCGAGCCCGGCGCCGCTCCAACCGGTCTTGAACCTCTCGGCCTTGCTCGGGTCGCTGGCCGGGAACCGTGTCACGTGGTCGCCGATACCGTTGGTCACCCAGATCCGGTCCTGCGGGTCGATGCCGAGGAAAAACGGCCCCAATAACGACTTGCAGGGTTCCACCTCTTCGCCTTCGCACACGATTTCGCCCGCGTTCAAATCCCCTTTGGGGAAATGCACGAGCTGGTTCTCCGAGATGCCGAGCGCCCAGATATCGCCGCTGGGCGTCGCAATGATGCCCTGCATCTGGCCCAGCCGGCCGTCGAAGGTAATGCCGTCAGGCGGTGACAACGGCTTGCCGTTTTTGTCGAACACGGCGATGGACATACCGCCATAATTGGTCAGCCAGGCATTGTCGTGCGCGTCGACCGCCACGCCGAACGTGCCGCCTTCCATGCCGCCGCCGGTGAAGCCCGTGGTGATCGGCGAGAGGGCGCGTCCATTCGGCGCCAGCTTTGCGGCGTTCCCCTGCCATAGCGACTCTTGCGCCTGCCATCCGACCGTGAAATTGCTGCCCGACCAGAGATTGCCCTCGCTGTCGAACATGCCCTTGCCGCCGGCGCGCAAACCGCCGCCGGTAAACTTGAGCGGCAACACCCAGGCGCTGGGCGAGAAGTTGAGATAGGGCATGTAAGGAACCGCTCGCAGGTTCTTGCCCTCAGGAACCGGATAGAACTGGTCGATAAGCGCGAAGAGCCTCTCAGGCTTGTACCAGGGCGCCTTCGCAATCGATTGCGCCGCGGTCAGCGTATCGGTGGGCGCTTTGTTGTCCGGCCCGGTCGCGGCGGCAAACAGTTTTGTGCAGGCATCGTCCGTGGCGCGGGTGACGCAAGCAGCAAACAGGTCGGCGAGCGTGGCGAAGTTCGCCATGGTCGGAGTCTGGCCGGCATTGAGCGGGCCCTGGATGGCTTCGCCCCAGCCGCCGGAACCGAGATCGACAAAATTGGGCACATTGCCGGCAGCAATCTTGAGGCCCAGCGCGTGCCCCTTGATGGCCGTGCCGTCGATGAACTGCGCATGGGTCCAAACCGACGCGACGGTTGTCATCTCGTTGATGACGACGCTGGCCGGAGGCGCGTTGCCGATAACGCTGATCAGGGCGGTCGCCGGATTGTCGCCGCTAGCGCTGTCCGATGCGGCCCGGCCGCCGTTAGCAATCAGATAAAGCGAACGTTCGGCACCCGGCGCGCCGGGAATGGACATCGTGAACCGGCCGTCATCGCCGGTCTTGGTCTCAGCGAGGTTTTCAGGCGCCTCGGGCGTTGCGGCCCACAGCGTCACGGCCGAACCGGTGATCGGGCTGCCACCGCTTAAGACGCTGCCTTCTATTTGATTGGGAGATGATCGGTCTTGCGCAGACGCCGCGCCGGCGGCGATCAACCAGCTACACAAGACTGCCGCAGCAATTTTGACGAATTTTCCACTCATGGCGCCTTTTCCCCAGTCTCGATCGCCCAAAACGAACGGCCGCACTCCGATCGTTGGATTTTTGCATAACTCGCTATCGAATCAAAAGAGGAGGGCGCCAGCCTCGGCCAGCGCCCTTGTCTTGTTCATCGCTTTAGCAGGAAAGGTAGACCGCTAGCTTGCAGGCTCGAACGTCGCGCCTTCGACCGCGTCGCATTCCTCTTTGGTCATGGCGAGAAAGCCCTTGCCTTTGCAATCGTTCTTGCCCGCGCAGTCGTTAGCGGCTGTCTTGCATGCGCTCTTGCCTTTACATGCATTCGCACCGACGCAGTGGCCTTTGGCTCCCTCAGCAGCCTGAGCGGCCGGCGCCAAAGCACCTGAAATGATGAGCACGGCGGCGGCAGCAGCGATCGTGGTACCGGAATGCAAAGATAACTTCATAAGAGAACTCCTCTTCTGAGAAAGGGTTGGTTTGCATCGCCATAGTCTCCCGTCGTCGCAGCAAAATTGCGACGGCACACGACAATGTGATGATCGCAGTCGGCGCCCTAACGCGCTCGACGCGCGTTGGTAGAATTAGAAAAGGGTGATGAGTCAAAGCTCACGCCTAGACCATTCGGTCTAGGCCGCGATGTCGTACGTCCAATGGTGCCCCAGGCCGGACTCGAACCAGCACACCCTTGCGGATAACAGATTTTGAGTCTGTCGCGTCTACCAATTCCGCCACTGGGGCTTCGGGGGCGGAACATGGGGGAAGCGCGTGGTGCGGTCAACCGGCGCCTGCACCCGGGCGCGCGAGCCGATGGACAAGACGGTGCCGCCCGGCTAAGCAAGCTTCATGCTGCGCAAGCTCTACGATAAGATCATCGCGCTTGCCGAGAGTCGCCAGGCTTTGCCCGCTCTCGCCGCGGTCTCGTTTGCCGAGAGCTCGTTTTTCCCGGTTCCTCCCGACGCGCTCCTGGTCCCGATGGCGCTGGCCAGGCCTGACAAGGCGAGGCTCTACGCGCTGGTCTGCACCATTGCCTCGGTCGTGGGCGGTATCTTCGGCTATTTCATCGGCGCCTTTCTCTACGACACGCTCGGTAAATGGCTGATCTCGATCTATGGCCATGGCGACAGTGTCGATGCCTTTCGCGCCGCCTATGCCGAATGGGGCTCATGGATCATCTTGATCAAGGGGATGACCCCGATCCCCTATAAGATCGTGACGATCACTTCGGGTTTTGCCGGCTACAACTTCTTCATGTTCGTGCTGTTGTCTATCATCACCCGCGGCGCCCGGTTCTTTATCGAGGCCGAGCTCTTGCGCATCTATGGCGAGCCGATCCGCGAGTTCATCGAGAAGCGGTTGACGCTCGTCACTACCGGATTCCTGGCGGCCATTGTCGGCGGTTTTCTGATTTTCAGGTATGCCTTCTAATATGAGCGGTTCGATGAGCTCAAGCCCGGCAAAGCCATTAAGCCCAGCAGTGATTGCGAGTGCGCTTGTCTTCGTTATCGCCACGGCAACGATTCTCGGTGCGCTTGCCTTCGAACATCTCGGCGGCTATGCGCCATGCCCGCTCTGTCTTCAGCAGCGCTACGCCTATTACTTCGCGATTCCCGCCAGCGCTTTGGCCTTGGTGCTGACGCGCCGGTATCCGGTCGGCATCGCACGGCTCCTGCTGATGCTCATTGCGCTCGCTTTCCTCGCCAATGCAGGCGCCGGCATCTATCACGCCGGCGTCGAATGGAAATGGTGGGCGGGTCCTGGCGAATGCGCCGGCGGCTTCGATCTCAAATGGAGCGAAGGCGGGATCGCCGACACGCCGCTTGTGCGGTGCGACGAGGCCCAGTGGCGTTTTCTTTGGCTGTCCTTCGCCGGCTGGAACGCAGTGATCTCCGCCATACTTGCCGGGATCGCTGCCTATGGCGCCGCCGCGCGGCGCTAGGCTCACCACCACTTCAAGCGAGCGTGATTGGCAGAGGCTTGCCGTCTGCTGCTATAGCCGCCTCTATCCGACAAACAGCAGTCAAGGATTTGCCCGATGGTTCGCTTGCGCGCCCTTATGATCGCGATCGTCGCCGGCGTGACGATGTTCGCTTCGCTTTCCGCTTCCGCAGCGGAGTGGAAGACGTTCGATGCTGCCTCCTTCGCCGAGGCGCAAAAAGAAGGAAAGCCGATCCTGGTCGACATCTTTGCGGTGTGGTGTCCCGTTTGCCGGGCGCAGAATCCGATTTTGGTGCAACTGACCCGCGAGCCCAAATACGAGGACCTCGTCGCGTTCAAGCTCGACTTCGACAAGCAGAAAGACGACGTCCGGGCTTTGAATGCGCAAAATCAAAGCACGCTGATTGTCTTCAAAGGCGAGACCGAAACCGGGCGTTCGGTCGGGGACACTGACAAGGACTCCATCGCCGCATTGCTCGATAAGGCGCTTTAGGACGAAAAGCGATGTCGATCGCCACACTCGGGCTTGCGCTTCTTGCCGGTGTGCTTTCGGTTCTCTCGCCGTGCGTCCTGCCGCTCGTCCCGATCGTTCTCGGCGCCGCCGCGAACGAACATCGGCTCGGCCCCGTCGCGCTCGCCTTAGGGCTTGCGGTGTCTTTCACCGCGATCGGTTTGTTTGTCGCGACCATTGGGTTTGCCGCCGGTCTCGATACCGGAGTGTTTCGGACTGTCGCGGCAATTCTCCTGATCGGCGTCGGCGTTGTGCTGCTGGTGCCGCGCTTGCAGGAGCAATTTGCGCTCGCCGCCGCACCGGTGAGCAACTGGGCGGGAGGCTATGCCGACAATTTCACGCCTGGGGGCCTTTTCGGCCAATTCGGCCTCGGGCTGCTGCTCGGCGCGGTGTGGAGCCCTTGCGTCGGCCCCACGCTCGGCGCCGCCTCGGTTCTTGCCGCCAAGGGCGAAGATCTTTTCCAGGTCGCGCTGACTATGATCGCGTTCGGGATCGGTGCCGCGCTCCCCTTGATGGTGCTCGGCGTCCTCTCGCGCGAGGCGCTGATGCGCTGGCGCAGCCGGCTTATGGAGACCGGCAAAGCGGGGAAGGCGGTGCTCGGGGTCGCCCTGATCGCCGTTGGGCTGCTCGTTGCCACCAATCTCGACAAGCGGCTCGAGACTTATCTGGTCGAGGCCTCGCCGGACTGGCTGACCACGCTGACCACGCAATATTGAGGCTTACGGCTCGAGTTCGGTATCCCAGTAGAGATAATCGAGCCAGCTCTCGTGCAGATAGTTCGGCGGGAACAGCCGGCCGTTACGGTGAAGCTCGAACACCGTGGGCCGGTAGGGTTTCTGCGACGGATGCATTTTCGCTTCGTGGGTTAGCTTGCCGCCCTTCATGAGATTGCAGGGCGCGCACGCCGTGGTCACATTGTCCCACCGCGTCAGGCCGCCGCGCGAGCGTGGCACGAGATGGTCGAAGGTCAGGTCCTGATCTTCGCCGCAATACTGGCAGGTGAACTTGTCGCGCAGGAACACATTAAATCGGGTGAAGGCAGGATAGAGCGCAGGCCGCACGTAAGTCTTGAGCGACACGACGCTTGGAAGCTTCATCTCGAAAGACGGGGAGTGAACCAGGCGCTCGTATTCGGAGACGATATTCACGCGCTCGAGAAACACAGCCTTCACCGTGTCCTGCCAGCCCCAAAGTGAGAGCGGATAGTAGGACAGCGGTCTGAAGTCGGCGTTCAGCACCAGCGCGGGAAATGTGCCGGGGGCGGCCGATGCAGTGGCGACGCTCAAGGCGATAAATTCCTTCAACCTATGCCCGTCGCACTCGGACCATCCTCCTTTGCCGAGCGGGATACTATAGGGGCGTGTCACGAATGTGAAGGCCTCCAGATGATGTGGGCGGCTCGGACGTGCCGCTACTGAATGGTTTGAACCGTCGCGAAAGCTTGGCGGAGAAAGGCGCCGCCGAGTCGCAAGCCCTCCGGGTCGATGCCGTGGCCAACGCCTTGCGCCAAGTGCCACTCCACGGCGAGCCCGACTTTTGCAAGCTGCTCGCGGGCTATGAACATGGCGTCGACGGGAATGACCTGGTCCATATCGCCATGCACGAGCAGGACAGCCGGCGCCGACGCCGGGTCTTGCGGCAAGGCCTCGACCGTCGCCAGCGCACCGGAATAGCCGACGATCGCCGCAGGTGCGGGCGTGCGCTTGAGCCCGACACCGAGCGCCATCATGGTGCCTTGGCTGAAACCCACCAGCCCGAGCGTGTGGGGACCGAGATTGAGGCGCTTAAGCTCGGCGTCGAGGAAGGCTTCGAGCGCCGGCGCGGCGCGCGCCACACCGCGGACCATCTCGCCCGCGTCGCGAAAGGTGAGATCGAACCATTGCCGGCCCATGGGCGCCATGCCGCAGGGCTCCGGCGCATGGGGCGAGGCGAAAGCCGCATGGGGCAGGAGCGTAGCCCATTCGCGCCCCAAGCCGATCAGGTCGTTGCCGTCGGCGCCATAGCCGTGGAGGAATACGACGAGCTGCCGCGGCGCGCCCCCCGCCGCCGGCGGAAGACGCGGTCCGTCGATCAATGCCAACTATGCCCCCTGTTCGGGGACATCATCGGCGGAGTGGGCGTTGAGCTGCCCGTAATTCTCGATGCCGATATCTTTGAGCAGGCTCAGTTGCGTCTCGATGAAATCGATGTGGCCTTCTTCGTCGGCGAGTAGCTCCTCGAACAAATCCATCGACACATAGTCTTCTTCCGTGCGGCACGCGGCGCGCGCTTCCATATAAAGCGCGCGGGCCGAGTATTCGGCCTTGAGGTCGCATTCGAGGATCTCCTTGACGTTCTGTCCGATCATCAAGGGGTCGATATGCTGCATGTTGGGAAACCCCTCGAGGAAGACGATGCGGGTCACCAGCTTGTCGGCGTGTTGCATCTCTTCGATCGATTCTTCCCGTTCTTTTTTGGCGAGCTTGGTGTAGCCCCAATCGTCGAGCAGCCGGTAATGCAGCCAGTATTGATTGACGGCGGTGAGTTCGTGCGTCAGCGCCTTGTTGAGATATTCGATGACCCGCTTATTGCCTTTCATTCTTAGTGTCTCCTCTCAAGCCTTCCAGGGGATCATGGCCTGTTCTTGGTCCGCAGGCTAGGTGTCCTCGACACGTTTGTGGTGGGTGAAAGATACCGCCGTGCTTGGCCCCTCCTCATCATAGGCGACCATCAGCTTGGCGATGAGCGGCAGGCAGCTCCCGCAGGAGGGCCTTTTGCCGAGCCAGCGATAGATGAGACCGGGGGTCAGCACCACGAAGGGGTCCTCGGTGCGGAGTGCCGAAACCGCTTCGGCAACGTCCTCGGACGTAATCATGGTGCAGGAACAAACAATCATGCCTCCTTCTTAGCGGCGGGAGGCGCGCTTGTCGTCAGCTCTGCGCCAATGGATCATTGCTGCGAGAGCGGCACCTTCTCGCGGGCGCGTTCAGACGGCACGGGAACGCCCTGCTGCACGAGGTCGGCCGCCTTGGCTTCGACCAGCTCAACGATGCCGGCCATGATCTCGTTGAGCTGGAAGTCCTTCGGCGTATAGACGGCCGAAGCGCCGCACTGTTTGAGGACATTCACGTCGTCGGCCGGGATGATGCCGCCGACCACCACGGGAACGTTGCCGAGCCCCGCCTCGCGCAAGCGCTGCACGACCTCGCGGACCAGCGCGACATGCGAGCCCGACAATATCGAAAGCCCAACGACATGGGCATGCGCTTGCTTCGCCTGCTCGACGATTTCGGCCGGCGTGAGCCTGATGCCGTCATAGACGACTTCCATGCCGACATCGGAAGCGCGCACGGCGATCTGCTCGGCGCCGTTGGAATGCCCGTCGAGCCCTGGCTTGCCGACTACGAAGGTCAACGACCGGCCAAGGCGTCCCGAGACCTCCTCGACTTTGTGACGGATGTCTTCCAGCCGCGCCAGGTCGATCGGGTGCTCGGCATGAATCCCGGTGGGCGCGCGATATTCGCCGAACACTTCGCGCAACACTTGGCCCCATTCCCCGGTGGTGACGCCGGCCTTGGCCGCCGCAATCGAAGGCGGCATGATATTGCGGCCCTCGGCGGCCGCCGACTTCAGGTCGACCAGCGCTTGCTGCACCGCCTTATCGTCACGCTGCTTGCGCCAAGCGTCCAAGGCCGCGACCTGCTCGATCTCAACCGCTTCCGGCACGGTCAGAATGCCTTCGATGCCGGTTTCCGCCAGCGGCGACGGCTCGGTCTCGGTATAGGCGTTGACCCCGACCAGCACCTGCTCGCCCTTTTCGATCGCCTCGACCCGGGCCGCATTCGACGCGATCAGCGCCTCTTTCATGTAATCGATGGCAGCCACGGCGCCGCCCATCGCTTGAATTTTTCTAAGCTCGGCGCGGGCCTGCTCTTTGAGCTCCTCGACCTTGCGGTCGATCTCGGCCGAGCCGTCGAAAATGTCGCCATATTCGAGCAGGTCGGTCTCGTAAGCGAGGATCTGCTGGAGACGCAGCGACCATTGCTGGTCCCAGGGCCGCGGCAGGCCGAGCGCTTCGTTCCAGGCAGGCAGCTGAACCGCGCGCGCGCGCGCCTTCTTCGATAGCGTGACCGCCAGCATCGACAACAAGATGCGGTAGACGTTGTTCTCGGGCTGCTGCTCGGTGAGCCCGAGCGAATTCACCTGCACGCCGTAGCGGAACCGGCGAAGCGCAGGGTCCTCGACGCCATAACGGTCCTTGGCGATTTCGTCCCACAGGTCGACGAAAGCACGCATCTTCGAGACTTCGGTGATGAACCGCACGCCGGCGTTGACGAAGAAGCTCATGCGGCCGACGACTTGCGGAAACTTGTCCGGTGCGATTTCGCCGGACTCTTTGACCGCGTCGAGCACCGCCTCGGCAGTGGCGAGTGCGAAGGCAAGCTCCTGGACCGGCGTCGCTCCCGCTTCCTGCAAATGGTAGGAGCAGACATTGGTCGGGTTCCATTTCGGCATTTCGCTTGCGGTATAGACGATCACGTCCTTGATCAGCCTGAGCGACGGCGCCGGCGGAAAGACGTAGGTCCCGCGCGACAGATATTCCTTGAGGATGTCGTTCTGCACCGTGCCGGTGAGCTTGGCCTTGGCCGCGCCCTGTTCCTCCGCAAGCGCCGCATAGAGCGCAAGCAGCCAGGCGGCCGTGGCGTTGATCGTCATCGAGGTGTTCATCTCGGCGAGCGGGATGCCCTCGAACAAGCTCCGCATATCACCGAGATGAGAAATTGGCACGCCGACCTTGCCGACCTCGCCGCGCGCAAGCGGATGATCTGAATCGTAGCCGGTCTGAGTCGGGAGATCGAAGGCGACCGACAGACCGGTCTGACCCTTGGCGAGGTTCCGCCGGTAAAGCTCATTCGAGGCCTTGGCGGTCGAATGGCCGGCATAGGTGCGGAACAGCCAGGGCCTGTCCCGCGTCTTGGATGGATTTTCGCTCATCGAAAGACCTGTGGGTGTTTTGCCGGCATCGAAGCACGCCCGCGAGGCAAGGGCAACAGAGCCCCGGGGCGTCCATGCGCAGCGGCACGGGATGGGTTCTTAAGCCTACGCGCCGGCGACCGCGACCCGGTTTTGAACCGACGGTCAGCAGACGGAGGAGAATCGCCCATCAAAAAGGCCTTCCGGCGGGCTTGCATTTTGACCCTGGGCAGGCGGGTAGGTTTTTGCTAACGCTCCCCCCGGGGACGGCCGGCAAGGCCGCAAGGTGAGGATTTTTGGGGGAATCCAAGGCGCCTTTACGGCGCTTTTGCGTGTTTGGTGAAGCTTTCGTAAATTTGTTGCAGACGCGAGATGAATAGACGAGAATTGCCGCAGTGCAAAAACTAGGCAGAAAGGCCACGTCTGGGGGGGACGATCGGATGAATGAGATGTCTCTAGCCGCAGTTTCCGAAGCGCCGGCAGCGGGCGCGGTCAAGGATCTCTACGAGATCGGCGAGATCCCGCCCCTCGGTCACGTGCCGAAAAATATGTACGCGTGGACCATTCGGCGCGAGCGGGAAGGCCCGCCTGAGACGGCCATGCAGGTCGAGGTGGTTCCGACCTGGGAACTCGATTCGCACGACGTGCTCGTTCTGGTGATGGCCGCGGGCGTCAATTACAACGGCGTCTGGGCCTCGCTCGGCACGCCGGTGTCGATGTTCGACGTCCACAAGAATCCCTATCACATCGCCGGCTCCGACGCGTCAGGCATCGTTTGGGCGGTGGGTTCCAAGGTCAAGCGCTGGAAGGTCGGCGACGAAGTCGTCATTCACTGCAATCAGGACGACGGCGACGACGAGGAATGCAATGGCGGCGACCCGATGTTCTCGCCCTCGCAGCGCATCTGGGGGTACGAGACGCCTGACGGTTCCTTCGCCCAGTTCGCCCGCGTGCAGGATCGCCAACTGCTTCCGCGTCCGAAGCACCTCACCTGGGAAGAATCGGCCTGCTACACGCTCTGCCTCGCAACGTCATACCGGATGCTGTTCGGGCATCGGCCGCATACGCTGAAACCGGGCCACAACGTTTTGGTCTGGGGCGCCTCCGGCGGCCTCGGCTCCATGGCCGTGCAGCTCTGCGCCACCGCCGGCGCCAATGCGATCGGCGTCGTCTCGGACGAAGATAAACGCGAATATGTGATGTCGCTCGGCGCCAAAGGCGTGTTGAACCGCAAGGACTTTAATTGCTGGGGCCAGCTGCCGAAGGTCGGCACGCCCGAGTTCGACACCTGGCTGAAGGAAACGCGCAAATTCGGCAAGGCGATCTGGGAAATCACCGGCAAGGGCGTCAACGTCGACAGCGTGTTCGAGCATCCGGGGGAAGCGACCTTCCCGGTCTCCTGCTTCGTGGTGAAGCGCGGCGGCATGGTGGTCATTTGTGCCGGGACCACCGGCTACAATCTGACCATGGACGCCCGCTATGTCTGGATGCATCAGAAGCGTATCCAGGGCTCCCATTTCGCCCATCTCCTCCAAGCGAGCCAAGCCAATCGGCTCGTGGTGGAGCGGCGCATCGATCCTTGCATGAGCGAGGTCTTCCCCTGGGAGCAGATCCCCAAGGCGCATATGCGCATGTGGAAGAATGAGCACCGGCCGGGCAACATGTCCGTTCTCGTCAGCGCGCCGTGCACGGGTCTAAGGACCTTCGAGGACGTGGTCGAGGCGAGCCGCGAAATGCACGGCGGCTAGTTAGGGCTCCAATCGGCCAAAAGTGTCGCGCCGCTTCGCCCGGTGAATTAGACTGTCTGCCGGTTTGAGACCGCTTCCGATGAACTCGGAGAAACGATGGTCTGATGCTCTACGACACGCCGCTGTTACGCACCTTCGTGGCCGTATGCGATTCCGGCAGCTTCACCAAGGCGGCACGCGAGGTCAATCTCACCCAATCCGCGGTCAGTCTTCACGTTAAACGGCTCGAAGATCAGGTCGGCTCGCGGCTGATCGTGCGCAATTCGCGCGGCATCGAATTGACCGAGCCGGGCGAGGTGCTTCTATCTTACGCAAGGCGCATCCTTGCCTTGCACAAAGAAGCTGAGGATCGCCTGGGCCGCAGTGACGGCACTCTGATCCGGATCGGCGCGCCCGATTATTTCGATTTCCACATCCTTTCGTCCTTGCTCGGCGAGTTCACCAGCCGCTCCCCCGCAGTCCAACTGCAAATCGAACTCGGCATAGGTCCCGACATTTCGGCGCTTCTCGACAATGGTGAACTCGATATCGCGATCGTTGCCAATGAAATCGGGGAAGGCGACGGCATCTCCCTTTGCCGCGAGAAGCGCGTCTGGGTGGCCGGACGGAACCTTGAGCTCGACCCGGAAACGCCCGCGCCGCTCCTATTGTATCCTCCACATTGCCGGTGGCGGCAGCTTGCTCTCGACCATCTCGATCGCACCGGCCGGGCGTGGACAGTGGTGCTTCAGAGCGCAGGCACGGCCGGCATCCTCTCAGCCCTCGACGCCGGGCTCGGGATAACGATCTTCCCGGAAAACGGCCTGCCGAACACGCTGAAATCGCTCGGCAGCGCCGAGGCGTTGCCGGCGCTCCCCGACTTTGAGTTTGTGCTTCGTCGGCGGCCGACGATCTCGCCCGCCGCGACCCATCTCGCCGACATGATCGCGAACTCCTTCCAACTCTCGGCAGCCCTGAAACCCGAGGGTGGAATGGATTATCAAGATCGATCGCAACTTCGTCTGCGAGGTGGCGTGGAGAGCAGAGTTCGATCTTAAACGCGAGCCGTCCCTAATCCTGGCATTTGGATCCATGCTCATAAATGGTCCATGGGTCGTCGTCATGCTCACGCGGCTTGCATGGCCGCTGGAATGACGAGCGGGGGACAGGTTCGACTGGAGCCCCGACGGGATCGAGACACACCGCGTGTCCAGTGACCGGGTTCACTTCGGCTTTCAGGCACTTTGTTGCCGCAGCCTTGTCCGCGGGCGGCTCCGCTTCCTCGGCCGACCGGGCGGCCGTCGATAGCCACAAGATAGGGACCAGGACGACAGCGACGATCCAAAGATTTTTCACCTGCCTTTGCCTCCGTGTTCCACCGGCTTCAGCCCGCTTTCTTTCAAGTTAGACCCGGTCCCAAAACAACGGCAATTGAAGATCTCTCATCCTGCCGATGAGCGTTGCTCATACACAATTTCAAAGCGAAATTCCCGCCTGCCAAAATGGGCCGCAATTGGCGTTTGACTCCTGAAGCGGAGCGGGCTTCGTTGTGCCCCCAAAACGCGGAAAGTCCATGCCAGGAGCCTGATTTTGACCGTCGCCGAAAACGTCTCGAGCCCTGCGGCGCAGGGCACGTCTGAACTCCTTTCCCATCTTGCCGAGGCGGCCGGAGCGGCCACCGCGCTTCGCGCGCGCGCCACCGAGGGCGTTGCCGCCAAGGTCTCCGCGGACGGTAAGATCGATTCTCAGGCGCTCGAACGCGAGCAGCATGCCGCTCACGGCCTCGCCTGGATTGCCACCTATGTCGAGGCGTTGAACCAGCTTGCGGACTATGCGAAGCGCTTGGACGGCGAGGGCCGTTTTGGCGAGATGGAACGCCTGCTGGCGCAGATCGGCGCCGCCGAATATCTGGCCCAACTCGCAGGCGGCGTGGCGATGAGCCAAGGCGAGACCGCGCGCCTATCCGAACTCGGCGTTGCCGACAAGGACCAGAGCGCCTTCCTCACGCCTCAAGTCCGCGAGCTTATTGCCGGGGCAACGCCCGAGATCCGTGCCCGTGCGATCGAACTCATCAAGGATAGCCAGGGCACCGCTGCGTATGGCGATCCCGGGCTTGACGAGACGCTTCAGGCAATCCGCGACGAGATGCGCCGGTTCTCTGAAGCCGAGGTGGTTCCTCACGCGCAAGAGTGGCACTTGAAGGACGAATATGTGCCGCTAGAGCTGATCGACCAGATGAGCGAGCTTGGCGTCTTTTCGCTCACGCTGCCGGAAGAGTATGGCGGGCTCGGTCTTGGCAAGGAGGCGATGTGTGTCGTCTCCGAAGAGCTGTCGCGCGGCTATATCGGCGTCGGCTCGCTCGGCACACGCTCGGAGATTGCCGAAGAGCTGATTATGAACGCGGGCACCGACGCCCAGAAACAGGAATGGCTGCCGAAGATCGCCTCCGGTGAAATCCTGCCGACAGCCGTGTTCACCGAGCCTAATACCGGTTCTGACCTTGCCTCGCTTTCGACCCGGGCCGTCCGTGACGGCGACGTCTATCGCCTGACCGGGCAGAAAACCTGGATCACGCATGCCGCCCGCGCCGACCTTATGACCGTGCTGGCGCGGACCGATCCTAACGAGAAAGGCTATCGCGGGCTGTCGATGTTTCTGGCGAAGAAACCGCGCGGCACCGACGGCGATCCCTTCCCGGCGGAAGGCATGACCGGTGGAGAGATCGAGGTGCTCGGCTATCGTGGCATGAAGGAGTTCGAAATCTCGTTCGACGATTTCGCCGTGCCGGCGGACAATCTGCTCGGCGGCGCCGAGGGCCAGGGCTTCAAGCAGCTGATGCAGACTTTCGAGGCGGCCCGGATTCAGACCGCGGCGCGGGCCATCGGCGTGGCGCAGTCCGCGCTCGATCTCGGTTTGCGCTACGGCATCGAGAGGATGCAGTTCGGCAAGCCGATCATCGAGTTCCCGCGCGTCTCCGACAAGCTCGCCATGATGGCGGCGGAAATTCTGCTTGCGCGTCAACTCACCTATTTCGCCGCGCGCGAAAAAGATGCAGGCCGCCGCTGCGATCTCGAAGCGGGCATGGCCAAGCTGCTGGCTGCGCGCGCCGCCTGGGCTGCGGCCGACAACGCGCTTCAAATCCATGGTGGCAACGGCTTTGCACTCGAATATCCGGTGAGCCGGGTGTTATGCGATGCCCGTATCCTGTCGATCTTCGAAGGCGCGGCCGAGATCCAGGCTCATGTCATCGCCCGGCGCCTGCTCGAAGGGTGAGCGGCTGGCACCCGACGGGATCGGCATGGCGGTATCGATCGAGACCAGACAGAATTTGATCGCGCTTCTAGTGGCGCTTGCGATTTGCTTCGGAGCGTCGGCGATCGGCGGGTTTCTCACCGAACCGAATCTTGCTTGGTACGAGACGCTTGAACGGCCGGGCTTCGCGCCGCCGAACAGTGTCTTCCCCGTGGTCTGGACCATCCTCTACGCCATGATGGCGGTTGCCGTCTGGCTGTTTTGGCGTGCCGAAGGCAGGTCCGAGGACCGCAAGCTCGGCCTGATCTGGTTCGGCATTCAGCTTGCCCTCAACGTTGTCTGGTCCTTTGCCTTCTTCTGGCTGCACAGCCCGGGCTCAGGCCTGATTGTGATTCTCCTGCTCATCGTCGCGATCACCGCCACCATCGTCCTGTTCGGCCGGTCGAGCCGATCCGCTGCGCTTCTGCTCATGCCGTATCTGTTATGGGTGTGCTTCGCCGCGGCACTCAATTTCGCTTTTTGGTTCCTCAACAGCTGATGGACGAGCGCTCCATCCTGATAACCGGCTGCTCCTCGGGGATAGGCTTGGCTTCGGCGCGCGAGATGAAGGCGCGCGGCTGGCGCGTGTTCGCTACGGCGCGAAAGCCCGATGACATCGCCCGGCTGAAAGCGGATGGCTTTGAGAGTCTCTATCTCGATTACGCGGAGCCGCAGTCGATCGCCGCGGCGGCGGAGCATGTGCTCAACGCAACCGACGCAAAGCTCGGCGCTCTCTTCAACAATGGCGCCTATGGTCAACCCGGCGCGGTTGAGGACATACGGCCCGAAATCATGCGCGCCCAGTTCGAGGCCAATGTGTTTGGCTGGCACGATCTAACATGCCGCATCATCCCGGCCATGCGCAAACAAGGCAAAGGGCGTCTCGTCTTCTGCTCCTCGGTGCTGGGCTTCGTCTCCGCGCCCTATCGTGGGGCTTATTGCGCCACGAAATACGCGGTTGAGGCGCTGGCGGACGCGTTGCGCATGGAGCTTGCCGCGAGCGGTATCAAGGTTGTCCTCATCGAGCCGGGTCCTATCGCCACCCGCTTCCTCGAACATGCACTTGACGCCTATCGCCGCAATGTCGATCTCGAAGGCTCACCGCATCGCGACATCTATCGCGCCCGCATCGCCCGCCTGGAGGAGGGCGGCACTCAGACCTTTAAGCTCGGCCCGGAAGCGGTGGCCCTGAAGCTCGTCCACGCGCTGGAAAGTCGCAACCCGAAGCGCCGCTATTACGTTACAGTGCCGACTTATGTCGCGGCCTTGTTCCGGCGTGTCCTGCCGGCCGCCGCGCTCGACGCGGTCGCCGCGCAAAACTGAAATGCGATTGTGAAATCATGGACGCCCTGACGAAATACCTTATTCCACTCGCGCTTGCCGCGGTCGCCACCGTGCTGCTGCTTGGACTTTGGAATATGCTGCGGGGGGGCAGTCCCAACACGAGCCAGCTCTTGATGCGTTGGCGTGTGGTGTTGCAGTTTATCGCGATCATCCTCGTCATGACGGCTATCTATCTGGCGAAGCGGTAATTTTCGGCCGTCACGAAGGCTTGACCGCCCCCAGCACCCAACTACGCTAGGCTTTGGGAACCATGTGGCCCGCAAGGGTCTTAGGTCTTTGGGCAGTTGCGAATGGTTGTCCTCAACAAGATTTATACCCGCACCGGGGATGACGGCACGACTGCGCTCGGGTCCGGCCGGCGCGTGGCAAAATACGATCTCAGAGTCGAGGCCTATGGCACGCTCGACGAGACCAATGCCGCAATCGGCTTGGCCCGCCTTCACACCGCGTCGGACGCGCCCGCGCTCGACACCATGCTCGCGCGGATTCAAAACGATCTTTTCGATCTTGGCGCCGATCTTTGCCATCCGGCCGAGAGCAAGGACGGCCGCGAACGGCTGCAAGTGACCGATGCTCAAGTCGCCCGGCTTGAACAGGAGATCGATAGCCTCAACCGCGAGCTTGAGCCTCTGCGTTCTTTCGTTCTGCCCGGCGGCTCTCCGGCGGCGAGCTTCCTGCATCTTGCCCGCACCGTGTCGCGCCGGGCCGAGCGCCTTATGGTGGCGCTTGACGCGCGCCAAGGCGAGACAGTCGGCGCGCCGGCCCTTCGCTATATCAACCGCCTGTCCGACTTCCTGTTCGTGGCGGCACGTTATGCCAACGACAAAGGACAGTCCGACGTAACCTGGGTGCCGGGCCAGAACCGCTGACACGGCAAGAGAGCTATCCGTGTTCGTTCCTCTTCACGACACCAATCCTCTGAAGCGCATCCGCTTTCAATACGTGACGGTGGCGCTGATCGCCATCAACGTCGCCATCTATGTGATCTTCGTGTCGGGCTGGTTCGCGACACCCGATCAGGCGGAGACGGCGTCCTTCGCCGTAGTCCCCACAAAGTTGATGGCGGACAGCGCGAGTGTCGGACCGATCTTCGCGACCGGCGCCGACATGCCCGAGCGCTTTACTCTCGTGACCTACATGTTCGTGCACGGGAGTTGGATTCATCTCCTCGCCAATATGCTGTTCCTGTGGGTGTTCGGTGACAATATCGAAGACGCCATGGGGCATTGGCGCTTCATCATGTTCTATCTGATGTGCGGGATCTTCGCGGCTTTGGTCCATACCGTGATGAATCCCAATTCTGACATACCTCTGGTCGGAGCATCCGGCGCGGTTGCCGGGGTGATTGCGGCGTACATCATTTTGCATCCCAAAGTGAAAGTCTGGGTCCTGGCGCTGTGGCGCATTCCAATCAGGATCACGGCGGCCTGGGCGCTCGGCATCTGGATCGGCTGGCAGTTCGCCAGCCTTCTGATCGGCGGCGAGGAGAGCGTGGCCATATGGGCCCATATCGGGGGCCTCGTGGCCGGGGCGACCCTAATCCTGTTTATGCGGCGGCGCGGTGTAGTGCTGTTCGACCAGACCCAGGGCGGCGCCTGAGAGCCCTGACTAGGCGCCTGAAAGCCCTGATTATGCGCCCGGAAACCATTGACTTGGGCCAAACCCGGCAGTACGGTCGCGGCCATTTCGCAAGTGCGAGATGGCTGGGCTAGGGGGGCCGGTCATGAGCGTGCTGGGAACAGTGGCCGCATGAAAATTCTCGTTCCCGTCAAGCGGGTCGTCGATTTCAACGTCAAGATCCGTGTCAAGTCGGATGGCAGCGGCGTCGATCTTGCCAACGTCAAGATGTCGATGAATCCGTTCGACGAGATCGCCGTCGAAGAGGCCGTCCGGATCAAGGAACGAGGCGAGGCGGAGGAGATCGTCGCCGTTTCGATTGGCAGCACCAAATCGCAGGACACCTTGCGCACGGCGCTCGCCATGGGTGCCGACCGCGCGATCCTCGTCAAGACCGACCAGAGTGTCGAACCGCTGGCCGTGGCCAAGCTGTTGCAGCGCGTGGTCGAGAACGAGAAGCCCGATCTTATTATCCTCGGCAAGCAAGCCATCGACGACGACTGCAACCAAGCGGGACAGATGCTTGCCGGGCTACTTGGCTGGCCGCAAGGCACCTTCGCTTCGAAGATCGAGCTCAACGGCGACAAGATCAAAGTGGTGCGCGAAATCGACGGCGGACTGGAAACGATCATGCTGGCGAAGCCTGCCGTGGTCACCACCGATCTCAGGCTCAACGAGCCGCGCTATGCCTCGTTGCCGAATATCATGAAGGCGAAGAAAAAGCCGATCGACGAGACCACGCCTGAGGCGCTTGGCGTCGATATCGCGCCTCGCCTCAAAGTGACTTCAATTGCCGAGCCGAAGGGGCGCGAGGCCGGCATCAAGGTCGACAGCGTTGCGGCGCTGGTCGACAAGCTCAAGAACGAAGCAGGAGTGCTGTGACATGGCGATCCTGCTGCTAGCCGAACACGACAATAAGACGCTCGCCCCGGCCACCGCTAACGCGTTGACCGCCGCGCGCCAGTTCGGCGGTGATGTCGATGTTCTGGTTGCCGGTGAGAATTGCAGTGGGGTCGCCGAGGCGGCGGCCAAGCTCGACGGCGTCCGTAAGGTCTTGCTTGCAGAGGCGCCGCACTTGGCAGAGCGGCTGGCTGAGGAAACGGCCGCGACGATCTTGCCGCTGATGAAGGACTATTCGGTTCTGCTCGCACCGGCGACGACGACGGGAAAGAATATTCTGCCGCGACTCGCTGCGATGCTCGACGTGGCACAAATCTCCGACATCATCGAGGTCAAGGCGCCCAATGTTTTCGTACGCCCGATCTACGCCGGAAACGCGCTGGAGACGGTCGAAACGAGCGACAAGACGGTAGTCGCCACCGTGCGCGCGACCGCATTCGCCGCTGCCGGAGAGGGCGGCTCGGCTGCGATCGAGACGGTTACGCCACAGCCTGCTGTCGGGCTTTCCAGCTTCGAAAGCTCCGAGATCAGCGCAAGCGAGCGGCCCGAGCTGACCTCGGCCCGCGTCGTGATCTCCGGCGGGCGCGGCCTGCAATCCGGCGAGAATTTCAAGGCTCTGATCGAGCCGGTGGCCGACCGTCTGGGTGCCGCAGTGGGCGCCAGCCGTGCCGCCGTCGACGCCGGCTATATGCCGAACGATCATCAGGTTGGTCAGACCGGGAAAGTGGTGGCGCCCGAACTCTATATCGCCGTCGGCATCTCGGGCGCGATCCAGCATCTCGCGGGCATGAAAGATTCCAAGGTGATCGTCGCCATCAACAAGGATGCCGACGCTCCCATTTTCCAAGTCGCCGACTATGGTCTGGTCGGCGACCTTTTCACGGTCCTGCCGGAGCTCGACGAGGAGCTCAAACGGGCAGGCTATGAGTAAGCGGGTTCAAGAGGAATGACTATGGACGACATCGCTCAAGGCTCCGCGCTTCGCGCCGATCCGGCATCGCGAGGCGACAGTGACGGGGACTCCATCAACAAGGTTGGCATCGTCGGTGCGGGACAAATGGGCCGTGGTATCGCCCATGTGATCGCGCTGTCAGGCTACGGTGTGGCGCTCCACGACGTTGCCAAGGAGAAGGTCGACGAGGCCCTCGACGTCATCGACAAGAACCTCACCCGCCAAGTGGCCTCGGGCAAGATCAGCGAGGACGAAAAGCGCGAGGCGTTGTCGCGTATCTCCTATGCCGAGTCGATGTCTACCTTCGGTGACGCCGATCTTGTGATCGAGGCCGCGACCGAGGACGAGACGGTGAAGCGCAAGATCTTTGTCGCGCTTTGTCCCTTCCTGAAACCCGATGCCATCGTCTCCACCAATACGTCGTCGATTTCGATCACCCGTCTTGCCGCTGCGACCGACCGGCCCGAACGCTTTATCGGGCTGCATTTCATGAATCCGGCGCCCGTTATGGAGCTGGTCGAGATGATCCGCGGCATAGCCACCGAGGACGCCACGTTCGGCCGCACCAGGGAGTTTGTCGAAAGCCTCGGCAAGACCGTTGCGGTGTCGGAAGACTTTCCGGGCTTTATGGTGAACCGCATCCTTCTGCCGATGATCAACGAGGCGGTGTACACGCTTTATGAGGGCGTGGGCTCGGTCGACGCCATCGACACCGCGATGCGGCTTGGCGCCCACCATCCCATGGGACCGCTGCAGCTTGCCGACTTCATCGGGCTCGACACCTGCCTCTCGATCATGCAGGTGCTCTACGAAGGGCTCGCCGATTCCAAATATCGCCCCTGTCCGCTGCTGGTGAAATATGTCGAAGCCGGCTGGCTTGGACGGAAGGCCAATCGCGGCTTCTACGATTACCGCGGTGAGACGCCGATGCCGACCCGCTAGGGTCACGGCGGGGCCGCAAGCGGCCGACCCGGAAACGCTGCACTTATTTTCAGAGCCGCGCCGCGCCGGGCAATATGGTGAGCTGAAAAGCGACTTGCGGCGGCCCGACTATCGTCAAAATCGGGCGACTGATAGACTCCCGCGACCCCATGACGCCAAGTAGAGCGCCCTCAGCCGAATGATATTTCGCACGATAAGAGCAAGGTCCGACGGCTTCGAACGGACTTGGCGGGCTCTCCTTGCCGCCTTTGCCGTTGCATGCCTCGTTTCGCTGGCGGGGTTCGGCAATCAACAGGCCCAGGCGGCCTCCGACTCAGGCCTCTCTGAGAACCGAGAGCAACAAGCCGTTCCGGACAACAAACAACAAGCCGTTCCGGACAACAAAAACGTCTCGGATTTCACGGCGGCGCTCGAGCGTTGGCGAGACGAAATCGATCGCATCGAGGACATCGTTTCCGATGACCACGCATCCGATGAGGATCTGCGGGAGGCTCCGGACCGGCTTGAAGCCTTGCGGCGCGACATTGTCTCGCGCATGGAACAACTGCGTCCGGAGCTTAAAGAGGCGCAGGCTCGCTTGCAGGAGCTCGGGCCTGCGCCCGACGAGTCCGGTCCGAGCGAAAGTCGTGAGACGTCATTGCAGCGCCAAAAACTCAGCGCCGATGTCGCCGCGCTCGATGGCTTGATGAAGCAAGCCAATGTCCTGCTCGTTCGCACCGATCAACTGATTGGCGAGGCAAACGCAACGCGTCGCGAGCGGTTCACCGAGTCCCTGTTCCGCCCGGTTCCAGCGCTCTTCCAGACTGCACTGCCGGCAGCCGTCAAGGGCACGGCATCCCAGGTTGAGTCTTTGCTGAATGCGATTGGTGAGTGGCTGCGGGCAGCTCTCGGCAAAGGACCAATGCTGGTGATTCTGCTTGTTCTTGCGCCGCTCGCCGGGGCGGTCCTCGCCAAGCGCTTCATCCGGCGCATCGTAGCGAGGCGCGCGCGGCTCAAACGCAGGACCGCGGCCGAGCCGACGCCGCAAAGACGCGGAACGATTGCGATCTTGAGGGCGCTGGAAAGCTCTCTACCGGTCTGGATGGCGCTTGCGGCGTTCTATCTCATTGCCACCGCGGCCGAGCTTGCGGACCCGGGGCCGTTCGGCCTGCTGGCGTGGGCTTGCATCGCAATCGGCTGGGCACGGCTGCTATTCGCCGTCGTAAGCTATTCACTGACCCCGAACGACTCCGCCGCCCGTCTTATCGCCATCGACGATCAATCGGCGCGGAGCCTCGCTCTTATTTTGCACGCCTTCATAGCCATCTGGCTCATCGATCAGTTCTGGGGCCTCGCGGAGGCTCCTATCTACACGCCCGACCCGCAACGCGTGCTGCATGCATTTGTGATTGCCAGCCTTTACATCGGCTTTTTGGCCGCACTGCTGTGGCAATTGAAACGCGGCTCGCTGAGCCAGCAAGCGCAAAATGGCTGGCTTAGATGGATGTTCTCACCGTGCGCGCTGCTGGCGGCTGTCCTCGTCATAGCCATCCTGCTTGGTTACACCGAGCTCGCACGTTTCCTGGGCTCGAACGCCGTCACCACCGCGGGCCTGTTATGGATCTTGTATCTGCTGCATCTGGGCGCCGAGTCGATCTCCAGCGTCAGCGTCGTGTCTGGGCGGCAGATCGAGGGTGAGACGCCGGACGAAGAAGCCGACGCGCCGTCTCTACTCACCATCAGAATCATCGCCGGCCTCTTGATGGACATCGTCATCGTGGCGGTGGGCGTGACCATCCTGCTGGTGTTGTGGCGCTTCGATTGGGTCGAAGTCAAAGGCTGGATTCAAGCCGTATTTTTCGGCTTTCAGTTCGGCGAGATCAGAATCTCGCTGCAAACAATACTTATCGCGCTCGCGGTGTTCGCGCTGGGTCTTGCCCTCACGCGCTTTGTGCAGGGCTGGTTCGTCAAGCGCGCCTTTGTCGGAAGAAAGAAAGATCAAGGCCTGCAGGAATCGATCAAGCTCGGGCTCGGCTATACTGGGTTCGTGCTTGCCGCCTTGGCGGGGCTTTCCTATCTCGGACTCGATTTTTCCAATCTCGCCATCGTCGCCGGCGCCCTTTCGGTCGGCATCGGCTTCGGCCTGCAAAGCATCTTCAACAACTTTGTCTCCGGCCTGATCCTTCTAGTGGAGAGGCCCATCAAGATTGGTGACTGGATTTCGGTCGGTGGTCACGAAGGCATGGTCAAGAAGATCAGCGTGCGTTCCACCGAAATCGAGACGATCTATCGCCAGTCCGTCATTATTCCGAACGCCAATCTCATTACCGAAAGCGTCATCAACTGGATGCACGGCAACCGGACATGCCGTCTCGATATCCCGGTCGGCGTGTCTTACGATACGGATGTGAGAGTCTTGCGGAAAATCCTGCTCGATGTCGGAGCGCACCATGGCGCCACACTCAAGACCCCCGCGCCGATCGTGCATTTTGCCGGGTTCGGCGACAGCTCCCTCGACTTCGAGCTAAGGGTCTTCTTGCGAGATGCGGCCCAACGTATCTCCGTCGCCAGCGATCTTAGATTTGCAATCTGGTCGGCGCTGCAGGACGCCGGCATTGTGATCCCGTTCCCCCAACGAGACCTCCACATCAAGGACGGGGAAGTGAAGAACGAGGTCTGAGCGCGACGTCGCGCCTGTCTTCACAGCGACCGGTAGAGATAGACGCCCGGGATCGCCGGACCGAAGCCCGCGTTCTGTCACAAAATCAATGGGCCCTGAACCGGACCGCTCGGAGGCCGTCCTCCCTTACGCAAAACTATAACGGGAGGACGGCCTCCCGGGAGGGTGTATCCCGACCCCAGATGGGGGGGCGCACACATGATATGCAGAAATGGGGCGAAATCCCATCAACCTAGAGGCGTTGTCGCGACTCTATGGTTAATCCCGTTGGGGCGTTGGCAGGCAAAAAATCCCGGCCGTAGCCGCACGAAATCGAAACGCCACCAATCTTGACCCTTCGCTTGAATAAAATCAGTGAGAGAGCCGGCCGTTATTGCTGTCAGGCTCCAACTCGGCCGCGACCAACCCGTCCGGCCCGCGCCCATAGCGGACGAGCACGCTCTGACCCGGCTGAAGCTCGGTGAAGCCGTAGCGCCTGAGCGTTTCCATATGCACAAAAATGTCGGGTGTTTCCGGACCCGACGTCAGAAAGCCAAAGCCGCGCGCGCGGTTGAACCACTTGACCGTAGCGCGCTCCCAGCCGCTCTCGGCGTCCACCACCACGTGCGTCCGCCGTGGCAATTCGGATGCATGCGTGCCCGTCGAAGGGTCCATGTCGAGGATCCGCAAGGCCAGGAGACCTTTCGGACGGCGCAAGACTTCGCAGACGACACGAGTCCCTTCTTGCGCGGTCTGGAAACCGCCACGGCGCAAACACGTGACATGCAAAAAGATGTCGGGAAGGTCTCCTTCCGGAACGATGAAGCCGAATCCCTTGGACGGGTCGAACCATTTGATCGCACCCGTGACCTCGAAGACTTCGGCGGCAGCATCCTCTTCGCTTAAGGCAGGGCTGTCCTCAAGCGGCGGTTCCTTAGCCCCCATGGTCAGTTCCCCGCTCCGCTTGCGATGCGGCGCCTGTGCGGGCCGCGCGATCTATCCTTGGCCAATGGGTAAGCCGCCAGCGCGGCGCGGATCAGGGCGCGGCGCTGCTGACCCAAAGAGGCCGCGGCCGAGCCCGCTTCATCCATCTCTCGATGGACAACGTCGGAAAAACCTTCGTTTTGTCCGGAGGACGGCGGCCGATTCACACCAGCAAAGTCCGGAATCGAATCCGCCTGCGGTGCCCTCCCGCACCGCGCATCGACGCTACGCAACACACAAGCCCCCTACGTTTTGACGCCACACGGTCTAGTCGACCGCACGACGTTTTCCCCGATATTCACGCTATTCGTAAGCTGGCCCGAGCGCAACGCGGGCGATGACGCATCGCGTCGGCCAAGAGCTCCGCCAGCGGAAAAAAATCGTTATTATAAATCAATGACTTACAAGGATCACGGGGGCGGTCATGCGTGAGCGAGAGCGGCGCCCGATGCTGATTTTTTCGCGTGCCTGTTACCTTGCGGCAACAGGCGTTGCATCGCGGACGATGCCACGCGCGCCACCCTGGTCCGGCGGCGCTAGACCCTGTGCTCCGGATTTTCGTAGTCGAACCGGCAGCCCGCCTTCCAGGCGGTGCGGTTATTGCCGTGATTGGGGTAGCCGCCGGCATCCTTCAGGATGCGCGCCAGGTGCATCAGGTTCCACGACATGATCGTGGTGTTGCGCTGGGTGAACTCGTTGTCGAAGCCCGCCGGCCCGCTGTCCAGCTCGTCGCCATAGGAAGGACCTGGGCCCGCCTCGCCGATCCAGCCGCAATCGGCTTGCGGCGGGATGGTGTAGCCGAGATGCTGCAGCGCGTAGAGGATGCTCATGGCGCAATGCTTGACGCCGTCCTCATTGCCGGTGATCACGGTGCCGGCCGCTTTCCCGTAATAGAGGCTCTGGCCCTGATCGTTCAGCATGCCCGACATGCCGTAAAGCCGCTCGATGAGAATCCGGCAGATGGAGCTTTCCTCGCCGAGCCAGATCGGCGTGGCGACGATAAGAATGTCCGCAGCCTCGACGACCTTCCACAATTTGGGCCAATCGTCAGCCGGCCAGCCATGTTCGGTCATGTCCGGATAGACGCCGGACGGGATCTGGTGTTCGGCCGCGTGGATATGCTCCACCGTCACGCCGTTCTTTCGCATGATCTCTTCGGCGACCGACAGCAACAGCCCCGTGTGCGAGTCCGCAGGTCTACGCTTCAGCGAGCAATTGACGGCGACCGCCTTGAGGTCGGAGAAATCGGTGGTGTTCTCCGAGCAGAGCTTCTCTTGCAGGGGATTGAGCGGCATGGCGACATCCTTTCGCAGCTTGCGGCTATGTCAGTGTGGCGGGGCGGCCTCGTTATAGTTCCACATAGGTCCACGGCTCGGGGGACTCTCCCGCTCGAGACACTGCTCGGCGAGCTTTTGACGCTCTGTACGAGCAGCTATTAGACGTTCCTTCTAGCGGGCGACTTGTCACTCAACTACCATAAGTGGCTTGGGCTGTACCCACACGCATCCTGTGGGCGTTGAAACTCTTGGATTTGTGTTGTCGGATGGTCACAAATACAGTGACGCTGCAACCGGGACGCCCGCGTCTGGGGGAAGCATGGGTCGGCTTACAGACTTTTACGAAAGACATTCAAGCCTTTTTGGGATCACGGGGTGGCTAATAGCTGTCCTTGCGATCATCCTAACTATTTATCTGTACGTTATCGGACGGCAAGTCGGCGAGATAAGTTATTTAGTCACGACTACAAAGATTTTTGATTCAACAATTCCGTCCTCAGACATAGTAGTCTCTCAAAGGGACGGAAATCCAATTAGAGATGATATCTTCGCGGCGACTATAACTGTTTGGAATTCTGGAGATTTACGTGCGGATGAGGGGGGCAGCAAGCCGGATATTCCCATCACTGTCTCTTTAGATGGTCCCGGCAGGATAATCGACACGATCTTGCAACAATACAACTTTGCGGAGATTACAAATTATGACTTAATTACTGCAGACGACGCCAAGTCTGTCCAGGTTTTATGGAAAAACTTTCGACCTGGCTTCGGCGTTAGGTTTACAGCACTGTTCACCGGAACGGAGGAGACTTCGCTTAGCGTGATGGGGGACATATTTAGAATCAGTATTGTTGAAAGGAAAGCTTCTACTCGAAAGACTTCTTCCGTTAAGGTATTTGACTACAGTGTGCCGGCTGTTCTGATAGCTGCTCTTGCGCTACCAGCTTTAGTAATTTTCATTATTTTATTGCTCGAAGGTTTGCATAGAATATTGAAGAAATTTCAACTTGCGTGGGTACTGGATAAATTGGGATTTTTATTTCCCGTAATTGCTATTGGACTGTTTATATTTATTCTCGTGAGTTACATATGGAAGTTCTTCAACGAAGCGAACCCACCGATCTAGCCAAGTCTTGAGCAGCGTCCGTTCG
>Ga0307442_1000169_pt1 | contig 28895 bp, 21 predicted proteins | sample SalMarWE160430MG_FD_202143 | JGI IMG/M metagenome (GOLD analysis project Ga0307442, IMG submission 202143) | Salt marsh sediment microbial communities from the Plum Island Ecosystem LTER, Massachusetts, United States - WE1604-30 | ecosystem: Environmental > Aquatic > Marine > Intertidal zone >...
TAGGGTTTATCGTTCTTGGACGAACCTCGTTCTGGCACTTTAAACCCTCGCAGATGATCGTCGGGCAGATTCTGCTTTCGGCAATGGTTTTCTTGCTTCAATATACGAGTATGCCTTTTCCCCTGGGGATACTGCTTGCCCTTATCGGTATCCTCATGTCGTTGAGCTATTTCAACAGCCTCTTCCACGGTGTATCGGGAAGCATCAACAGGGCGGGGAGGATGGCGATTCACGAGTCGATACTATCGGCGGGGCTCATAGTCGGGTCTTCAGTCGGCGGAATCCTGTATGAAAAATATGCCATGTCAACTGTATACCAGTTTTGCGCCGCTCTCGTGTTGATTGGGACAGTCCTGCAAACAGGCCTTGTTTTTAAAATACACGGAAAAGATGCTGTCATGAAAAACAGAAGGTAAAGCTCATCTCCGCAGTATACTGTTGGTGAGCGGCTTCTCTTAGCAACCGCTGATTTGCAAAAAGCGCCCTTATACGAAAAATTTTACAGTGCATCGGGGATTTTTCTAGCAATCAAGTTTTTTAAAAAAACCTTGACAGGTTTTTCACGGCATGATATCGTTTGCACAATCGTTTTCATACGGAAAACTTCCAACATAGTATAAAAGAGTCTATTAATGTGCCATCTGTATTAAAAAATGTATTCACAAAAAAAACATGTAGGTATGTGGCTGTAAGTGGAAGTATTGGAATTGTTTTAATTTGATGGGTAGGATTAAATGGTATGCCTTCTATGAAGGATGTTGCCTCTATGGCGGGGGTTTCGACCTCTACAGTATCGAGAGTCATTAATCAAACCATTCCTGTCGACAAACAGACTCGATCAAAAGTGCTTGATGCAATTGAAAGTTTAAATTACAGACCAAATCTTCTTGCCAAAGGCCTCAGAGTTAAAAGCGGACAATTAATAGGTTTGATTTTGCCCGAGATACGAATGCACGCTTTTGTCCAGATCATCAACAGTGTTGAGGAATATGTCGTAAACAGGGGATTCAGCCTCATTATAGGGAATACCCATAACGATCCTGATATTGAGGAGAAGTTACTCGATAACCTGCTTCGAAGAAATGTCGATGGAATCATTTTTTCACGGTTATCAGATGAAAGCAGAGTTCTGAATCTCATCAAAAAAAGCAGAGTAAAGGTTGTCGCAATAGATAGAGAGCTTGATGTAAAGGACGTGCCGCACGTAATTCTTGATAACTACGGGGCAGGGGTAACGGCTGCGCGCCACCTTATCTCGCTCGGTCATAAGAAAATGGCGTGTATCACCGGGCCCCTGAATATTAAACTGTGCAGAGAACGCCTGGCCGGTTTTTCCGATACAATTAAAGATGAACATTTACAACTTGAAGATAATCAGATCTATGAGGGAAGATTTGACTTTGATTCCGGGTTCAAAGGAGCGGAGCATCTTCTTTCGCAACACAGCGATATAAGCGCTTTGTGGGCACAAAATGACCTTATGGCAATCGGAGCGTTAAAGGCATTGAAAATACATTCACACCTCGTCCCTGAGGAGATAGCTCTCATGGGGATGGATAATCTTGAGATCTCACGTATGGTCTCACCGGCTTTAACAACAATCATGCAGCCCTTTGACGAAATGAGCAAGAAAGCAGTTGAAATTCTTTTCAGTAAAGAAAATAAAGCAGGACAACAGCGAATAATTCTTAAACCCGGGCTTGTTGTGCGGGATTCCACCGTTTTAAATAGTAGCAAAACATAGTAAAATCAGGCAAGGTTTTAGTAATTTCTTGGATAGAGGAGAAACAATAAGTTGTCTGAAGAACCATACATTCTAGAGATGAACAATATTTCAAAAGAGTTTCCCGGTGTAAAGGCTCTTGAGGATGTCAGTTTGCGACTCAGAAAGGGAGAAGCCTTCGCACTGGTTGGTGAAAACGGCGCGGGTAAATCCACGCTTATCAAAATCCTTTCAGGAGTATACAGCAACGATACTGGCGAGGTAATAATAAATGGTCAAATGGTAAACATAAAGGGACCGAAAAATGCAATTGACCTCGGAATCAACACCATTTATCAGGAAACATCCCTGGTACAGGATATTACAGTTGCGGAAAATATATTTCTTGGAAGACAGCCGCAAACCAGATGGGGACGGATTAACTGGAAGGAAATGATTGAGTCTTCCGAGAAAATACTTCGGAATCTTTCTATCCCCCTTTCACCTTTATCGATTGTTGCTGAATTATCGGCTGCACAGCAACAGCTTATCGAAATAGCGAAGGCATTTTCCCGTGAAGCGAAAATCATCATCATGGACGAGCCGACCGCATCTATTACCGAGGAGGATACGGAAAACCTATTCAACCTTATTCGTCGTATTGTCAAAACGGGGACGTCGATAATCTATATTTCACACAGAATACAGGAGATTTTCGTAATAGCGGATATGGTCAAGGTGCTTCGTGACGGTAAGACAGTTAAAACGATGAAGATAAGTGAAACAAACGAAAACGAAATAGTCAAATACATGGTGGGACGCGATATAGGCAATATCTTCGGCGATAAAAGTTATCAATCAAAAGAAAACATCGTCCTTCAGGTACAAAATCTCACCACATCCGGCATGTTTGAAAATATCAGTTTTGATTTAAAGGAAGGCGAAATTCTCGGCTTTTCCGGTCTCGTTGGGGCCGGCCGCAGTGAAATCGTTCGCGCGATTTTCGGACTTGATGAAATAGAAATCGGAGAAATATATCTATACGGAAAGAAAATAACTTCCCGAAAACCGGACGATGTTATCAAAATGGGTGTTGCCTTTGTGTCGGAGGACAGAAGGCTGGAAAGTATAATTCAGGGTTTCAGTGTAAAGGCAAATATTACTATCCTATTATTAAAAGAAGTGCTTTCGAAACTCAGGCTCATTAAAAGAAAAAAAGAAAATGACCTCGCTGCGCGCTACGTACGTGAATTCGATATTAAAACACCATCACTGGAACAGCTTGTAATGAATCTAAGCGGGGGTAACCAGCAGAAGGTGGCTCTCGCAAAGTGCCTTTCAACCAAACCGAAAATTCTCATACTTGATGAACCGACAAAAGGAATCGACGTTGGCGCAAAAAAAGAAATTCATACCCTTATAAAAGAACTCGCAAACAGGGGAGTTTCGATTATCCTCGTTTCTTCTGAATTGCCGGAAATCATCGGTATGTGTCACCGCGTTGTCGTAATACACGAGGGAAGGTTGATGAAGATATTTGAAAAAGAGGAAATAAACGAAGAAAATCTAATGTATGCAGCGGTCGGGAATATGTGACAGAGGGTTATACTGAATGAATGTTCAGAAACAGCATACTTCTTTTAAGTTTCGACGAAGTCTCGCACGTTTTTTCTTTAACCAGGCAATGCTCATTGTTCTGCTTGTATTTATTATCGGGATGAGTCTTGTTGCAAAAGATTTTCTAACGGTAGGAAACATTTTTAATATAATTCGACAGATCACCGTACACGGCATTGTGGCGTGCGGCATGACGATCGTTGTAATCGGAAAAGGTATGGATCTTTCTGCCGCTTCGATTCTTGCCCTGTGCGCAGTCGTCAATGTGATGCTTCAGCCATTCGGTTATCTCGTTGCTATTGTTGCAGCAGTTGCTGTCGGTTTTATCGCAGGGTTCATCAACGGATATCTCATCGGAAAGGTGAAAGCAAATTTTATAATAGTAACACTGGGAACGTCGATCTTCTATAAAGGTGTCGCTCTCATTATTTCCGGTGGAAGGAATTTGAAGAGCAGGCCGGAAAGAATATTCCATTTCATCGGTGATGAAAGCCTGTTTGGCATACCGGTACTTGCATATTTTCTTGTTGTGACTATGGTTTTTGTGGGAATTCTTCTGCATAAAACAATTTCCGGCAGACGGTTGTATGCTGTCGGTCTGAACGATAGAGCTGCCCGGGTTGCCGGTATCAATGTTTCGAATGTTGTCATGTGGAGTTATATCATCAACGGATTAATTATTTCGCTGGGCTCTATTGTTCTCACCTCTCGTTTGCCCAGAATCAGGGTGGGTACCGCTTCAACGTACCTGTTTGATGTAATCACAATTGTCGTTCTCGGTGGGACAGCCCTGTCCGGCGGTGTTGGCGGTATTTATAAAACGGCGATCGGACTTTTTATTTTCGCCATTATCAATAACGGTATGGCTCTTCTGTCTATTCCTTTCGAATACCAGCAGTTAATAAAAGGAGTAATTCTTATTCTTGCTGTGCTGTATGATGAATTCAATAGAAGAAAGAGGTTGATGTATTAAAAAATGAAGGGAAAAATTACACATTTTATAAGAGAGCAGAAACTTCTTTTTATCACACTTGTGCTGCTCATAATCCTGACGGCAGCTGATCCCAGATTTTTTACAATAAGAAGCCTGTACAGTATTCTTGACCACATCACGATAAACGGAATCATGGCGGCTGGAATGACCGTTCTTCTGATCAGCGGGTCCTTTGACCTCTCCGTCGGTTCTGTCATGTCGTTTACCGGCATAGTCACAATAATGATGCAGCCTCACGGTATGCTCCTATCGATTCTCAGTGGGCTAATCGTTGGTACATGCGTGGGTGCATTAAACGGCCTTCTTGTAGTAAAGGGAAGGATCAATGCGTTTATCGTTACGCTCGGCACAATGATTATTTTCAAAGGTCTGGGGCTTGCCGTAACAGGAAGCCACCCGGTGAAAGGCAGTATTGATGCATATCAATTTATCGGCCAGGAAAATATCCTTGGTATACCTGCGCCCGTTTTCTACTTGATAATTTCTTATGTGATTGTATGGTATATTTTAAAATACACGAAATTTGGAAGAAACGATTATGCGATTGGAGGAAATCCACTTTCATCAAGGCTTGCAGGTATCAACGTAAATCTGTATACCTTTTTTTATTTCGTTCTGTGTTCTTTTACTGCCGCCGTATCGGGAGTAATTCTCTCTTCCAGAGTCAATACCGGATCGGCTGTATTCGGTGATAATACACCCCTCATCGTGATCGCTGCTGCGGTGCTTGGCGGTACGAGCCTTTTTGGCGGAAAGGGTAAAGTAATCGGTACCCTCCAGGGTGTATTGATCCTGGGGCTTGTGGAAAGGGCGATGGTTATCTTTAACGTTTCGACCAACTATCAGCTGCTTTTACGCGGGTTGATAATACTGGCTGTTGTCGTTACTGATGCTCTCACTGTATCAAAGGAAAAAGTTGCTTTTCGGGCGGGTGAAACCTAGAATTGTCACCATCAGCATATACCTGTAACTGGAGCCCGAAACCAAGTTTATTTATGAAAGGGGTGATGTTTGCCGGAACAGATAATCAGAAGTTTTTATTTTATTACAATTCAAATAGGAGGGTTAATTATGAAAAAGCAGGTAAAAATTTTACTGTTTGCTGTGGTGCTCATCACATTTGCGTTCAGCGCCTTCATGGTGTATGCCGGAGGGGGTGAAAAAAAGGGGGGTAAGGAGCAGATTACAGTGGGCTTCTCACTGCCCTTCATAGAAGACAGCCCCTACTGTTTTCCCTATGCAGAGGAGTTGAAAAAAGAGGCAGCAAAACGCGGCTGGAAACTTATCATGACTGATGCCAGTGGTGATCTGAACAAGCAGGTGAATCAGGTAGAAGACCTTGTCGCAAAGGGAGTGGACGGGTTGATGATCATGCCTGTTGATGCAGCCGGTATTGTGCCGGTGATCAATGAGGTCTACAAAGAAACCAATGGAAAGCTCCCGGTTATTACCTCAAATGTTATGACAGATCCGCCGAAGCTTGACTCGTTAATTGGTTTTGCAGGACCGAACAGCTACCTCGAGGGAAGGCTGATGGGCAAGACCTATGTCGAATACCTCGACTCTAAAGGAATCGACAAAATAAACTTCTGCGAATTAACTGGAACGGCAGGATACTCCGCGGCAATTGACAGGCAGAAGGGGTTTGCAGACCAGATTAAGGAGATGGGCGCAGAGGATCGTTTCGTCCTGCTCGATCGACAGCCGGGTGACTGGTCTCCGGATAAGGCCCAGACAATGACAGAGAATTGGCTTACGACCTATGGTGATAAGCTCCAGATGATCTACTCGCATAATGACGGAATGGCGATCGGTATCGCCAAAGCTCTTCAGAATGCAGGACTTAAGCCGGGCCAGGTCATTTTCAACGGATGCGACGGTCAGACAGAAGCGGTCAAGAATATAAAAGACGGATGGCAGTTGTTTACCGTTTTTCAGTCTCCCGCTGTTGATGCGGCAACGAGTATGCAGGTAATGGAGAAGATTCTGGGCGGTGAAAAGGTTGATTACTATACCTATATGGATACCCCCATTATCAATGCTGACAATGCTGACAAGTATCTACCCATTGTGGAAGAACTCTGGAAGTAGTGTCGTTTACCTTGATTTGTATAAAGTATCACTCAAGCGAATGGCCCGATATCCAGAATGGTATGGGGCCATTGTTAAATCAGCTTAATTGGGAGCAGAAGATGTTTTACAAGGAGAAAACAACAAAAGCAGGACTTATTGTTACCATGTCACCGGATGAGACATGGCCCGAGAGTTTTGTAAGCCGGGTAAAAGGTTATCTCCCGAAGGTGCGAAAATCCCTTGAAAAGATCGGCATGCAGGTGTTTGATTGTGGAAAAATTGCCCGGACAAACAGGCAGATGGCTCAACAGGGTGAAACATTGAGGCAAAAGGGTGTGCACGTTCTTGTTATTTATGTCGGAACATGGACGTATTCCAGTACGGCTGTTATGGCTGCATTTAAAACCGATGTGCCGGTTATCGTATGGGCGGATCCGCACATTGAAACCTTCGGGATCGTCGGCGGTTCGATCGTCCGTGGTGCGCTCGATGAAGTCGGCATAAAGAACTATCTGGTGTACGGCGGCTTTGAAGAACAGAGGGTTCTCGACAGGATGAAAATACTCTGCAACGGTATCGCCGGAGCGACGAAGCTCCGGGGTATGATATACGGTGAGGGCGGCAGCAGATGCATGGGTATGTATACGGCCCGCATTGACCCGTCGGAATGGATGAGTCGATTCGGTATTGATGTAGACGGCTTCGAGCAGGTCGATGTAATCAAAAGGGCCGAGAGATACGACTCAAAAGAGGTGGTCACCCTCCTTGATTGGATTAAAAATGATTTTGGCGGAGTAGAGGTGAAGGATGAGGTTATGGCCTCACAGATCAGGATGTACCTGGCTCTGCGTGAAGTGATACGTGAAAAGGGGTATGATTTTATTTCGGTGAAATGTCTGCCTGAGCTCCCGTCCTGCTATACCACATTCTGCGTTGCGCATGCTCTCCTCAACGATTCGTCAGATGACGGATTCGATGAAAAAAGCTCGTTTGTCTGTGCCTGCGAGGCTGATGCCAACGGCGCCCTTACCATGCAGATACTGAACAACATCACGAACGATACCACGATGTTTACCGATGTTCTGTACTATGATTACGATGAGAATATGGTGAGGATGTGCAATTGCGGGTCACAACCCACAGACTTTGCACGATCGAGGAAGGATGTTACCTGGGTTGCTGAGGGGTTGAGGGAATTCAACTGGGTGGTCGGCGGTGCCTGCCCCAGATATGTGGGTAAGCCGGGAAAGGTGACCATCGCACGGCTCAGCAGGATCAACGGGGAATATGTCATGCTCATTACCGGCGGAGAGGCCCTGGATATGCCTCTTGAAAAGATCAACGAGACGAACTCACAGCAGCCCCATGTATTTGTTCGGCTTGACTGCAATCAGGAAGGCTTTATTAGTGCTCTCCGGGCGAATCACGTACACGTCGTGTACGGTGATTACAAAAATGAACTTGAAACAACGTGTGAGGTGCTTGGAATAGAACCGGTGATTCCTGAATAGCTGATCATAAGAGGCTGTTTGACATCAGTATTTAAATCCAATTATACGGGAGGCGTGTAATGAAAAATACAATCGAACTGCTGAAAAATGCCCTTGACAGGGGGAACGGTATTTTACGCCTTTTTCCTAACTGGGTTCCCAGGGAGTTCTGCATTCCCGGAAGGCGGCTGAAGCTGCATCCGGATGATTATTTCTCGTTCGGCGCGCACAGGGGTGGAATCAGCGAGCGGTGGTTTGCATCAACCACAAAGGCTGATAACGGGCCTGAAACTCTTGAGGATGAGGGCTTGAGTTACATTTACATTGAGGACGGTTCCAAATCTGAAAAAGTACTTTTCAAAGATGCGGTAGAGCTGATTGGGGAGGAAATTCTCGGAAAAGCGGTGATGGAAAAGCACGGCGGCTGGACGATGTATTCGAAATTCTTCGACAATATGCAGCCTCTTCCCCATCATCTCCACCAGGATGATGAGAGCGCGGCGAAGGTGGGGCGAAAGGGAAAACCCGAGGGCTACTATTTTCCAAAGCAGCTCAACAACCATCCGGCCTGGTTCCCCTATACATTTTTCGGTCTCAACCCCGGTACCACGAAAGATCAGGTGCGAAAATGCCTGGAGAACTGGGAAAGGGGAGACAACGGAATCCTGTACCTCTCGTGTGCGTATAAGCTGAAGCCGGGTACAGGCTGGGATGTTCCGTCCGGTATTCTTCACGCGCCCGGATCGTTTTTGACCTATGAACCGCAGAGAGCTTCCGATGTGTTTGCCATGTTTCAGTCCCTTGTGTGGGAGCAGTATACTCCGTGGGACCTCCTGGTAAAGGATGTGCCGGAGGAGTACAGGCATGATCTTGACTACATTATAAATATGATAGACTGGGACCTGAATCTCGACCCGGATTTTTACAAAAACCGGTTTTTAGAGCCGAAACCCATCAGGCCCGTAGAAGAGATGCGGGAAGAGGGCCATGCGGAATACCACATTGTGTATAACTCTGAGTATTTCAGTGCCAGGGAACTGACGGTTCTGCCTGGACGTTCGGTCACAATAAAGGATGATGCCGCGTACGGATTAATTGTCATTCAGGGGCACGGAAAGTTCGGTGTGCTTGATGTGGAAGCACCTGCACTGATCAGATTCGGCCAGATGACGGGTGATGAGCTTTTCGTCAGCGTGAATGCCGCCCGGGAAGGCATCGCTGTTACAAATGAAAGCAGTACCGACGACCTCGTCATGCTCAAGCATTTCGGACCGGGAGTGTAATAAGAGACTGAAACTGTTACTGGTAGTATAGGATTTAACGGTATATTTTACACATTATGAAAACAGGGTATTTTTTATCATTTTTGATCCTTACCCTGACTGCAGTTCCGTGCGGTTATGTGGAAGAGATAGATTTTATATAACCGCCGGGTTCAACGGGTACGGCCCTCTTTTGAATAATTTCGATGTAGTGTCGGACCTGTATATAGAGGAGAGAAGCTCAGGTGCCGGGGTCAGTGCGGTATCAGATAAGCAACGACGGAACAACCTGGCACTGGTGGAACGGGAGCACATGGACCAATGCTGCCTCTTCTGCAGAGGCAAATACGGCGTCTGAAGTCAATGCCCGGATTTCACGGTTCGCGACCGATGTTGGAACCGGCTCCTTTTGCCTCAGGGCGTTTCTTGTTTCCGACCGGACACAGCAGGTGCGGCTCGATGCAGTTGCCATTGACTACCGATGATTACACCCACTTGTTGAAGTTTTTAATGGTAACGAGGCTTTCGGTCGATGCAACCGTTCCGATTGTTGATAATTCATTGGTGAGAAAGTTTATAAGGTTATGCGGCTCGATGAAGAGTTCGACTATCAGGTCGAATCTTCCTGTGATCATCGAGACAGACCGTACATTGGGGAGATCTGATACTCTCTGCGCGGTTTCTTTCCACTTTTTATTCATCTGCAGCGTGACCAGGATATAGATGAGCTGTTTTTCCGTACCCTCGTCCGGATTGATGAGTCCTTTCACTTTCAGGAGGTTGTTCACGGTGAGTTTCTTTATGCGGTTTCGGACCGTGCCTTCCGAAATGGAAAGTCTGGCCGCTATCTCGTTGTTGGGTATACGCCCGTTTTGGGAGAGTATATCAACAATTTCGAGGTCTATGGCATCTATTTTGATCATTCCATACTGTATCATTTATTGCTGCTGTTGTCAATCCAGTGCCGCAGTGATTTCCGGCTCGATAAAAATATACTGTGCAAGGTGATTGAAAAGTAGTATGTTTGGGAGGAATTACAGACAATCCGGGTTTTTGTTTCACCGTATGGCGTTGATTTCAATAGTGAAGAGCGTTATGAATGAAATAAATATCTGCGGGACATAGTTCCCCCCCTTATTAAATAAATCAGGAAAAAATATCCGAACCTTACGAACAGAGAGCTCGAAGTCGCCTCACTGATTATCGAGGGAAATACGAGTAAGGAGATTGTGGATATCCTCTGCATAACACAAAAGGCGGTTGAGTTTTACAGGATGAACCTGAGAAAAAAACTCAATCTCGGCCGCCGCGAAATGAATCTCAGGATGTGTCTGCTGTGTATACCTGTTCAATCAGAACGGGGTGAATTCCAACAGGATGTTTTACAACAGGAGGTTTTATTTATGGAAGAAAACGATATTCTCTTTACACCGATCAAAATCGGAAGCAGGCAGGTGGAAAATCGTTTTGCAATCAACGCCATGGAATGCTGCGACTCGGACGAGGAGGGAAACCCAACGGACAAGACGTATCGGCGGTACGAGCGTCATTTCAGAGGGGAATCCGGGGTTATCGTGCTCGAAGCAATCACCGTTACCTACGAAAGCAGGGGACGACTCATGGAGCTCAGTGTTATGCCCCGGAACCGGAAAGCGCTGACTAAATTCGTGTCGGAAATGAAAAAGGTGAACGACAAACCTCTCTTCTTCTGGCAACTTACCCACTCAGGCGAGTTGAGTCACCCGGATTTTTCCCGTCGGGTGTGTGTTAAACCGCTTCCCGGGTTCGGGGGAGACCTGCTCACCGAGGAAGATATCGGGAAGATCATGGACCAGTTCGTGCTTTCTGCCAAAATCGCCCACGACTGCGGCGCGGACGGCATAGATTTCAAACTCTGCCACGGGTACCTGGGTTCACAGCTCCTCAGGCCCTACAATGACAGAAAATGGAAGTACGGCGGTTCATGGGAAAACCGAACGCGATTTGCCTATGAAACATACGAGAGAATCATAAGAGAGGTGAACGATCCGGATTTCATCGTCGGATCCAAGGTTTCGATATGGGAGGGTTTTCCGGGCGGCCAGGGCAGCGCCGGTCCGGATACGGCGATAATCGACCTTACAGAATCTTTAAATCTCGTGAAGGGTATCGAGGAGCGGGGCGCCCGATTCATCCTCGTTTCTGCAGGCTCCCCGTCGATTACCCTTGCACTTTCACAGCCTGATAAAAGCATACCGGACGATGTGTATCTTCACCATACCTTCCAGAAGGCGGTCAGCGATGTGGTCAAACCTGAGACCGTCGTTATCGGCTCCGCCTACTCGGTGCTGCGGAACGGAAAGAACAAGCTCCTTGCGGTAAAGGAAGAGGAGGCGTCTGCACTGTACTGGGCGCGAAAGAACATCAAGGACGGGGTATGCGATATGATAGCCTTCGGACGCCAGTCGCTTGCGGACAGCCTTATTCCACTGAAGCTGAAAGAGGGGCGGGAAGATGAGATCAAGTGGTGCACGGCATGCGATAACTGCATAGAATTTTTGATCCGGCAGAAGAATGTCGGGTGCGCAACCTACGACAGGGAGTATACCGAGTCTTTGAAGAGAATCAGGGAAGAAGAGGGCTCCTTGAGGGCCAAGCATACCTGAGCCGAATCGATCTCGAACAATGTAGTTCGGTACGACGGAATATATTCCGTCAGCCTCCGTCGGCAGATGCGCTGTTGTTCGGTATGGTATCCGGAAGCAAGCGTCCGGATAACGTGCCGGAGTCAGATGCGGTTTATTATACAGGCGACAGATCCTGGAAAAACGCTAAACAGTTTATACATCGATATCCACATCGATTTCAAGGCCGATACGGTCGAGGTCTTTTTTCATCCTTTCGAGGGAGACATCCCCGGGAACCTGTATCTCGATATCCAGGGAGTAACGTACCGTTCCGCTCTCAGGCGAGGTGATGCGCCGGGATGTCAGGTTGGCGATATTCACCTTCATCGATGAAAGGTAATCGCTTATCCGATACACGATACCGGTATGGTCGACCCCTTCGACATGTACACGCCGGGGGATAAACGGCTCCACTATCCACCCGCCTGATCTGTTTGCCGGACGGAAAAAGGCAGAAATTCCCCGCTGTTTCTCGAGCCGCCTGCATGCTTTTGCAAGGTCATCCTCGATATCCTCACGAATCGAGAAGAGGAGGATGATTGCGAATTCATCGGCAAGCCGGGTCATGGTGGAATCTTCGAGATTTCCCCCGATTTCGAATATAAGCCCGGCAACATCCGCAACGACGCCAGGACGGTCTTTTCCGAATGCAGTTAGTACGTAATGCTTTTCCATGTGTTTCACTCCCATTTCATATCACCGATTGATTACGTGTACAAAGACCTTTAATCCATGATAAATCAGGTGATTCCCTGTTTTTGCATCATTAATTATTGCATAAAAAACACAGCTTATCCAGTTCTTCTTCGTCTATGTGAACTTGATCACGCCTGTAACGGCACTGTTATTAAACAAAGGTCTCGCTATTGATTATTTTCGTATTAATATAGCTCATATTACATATTATATGTAATTTTTTATAAATAAATTGTGTTATCTGTATTTATCACTTGACAGAAAAGGTGGTACGGAGTATACTGGCTGAAGGAGTGTACCATGCATTATGCTGGTTATGTATTCGGCAAGACGCTTGAGGATATCGATCCGACTATAGCAGGAATCGTAGAATTCGAGGAGGCGCGGCAGGCAAGAAAAATTATTCTCATTCCCTCCGAGAGCATATGCCCGGCGCCTGTGCTCAGAGCGCTTGGCTCTTCCTTTAATAACGTATATGCGGAAGGATATCCCTCTCGTTTCATGGAGGGTGAAGATGAGCCGACTCTGGCTGACATTGATTTCCAGCTCACCCGGTATAGGCGGTACGCGGACAGGCGGTTCTACAAGGGGTGTGAGTATGCAGATCTCGTCGAGAAGATCGCGGCGCGCAGGGCGGCACAGCTGTTTCGGACCAGGAAGAATTCACCTGAAAATATTTTTATCAATGTTCAGCCGCTCTCGGGTTCGATTGCAGTGAGCGCCGTATACGATGCCTTTGTACAGCCCGGTGAAACCGTGATGGGTATGTCACTGATGCACGGTGGGCATCTCACCCACGGAAGCGAGTTCAACAGGTCTGGAAAACAGCACCGAATCGTCTCCTACGAGGTTGATCCCGTATCGGGGAGGCTCGACTACTCCCGTATCATCGATCTTGCCGCTACACATAGGCCGCGGATGATTATTGCAGGCTATACCTCGTACCCCTGGGCCCCGGACTGGAAAAAATTCAGGAAGGCTGCTGATAGTGCCGGGGCAATACTGCTGGCCGATATTTCTCACCCGGCGGGGATGGTTACAGCCGGTGTATACCCAAATCCGGTCGATTATGCGGATGTTGTTGTATTCACCACGCATAAAACACTGTTCGGTCCCCGTGGCGCGGTCATCATGACCACAAACAGGGAGTACGCTGAACGTATTGATCAGGCGGTGTTCCCCGGTGAGCAGGGGGGGCCCCACGTGAACAAGTTTGCAGCAATGGCGGTGGCATTCGGAATCGCAGGAAGTAGTGCATTTAAAAAAGTACAGAAGGATATTGTTGAAAACGCGCATTTTCTCGGACAGGTGCTCGAGCGAAACGGGCTGAAACTCGCCTACGGCGGAACAGATACCCATCTTCTTCTTCTCGACCTCAATTCGGTTGAAACGAAGAGCGGTTTTCCGCTCAAAGGTGAGATAGCTGTTCGAATCCTGGACCTTTGCGGGATCGTCGCCAACAAGAACACCATACCGGGCGACACAGCAACAGCCGAAGCGAGTGGCGTGCGTATCGGCACACCGTGGATCACGCAAAGAGGAATAACGAGGACTGGGCTCGAGGAGTTAGGCGTTCTCATAGCAAAGACAATTAAAAACATACAGCCTTTCACCTACAGAGGGATCACCGGCGACCTGCCGAGAGGCAAGATTGACCTCGATCTGCTTGTCGATATACAAAGTCGCGTGGCGTCTCTTGCCGGGAGCCTCGAAAAACAGAAAGATGCAGCGGTAATGGGTTACCCCCAGTATGGCTTGCAGTCTGCAAAAGAAACTGCAGACAGCGCACATCACTTTTGCTCAATCCTGATTAAAGGGGAACGTTCTCCTCTGTTTCTTGAAGGGGTTTCCACACGTGCGATCAGCACATCTATACAGGGTAATGCAGTCGAAACCTTTTTACTCGGGGGTGACGGTACGCTTATTTCGCAGGCTGTTGTGGTAAGACTTTCTCCCGATAAAAGGGGGAAAGATCGATTTCTCCTCGTGTGCCCGGGTGAAACCTGTCAAAAGGTCCTGACCTGGCTCAGGGGCCTGTCCGACGGATACATCGCTTTTGATCCTCGTGATATTTTCAGAAAGATTGATGGCCCTGTTGTGATCAGGGAGCATGATGAGTGCAGTGAAGACGAGAAACATGAGATCGAAGGTATGCTTGAAACGATTTCGCCACATCTGAAAATAGAGCAGAAAATAAAGGGGAAAAATTCCTCATCTTTCAAACCGGGGGCAGAGTCCCAGGAACTATATAGACAGCGGCCGGATTGCTTTGATGTTTCAAAGCCCTATTTTATCGGCATGCATGCTCTGGGTCGTGCGGCGAAAAATACCGGTAAGAAAATTTTCCGCCCGGCAGAAGTGCTTCATAATAAACCAGGTGCAGGGAAACAAGGTGCAAAGCCGAGCTGTCTCTACGCGGAACACCTGAAGCTCAGGGCGCATATGGTTGCCTTTGCAGGATGGGAAATGCCGGTACGGTACGAGCGGATAATCGATGAGCACAGGGCTGTGCGACAGAACGCCGGGCTGTTCGATATCAGTCATATGGGTATTCTTGAGGTAAGTGGCAGGTTTTCAACACAGTTTCTTGATACGGTATACAGCAACTATGTCCCCTGGATAAAAACAGGGGAATCGATGTACGGGTACCTGCTTGACCCGGATGGCCACACGATCGATGATATCATGATTTACAAACTAGGCCATGAGAGATACATTGTGGTCGTAAATGCGGCAAACAGTGACGTCGATATCAGGTGGCTCAATGCGGTAAATGAAAAAGCAGTTTGTATTGATGCCGATGTGCCGGTTCGGGAAATAATCGGTGATGTAGTTATTCGGAACCTCAAGGATATTCAGGCTGTCGGATCTGATGCGCGTGTCGGCATGGCCCTTCAGGGACCGGCCTCTTTGAAAGCCCTGTGCGCTCTCACCGACGCGGTCGGGACACAAATTTCACGCCTTGAGAAATCGACTTTTATTCAGTGTGAGATCGGCGGTTGCGATGTTCTGGTATCGAGGACAGGCTATACGGGGGAGGAGATAGGGTATGAGATCATGGTTCATCCAGACAGTGCGTCTCTTCTTTGGAACAGCCTACTCGATGTGGGTAGACCGTACGGAGTAAAGCCTGCGGGTCTTGGGGCGCGCGATTCTCTCAGAATCGAAGCAGGCCTCCCCCTGCATGGCCATGAGCTTGCAGGACCCTGGGATATAACTCCCCTGGAGGCAGGATTCGGCCCCTATGTAAAGTTTCACAAGGCTTTTTTCATCGGGAGAGACGCCTTTTTGCAGCGTATGAAGAAATCTACGATGGAGGTCGTACGTTTCAAGGTACGGACACGCGGTGTGCGCATGGCGAAAACGGGTGACTGCGTGGTTGAAATCAGAAGCCAGCGTATTATCGGCAGGGTGACGAGCTGCGCACAGGGAACCGATGAGCTGCAGGTCGGTATGGCGTATATCGACACCCGGTTTTCACGGGAGGGGACTCTGATAGGTATTATCAGTGCCTTTTCGGAAAATGAGAAAACTGTTTCCGGAAAAATCGGAGAAAAGTATCATCTACATATCGATGCCGGGATAATCAGCAGGTTTCCTTAGAAGGGTTTAGCGCTGAACAAAACATCTACCGGGGGTATACCATGGCAACAATTAAAGCATTCAGGGCGCTTGCCCCTGCACCAGAAAAGGCGCGGGCGGTTTCGAGTGTTCCGTACGATGTAGTAACTGTTGAAGAGGCGAAAAATATGGCTGAGGGGAATCCGCTCAGCTTCCTTCATGTCATTCGTCCTGAAATAGATCTACCTGAGGGTATGAATCCATACGACCCTGCGGTGTACCAGAAGGCCGCTCAAAATTTCCATACCCTGCGGCAAAAAAATCTTCTAATTCAGGACGACAGTCCTGTCCTGTATATCTACCGGCTGCAGGTAAACAGCCATGAGCAGACTGGTGTTGCGGGTTGCTGCCGGGTCGATGAATATGACCGTGACATTATTAAAAAACATGAACATACCAGGAAGGAAAAGGAGGATGACCGGGTCCGGCATATGCTCGCTCTCTCTGCCCATGCAGGACCTGTACTTATGACCTATCGGGGGATCCGGCATCTTGATGCATTGATCGATCGCGAGAGAAAAAATGCTCCTCTCCATGATTTTACTGCCGTCGACGGTGTCCGGCATACGGTCTGGCGGGCTGAAAATTCTGAAGAGATAGAGGCTGTTTTTAAAGAGGTGCCTTATTTGTATATTGCAGATGGTCATCACCGGGCTGCAGGTGCGAGCCGAGTCCGGGAGGAAATGAGGAAAAAAAATATTGGTCGCGGTGACGACTCTTCAGCAGAGTACAATTTTTTTCTTGCCGTGCTCTTTCCATCTGAACAGCTCAGGATACTTTCGTACAACAGGCATGTCAGCGATCTCAACGGACGAAGTGAAAAAGATTTTATGAAAGAAGTAAAAGCCCGATTCGATGTAGCTGAAACGACGAATCCTGCTCCAGCGCAAAAGGGTGTTTTTTGCATGTATCTTGAAGGAACCTGGTTCAGCCTTACCGCTGCCGGAGATGTGAGCTCGAATGATCCTGTAAGTGCGCTCGATCTGAGCATATTTCAGAGACTGCTTTTAGAGCCGATACTCGGGATTATGGATCAGAAGAAGGACCGGCGCATCGATTTTGCCGGCGGTTCGGACAGCACCGAAAAACTCAAGGGGCTTGTCGATAAAAAGGGCGGGGTTGCATTTTCATTTTATCCTGTGGGCGCCGAGGAGCTTCTTGCGGTTGCCGATGCCGGCATGGTAATGCCGCCAAAATCGACCTGGTTTTCACCGAAGCTTCGGTCCGGGCTGCTCGTTCATCTATTCTGACTATAAAGGCGAGCTAAGTGTGTCGGTATTCTTCGATCATATAAAAGGGGCACCTTAAGTAAATACCGGGGATTTTGAAGCTGTAAAAGGAGGTGGAACATGTCCATGAAGGTTTTAATTGCAGACAAGTTCCCAGATGAAAAGATCGATGAGTTGAGAAGTCTCGGATGCGAGACCATGTATGACCAGTCTCTCAAGGATGATTCGCTGCTTTCTGCTCTTCATACGCAGCAACCGGATGTGCTCATTGTACGTTCTACTAAAGTGGACGCTGATATGATTAAAGCAGACAGGGGGCTGAACCTCATTATCAGGGCCGGCTCAGGGGTAAATACCATCGATGTAGAAACCGCATCGGCTAGGAGCATATACGTTGCCAACTGTCCCGGAAAAAATGCTGTGGCTGTTGCTGAGCTTGCGTTCGGGTTGATTCTTGCTCTGGACAGGAAGATTCCGGACAATGTAATCCAGTTGAGGGACGGGAGGTGGAACAAGAAGGAATTTTCAAAGGCGAGCGGGATCAGCGGACGGACGCTTGGTGTGGTCGGTGTAGGCAGGATCGGTAAAGAGGTCATTTCAAGGGCGCGGGCGTTCGGTATGCATGTGATTGCATGGAGCAGGTCCCTCGACCAACAGAAGGCCCGGCTTCTCGGCATCGATTATCGAAAGAGTCCTGAGGCCCTGGCTCGCGATGCGGATATCGTGACGATTCACCTTGCACTTACCTCGGAAACCACTGGTCGTATTGGAAATACCTTCTTTCAGGCGATGAAACCAGGCGCCTGTTTCATCAATACATCGAGGGCTGAAGTCGTCGATGAACGGGCATTGTTGCTGGCCATAGCTGAAAAAGGAATACGGGCCGGACTTGACGTTTTTGCAGAAGAACCCGCGGCGAAGGAAGGCGAGATTAAAAGTTCACTCACCGAATCTCCGAATGTGTACGGTACACATCATATCGGTGCATCCACCGAGCAGGCGCAGAATGCTGTTGCAGACGAAACCATACATATCCTGCGGGAGTTTCTCCGAACTGGAAAGGTTGCCAATTGTGTGAATCTCATGGAACGAACCCCCGCTCGCTGGATGCTTTCTGTTCATCACAAGAATCGTGTCGGGGTGCTTGCAGGAGTTCTTGATATTATTCGGGATGCTGGCATAAATATCGAAACAATGGAGAATATTATTTTCAAGGGAGCAGACGGCGCCTGCGCGCGTATTCAGCTTGATGGTAAGATTTTAGACCGGAACATCAAGAAAATTGAAAACAGCAATGAAGATATACTATACGTATCGCAAGTAGAACTGGGAAGGTGAGTCGCGGTTCAAGCGCGCGAAAGAGGAGGCGGTTATGAAGTTTCCGGAAAATTTACGTTATACCGATGAGCATGAATGGATTTTACAGGATGGAAGTTTGGTGACGGTGGGTATTACGGATTATGCTCAGGGCCGGCTGGGTGATGTTGTATTCGTCGAAATGCCTGCAATCGGAACAAGGCTCAAACGGGGAGAAGCTGTCGGCGTCGTAGAATCCGTGAAAGCGGCATCGGATGTGTATGCACCTGTGGGTGGGGAGGTGGTCGAAACGAACGAGACTCTAATCGAGCATCCCGAATACGTCAATCTTTCTCCCTATAACGACGGCTGGATGGTGAGAATTAAAATGAACGAACCATCCGAGATATCTCAACTGATGGACGGCGGCGCATACGGTGAGCTCGTAAAAAAAGAGTCTAAGGAAGGCTGAAGCACATACTCGGCGTCGATCTACCTGGATTTAACAATTTTTGAGATATTACGGTTTGGTTGAATCGCCAGGTCGATGCTGAATGGGAATCGGCGGCATAGTACCGGTGTGTGATGAGAGGAGCGAATCGATGAGTTATATTCCGAATACCGATGAAGATATTCACGATATGCTCCGGCTTATAGGATGCAGGGATGTTTCAGACCTGTTTTCACACATACCCGAAGATTTACAATTTAGTGAAGAGCTTGATCTCCCGAAACCGCTTTCCGAACCCGACCTTGTTCGGCACATGCGGGGCCTGAGCATGAAGAACGCCCACCTGCGTGAATACTCCTCTTTTCTCGGCGGCGGTCTGTACAACCACTATATTCCTTCGGCTGTAAGCCAGCTTGCAGCACGTTCGGAGTTTTATACTTCCTATACTCCATATCAACCGGAGGTAAGCCAGGGAACACTGCAGGCCATATTCGAGTACCAGTCGCTTATGTGCTCACTTTCCGGTATGGATGTTTCTAATGCTTCGGTGTATGACGGGGCAACGAGTGTTGCCGAGGCGGTGCTCATGGGACTCAGGATAAACAGGCGAAATACAGTTATCCTGTCCAGATCCTTGAACCCGCAGTACCGCGCGGTGATAGAGACGTACATGAAAGGGCATGCGAAGATACTCGAAACTCCATGGGACAAACATGGGGTAACGGATATCAAAAAACTCTCGGCAATGCTCGATGAATCCGTATCAAGCGTTGTGCTTCAGTCACCTAACTTCTTTGGGATTCTCGAAGACCTACAGAAGTTTGAAAAAGAGGTACACGCGCAGGGCGCGCTTTTTATCGCCGTGTTTTCAGAGCCGCTTGCCTTCGGAATAATCAACCCACCCGGTGTGTACAATGCGGATATCGCCTGCGGTGAGGGACAGAGCCTTGGAATTCCTCCCGGGTACGGCGGACCGCTGCTCGGTATACTCACCTGCAAGAGGGATTTCATTCGCAGCATGCCGGGGCGTATTGCAGGCATGTCCGTCGACCGGAAAGGAAACAGGGCGTTCGTGCTCACTCTGACGGCGCGCGAACAGCATATACGGCGTGAAAAGGCGACGTCGAATATCTGCACCAATCAGGGGTTATGTGCGCTGACGGCTGCACTGTATCTGAGCGCATTGGGAAAGAAGGGATTTCAACGCGTCGGTCTGCTTAATTATGAGCGTGCCGAATACGCTAAGAAGGTTTTTGCCGGGGTCAGCGGATTCAGATTGAAGTTCAACGCGCCTACATTCAACGAATTTGTTCTCGAAACCGACCTGAATGTTGAAAAACTCATGCAGCACGCAATCGAGAAGAAGTTTATTCCCGGGCTGTCTCTTTCACCTTATTATAAGGAGCTTACAAACTGTCTGCTGGTAAACGTTACTGAGATGAACACAAAAAAAGAGATCGATTCACTTGGCACCGTCTTGAGTGAATGCGGAAAGTAATAAAACCGGAGAACATACGTGGACATTTCATTGGATAAAGAAACGGCTTTTGCAGAAGAGCCGCTTGTTTTTGAAAAGGGATCGCCGGGAAGAACCGCTGTCGAGCTCCCCGAGACCTGGAATAATGAAACCCTGCTGAAGAAATCGCTGCCTCCATCGATGATCCGAAATTCCTTCGAAGGGTTTCCAGAGATAAGCCAGGTCGAACTTGTCAGGCATTTCACGAGGCTTTCACAGTGGAACTACGGGCTCGACACCGGGTTCTATCCCCTTGGTTCGTGTACCATGAAGTATAATCCGAAGGTCCATGAAGACATCGTGAAGCTCGAGGGTTTCAGCTTCATCCACCCCCTGCAACCGGAGGAGCTTGCACAGGGTGCTTTGCAGATTATGTACGAGCTTGAAAGATACCTGGCTTCTATCACCGGAATGGACAGGGTTACGCTGCAGCCTGCGGCCGGAGCGCACGGGGAACTGACCGGCATGACTATGATACGGGCCTATTTTACGGACCGGGGAGAGAAACGGACAAAGGTGCTTATCCCTGATACAGCACACGGCACAAACCCCGCGAGTGTGAGTATGTGCGGGTTTACACCGGTGCCGATCAAATCGGGGAAAGGAGGGTGGCTGGAAGCTGCTGCGGTCGATGCGGTAATGGACGAAAACACCGCGGCGATCATGATCACCAACCCGAATACACTCGGAATATTCGAGGAGGAGATGGGCAGGATTGCAGAAATAGTACACAGTAAGGGCGGGCTTTTGTATATAGACGGTGCAAATCTCAACGCACTTATGGGAATTGTCCGCTTCGGGGATATCGGGTGTGATGTGCTTCACATGAATCTGCACAAGACCTTTTCAACTCCGCATGGCGGCGGGGGTCCCGGAGCCGGACCTGTTGCAGTCAAAGATACACTCGCCTCGTTTCTCCCTGTGCCCGTTATCGAGAAGAAAGACGATGTATTCAGCCTCGATTACGATCTTAAAAAATCGATCGGCAGGGTAAAAAGCTTTTACGGCAATTTTCTCGTCTGCGTCAGGGCGTATGCGTATATACGAACCCTGGGCTGGGCGGGACTGAAGAGGGTATCTCAGACAGCGGTGGTAAACGCGAACTACCTGCGTAAGAGGCTCGAGAGATATTTTTTCCTTCCATATAAAACACCGTGTATGCATGAGTGCGTCTTTACCGACAGGGAGCAGCAAAAACACGGTGTCAGCACACTTGATATTGCGAAACGGCTCATCGATTACGAATTTCACCCGCCGACTATTTACTTTCCCCTCGTTGTGCATGGTGCGCTCATGGTCGAACCGACGGAAACCGAAAGCAGGGTAACGCTTGATCGTTTCATAGATGCAATGATAGCTATTGCTGATGAAGCGGAGAAATCCCCCGATATACTGCACAATGCACCGCAGAGGGTGAAAATAACGAGAGTCGATGAGGTACAGGCAGCGAGAAAGCCGATACTTCGATGGAAGGATATGAAATAGGAACCTTAGAAGTGGTGTGAATCCCCCCGGGGAATGACATTTGCGGGACGTGCCATTTCGAGGTCGATCCTTGACAGGGCTCGGTATCACAACTATCTTAATAAAAGTTACTTAGAAATGGAACCATTTCGCGGCCGAGTATTACAACTATCTTAATCCAAGGTACTTAGAAACAGCTCCAGAACTCCCTTTGAACACCCGAAACCTGATTGATTATCAGGTCGACATCCTGCCTGCGTCTGACACTGGGTTGTTCCGGAGAAACGTCATCTCTCTCACCGTTGAGGCGCAGCAAAACTTTTTTTACACTTTCTCTCAATGCCTCGAGGTTGTACCCTCCTTCGAGGGAGAGCAGTAGTTTCCCGTTCGCCGTGCTTTCTGCTGTATCCATTACTACACCGGCGAGAGAGGCGAATCCATCGGTTGTAACCTCCATTCCACCCAATGGGTCTTCGTAGTGGGCATCAAATCCTGCGGATACGAGCACGAGTTGCGGCCTGTACAGCAGCGAAATGGGTTTGAGCACTTTTTCAAACAGGGTTACGTATGCGTAGTCTCCGTATCTTGGTCCGAGAGGAATATTGACGGTGAACCCTCTGCCCCTTCCGCTTCCGGCTTCCATGACATCACCGGTTCCCGGATAGTAAGGGTATTGATGAATTGAAAAATAGAGCACCCTGTCATCCGAGTAGAAGGAATGCTGTGTACCATTACCATGATGAAGGTCCCAATCGACGATAAGCACCCGTTCGAGCGCGTGATTCCTGATTGCATGTTCTGCGCCGACTGCGATGTTGTTGAAGATGCAGAAGCCCATGCCTCTGTTTGCCTCCGCATGATGGCCGGGTGGGCGAATAAGCGCAAAGACATTGTCACACTCTTCATTCATCAGTGCGTCGATACCACGCAGAACACCTCCTGCAGCGTAGAGGGCTGCTTCGAAAGACTTTGCAGAAAGCTGGGTATCCATATCGAGGGACGAATAAGGGATGCCTTCTGTCATAGCCACCTGTTCATAATATGCAGGCTTGTGGTTATACTCAATCTCCTCCTTTGTAGCCTTCCTGGGGGGAAGGTATTCGAGCTTTCCCGATATGTCTTTATCTTCAAGCATATCATAGAGAACCTCGAGCCGGCGGGGACTTTCCGGATGCGGCGGTCCAGTTTTGTGCTCGATAAAAATAGCGTCTTTCACGACTCCTGTCATAGGCACCCTCCTGACCATGAAGACACACATATTCTACGGGGTGTATGGAACATGTGTTGTTTTTTCATTGAGTAAAAGTGCTTCCAGTACTACAGCGATACTTTTCATCTCAAGAGCGATTATGATACGTTTTGCAGCGGGAAATACGGCCTGTTTTATGTCAAAGGTCTGCTTTTAAAACCATATAATCATTAAGTATCGCTGTAGTACCAGTCAAAGCGACATTAATGAATTCATTTGGCGATCTTTGCGATTTTCGGCTGAACCAGTTTATCAAAATCTTTGAAGGCGAGCTGAATGAGCTCCGTATGGGATCCTGCATTGAATGCTATTTCTTCATTATTTTTTAAGGAGCTGTCGGCATACACTTCCATTCCGTACAGGTTGCCGAACGGCGGCATTGCACCCACTGCGCAGTCGGGAAAGAGGTCCTGAAACTCCTGTTCTCCGGCGATTTCCACCTTTTTTACACCTGTTGCTTTTTTGAGCATGTCCAGGTTTATCCTCATGCTTGCCGGAAGAACTGCCATAGCCATTTTTCCATCAGCCTTGATGACGACAGTTTTGGCAATCTTCTTTCCCCGTATATGGGTGGATGCTGCGACCTCCTGTGCCGTGTATGCGAGTGAATGCTTGATACTAACGTATTTAATAGTATTATCATCAAGAAACTGTTTTACTTTTTTAACCGGCATCTTTTGCCTCCTGTATAATGAATTATTTCCTGTTTTTCACAGTGTGGGCCGGAATTTAGATTCCCTCGGGCGCTGGCAGTGTAACGCTCAGTTCAATGTATGAATACAGAGTCAGCGGCACTGTTGAGTAACTTCTCGCGAAGTTACTTTATGATATTCGGTCCCCGGGTACGTAAACCACTTTTAAGTAAATTGTTACACCAAAAAGCTGAAATTGCAATTGTATTATATGCGGGAAAAAAAGAGGAAAATGATGTAATGTATGTAGGGTTTACAGTGGGGTTCTTTCTCTTGCGGTCTCACACGGGATTTATTATAATAGGCAGAAAATGGAGGAATAAAATGACCAAAAAGCTTATATCCATTGTTTTTTTCATCCTGACACTGGTTGCGGTTCCAGTTCTATCCTATTCCGCTGTCGTCGACTGGGTTTCAGGTGATGTTGCATACAGTCATCTGAAAAGCGCCTGGGAACAGCTTGATTCGGGGATGACACTGGTCTCAGGTGACATTGTCAAAACAGGCGAAGGCGGTGAGGCTACCCTCATTGACGAAGGGAGTGAAATGCATATAATGGCAAACTCTCAATTCACTATCTCGGAAAAATACGTGCAGGAGCAGAAAAAACCTTCTTTCATGCTTTTTATCGGGAGAATGAAGTTCAAGCTGGGCAAAAAAGCAAAGACTGAGCCGGATATTCAGACTCAAACGGTAAATCTCACCATCAGGGGCACCGAGTTTGAGGTGGGATCCGGATATGACGGGTCGACTATTGTCCTTTTGAATGAAGGAAGCGTTGCAGTGCAGGGGCAGAAGAATGAATTGGTTCTGCAGACGGGTGAAGGGACAGAGGTTGCGTTCGGGGAGGAACCGACGGAAAAGTTTAGAGTCATGACCAGAGTCATCGACTGGGACGCCTGGCTCGCAGATTCACAGGAGGCCGTTAAAGGAAACGAAGTCTCACTTTTGGACAAAGTACTCGGCAGGTTTCAAGGGATAGAAGAAGACATCAATAAAAATGAGGTGCTGCGAGCTAGTGCGCAGAAAAAAAAGGATGAGTTTATTGCCGAGCGGGACAGGCTCATCGATGAGGGGAAAAAGGAGGAGGCGGATACATACTCCAAAAAAGCAGGGGAGCAAAGCAAGCTCGCTTTTCATTCTTTTGTGAATATACGGTTTTTAGCCCTTTCCACGATTGGTCTCTTTGACATGGCTGAAAGGATATATACGGGGATTGAAAAGCCGCCTAAAGAAGCTAGTGACCTGTTTGAACAGATTCAAAAAATATATAAAGATATAGAAGCAAAATATCTGTATGAAGGAGACAGGGAACGGCTCGAAAAAAAGGCTGAAAAGAAAAAGGGGTGTAGCAAACTGTTTTAAGACCGCCGCCCTCAACCGGGCGGCATTTTAATACATGCCGGTTAGAGCGTTTTTTGGGTATATTAGTTTCAGGTATATATGGAACCGAAACGATACACATGTATGTTACTGCTGTTGCTGATCCTTTCCTTTTTCAATTCTCAATTTCTATCCGCTCAGGTACACAATGAGAAGCCCCTGAATGCAGGTGAAGATGAATCTTTATTCCCTGAGTATGAGGTGGAACACCTGAGTGAGCCTCCGGAAGGAGCCGATACGATTTTTCCGGTAATTTTTAATGGCTCACTCTACTCTTTTTCTCTCGGCAGCTCAAAACCCATCTGGAAGATATTTATTGGCGGTGATCTTTTAAATCCATTTACTGTTCAAAATGGAGATGTTTACTTCTACGACATTTATAACAGATTGTACGCTGTTGATTTAAGAAGTGGAAAAGTGTCCTGGGTATCCATGATCAAGGAAGAAATCAGGGGGGAACCGGTTATTTATGGTGATTATTTGATTGTTTCCACCTTTAACGGCGGTATATATGTCCTGATTCGCTCGGACGGACATCTGGTATATTCGTATGAAAATGAGGATGAGATAATTGCGGGGATGAATATATATAAAAACCTTCTGGTCGTTCCATTTAAGAGCGGGAAGCTGGTTGCCTATGATATGGGATCAAGAAAGCAACAATGGAGCTTTGGCACGAATGGTATCATCAACGTATCTCCGGTGGTGAGGGACACCAGCCTTTATTTCGGTGCATGGGATGGAACATTCTATGCACTCGATGTTAGAACTGGTAAATCAAAATGGATACGTTATGTTGGCGATAATACAACAAGAGATTTTCTTGTTTTTAAAAACGTGATCGTTCTTTTTTTCTCAAAGGGAGAAGTCGTGTGTTTAAATCGAGAAACGGGCGCTATTGAATGGATAAAATATTTTTCCGGTGTGGATTTCAATTACAATTATTTTTCGGGAGAAAAGGCGATGTATGTTTTTCTGCCTGATTTCACTGCCTTCGACCCGATGAACGGTGGTTTGCTCTTCGATTATAGAGAGAGAGCGTTCAATTTATATAAGGAGATGCTGTTTGACAATATGGTTGAGGGAAAAAATCCACTTTCTAACGAAGATAGAATCGGGCTCCTTTCCGATGAGTTTTTTTCTGTCGATGCCTTTCCCTATCTTCCGCCGGCGAGGGCCGGTAAAAACCTTGTGTACTTTGTCACTGGTAATGCCTATCTATACGTGTACGATTTGCTCAAGGATTTTTTTATTTTAAAATATAAAATGAGTTAGGAATACAAAGATGAAGACAAAAAAAATGTATTGTCCTAAAACCGGGTGGCTGTGTATTGCCGTGATCACGGTTGTGCTTCTGATTGCTGTTTCCTGTGCAACCAGAGAAAAGACAATTGTCGATCGTGCCGGAATAAAGGGTACGGTTGTGCCGACTGATGCATCCGGAAATGAAATAGAGATGCAGGACAGAGGCGGCGTCATTATCAACTGCATTCCGTTGCGTGAAGGAAAGCAAAAACAGGAGATGGCTATCACGGCAAATACGCAGAATGACGGAAGTTTTTCTATTGGTTTACCAGGCGGTGAGTATATGATCGAAATATTTCTCGAGGGGTTCTATGTCAAGAGCTTTCACCTCGACCTCAAGGCCGGTAAACGGTACAATCTGGGGAAGATAGCACTTCGAAAGATAGAGGTGGGTGAGGGAATGCCACTCAAAAATAGCGAACAGAAGGAAAATATCGGCAGCGAGGGTGATGTTACCATACAGCCGCCTGTGATGTAATACCACCGACAAAGTCGAGTTGAGTCATTGAACAGATTAAACACATTTATTATCCTTTTTTTCAGTTTTGCTCTCACGGTTCTTGTAATGTATCTATTTATTACCGAACAGTATGAAAAAGAGATCGTAACGATTACGGCACCCCTCAAGATTGAAACCTACAGAATCGACCGTTTTCCCCTTCCGGATGCCGACATATACCTCAACCAGAAATTTATAGGTAAAACAGATGAAAAGGGTTTTTTTTCAACAAATGTGGATTTGAATGTTGGCGAGTCGTATACACTTATTATTGAAAGAGAGAACAATGGGTATGAATACGGGCCGTGGGAAACCCATTTCAAAGTCGTCGGGGAAGAACAGAGGGCAAAGAAGAAAGAAAAAAAGGGTGAGGAGAACATGCCGACTCTTGAAGGGGAATCTGATATACTGACAGAGCTTCAACGCGCAGAGCTCGGGAAGGCGAGTCTGTATGAAAAGTATCACTTTCTCGCTATCATAGACGGTCATATGTACTACACCCTGGAAGTACGCCGGGGCAATCCGGTGGCGGACGCATCGGTTATTATAAACGGCACATATATGGGAAAGACCGACAGGACCGGCCGATTTACCGTGCAGTACTCCGGACAGGAGAAACGGAAGGAAGAAATACAGGTCTCGAAGGAGGGGGAGCACACCTGGATTAAACGAATTGACGTATATCCCGATGCAGTAATAACGGCTGATCTTGACAGGAGGCTCTCTATCGAGATGTATGCGGTAACTGATAATTATAACGTTATTAGAGGCATTGAAGGTACGCGGGTTTTCATAGATGACCGGTATATGGGTATATCCGGGCCCGATGGTCGGATCTCGTTCAATTATGAAAGTGAAAAAGGAGTGGACCGGGAACTACAACTTGTCGTTTTATACCCATCGAACTACTTCCCTGACAGAATTGTTATAACATACGATATACATAGGGAGCTGCCTGCTTTGCAGGATTATGTGTTTTCCTATACAAAGACACCTGTCCCTCCGGGTGTCGCTGTATTCCCGCTTGCCGTCAGCAACAGGGATGATCCGCTTCTCAAACGCAAGGCTGAGGATGTCAAAACGAGGATTATCGACTATCTTACGAGTGCCGGAGTATTTCACAATGTGTCCAGTAAGGCCATGCAATTGGCGCGTGAAGAGGGCCTAACCCTTGCGAAGAAAGGTGTGAACTGGAGTGATATTCCGGAGATTAAAAGTAAAGTGGATGGAGTAATATTCGGAAGTCTGGGTCGAAGCGGAACATTATTTCAACTGTACTTATGCGGTGTTGACTACACAGGGGAAGTTATCAGTGAGATAAACAAGTTTGTTACGATGCGGGAAGTACAGTCAGTGCTCGAAGATTTTACCACTTCCTTCATGAAAAATTTTCCGTTTGAAGGGAACATTTCTTCGATCGGAAATAAAATGTATATTAATCTCGGAAGACGGCAGGGTGTTGCGCGGGATAACAAATTTTACAGCTACTACGAATATTTTGATAGAATAAAGGGTGATTATTCAAAAAAAAGAGTGGCGCGGCTCGTTGTTGTTGATACCGGTGAGACACTTTCTGCATGCACCCTGGAGACGATAAGTGAGGGGTATCTTCTCGAAGCAGGCGGAAGGGTAAAACGGTATCGGGAACCGATACAGGAATTAAAAGAGATTCCTGTCACTATTGTTGTTA
>Ga0307442_1000170_pt1 | contig 28789 bp, 21 predicted proteins | sample SalMarWE160430MG_FD_202143 | JGI IMG/M metagenome (GOLD analysis project Ga0307442, IMG submission 202143) | Salt marsh sediment microbial communities from the Plum Island Ecosystem LTER, Massachusetts, United States - WE1604-30 | ecosystem: Environmental > Aquatic > Marine > Intertidal zone >...
AGAACAGGGCCACGAGTTCGAAGGAAATATAATCAAGTATTCAGCTATTGGACAATTAATTATGGCTGCAATAATGATGATGTTTGTCTTAGTTTACTTCAGTGGAATCCCCACATCTAATGAAATTGCTATAGTAATTTCCATTATGGTGACATTTATTGTAGGTAGTGAGATACTATGTATCATCAGTTGGTTGATTGCAGGTGTACGCCTAGGACTCTTGAAGGAAGGTTTCAGAATTCAGAGACCTATCCAATAAACCGGTAATAATTCCACTAGGTGGTGAAATCTCATTGGCCTCTAAAATCAAGGGCGTCGAAACCCGAGTTGAAGGGGCCAATGATGCTTTTCTTTTAGTGCATGGTTTTTGCGCAGCTCCTGATGAACTAGAAACTTTGAGAGAATTTCTTGAGCATAGAAAAATCGAGTCATTCTCTGTGCAAGTTGCAGGCCATGGAACAACTCCTGAAGATTTGAAACACACTACTTGGAAAGACTGGTATTCCTCAGTCGAAGAGGGTCTGTATCTTGTAAAGTCTTGGCACCCTAAGCATCTATTTGTTGCAGGTATCTCTATGGGTGGCGCTTTATCGACACTTCTAACTTCAGTACATGAAGGAATTGATGGACTCGTTCTAATCGCGCCAGCTTTGAAGATTAACGGAATTCTTCCAAAGCTTGTTCCGATTTTGAAGTACGTTATGAGAGATCGCGAAGTCGATGTTGAAAAAGTACAGAAACAATATGATGTCAAGCGTACAAAATATGCTAGAGAACCAGTGTCAGCCTATCATGAACTCTTCAAGCTCCAAAAGCAAGCAAGGAAGATTATGAGCAAGATCACTGTTCCAACGATTATTATCCAAGGGACAAATGATAAAACCATTAGTCCAGAAAATGGCCAGTTTGCGTTTGATGCAATTAGTTCTAAAGACAAACAACTCTTCATGATAGAAGGTGGGGAGCACGTCATAACTTGTCATTTTACTCGTAAAGATGCTTATCCGCACATTGAAGAATTTGTTTCCCGGATAACGGGAGGCACCTAGTTTCCAAGATTCTTTCGAACATCAAGAGCAACGTCTGGGAAATTGGTGATAATACCATCGACAGACATTTCATAAAGAGCTTGCATTTGACCTGAATCATTGACGGTCCAGGGGAATACTTGGATATTATTTCTATGAGCTTCAGCGATAATATCTGGTGTGACGCTCTTGTAGTCAGGATTTAGTGCATTTGCTTCATGTTCAATCACATATGGGATTATTTCATTCCGAATTTTGGAAACGAGGACAGCAGTAGAAACACTTGCATCCAGGTTTTTCATGGAAATGAGAGTTCCATGAAGGAAAGAGGAAATAGTAACATCTGAAATCATGTTTCGTGCCTTTACAGCTGAAAGAACTTCTTTTTCAATATCTGTCACCTTTAGTTCAATATTGATCATCATCTTCCCTCGAACGTAATCTAGAACTTCATCTAAGGTGGGAATTTTCTCACTACTTCCTGCATCGAGGTTTCTAATCTCTCGATAAGTTAATTCAGCAATTGTGCCACGTCCATTAGTTGTGCGATCAACAGTGTAATCATGTATACAAACTAATGTTCCATCTTTTGTTTCTTGCACATCAGTTTCAATCATGTCAGCTCCAAGTTCATACGCTAACTTATGAGCGAGGAGAGTATTTTCAGGAGCTATTGCTGAAGCTCCACGGTGCGCTACAACTAATTGTTTCGTCATCTAGAACACCACCCATTCTTGCTATTAATCAGAATGATCGATGGAAGATTCATCATTCCTAGTATATGCAAATCCTATAGCGATCAATACTACCGAAATGAACATAGCCAAGAGTGACATCAGGTAAAAATCGAACTGTAATAGAATAACGAAGAATGAAAAGAAAAAGAGCATAACACCTATTAAAATCAAGACCAAACCCAAACGTGATTGTTCCATAGTAATAACATTCCTCAAAGTGAGCTTGTTCAGAGGTGATAGCATCTCTTACAATGAAACTCACATCAAACTCCCTCTAAATACATTTTGGAGGAGAAAAAACGGTTGGAGGATTTCACCCTAAGAGATAATAGAGATTAATGTTATTATGAAAAAGTCGAGGGAGACTAATACAGATGTCAAGGAAGGACCTCTTTGCAAGATATTCGCAAGTATATGCGAAAGCTCAAGCCAAGGAAATAGTGCCAGATGGAACATTTGTCAGACAACTCAATGACATTCCTCGTAGGAACTACGACATTGGTGTATTCTTCAAACCAAATCGTTCTAGCAGATATGTCCAAATCCACCTTGGAAAGCCAATCCCTCAAGACGTTTGTATGCAAGAAGGATTCCTAGAAACAGATGATGCAACATACCTTAGCCGAACTATATTGTCAAACTTTCGAACTCTTGATTTCCTAAGAGTAGTGATTTCTGCAGGGGATGTACTTGAGAGCAAAGAAGAACGTATTGAATTTCTGAAGACATCTCAGCGTGTGATCGATATCATTGTACGGAAAGCTAAAAATGTAATGCATCATGCTGAGTTCGCGCCATTTCGTTTTGATAGGACTGTTGTCACTCTTGAAGAATTCCTTGTTAAGAAATTAAAGATGGATGAAATATCAGTTGAGGCTGCATCCATTCCATTCGTGGTTGCAAGTCCGGAGTACATCCTTCTCGCCAATGGAGATATTATAGTTGTAGGAGATGAACTTAGAGTTCCACAAGGAGAGTTCCATCTAGTAGGGGGAATCGGATACACTTTTGATAAGACCGAAGGAGCTGTAAGTGAGGGACGGTTATTCAGGTCAACAACCGATCTATCACCTCAAGGAATCGATGAAGCCTACATTGATGGCATGATATCAAGAATAACCGAAGACTTTCAGAATAGTATGCATTCTCTCATCTTTGCGGATGTGTGGAAAAAAGGCAATACAAAACCAGTAGGTGTAAACTTTGGCGGCGATTTGTTGGTGAAAGCAGAACCAAGCAGTGAGATATGGACTGGAGTCTTTGAGGTGTATGTGAAATCACCCATTAAATAGGATTCGAAGACTAACTAATTATAACATAAGAATATCGAAAGAATCAATTGCAATAAAGACTGCTCGAAATGCATAGATTCTGAAAGTGTAGGTAGCTGTTGCTGTCGTGGTCGTATCCAATAATTCACGTAAGTCTGAAAGTGCGGTTGGACCAAAACTGGATAGAAGTGAGGGAAGTGAATCGATTGTTAGATTACCAACACCATTCCCAGTCGCCAGGATAATATCCTTACAAAGTGTGTTTAGAGTTTTGTACACGCCTTCTGATCGACCTTGGATATCACTCTCATTTCCAGCTTCACCAATCAGCAAAGAATATGTAGGACCAAGAATTCCAAGAGACTTCGAATAGGATTCAACGAGATACTCACCGACATCTCCATTCATCTCTAGAGAGAATCGAGATCTTCTACATGAGACTTCAATGTAATCCCATAAACCGAGAGAGATTATCGAAACGCCACTAAGTCGCATTGCAACATTATCATTGTCCTGTAGGTCATCAACAACAAATGACTCGATAATGACTCCAGAAGAGAAACCAGCTGTGTCAGCTTGCTGAGCCAGTAGGGCGGATTCATGATCAATGGTCTGGATATCTGTAGAGTAAATTGAAGACCTCATTAAACCAGCGAATCCAATTAAGTCAAGGCTTCGTGTACGAAACATTAATTGTTGCCATTCTGGAAGAGAGAGGGTCATATCAAAAAGAACATGCTGAGGCAAATTTGAAATATTCTCCATCTCCTCGACTAGCTGTGATAGAGCATCTCGATGCGATTGGAATACTTGTTGGAGGACAACTGTCGAACCTAATGTTACTGGTTCAGAGCCAACAATCGAAGCTCTATCAGATGAAAGGGAAATCACGTAGGGTATACTTGAAGTATTGAGTGCAACCAACCAATCTCCTAGTCTCTGCCAAGAAGCACTATCGTCTTCCAACACTCTAAGATTCACGCCAAATTGATTCTCCATCAGACCAGAAATAATCTCGGTAGTTGGTGTTACATTAGAATATGGAAATTCAAAATCTGCTAAAGGAATACTGAGTATCATATTCTTATCAGAATTACCTGATACTTGGGCAATTGGCACTTGGCCCATAACTGCAATTGAAATTGGAAACGTCAAGCCTAACAAGTTAAGGAGTAGAAAGTATGCAATGGTTTTCTTGCCAACTGAACGAAGATTTCCTTTTGGCCTGAAACGTCCTAAAATGAAAATTGAAGCGACTGCGAATATATTGAATATCACAAAAATAACAAACCCACGAATCAACAATGAAAGCATACTAAAGAATACACTTGCTACGAGAAGGATGAAGAAATTCCATGTTGCGGTTCGGCTCTGGTAATACGATTTAATCATGAGCGGTAGAAATATCATTAGCGGGAGAATGTAGAGTGCAATTGGCAACGAATCAAGTATTCCAACTCCACTTAGACTCATTCTCACCGTGACAGAGAGCATTGCATATAGAATCAAGACCATATTGACTACAAGAATGACGGTTATGTATCGGTGAAGAAAACTATCAACATGTTCATTGGAGTTGATACGTTTTCTGAGTTTTCCACGCTCTTGAATAAATCTATTCATAGTAGTCAATGAAGGCTAAGCTACATTCCTGATAAGCTTCTGTATATGAATCTCTTAGAAACCATTAAGATGAAGTGTAAGATAAAACGAATCATTGATGGATGATTGAGAATGTTCGATGTTGCTGTGATTGGAGCTGGTCCTGCAGGTGCGACTGCATCTCGATATCTTGCAAAGAAGGGATTAAAGGTATGCATGATAGATAAAGATCACTTTCCCAGAGACAAGCCATGTGGGGGAGGATTCTCTGAAAGCCTCTTAGATGAATTTCCATATCTTAGAAAGAGAGAAGATGAGTTCCTAAAAGGAGTTGCAAAGATAGGAGTTTTGCATTCACCCAACCGTAAAATTGCATTAAGGGGAACTGTAGACATGGCAGTTACTCTTAGAAAAGATTTTGATAATGTTTTATTTGAGAGCGCAATTGAAGAAGGAGCGCAATCCCTAGTTGGTGTGAGAACAAAATCGATAAGATTTCATAGTGAATATGCAGAGGTTATTCTCAAGGGAGCAGAGTCTATCAAAGCACGTGTGATTGTTGGAGCAGATGGCGTTTCAAGTATGGTCGCCAGAGAAACAGGTCTCAATAGAAGATGGCCAAATACAATGATAACGGCTTGCCGTGTTGCAGAGGTTCCTGCAAATTATGATGAGATTATTGATAAATATAGTGAGAATTTGGACTATCACTTCTATGCTAATCTTGGAGGCCTTCCTGGATACGGATGGATTTTTCCAAAACGAGATACTATCAATATTGGACTTGGTATAGTTGGAACTCATGCTCAAGGACTACCAAGGATCTTTGATGCTTTCATTCGATATTTGAAAAATGAAGAATTACTCATGAGGGATGCAGATGTTTCTAGTGCACGGGGAGCTCTTGTTCCAACCGGAGGACCACTGTCGAAATCTTATGTAGACCGCTGTATTCTTCTGGGAGATTCAGCAGGAATGGTAAGTCCCCTTACTGGAGGAGGGATTGCATATGCAATGAGAGCCGCCAAGCACGCAACATTAGTATTATCCAAAGCCTTGGAAAAGGATGACCTTCGAAGCAGTGTATTAAGTGAGTATGAGCTATTATGGCGGAGGGAGTTCGGAAACGAATTTAATGACCAATTGCTTGCTCAAAAAATATTCACAAGTCCCTTCACCGATCTTCTTTTCGAAATTGGTAGTCGCGATATCAAGATCCAAGAAATGGTTTCAGAAGCAATGGCGGAGTCTTCAGATGAAGGAATCGACGTGAAACGCTTAATTCTTAGAACTCTATATATTTGTCTCAGATCATCATTTGGATTATAGGCAATAAATGTGCATTTCAAGTTCTCCAGAAGGGATAAATGTGAGTGAAAGTAGTATGAGGTATTCCGCTTCTCACTAAGTGAGAGAGAGAGGAGGCAGAAAATTGGATCGACCTTGGTATAAAAACTATGTTGAAGGTACCCCGAAAGAAATCACGATTCCTGAAGGCCCGCTTTGGAAAGGACTTGACGATGCCGTCAAGAAGTATCCAGACAATCAAGCCCTTTATTTTGAAGGAGTTAAAGTGACCTATCGCGAACTAGGTGAGCTTGTAGATCGAGCTGCGAATGGTTTTGCGAAGATGGGGGTTAAGAAGGGTGACACTGTAGCTCTCATGCTAATCAATTGTCCCCAGTTTGTAATCTCATACTTTGGCGCGCTGAAAGCTGGCGCTACTGTCACTGCAATCAATCCACTCGCAATGCCCAAAGAATTGCGAATATATCTGCAGGACACAAAAGCATCTACAATCGTGGTGTTCAACTTTTTCTATGGTATAGTAGAAGCTGTTCGTCAGGAATCCAATCTTGAGAACGTTATTGTTGCTCAGGGTTGGGATATGATGTCAAAAATAAAGCAAATTTTAGCACCGAAGACTGTCTACAAGAAAGAGATGAAGCATGTTCCACCACTTCGTGAAGGAGATATTATGTGGAATGACTTCATGGCTGATACCGTTCCTGAGGCACCAAAGATCGAAATCGATCCTGCTAAAGATATCGCAGTGTACCAGTTCACAGGAGGGACAACAGGTATTTCAAAGGCTGCGATGCTTACTCATAACAATCTAAAGGCAAACTGTGAGCAATGTGGAGTTTGGATGGAAGCAATTGCTGAGAAAGGCAAGGAATCTTTTGTTGCAGCTTTACCACTACAGCATATATTTGGTCAGACAATTTCCATGAATCTAGCAATCTCATGGAGTAGTAAGATAATTCTGGTTCCAAATGCGAGGGATATCAAGCATTTACTTGAGTTGATTGATAAACTCAAACCAACTATGTTTCCCATAGTATCAACTCTTGCAATATCAATCTATAGCAATCCTGAAGCGAGTAAATATGATCTAACCTCATTGAAATTAGCTATTGCAGGAGCAATGGCACTTCCACCAGAGGTCACTCGCAGATATGAAGAAGTCACTAATTCAATCATCATCGAAGGATTTGGTCTTAGTGAAGCTTCCCCCGTTACTCATGCTAATCCCTTGGATAAGGAAAAGAGAAAGATAGGCTCTATAGGACTGCCATTCCCAAGCACTGATTGTAAGATTGTTGATCTTGATGACAAGACAAAAGTCCTCCCTGTTGGTGAAATAGGCGAGCTCGCTGTAAAGGGTCCTCAGGTTATGGTTGGCTATCATAACCGACCTGATGAAACCGCGGATGTCTTGAAGGATGGATGGCTCTATACAGGTGATATCGCTAAGATGGATGAGGACGGTTGGACATACATTGTTGACCGTAAGAAGGATATGATTAATGCCAGCGGCTATAAGGTGTGGCCCAATGAAGTTGAGGAAGTTCTCTTTGAACATCCAAAGATACGTGAAGCAGCAGTCATTGGTATTCCTGATGAAACACGTGGTGAAACTGTGAAAGCGTTCATTGTCCTAGAACCAGGTCAAACATCTACATTGGAAGAAATACGAGCCTATTCGAAAGAAAAGATGGCTGTCTACAAGGTACCTACCGATATCGAGTTTGTCGAAGACCTACCTAAAACACAGGTTGGTAAAATCCTTCGAAGAGAACTTCGAAAGGAAACAGACTAAGTTCAAATAAAAGAACCGGAAGGTGTGAAAACACCTCCGGTTTATCCTCTTTTTTCTAATCACGAACTTCGAAAGCTTCAGTTTCATGATACTCAAGAAGTGCCTGTACTTCTGGCCTGCCAAGAAGTTTCCTTCGGGTTTCAGACATATTATTGATGACACAACCAATACCTACAACAGTAGCACCTAATTTCTCGATCAGTTTCTTGGTTGCAAACACTGAAGTCCCTTGAATCAACCAATCATCGATAATCACAACACGGTCTCCTGGGTCAATCGAATCAGCTACTATCGCTAATTGACGATCTGCAAATCTGTTTGAAGGAAGCATTTCCACTTCACGATGGTACTCTTCTGGAATATAGGCAATTGATCGAGCTGGGACAATTCCACAACCTAGATAATATGCAATTGCACTGCCAAGTGCGAGACCTCGTTGTTCAATCCCTACGACCTTGTTAGGCTTCACTTCTAAGAAAGGTCTGGCGAGTTTGACCACTGCCTCATGATACATATGAGGGTGTTCAAGTAGTTTGCTAATATCACAGACAGCTTTCCCAGGTTCTGGCCAATCCCTAATCACTTCAACGTATTTTGCAAAGTCAACATCTGTCATTGTCTGACCTCTAGGTCACACACCTACCAGTAAGACTTAATCCTTTCTGTTAGTAGTATTAATTAGTTACGCTCAAGTTTGGATTGATACCAGACACGAAACAGTTATGTTAGCAATATTGAGAATTGTCTAATACGACCTGCTAGGAGAAGGGTAACCTTGATAGTTCCTGGTACAACAATTTCATTGACACTACTACCGACATACGTTGAGGTTCGAGACAAGGGTATAATTAAGAAAAAAGTTTCAGTGAAAGGCAGGTCATTCGATGATCTCGCCTTGGAATTACAAAAATACTTCCGATATCTTGGTAAACGACTAGCACCTGGAGTTTTAGAAAACGTCTTGACACAAATAGGTATTCCAAAAGTAAAAAGAATAATTCCAGAACCAGAGCCCGAGCCGGAACCAGAACCAGTTCCAGTTATAGAAGAACCTCCAGAGCCAGCACCTGAACCACCAAAGAAAGAGAAGCCGCCTCCTAAGAAGAAAGTAAAGAAAGAGAAAAGGAAGAAGGAGAAAGAGCCTGTATCAAGTCAAGCTATGAGTGGGAATGAGATTGGTGTAATCACTGCAGATGATTTCGATAATATCGCGGATGCTCTAGAAGCAGTCGAAGCTCTAAGCGATTCATTTATGGCTCCAAGCGGAAAAGAACCAGTTAAAGAAAAAGAGCAGCAAAAGATTAGTATCAATCTAGAAGGAAAGGAAGAAATTGTTGCTTCCGGAACAACCTATGCAAGAACACCAGAGGTTGAAATAGCCAAAACTCAAATTGATGAAGCAGATTCAGAAATTGTTGAACTTATCGCAGAAACCGTTGAAGAAGATATTGAACCTGTTGCTGAAGTAGAATCGAGTGCTGAAGAAGAACCAGTTGTAAAGGTTACTCCGCCTCATCAGATCAAACCAATAGTAAAGTGTAAGGTACTGCTTCTTGGTGAAACTGGAGTGGGGAAGAGGACCCTAAAAGCTAAAGCAGGAATGGAACCAACAATCATCAACGAGGAAACGGGAGAAGTTTCGCCATATATCTATAGCAAAATATTTGATGGTGTAAATCATAGAATCGAATTGAATGTCTGGTCCTTTGATTTGGCAGTGAAAGCTAAACTACCTCGACAGAAATTCTATGATGATGCACAAGTGCTTGTCATTGTTTATGCAGCATCTGATCGATGGAGTTTTGAGAGTCTAGATTTCTGGTTAAGAGAATCATCCATCTCTTGTGAAGTGATACCACCAATTGTGATTGTAGGTAATAAAATAGATTTACGTTCTGAAACTGGAGATGATTCAGGTGAAGACCCTGTTAGCTACAATGAAGGATTTCAGTATGCTGAAGAATTAGCAAAACGGTTGGGGGGCGATGGTCCTTTGCACCCAGTAGCATTTATTGAAACCGCTTCATTAACAGAGGAAAATCCAGAAGAAGCTTTTAAGACTGCTGCAGATTTATATGAGAATACGTTGTAATAGAGTTAAGTGTTGATTCAACAAAGACTCTCAGACTCATAGCATTCATATATGGGTCTGATATTGATATCGCAATCACGAGCATCGACTAATACCTGGAAACGTGAAGTGGTGATTACATCGGCGCAAATCTGTGAGAGCTGTGGGAAAGAGATAGATCCGCCTCAATCAGTCAAGAATCTTGAGGAGAATTTCATCAATGATTCACGCCAGAGTATGCATATATGTACCGATTGTTTCAATAAAAGATTCAAGATAGTTACAAAGAAAAGAAGTGGCTATGGTGGAACAATCTACGAATTGGAAAACCGATCACCACCAAGGTTTGGCATAGGTAGCCAACCATTCTCGTGTCTCAAGTGTAATTGGGTTGCTTGGACAGAAGAGGGTCTACGTGCACATATGACTCGCGAACATCCATAATATGCTACTGATTAATTGCAACTGTCTTGTTTTCCTTCACGATTTCATGTCCAGATATTCTCAGTCCGCCAACCCGCTTAGCTGCATTTTCAAGCATACCCATTCGGTAGGTTGCCGTTCTAGGACCAAGCCCATGAAGCCAATCAAGACTTGCCATATCGAGCTTCTGATGAACAGAAAAGTAAATTCTAAGGTCCTCTGCAATATCTTTAGATCTTTCTATCATTGCAGTTGTAAGACCTAAACTAGGAGCAGCGAACCCAGCAATTACCCAGATGAAGATAAAAGCATCATTGGCAAATTCTTGATAAAAGAATGAAAATCCGAAGAATATAGGTCCCGCTAATGAGAGTATAACAAGTATTAGTGAGATGTGTTGAGTAGAATCGTCACTCCCCAATCCTGCGATGCCAATAACATCTTGGTCAGGAGGATAGAGAAATACCAATACACCACCTGAAGTAATTCCTACGACTAGGGCTGAAGAAACCACAAGTAGTATGTAACCAAAGGCACGTGTCTGCCAGATTTCGGGGAATGAAATAAACGATTGTAGTACAAGTGAAGTAGTAATTAAAATGGCACCTACTAAGAACCCTTGTATGCTAAAGAATTCATATTTGCGTTCCATTATCTCGTTAGACAAAGGATAGATGCACCTCTTACTATTCTATGACCAGATAAGTCTTTAACAAAGATAAAGCTTTCTTTGTGAATCACAAATTTCGAGCAATGTCGAAATGGTTTTCTTTATTTATCGGCTTTTACTGGAAAAACATTACTTGATATGAGATGTGAGCTTTGTAATGGCAGTAGTTACCAAAAATCATTATGGATACAGTATAAGACAACGAATATTGGTTACTACAATTTGCTTAACGTTGGCAACAACCCTTGTTTCTAGTATTTCTATCTATGTTGATTCTGCTTCTGTTAATGAGTGGGCTGAGCAAATTGAGATTGGTCCAGTATCAATGATGGTCTCTGGAGAAGGAGTGAAAGAGGCTCTCGGTGGAATTGCAGAAATTCCAGAAGTGACAAATGTTTCAGGGCTTGATTCAGCTCATGCATATCTTACTCGAAGAAATATCATTTACGGTTTCGAAACAAGTGGGAACGTTTACGCATTAACGCAAGATTACATGGACAAGTTCCCAACAACATTTACTCTGACCACAGGACGTTGGCCCCAGAATGAATCAGAAATTGCTATACCTAAGACCCTTGCTGATCAATCATTCATCGGGGTTGGCTGGCAAGTCAATTATTCGTATGGGTATTCGTACCCTCTTTCACTTCTAATGATAGTTGGGACATACGAACAAACTGCAGGAGACCTCTACACTCATTACTATTACTCAAGTATAGGCGTCGTAGTTGATAGTCGATTAGATGAGAACACAACTGCAACTCGTGCGTATTTGGATGTTAATAAAAATCCAATAACTCCATATGATGCAAATGGGGCGCTTCAGTATCTCAGTAAAATATCAGATGAAATCAGAAGTTTGTATCCAGGATATCCTGAAAAAGTGGCATTTTCCGGATTTACAGTCTATGACTATCTTTCCAGTGGGATTAGGAATTACTTGGATTGGAGAAATTCTGCCCGTGGCGGACAAATCGTAAGAGCGGCTGGAGTTATACTCATAGTAATGTTCATGGTTGTACTCGCAATTCAGTACAATCTTATGGGTCGAAAACATGAAACAAGTTATCTCAGGGCACGAGGAGCATCAGAAAGAAGAATCGAACTTTTAGTCGTACGTGAACTGTTAATATTAGCTGCTCTTTCAGGTGTACTAGGAGCTTTCTTCGGAGTATTAACAAGTAGGATAGCCATTGCATCGATTGAATACCTTCAGTTCAATGCACAACTACTATTCACCTCACCGTTTTTAATAACTCAAGACACAGTTCTCTTGATAATAGTAATATCTTTGGGTCTACCATCAGTAGCATATCTTGGGATTAAATTTGCTACATCAAGCAAAGTGAGAGTGAGTGAAAGTAAAGGCAAACTGGGAAAGCTTTCCCAAGGAATGAAAATTGTCCAATGGGATATCTTAGTTCTAGTTATCTCACTAGCATTAATTTTCGCATTTTATACAGCGGATTCTGGGATTCAACGAAATGCAACCTATTCTCTAATTTTACCGTTTCTCCCAATTCCAGTATATGGAGCTGTGGCTAGCCTTGTAATTAAGGGATTGGAGAGGGGAACTAACGTGTTCTCTAAACTAGCAGGAAAGCCACTTGGTAAAATTCCTGCATCTATTGGAGTGAGGAGAATTGGAAGATCATCAAAATCTGCAGGAATAGTGATCATGGTAATAGTGTTAGCAATCACTCTTTCTTGGAATAGCGCAGTTACTGATGCATCTCTACCAGACACAAGAGAAAAACATGCCAAGTTTACTATTGGAGGAGACCTCATCTTCCACTTGAGAAAGAGTGAATCATATATGTGGAATGAATTTGAAAACAACGTAACAGCAAGTAATGAGGTTGTTGCGAGCACGACAGTATCAATAAGAAAATTGTTCCTGTCATCAGGATATTCCGGATCTGTGGATTTTGTCATTATGCACCCTGAAGAATATAGATTGATTGGCTATGACTATATGGGGAATCGATTGAACGAATCGGGACTAAATGATATACTATTGGAAATGTCAGAGAATCCTTCAGCGGCTGTTCTCACGGAAGATTTAGCAAATGAATATCAGGTTGAAGTCGGAGATTCAATCCGAGCTTTCAAAGAACAATCAGACACTGATTATTTCACATTCACAATAATAGCTATTGTAGAAGCATTACCTCATCCTCTTGTTCCTGAATCTACTTATATTCCTGCATCTCAAGGATATTCTGTTGGTACGAATTTAATATGGATAAACAGCATATATGCTGCTGAAAAGCTAGATTTGGCCGATGATACCCAGACGTATCTAGCAATTGCAACGAAAAATGGTTGTAACGGTACCCAGCTAGCGCAGAGTCTTCTTGATTCTGGAGGAAATGATGTTGTTTATACCAACGACTGGGCATCTGTCGATTATCAATATGATTCCTACGTGAATGCAACACCATATAAAATGGATAGAGCAGTCGATGGAATGCTATCAATAGTTACAGTTTTTATTACAATAGGAGTGATGATTGTTTACGCAACAGAGAGTTACCGTGAAAGAAGGCGTGATGTTGCACTGTTGAGATCTCTTGGGGCGGATGGATGGATGATTGCAAAGATACAATTATCTGAGCTCATCTTCCTGATAATCCTAAGTCTAGCATTACTTCTTCTTTATGGACCACTATTCATTGCGAATTCGCTTATAGCATCCTTGAGCATTTACTCATCTTGGTCATTCCTATTCCCTGTCCCGGTATTCGTAGTTATTCCCTGGATGACGCTACTCGTCATTCTATCGTTTTTCTTGGCATGTGTCTTAGTAGTTATAGGAGCCATCGCTCTCTTAAGCACTAAGACCGAACTCAGAGATGCTCTGAGTAATTATTGGACCAAGGGCGGACCCTTGGTGGAGAGTGAAAATATATGAGTTATTTGAAAAATAGTACAATTTTTGGTACGTGGAAGCAGTCATTTATTAGTTCCTGTGTAACAATACATGCTGTCGCAGAGTACCTTAACGGAGTGGGTTGAGATGAATAACGACAAAATTGTAGACTTACAGTCAGTTTCCCGTGTCTATAAGATGGGTGAAATCGAAGTCCACGCACTTAGAGGTGTATCCCTTGATATCAAGCGTGGCGAAGCAATTGGCATCATGGGACCTAGCGGTTCGGGCAAGACAACTTTACTGAATCTTATCGGGGCACTTGACAGACCTACGTCAGGAAGAGTCGTAATTGATAATCTTGATATCACCAATATGTCAGAGAGTGAGCTCACAACTGTGAGAAGAAACAAAATTAGTTATGTGTTTCAATTTTTCAATCTGCTACCGGTTTTAACTGCGTATGAGAATGTAGAACTTCCACTTCTGATTGCGGGCGTTGAAGAAGACGCACGTAAGGAAAGAGTCGACCACTTGATATCGTTAGTGGGTCTTTCCGAGCGAGCAGAACATCGTCCTGATGAACTCAGCGGCGGTGAGCAACAAAGAATTGCAATTGCTAGAGCTCTGGCAAAACCAGAAGGGTCTGCTAGTTCAATCGTGGTGTTAGCGGACGAACCAACAGGCGATCTTGATTACAATACAGGTCAAGAAATTCTTGATATTCTTATTTCACTCACTAAAGGAGAAGGTGGAACGCTGATTACAGTGACTCATGATCCAGAAGTTGGAGAGCAGATGGACAACGTCTACCGCATGCGCGATGGTCAAATAGAGAATCCACAATGAGGCATAATTGATGGCAGCAACTCCTGCAGGATATGAAGCATTTCACAGTCTACGGCGGAAATCAATCACATTGATTTGTTTTCTACTAGCTTCGACTATGGCTATTGGAATTACAGTCTATGTAGATTCATATTCAGTTCACGAATGGAACAATGATATTGACGTGGGAAGCATTGCCATAATAGTATCAGGAAATATTCTTGGATCATATGTTAATGACATTCGAGATATCGGATCGGTAACCAAAGCGGCAATATTTCGCAGCGGTTATGGAGTGTTAATTTTGAATGATTCTGAAACGTTCTACAGAAGTATCCAAGGGAATCTGCTGACACCTAATTCCGAATTCTATGAAACCTTTCCAGATTATATACGAATTGGACTTGGTAGGAGACCAATATCTCCCGATGAGACCGCACTCTTCAATTCTTTTCATTTGGATGAGGGTTTGGAGCTCGGGGACAATGTCACAATAGACAATGGTTATACTGCCTATAATACTACAGTTGTTGGTTTTTACACAGTTGATGATGGGTCTGATTCTCCCTACGTCTATAGATATTCTAGTATAGCAATTGTCGATCAAAGCTTGATTAGGTATGACCAGGTGGATATGGAAATCTTTGTAGATGTAGACCGTAGTGGTCTTTCTGCATTCAATCCCACTGCGTCACTTCAATATCTGAATGGTATTGATGAAGCAATTCGAAGTTTAGATCCAAACTATATTCCTGGAAATTATGATTATTTTTCTATGCAGGTTCAAAATAGACTTGCTTCTGGAATAACGAGTTATATGATATGGGTCCAAATGACTAGAATTACAGAGATGCTTAGAGTTTCAAGTATCTTCTTCCTTCTTATTCTGGTGGATTTCTTAGCAATTCGTCATAATGTAAATGAGAGACGTTATGAAGAAAGTATGTTGTTTTCCCGAGGCGCAGCAAGAGGAGATTTAGAAAAAATCACTACTCGCGAGATTTTCATCCTTTCACTCCTAGCTTGTATTGCTGGAATACCAGTCGGTCTTCTTCTAAGTAGAGTAGCTATTTCGTCTACGGGATTTTTCACCTTCAATGCAGCACTATTTTTTTCAGAACCAATGCTCATCAGTTTAGATTCACTCATTATCTCTATAGTCGTAGCGATATTGTTGCCATTACTTACACTAGGTGGATATCGTGCAGTCTATTCGACGAAAAAGAATATTGATGAGGATAAGGGAAAATTATCCAAGCTTTCTCGAGGACTGGGTCTCATCCGTTGGGATTTAATGATTGTTGGAATATCGGGACTCTTTCTCTTTGCAATGATTACAGGAGGTACCGCAGCAACCAGCAATCCCTTGTTAGCCTTAGCCTTACCATTTATTCCAATACCTCTTTTCCTCGGAGTGTCAAGTCTATCGATGAAGGCATTGAAGTGGGGTGCAAATGGACTCAGCAGAGCAATGCGAAGGGTGGTCGGCGATATTCCTGCATCAATTGGAATTAGAAGAGTTGGCAAAGGATCATCATCAGCTGGAGCAGCAGCAATGATTCTTGTCCTAGCCATCTGTTTAAGTTGGAATAGTGCCATAATAGATGCATCCATGCCCATCACAGCACAGAATCAATCTCGTCTTGCTATTGGCTCGGACCTGACTTTTGCTTTGAATGAGAATGAAGTAGATAGTTGGAATGAATTCATAACAAATGTAACAAATCATGAATGGGTAAAAAGTGGTACAATTGTATCAGAAGCATATCTTTACCTTTCAGCTGGATACGAAGGAGGCACAACCTTTTTCGCAGTGAATCCTAGGGAGTACAAGAACGTGGGTTATGACTATTTAGGTAATCCTCTCAATGAGTCAGCACTTTCACCCTTGTTTGATAATCTAGAAAGCACGACTGATGGGGCAATCATCACAAGTGATATAGCTGAGGCTTACGAATTTGAAGTTGGTGATATTGTCAGAGCTTCAACATTAGATGAAGTTGCAAGTACGCTAATTTTTAGGATAATCGGAATCACAGAAGCTCTGCCGGAGGTACCGCAAAGAAGTTACTACTATCCGTACTATTACGATGAACCATATTATCCTGGCTATTATTATACGTCCCAAGTAGTCGGTACTTCTCGGATTCTCGTTAATCGAGAATATCTCGGATCCCAACTAACTCTTCAAAATAGCTCGTACAACTATTACTGTGTCAGAACGTCTTCAAATATCAATGCATCAATTATCGCAGAAGATGTCATTCAAGCTGGAGGAGGCATTGCACTATACAATGGGCTTTGGAAAGCGGTCAGTCAAAATGTACAGGGGTACATTGGCGGTACGCAGTACAAAATGGAACGGTCATTGGATACAATGTTAACCGTTCTTACAGTAGGAACAATTGTAGGTGGGTTTGCAATATACTCTGTTGAAGGAGTTCGAACTCGTAAAAGAGAGATTGCACTTCTACGTTCAATTGGGGCCACTAAAAGTACAATTGTTTTTACATTAGGGGCTGAAATGTTTGTTGTTATGCTCTTCAGTATGATGCTCCTATTAGTCTACGCACCATTATTCCTAAATACAACAATAACAATGGCTGGAGGATCAACTGTCGGTTATTATGACGTGTATCCAGTTGCTATATTTCCAGTAATTCCTTGGACAACGATTTTCGTAGTTCTGGGATTTTTCATTGTCAGTGTCACATTGTTCATCATTGTTATAGCAGTCCTTAGTTCTAGAATCAATTTAGCTTCGACCCTCAATGCAGCTTGGGCAGAGGCGGGTCCCTACGGAGGTGACGTGTAGTTGTTTCTGTTCGCACGTCTTTCATCGCAAACACCTGTGGTATTGACAACCCTACTAATATTCGCGCTCTCTAGCGGCGTACTAGGTGGTATTCTGTTCTACATGGACTCAACAGCACCGGATGTCCTAGATGATATGACATCCAATGTACCAATAGACATGGAGGTCACCTTCACATCATCGTTCTACTCTCAGAGTAATATCACTATTGATGAGGTTGAACAGAACGTAGCTCTGCAAGATTATGTTACAGGAACGGAACAGGTGGTGTTTGCGAATGTACAAGACTATAGTGCTCCGGATGTGGAAGATACAAGGAAGGGATTTCTTGGCATCGATTTTACTGCATTTAATAGCTTTCCTGATGCAATAGATATAGAGTCATTCGAACATGAATATGATAACAATTCCTGCATGTTGGAGAATTCAGCATTCTTGAAGGGGGCTTACAGAATTGGTGACAACTATACGATCAATCTCCTTGTCTATAATGACACAGGATATGAGGTTGAAATTCAAAGGACTTTCACAATTGTGGGAACGTTCGTTTCGAATATCTACATGTATTCACCACATTGGGGACAAGCTGAAATTACCTATCTTCGTCTAATCACGACTCCAGAAGCTATTGCTTCAACTTTTGATGTTCTTGGACATAATTCCTTTTATAATGGTGTACAGGAAAAAATATGGGTTCAATTCGACCACTCGCTCATAGTGCAGTCTGATTCATCAAGTGTAGTTAACTCCTTGTCAAATATTGAACGTCGAATAGAACAGAACAATCTCCCATATGCTTATGTTGATGATTTCCAACTCATAGGTGCAGTCTACGAGTTCTCAAGCTGGTCTATCAGTATGAGAGCCATTGCACTTTCATTCTCAATTCCTTCGGTCATCATGGGTGCAATGTTAATTCAATATAATGCAAGACTTCTATCAGATGCACAGCGAAGAGATGTTGGCACCCTCAAGACAAGAGGAGCATCAGGATGGCAGGCATTCAATTGGGTATTGAGCAATGCATTAGCTACTGGATTTGTCGGAAGTCTTGGAGCAATTGCTACGGGAGTTGCTTCAGCTCTTCTTGCTGGAACAGTGAGGGAACTATTAGTATTTGATCCACGGAGAATAGCAGGTTTCGAAATTTTGCTTCAACCATATGCAGTCATGGTAGTTTTCATGTTCTCGTTCTCAGTAGGAGTAATTGTTGCTTTACCTTCCGCAGTGAAAGCATTGCTAATGACTTCTGCAGAAGCACATAGCAATCTCCAGAGAGACATACTTGTTGATGCCGAGAAGATGGGGTCTCCTACTATCGACTTAATTGCAGTAGGTGCAAGTGGATGGTTACTGTTCCCTTTGGTAGCTAGTCTCGCTTACTCGAGTTTCGACCTCTTTAGCTCGATGACGTTTGCAGCCCTCATTATTCCAATATTAGGAATTTTCCTATTCTCATTCACTCGACTTCTCTCACGACCAACTGCAGCAATCAAAGCAAAGGTCCTTGCAAGAATCAAACGGCCTTCCCTGATTGTAGGGTCTCGCTTGATGTCTAGAACTGTTCTCATGTTCAAGAAATCAGAAACTATGGGAACTATGTTTATAGCTATGGTATTTACTGCTGGACTCTTCGCATCAGTTTCTGCGACAACTGGGAGTAATCACATGAAAGAAATTTTTATGTTTCAAACCGGAGCTGATGTGACAGTAGAAATAAATCCTGCTCTTACTAATATCACGATGGATCTTGTAGCAAACATATCTGCTGTTGAAGGTGTAGCTCATGTCAGTCCTATGTACCGGACCACAGGTTATGTTCAGTACTGGAATGCATACTATTATGGGAGTGGTCAGAACTATAACAGATCTATTACTATATTCGGTGTTGAACCTGAAAGCTGGATTCAGTCTGCATTTTGGTTGGATTACTTTACTTACTACAATTTACCTCAGATATCCATCCCGCTTTTATCACAACCAAGTGACAACGGTATCAATATCATATCATCATTCAAACCAATCTACACATATACAGTAGACTCTCTTGGTGGTCGTTACCCGCAATACTCTGATTCGTTAAATCTACAGATAGTTTCTGAAGCATCAAGAAATGTAACTGAATGTACAATTGTTGATTTGATGACTTCAAGAGTCAGTGACCAATCTACTGGGCAGACATTTGTTCCAGGAGAACCAGATGCCCGTGATTTTCTTGTCGCGGATATTGATTTTGTTCATTTGAGTATGAACAACACACGAGTCACTAAGTTCTATATTGATCTTGAACCAGGAACAAACTACACACAGGCTATGCAAGATATCATTGCTATTGCACCTTACAGTTTCAATGATATTGAATCGCCATATACATCAATTGATAATGTTCTTGATTCAAGAGCAACGCAATCAATCTATGGAACATACACATTGAATGTTCTCTTTTCACTGGTTTATTTGACCATAGGAATGATTATTGTCAGTATAGTCAGAGTCCGAGGATTACGAAAACAATTTTCAGTGATTAGAGCATTAGGCGCACCAAACAGGTCAATCATACTTGCATCACTAACAGAAACTAGTATTGGAGTTTTGATTTCCGCAGGAATAGGAGGTACAATAGGAATAACTCTAGCTCTTCTATTGATGAATATCCCACTCTTACATATGGGAGTGTCAACACTTGGGCTTTGGAATAGACTTCCTGTGCAACTCGCAATACCCCTACCATTAATATCAGTCATAGTCGGCCTTGCAGTAGGAGCTTCACTGATGGCAACATACTTCGTCTTAGTACGAACATTGAAACTAAACATCGCAGAAGAAATACAATATAATGAGTGATTCATCATGTCTGAAAATCTTGAAGAACTATCAGAGGAATACAAGGTAGTTGTACGTGATCTTATGAAGGTCTACAAACGAGGCCAGAAAGAGGTCATTGCGCTACGTGGAATTGACTTTGAAGTCAATTCTGGAGAGTTCCTATCTATTATAGGGCCATCTGGCTCTGGTAAATCTACGCTTTTGAAAATGCTCGGTGCATTGGATAAACCGACTGCAGGAGCAATATTCTTTGATGGACATAGCGTAACCACTCTTGATGATCGAAGGTCGATGCTTTACCGAAGACAGAAGGTCGGCTTTGTCTGGCAGGTTGGGAATTTAGTTCCAGGTTTAAGCGCATTGAAGAATGTAATTTTGCCAATGAAGTTAGCTGGAGCACCATCAACGCCATCTCACGAACGTGCGAAGATGCTCTTAGAAACCTTGGAATTAGGACATAGGATGGAGCATAAGCCAAATCAGCTATCAGGCGGTGAAAACCAGCGAGTGGCAATTTGTGTTGCATTAGCAAACAATCCCGAGCTTCTTCTCGGAGACGAAGTAACGGGTGAGCTAGATTCAGAAACTACAGAGGTTGTGATGGAAGCTCTAAAGTCGACAAACAAAGAATTTGGCACCACAGTGATCAATGTAACTCATAATCCCAAAGTTGCGGAGTATGCTGACCGAGTGTTACGAATACGAGATGGATTGATTGAGGGTCAGAAGCACATTCTCTATGGAGATATCACAGAGATTGATGCTAAGGGCAGAATGGTCATTCCAGAAACTGTTCGACGCCTGGCGGGACTTGGTAAAAGAGTTGTTCTTAGAGCTACTTCCGAAGGCTTACTGATTAGTCCATTAGATACGAGTGGCGAGAATGGTAACAATAACGATGAAATAGAAACCAATTAGCCTATATCTAGGAGTATAGCCACCAAGGCAGTGATGAATATGAATAAACAGAAGATGCCTTGGTCATTCTACTCCACGTTAATATCATTTGCAATCTTCTTTACATGCATCAATATCTATATTCTAACCAAGTTGATTAGTCATCCACTGTCAAGTGAATTATGGCTAATTGGTGCTGTGGCTGGATTCGTGTTTCTTCTATATTCCATTCGGATGGTGAGAATTCATCAAAGAGAATTAATCGAAAAAAAGGAATCTGAAAAGATAGAAACCAGTTAAACCAATCCGCGTGAGTAGTTAGGGTTTTATTATGGAATTTTCAATAATGTCATTCAAGGAGGCTTGGAACTAGAATTTGCGTCCATCAGGAATCTCAAGATTGAGTGTTTTGAAGAGACGAACAATTACTCTTCTCTGTTTCCTGATGGCAACATCAATGCTAGTATCGGTTTTCATTTTCATTGACTCATCATCAATTGATGAATGGGATGAATACAATGATATTGGTCCCGTTGCGATGAGAGTACAAGGAGATGGTTTAGGGTCAGCCATTCAAGAGATTAAAGATACTGCGCATGTGAAAAGAGCAAATATAGCTGAAACAGCCCAAGCATATCTCAGAATGGATAAGAACGTCATTTACCAAGGGTCGCCAACAGATCCACTGGATCCGATGTTTCTACTAGTTGGTCAGGCATACAGCTTAGATGCAGATTTTATTGAATCATTTCCAACTGAATTCGAGGTAACTGTGGGTAGATATCCGCAGAATTCATCAGAAATTGCAATACCCGAATCTGATGCGATTTACTGGGGGATTCCAATCGGGAGAATGATGAATTATTCACACACCCTGAATTCAGAAAAACGATCGGTTTTCGTTGTGGGTTTTTTCAAAGTTTCTGAAGATCCTTTAAGATCCGTGGTGACAGATGCAATTGCTATTGTAACATCAGATGTTCTCAATCAAGACACGGTAAAAACACAGGTCTACATTGATATTAATAGGGATATCATTACTCCAGTGGATCCCAAAGGAGGACTCGTTTATCTGCGTGAGATCGAATCAGCTATTATTGATATTAATCCAAGTGCATCATTTTATGACAGATACTATATTGATGATTATCTCGCGATAAAGATTCAAGCATACATCGACTTTGTTACAATACAGAGAATAAGACAACTATCAAGAATTCAGTTATTGATCCTCATTGCAGGTATGTTCTCATTTCTTGGAACTCGCTTTAACGTAATTATGCGTGAAGAAGAATTGACAAATCTCAAATCTAGAGGGGCAAGTAATGTTCGGCTGCTCCGTATTGTCATGAGCGAACTATGGATTATGTCTTTTCTATCTTGTGGATTTGGAATAATACTTGGATTAATCATGAGCAAACTTGCCTTGACTACAAACGGGTATCTCAATTTTAATTTTGCAAATATCTTCGACACACCAATACTTCTTACCTATGATACGTTGGCGGTTTTAGGAATCGCAGGCTGTATATTACCAATTTTTGGTTATGTTGCAAATAGGGTTGTTCGCACAGTTGCGGTTAGAGAAGGTGAATATGGAAAACTCGCACGATTAACAAAAGGTATTCGACTAATCAGGTGGGATATTTCAATTATTATTCTCGTTAGCATCCTATTTGTCAGCTTATACATAGGAGGTCCGTTGTTCAATAATAATCCAGTGTTATCATTACTCGCAATCTTGTCTACAATACCTCTCTTCATAGCAATAGCAAGTATATTCACAAAGATACTTCAGTTGCTAGTTCGACCTGTTTCTAGAATTTTCAAAAGAATCATTGGAAGCATCCCTGCACATCTGGGTATTCGCGGCGTTACAAATAATGCACGCATAGTTATACCAGTGATTCTAATCGTGACTATAGCATTCTCTTCAAGTCTTACATATGATGTAATTGCGAATAGTTTACCTGCAACACAGTTGACTCATTCAAGGTATATTATAGGTGGTGACCTCTCTTTCCACCTTGAGAATGATGAATATTCCCAATGGAGTAGTTTCACACAGACCGTTGAAAATCAGCAAGATGTAATCAATACATCTTTACTATCCATTGGTCATCTATCTTTGTCAGATGGACCATCAGGAGTCATTGAATATGTTGCAATCAACCCTCAGGAATATAGTCACGTTGGGTACGATTCTACCGGTAATATACTAGCCAACAGCGCTCAGGCACCTCTTCTACAGGATCTAGCAACTAATCCAGAGGGAGCAATTCTTACTTCAGATATAGCATCCGAATACAATCTTATCCCTGGAGATACACTTCGAGTTTTTTCTTTTGGAGATACGTCTGGTACTGTTGAATTCAATATATTAGGAGTAACGAATTTCATACCCAGACCAATCACATCAGGAGAGCCGTCTTCAGATTCTGTAGTCGGAGCAAGAAAAATCTGGTTAAACAGTCAGTATGTAGGTACACTAGTTGATTTGAATGAAGCAGTTAATGCATATCTCTGTGTAAAAACATCGGATGGAGCGAATGCTACTGCAATTGGAATAAGTGTGTTAACAGAATTTGGAACGGAGATTCTTGCATTCGGAAGGTGGTCTTCGAGTACAGCAGATTTAGACGCTTACGTATCCCAGGAGAATTATTCCCTAGACAGATCTTTGGATAGTATGTTAAATATCTCAATGCTCTGCTCTGTTTTTGTGGCTTTTGTGACATTCCAAATTTGTCAACAATACAAGGGAAGAGGCGAGCGTGCATTATTGAAATCTATGGGAGTTTCCAAGAATCAGATTACTCGCATCAAATTCGCGGAATCCTTTACATTAGTAGTTCTGAGCTTAATTCTTGTTATTATCTTTGGTTCATTGAATGTAGCCAATCTGTTGAGAGTATGTTTCATAGAATATAGTGTCTGGTCGTACGTATTTCCAATATCTCTGTTTGTATCGATTAATTGGTTTAATTACTTACTTAACTTAGGTAGCATAGTTATTGCATCAATATTTCTCATCATGTTACTCTCTTGGAGAAGTAGTATCGAAGATATCGCAGGTAATCTAAGAGTGATGTTTCAAGAAAGTAATAATTTGGAGGGGTTACTCTAATGTTTTTATTATCCAGAATCTCTTCAAATGCACCAGAATTACTGGTTGCTTTCCTTGTGTTTTCCCTGTCCTCAGGTGTTATTGGTGGAGTCTTGCTTTATCTTGACAGCGCAGGTCCAGAAGTTCTAGAAGAAATGTCTGATGAAATTGTCATTGATATGCAAGTCAATTTTCATGAATCATTTTACGAGCAAAATTTGACTTCTGTTGAATCCCATAGAGATCTTGTACTAGAACAAAACTATGTTTCAGGGGCTGAATGTGTATCTATTGTAAATATCAATGATAATGAAGAATTGATTCCAGAATATAAACGAAGTGTGATTCTAGGGATTGAGGATTCGTTCATGGATACGTTTCCGAAGAGTGTCACTATGTTAGATGGAAATATGCCATTGAATGAGTCCAATTGCTATATTCAGAGGAACAGATTGATTGATGAAGAATTAGAGATAGGAAACAATTTCATTATTTCGGTACCAACTGATGACGGGAGATTGAACAGATCATTCATTATTGCAGGAACATTCCAATCAAATCTCTATGTCAGAAAACTAGCCTATGATACAGAACCCTTTTCGTATTTCTATGTGATGACAAGCCGGAATGCCCTCAAAACGCAATTTTCTGGTCTTGAAATTACAGGTGATAATAGTATAATCGATCGAATTTGGGTATCATTTGATATGAGAGAATTGGTCTTGGGAGAACCTTCGAGTATAGTAAGCTCATTGAGAAACATCGAGAAACAACTCGAACAGAGAATACTACCTGATGCTTCAGTAGTCGACTTCAAGCTTATTAGTGTTTTTTACGAATATTCTACCTGGGCAACAGGGATGAGAATAATCGCGCTTGCATTCTCTATTCCATCAATTATAATGGGAGTAATGCTCATTTATTACAACTCAAATCTGGAAGCAGATCAGCAGAGAAGAAATGTCGGGACTCTAAAAACACGGGGAGCAAATGGACCTCAGGCTACTCGATGGATATTGAGTATGTCAATACTCACAGGTGTAATTGGGAGTATTGGTGCAATACTAACAGGTATTCTTTCAGCATACCTTGCTGGTGGGGTTCAAGAGTTGATGGCTTTCAATTTAACCCAGATGAGTAATTTCTCGATTATGCTTCTTCCATCCTCAATCATCTTCATCTTTCTATTCTCATTCTTAGCTGGATTATTTGTTTCAATCCCTTCAGCTCTTCGAGCCTTTCTGATGTCCCCTGCTGATGCACACAGTGTCATTGAAAGAAGTGGGTCTGTAGGGAGCGAAAATATGAGCAATCCTGTTTACCAAGTTGCGCTAGTTGGAGTTTCAGGAGTTTTACTTATTCCATTAATAGATGGATTAGAATCTTTTGCGGATCTCTCTCTCGGATCTGCATTCCTTGGAATGACAATCGTAATGTTATTGGCAGTATTCACGATTAGTCTAACATTCCTATTAGCTAGACCTTCTGCAAGATTCAAAGCAGCAATACTTCTTCGAATAAAGAAACCTTCACTTATTGCTAGTTCTAAGGTCATGGGAAAGACTGCAATTGCGTTTAGTAGAAGTGAAGGTATTGCAGTGGTTTTTATCTCACTTGTATTCACCGCAGGAATGTTCTCTGCTTTGGCAGCAACCACTGGTAATGCCCATATGAAAGAGCTCTTTATGTTTGATATTGGTGCGGATGTGGTCGTTGATGTAAAACCAGGATTAGAAAATGTCACGCTAGACTTGATTGATGATATACTTCAGGTTGATGGAGTCCTACACGCCAGCGGTATGATTAAGGTTTCAGAGAGAATTACATTCCAGCAGGATTACAATGGAATGTTGTATCCATTCAATGGTACCAGAACAGTATATGGGATACAACCTTCAGAATGGGCAGAGTCAGCATTTTTACGACCCTACTTCACATATTTTAATGATCCAACGATATCAATTAATTCGCTTGAGGATTCTAATGACAGAGCTTTGACCAATTTCAAACCAATCATTAGTTATAGTTCAGACTCATTTGGAAATTCCTATCCAATACAATCAGACGAGATTTCGATTGAATTTCTTGGCCCTGAAGAGAAATACACTATGAATTGTACAATCAGCGATGTACTGGCTTCTCGACCGGATGGATTCTCTCGAGGTAGTTACGGATTCCAAGGATACTATGCGGATACTTATCTTCCTGGAGAAGATATTGATGAAATATTCGTAATGGTAGATATAGATAACATCCATCGAGCACTGAATGTTTCCTATGTCAATAAATTCTATATTGATATTGCTGAAAATGCGAATTACTCTCGTGTTATGGCGGATATTGGAAAAATCGCGCCATGGAGTTTTTCAGAAATTCGTTCGCCTTTTACTGAAATAGATGCAGTGTTGGAATCACGAGCTGGTCAGGCAATCTATGGTGCTTACACTTTAAATGTTCTTTTTTCAGTCCTTTATCTCACTGCAGGAGTAATCCTTGTAGCAACAATGAAGGTTCGGAGTATGAGAAAACATTTCTCACTACTAAGAGCTCTTGGAACACAACCTCCATCAATTGTTAAAGTAGTTCTAATTGATTCTACGATTGGAATTATTTTAGGCGCACTGGTTGGAAGTTTTGTTGGAACCCTCCTGACATACTTAATTCTGAGAGTTCCCTTGACCTATCTTGGGTTGTCTACTTCTGTTGCCTGGGAAGGTCTGCCTCTATTAATTTCCATACCTATCTTATTAGTAGTGGGAATATTGTCAATTGCAATCATTTTTTCACTGCTTGCAACTTACGTAGTTACACGCAGAGGACTTCAATCAAACATTGCAAACGACATTCAGCATTCGGAGTAGCTTCATCTCTAATTGTCATGTTTAGAAATCAAAGCTGGACTTATGAATCTCAGATTGAACCATGGTTATTGGAATTTCAATTGCTGAGTCTAGACGTCGCGGAATATCTAGAGTTATTTTAAATAAATAACGACATTCTATAAGATCAGATGTAAAAGTCGGAGTCCACCTGGAATTTGTTTGGAGTGAGGATTCTATCCATGATTCTCGTGTTATCCCCTCGTCGGAAAAATATTCCTCTTCAAGCGTTCGCTTAGTATCCATCTTGTGCCCTTTCGGTGCAACATGTTCTTCTCTAATTATCTCTGCGCGAACACCTCTAATCTTAGCTGCTCTATCGACAGAAAACCGGAATGTTGTTGGGTTTCCAAGGCCAACATGATCTTCATCAATATGAATTTTCAAGAGGGGTTTTCCGTCTATCATAATAGTTCCGGATTTGGGATTAGAGATAGGTTCTGTCTGCAATCCCAGTTTAAACGGTACAAATAGATCAACATCAGATTTCAAATCACGAGCCCATGAAATCTCAGCTTTAGCATACAGAGTAAATTTTATCGACCCGTAGGAACCAACGTAACTTCCGGGAATATCAGAGGGAAGTATAAATGAAAAATCATATCGAGATTCACCCATTGGTATCACTAGATTTTCGCCTAATTCTATGTGACGTTCAATATGTTCACGTTTTTCCTCATGAACAATCGTGACTTTGCCTGCATGAATTACCACTCTTGCAAGTTCGGTTCCCTTGAGTGAGATATGAATTCGTTCGCATTGAAAATCATTGTCACATGTTATAATTACATGACCTTCTACACTTTCACCAGGATTGAAAGTTTCACTATCTAATTGAATCTCAATTTTCTTCATCGGAATTTCAATCTAATTCTATCGTGAAAGTTAATCAGGTCTTCGATTGGAGAAAGAAAAGAAATATTTTCTAACAACACTTTTGTAATGGTGCTCAAAATGAAAACCTATGAGAAAGTCAGCCATCATACTTGTACTACTAATTATTTCTGGAATAGGAATTGCAGGATTTCTTTATCAGAGAGGGTTCTTCAACAGTTTCTCCTTTGATACTGAAGGCCGATACGATCCAAGTACTCTTGATGACATGGGAGTTATCTATTCGAATAGATCCGACATTGAATCATTCAATGAGGGCTATAGTGAGTCCGTAAGTTGCCCCTGGGGTTTCATACACAATGGGATTGATTATTTCTATCACAATGACTCGGATGTGATTGCAGCGGCACCAGGTCTAGTTGAAAGCATTGAGCTACGAGACTGGGGGGTTGAATCCTGGCAACGGTATACTGTTAGTGTGTCTATCAGATTCAATTCTACCGTTAGACTGACATACGGATTTGAACCGATAACGAATTCGACAGAAGACCAAGCTCAACAAGTTACAATGTTTGATTTTGAAGTTGGTTCATGGGTCGCAAAGGGGGATGTGATTGGGAAATTCCTTAGAGTAAACGATGGAGCTCACATTCACTTCGGAGTGTACCAAAATGATATTGCACGTGATCCAACGCTCTATATGTCAGCTGCGGATTATAATGAACTCTTAGCAATGATTCACGATTTCCATCCGACCTGGGAAATCAGTTACCCATAAGAATTATTCAAAATACTCTAACAACACTTTTCTGAGTGAATATAGGTAG
>Ga0307442_1000172_pt1 | contig 28542 bp, 20 predicted proteins | sample SalMarWE160430MG_FD_202143 | JGI IMG/M metagenome (GOLD analysis project Ga0307442, IMG submission 202143) | Salt marsh sediment microbial communities from the Plum Island Ecosystem LTER, Massachusetts, United States - WE1604-30 | ecosystem: Environmental > Aquatic > Marine > Intertidal zone >...
CCCGGCCGCGCGGGCGGCCTCGATCCAGTGTTCGATTGTTTTTCTCTCGATATTCAATCCTATTCCTCCCCCTTCACACGATGAAGCACTTCTCCGGCGTGATCCACGAACAATATACCCTGGTCTTCCCGGTTGTGAAACTCTTCCATCCGAACTTCCGCCGGATCCATATAACCGAGGTCGAGCTGCCAGCACATCTGTTCTGAAATGCCCGTGGCCAGGATCACCTGGATGCGGGGCTTCTCCACCCCGTCCTCGTAGCTGCCCAGACCCTTGACGTGCGCCGAATGGGCGAGAACTCCCCGCGGTATATCTGTGAACCGATCCCACTGCTTGAGGAAGTATTCGGCCACGTGGTAGCCGGTCTGTTCGAGGTAACGGCCCCAGGTGGAGGAAACCTCCTTCAGGTGGGGGGCGTAGATAATGAGCCTGCCCCCGTCGGCCACCACCGGTTCGAGCTTGTACATCACCTTGCCGCACACCCACAGCTCGTCGTACATCTGGGGAGCTGCGCCCAAAACCGTATGGAACGGCCGGTCCTTGTACACGATGTGCATCTGCTGTGACAGATCCGCTGCGCGAGCCCAGGCCTCCTCCGGGGTTCCGACAAACAGACCCGCCAGTCTGCCACGCTCCCCCCCGCCGTGGCCTACCACCATGCAGATGCAGTGCCGCGGAACCGCTACCATTTCCGCCGCCCGATTGACAACCTTGCGGACCGAGGTGTCCTTCCTGCCGATGATCTTCCAGCAGCTGATCACCGCGCCCAGCCAGTGAAAGAAATGCAGGAAATCCCCCCCGGAGATGCCTGGGAACAGGTACTTGTTGCCCCCCGAGATCCCGACGACTTCGTGGGGGAACACCGGTCCCACGATGAGCACCAGGTCGTAGTCGAAGATCCTCCGGTTGATGTCCACGTCCACCGCTTCCCGGAACAATCCTCCCGTGATTCTCTCGATCTCCTCTTCGGATATCGTTCCGATCTTGGTGAGGGTCTGCGGTATATCCCAGCGATGGTTGAGAAAGCTGCTGTCCGCAAACTCCCCGGCCTTGCGCTGCGGGTCGATCCCGTACAGCTTGAGGATCTGGTCATCGTCGAGGGGGTGATGCGACCCCAGAGCCACCATGAAATCGAGCCGTTTGGCTCGATTTCCGATCACCTGCTTGACCGCGGTGATCATCCGGGGCAGAGGACAGGTGCGGGTGGCATCCGGGGTCAGCACCAGCACCTTCTTGCCCGCCACCAGTTCGTCCGGGGTCCCCTCGGCGATGATCGCCTTGGCCTCCTCCAGGCCGATATCCAGATTCGAATTACCTCTTCCTGTCACCATGAAGTCACTCCTCTCTACAGGTTCTGCCACGGAGGTGTATCCGGGAGAAGCCTGTTGAACTGCTCTACTAAGTTGTTCTCGTAATCCCCTGCATAATTGCCGGCAAAGAAACGATCCAGGGCTTCGCCCCGCAGACGGTCCCAGGATTCCTCCTCAGCCCCCGGATTGATCGGGTAAAACCGGGCTCCCACGGCTTTGGCCGCTTTCAGGTCCCCCGGAGCATCTCCGATCATCAGCATCTTCTCCCTCCGATACTTGCCCTCCGCAGCCAGACTGAGATGCTCCTTCTTCTTGCCCAGCTCCTGACCGGCGATAATGCGCACGTATCCGGCGATGTCGTGTTCGGCCCACTCGCGCTCCAGCGCCTCTCCAGGCGTACCGGATACCACGATGACATCGGCGCATCCCACCATTCTGTCGAGGGTTTCGCGGACACCCGGGAAGGGTGGCAGATCCACCACGATATCGGCTACCGAGTTGTTCACCTCTTCGGACCACTTCAGGGTCTGGATCAGTTCCGGATCGGGATTCCTGTCGATTTCCCGCTTCAAGGCGGGGTTGCTCAGAGAGTCGGCTTGAGCCACCCATCTGCGCAGTGCAGGCAGTTCCGGAATACGGGCGACGCTTCTGTGAATCTCCGGACGATCCTGGAGCAGCTGGAATACCCGCAGCAGTGCGGGAAAACGGTTCTCCCCTCTCCACCGGGAGTAGAGGTTGACAAACTCCGCCGCCTCCCGGGCGTATCTGGAGATCGACTGCAGCTTCCAATGCTTGATGGTGTTGGGGATGAAGCACTCCTTCTGCTTCAGCTCCATGCTCGGAAAGGCACAGCCGTCGGAGTCGATTCCGATAAAGAACTCATGCCGGGGCTTCTGGTTCTTCAGGTCCTCTCCGGTCACGGGCATTTCTCTCTAGATGTTGTCGACCAGATAGCCGCCGTCCACGACCAGGCTGATGCCGGTGACGAAACCGGAAGCCTTGGGGCTGGCCAGGAACAGCAGGGCGCCGGCCAGCTCATCGGTCTGGCCGAAACGGCCATAGGGCGTATGGGCGATGATCGCCCTGCCCCGATCGGTCAGCTCCCCGGATTTCTCATCGAACAGCAAAGCCCGGTTCTGCTTGCCGACGAAAAAACCCGGAGCGATGGCGTTGACCCGGATGCCATGGGGAGCGAACTCCTTGGCCGAGGCCTGGGTCAGGTTCAACACTCCGGCTTTGGCCGCGTCGTAGGCCCAGACACCCGAGAGGGGTACGTAGGAACCCATGGAGGTCATGTTGATGATCGCTCCCTCGATCTTGCCCCTGATCCAGTAGGCGGCGAATACCTTGGTCGGGACCATCAGCCCGGCCACCAGGTTGAGGTTGAGCACAAACCCGAAGGTCTCCATGTCCTGGTCTACGAAGGCGCACTTACCCCTGTTGCCCCCAACCCCGTTGATGAGCAAATTCGGCGCCCCGAAGGTATCTTCCGTGGCTTGGATGGCCGGCTGCAGGGCGCCCTCGTTTCCGCTGTCCACCTCATACCCGAAGAGCCTGTCCCCTACTCCATCGATCTCGCCTTTCAATCGAGAAATCGCCCCGTCGATGGTGCTGCGGTGATGACCCCAGAGGGCGACTTTCGCTCCTGCTTTCAGCAGAGCGGCAGCCAGGGCTCCGGCGATGGCGCCGGCCCCTCCAGTGACGACCGCCACCGTGTCGGACAATCCGAACAACTCTTCCAGATAACTATTCACTTCACTCATCCTGAAAACCCCCTAGATTTTTGTCCACTCGGTATGAAAAGTCCCTTCCCTGTCCACCCTCTGGTAGGTGTGGGCACCGAAGTAGTCCCGCTGGGCCTGGATCATGTTCGCCCACAGCCGCTCATTTCGATAGGCATCGTAGTAGGTGATTGCGGAGGAGAACCCCGGTACCGGCACGCCCAACTGAATGGCCGTAGACACCACCTGTCGCCAGCGGGTCTGGTTGTTCTGCACGATCTCGGAGAAATAGGGATCCATCAGCAGGTTGCGCAGAGCGGGATTCCGGTCGTAGGCTTCCTTGATCCTGCCGAGGAACTTGGCCCGAATGATACAGCCTCCGCGCCAGATCATGGCGATCTCCCCCAGCTTCAGCTCCCAGCCGTACTCCTCAGCGGCGGACTGCATCAGAGAGAACCCTTGGGCGTAGGAGCAGATCTTCGAGGCGTAGAGGGCCTGCCGGATCGACTCGAGGAACTCCTCCTCCTCCCCGTTAAAAGCCATCTTCGGTCCGGACAGCATGGCGGAAGCCTCCACCCGTTCCTCCTTCAGCGCGGAAACGCAGCGGGCAAAGACCGCTTCCGCCACCGTGGGCGTGGAGATTCCCAGATCCAGAGCTGACTGGCTGGTCCACTTGCCCGTGCCCTTCTGGCCGGCTTTGTCCAGGATCATCTCCACCAGGGGCTGCCCGGTCGCGGGATCGGTCTTGGATAGAATATCCGCCGTGATTTCGATCAGATAGGAATCCAGCTCGCCCTTGTTCCACCCGGCAAAGGTCCGATGCATCTCTTCGTGGCTCATCCCCAACGCATCTTTCATCAGCATGTAGGCTTCCCCGATGAGCTGCATATCGCCATATTCGATACCGTTGTGCACCATCTTCACGTAGTGGCCGGCCCCGTCGGCTCCTATATAGGTACAGCAGGGCTCCCCATCCACCTTGGCGGCAATATCGAGAAAGATACTGCCGACCTGGTCGTAGGCCTCCCGGGTTCCCCCGGGCATGATGCTGGGTCCGTGTAGGGCGCCCTCCTCCCCTCCGGATACGCCGGTGCCAATATAGCGAAAACCCCTGGACTCGAGCTCCCGGGTACGGCGGATCGTGTCCTGGAAAAAGGAATTGCCGCCGTCGATCAGGATGTCACCCTTTTGTAGAAATGGCACGAGCTGACCGATCGTCTCATCCACCGGCTTGCCCGCTTTCACCATGATCATAACGGTACGGGGTCGCTTCAAGGTTGCCAGGAACTCCTCGATACTGTAGCCGGCAACGATCCTCTTTCCTGCGGCCCTCTGTTTCATGAACCCCCGTGTGCGTTCGGCGGTACGGTTGTAAACCGCCACGGTATATCCCCTGCTCTCCATATTGAGCGCGAGGTTCTGGCCCATGACGGCCAATCCCGTAAGGCCTATGTCCGCTTGCATCTGCCTGGCCTCCTAAAACTCAATATTGCTACACCGGTGCGACGACCAGTTCCATACCCAGTGCCGCAACTTCCTCCCCGTCGATTTTTGCCGAGTCGGTGACCAGGACATCGATATCCCCGGCTCGGGCAAAAACGCTGAAGGCTGTGCTGCCGAACTTGGAATGATCCACCAGCATTACGACCCTTCGGGAAGCCTTGATCACGGCACTCTTCAACTGGCTCTCGATCACATTTTGTGATGAGAAAACGCCATCCCGAGAAAAGCCCGTCGTTCCCATGAAGCAGGTCTGGATTTGGATGCTCCGGATCGTCTCCAGCGCGCCCGGCCCGATGAAGGAGCAGGCCTCCGGGCGGAAGCTGCCGCCGGTTGAGAACAGGGAGATGCCAGCGGAATCCACCAGCTCGAGAATGGCATCCAGGGAGTTGGTAATCACCCGCAGCTCCATATCCCGGATCACCCGGGCCAGGGCCGCGCAGGTGCTTCCCGCATCGATGAATATGGTCTCCCCCGACCGAATCAGTTCCCGTGCTTTGCGGGCGATCGCCAGCTTCTCCTCGGAATGCTCCGCCTGGCGGACTGCGATGGTTCGCAGACGCCCCTCGTCTTCGGCGAGCATCGCCCCTCCGTGTATACGGATCAGCTTGCCCCGCTCCTCGAGGAAGCTCAGGTCTTTGCGGATGGTCACCTCGGAAACGCCGAATCTCTGGGTCAGGTCCTGGACACTCACCTTCTTCAACCGGCTGATTATGGCAAGGATCGCCTCGTATCGCTCGTGTTGGTAGAGTTCCTGCTCCATAGGATTCGTGTTTCGTTTGCTTTCTAAATTCGAACTGTAAAGAAAGACCGGAATGCTGTCAATCCCCCATTGACCTTGCGCGGAGATGCGGGATTAAATGGCTCCATGACTGACGTATTAGCCCAAAAGGACGCGTATCTCAAAGAGTTCGAGGCCACGATCACGGCCGTAGAGCGAGGAGCGGCTAATGCCGCTAGGCAGGCGGAAGCCGAGGCACCCCCGGCTAATGCCGCAAGGCAGTCGGGCACCCCGGCTGCAATCGCCCTGGACAGGACCGCATTCTTTCCCGGCGGAGGGGGACAGCCTCACGATCTGGGCTGGATCGCCGATATCCCCGTGATCCGCGTGAAGCGGCAGGGAGAGTGGATCTGGCACTGGCTGCAAGCGGCGGCGACCGCCGCCCCCCCGGCAGACCGGGCCGACGGTCCTCTGGCTGAAGGCGCGACGGTGCAGGGGCGGATCGACTGGCAACGCCGCTACCGGTTGATGCGTACCCACACTGCCTTCCATATCCTCTGCGGCGTTGTCTGGCGGGACTACCAGGCCCAGGTCACCGGCGGCAATATGGAGGAACTCCGGGGACGGATGGATTTCGAGTTCGAAACCCTCCGGGGAGAGTTGGTCCACGAGATCGAGGAGAAGATCAACGCCGAGGTTGATGCCGCCCGTCCCATACGGGTACGTTTCCTTCCCCGGGAAGAGGCCTTCAGGATACCCGATCTGATTCGAACCAAGATCAACCTTCTGCCCCCCCAAATCCAGGAGGTCCGGATCTTGGAGATCGAGGGCTTGGACCTGCAGGCCGACGGCGGCACCCATGTAGCCAACACCCGTGAGGTGGGGACGATCCGCATCAGCGGCTACAAGAGCAAGGGACGGATCAACAAGCGCATCGAGCTTACCTTAGAGCCCTGATTTCCAGGACTGCCTGAAGACACTATCCTCCAACCCGTCAGCGCAATGAGATACGCCGTGCCGGGCGCCGCGGCTCTTGTAATGTTGGAGAATGCTGATAGAATAGCGCCAGGAAGGTGTGATGGAGCGCTACGAAAAACTCTTCGATGTTGTAGGCTGGATCGGGTTCGCCCTGCTGACCCCGGTTGCCCTCTACCTGTTCGGTATCCGGTCCGTGGTTGAAATCATGGATACGAAAATCGGGTTTGCGGGCAGGCTTGAATTCTGGGTGCTGCTGAGCTTCGGACTCGTTTTGTTGAGAATCTTCTTCGGGGGCGAGCATATAATCCTGCCCCTGTTCCTAGGTTTTGCCGGGGGATTCTTCCTGCTGGCCCTGGTGGCCAGGATCGGGTTCATGGGCTGGTTCTGGCGACCCGCAGCCCGGCAATTTTTCTTCCAGAACGACAGACTCACCTTCGTGGTCGGGGCGGCGGTGCTGTTCTTTGGTTTAATCTTCAGTTACTTCCGAAAGATAAGCCTGCTTGTCCAGCTTCTCATCCTGATTCTTCTGCCGATGCTGATCCTCCTAGCCGTGAACGCATTAACCCTGATCTAGCTCAAAGCCTTGCAGGTATTATGCGCGTCGCCGTTACAGCGGATCTTCACCTCCGGGAATCCAATCCGGAACGTCTCGAGAACCTCGAAGTCCTCATCCAACAGCTTCTGTCCCGGGAAATTCGCCTCCTCATCATCGCCGGTGACCTTTTCGACACCGCAGACAAGAGCTATGCGCAATTCGACTCCCTGGCCCAGCGTTTGCCTGACATTCGATTTTTGATCGTTCCCGGAAACCACGACCCCGATCTGCGGCGGGAATTGTTCGCCTCCGACAATATTCAAGTGTTCGCCAAGCCGACCTTGAAGCGTATCGATCAGCGCCTGTTCCTGTTCCTGCCCTACAGAGAGGGCTCCACTATTGGGGAAACGATCTCCGCTTTCCAGGACTCCGAAGGACTACGATCTCACCCTTGGATCCTCGTTTCCCATGGAGATTTCACAGCTCCCCGGAGAGAGGAGAACGGACGGGAGGGGGGCTACTTTCCCCTGACCCGGGAGGATCTGGCACGGTTCAAGCCGGCCAAGGTGATCCTGGGCCATATCCACGTCCCCAACAGCACGACCGGGGAGGTCGTCTATCCCGGCTCACCCTATCCGATCACCTCGGATGAGTATGGGCAACGCCGAGTCCTCATCCTGGAAACCAAGTCCGCCTCGGTTGACGAGCTTCCCCTTACCCATCCACCCGTACAGGTGCGGGCCGAGGTTTTTCTCATCCCGGACGGCCGGGAGGAGGAACAGACACGGAGGCAACTGGAATCGATCCTCGCCGAACAGGAACCTTTGGGAAATCTCGTGGTTAAGGCTGTTATCAAGGGGTACAGTGCTTCCCGGCGCAAGGCTCAGGGCTTCGTAGAGGCCTACCTCTCGGAGAGAGGGATTCCCTGTGCCGACATCGATCTGGAACCTTTGAGGGTCAACGACCAGGAGAACCTGGCAGCCCTGGCTGAAGCCGTTCGGCAGCGCGTTGAACGGCTGCAGCTCGAGTACGGGGAGGCGGAGGAGTTGCGGCAAACGGTCCTGGAAAAAGCTCTCGCGATCGTTTACGGAGCCTGAGAGCCGGTGAAAGCGGATTCCGGAAAGATCCACCTGGGTAGTGTGGAGATCAACTCCGCCGGTCCGATCGGCAGTTTTCGTGCGGAGCTGGCCCCCCTGACCCTGGTCTATGCCCGCAACGAGCGCGGCAAAACCGCGATCGTCGAGAACCTGGTAGCCTGCCTGTTCCGTCAGCGCAAAGACGGAATGCTCCTGCGCCGGGATTTTATCGGCGCAGCCCGGGTTACGGTACGGGGAATCTCGAAAAAACCGACGGTATTCAGCTGTCCAGCCGGCAGGAGAAAGATCGATGATCTGATCGAGACCCTGGACTGGCCCTTTCCTCCCAGCCTGTTCGATCTGCTCGTGGTGAAGGGCGCCGAGCTTGAAATCCTCAGGCAGCAGGGAGGGCTCACCCGCAGCTACCTGAAGTCCCTGATCGCTCAGGAGCGGCTGTACGAGACTCTGCGCGACAGGCTTCCCAGTGAAATCGGCTACACGGAGCTCAAGGATGGCATCCTCATACCGAAACGGCGCATCGGAGCGTACAAGACCTACGAAGAGACGCAAACCCGCCTCTCCTCCCTGGAAACGCTGGCCGAACAGTTCTACGGCTCCCTCTCCCGGACGGAACTTTTAGCCGGCCTCTCCCGCAAAGCAGAGCTGCAACGGGAACAGGAGCAGCTCCAGCTGGCCAAAAGACACAGAGCCTATCTGCTGCATCGCTCAACCGTGGAGCTTGAAACCGAGCTGGAGCGCTTCGACGAACAGCAGGCCGAAGGTTTCGCCGATTCGGTCAAGGAAAAACTTCGAATCGAGGCGCAGCTGGCTGAAATCGAGCGGGAGGATCACCACCGGGAAGAAACCATGGCCGACCTGCGCTGGTTGGCGGAGGTGCGCAGGCGCTACCAGCAAGCCTTGAGCAGCCGCAGAAACCCTCTACAGATGGTCTCCTTTCTGGCAGCAGGTTCTTCCCTGTTGGGGGCATTAGCGGCATACTTCTTCGCCCCCGACCTCCTGCCCGTTATTCTGATTGTCACCCTTTTAGCCTTTGCCTTCGCACTGCTGTTCACCTTCGTAATGCGTAGAGGGGGCCACCCCGAATCCGCCCGTGCAGAGATACAGGAAATCAAACGCGCCTTCCGAGAACGGTTCGGCACACCCCTTTCCACCTCCGTGGATTTCGATCTCATTAAGAGCCGGTTGGATCGGGAACTGGGCAAGGCTCAGGGGATGGAGGAGAAACGCAATGGCGCGGAAGCGACTCTCGATAGTGTGCGCGAGCAGATCCGGGAGCTCCTGCGGGCGGCGGATCGGTCGGAAGTCCCGGATTCACAGTGGGGCGAACTGTCGGAGGAGTTGAAAAAGAGAATCCGCCGTCTGCGGATCGATTACAACCTCAACCGGGAACGACTCGGCGATCTGGGGATCGATGAAATCGACTATCTGGAACAGACGACAGAGATGACGTACTCCCGCCGGAGGGAGGAGGAGATTGTCGGCGAGCTCGAGCAGGTCGAAGCGAGGATCCGCACGGAAGAGGAGGGCAGCCGGGAGCTGCGGGAGCGGCTGATCGAGCACATCGGCCGGGATACGGTTCGCTCGCAGAGCATTGAAGTCCTTGCAGAGGCGATCGAGGACAAAAAACAGGAGTATCGGAGAGGGATGCGGGAATGCCTGGCACAGATGATCGCGGGTCATGTCCTGGCGGAGGTGCTGGAGAGTTTTCTCAAGCTGGAAGACCGGCAGCTGAAATCCACGTTGAACGATTCCCGGATCACGGATCTCATCAAGAAGTTTACAGCCGGCAGGTATGACTCGCTGTCCCTGGAGGGCGACGGGCTGGTCGTCGAGAACGAGTCGGAGAGCTACTCTTTGGCAGAGATGAGCAGCGGCGCCCGGGAACAGGTTCTGCTGGCTTTGCGGATGGGTCTGGCCTCGGTTGTCTGCGCAAGACAGAGCCTGTTTCTCATCCTGGATGACGCCTTTCAATACTCCGACTGGCAGCGCAGGGAGCACCTGGTACGGCAGGCCGTGCAGGCCGTCCAATCCGGCTGGCAGGTGATCTATCTCACCATGGACGACGATATCCGGGATCGCTTCCGCACCGCCGCCGAAGCCCTGGGTGAGGGGATGTTCCGGCTCATCGAGCTTTGATATCCTTACCACCCCTCGAAGGATGGAGGGGGCAGTTTTCGGTTGATTTCCTCCAGGCGATAACCGAATCCCGAACCGGCCACCGAGTCCAAACTGATCGTACCCTGGCGTCGCCTGTACAGACCCGGGTGGACCTGTGCCTCCGGATCCGAAGCCGCAGGATAGAACTGGGATGCATTCGTCTCTATCCCCATTATCGTTCCGGCATGCGATCCCAGAAGGGCATGAGGAATCATGGCCAGCATGGGATTCGTCAGATCCTGAACCATCAGGGTCATTCCGTGCGCCCTGGCCCAACAGAGGCTCAAGATGGCACCGGTCTGGGTTTTACAGGTCTTGAGAGCCACGCCTGTCCACCCCAGAGATCTCCCTAATCGGATCATATCCCAGTCATGGGCGCTCTCATCCAAAAACAGGGGCTTGCGGGCACTTATGCTGTGAACATCGATCTGGTGGCGCTTCAAATCATAGGGGAAAGGTTGCTCGATGTAGAGGATCATCTGATATATCCGGGGATGTTCCAGCAGAAGCCTATCGAGCACTTCAATGACATAGGCGGGATCCTCCACGGTGCAGTTGAAATCCGCCGACAACCACAACACCCCTCTCTGCAGGGCGATCTCACCGACTTCTACCATCCGCTGGTAGTCCCATTGAAGATCATTACCCCTGAGCTTGACTTTCAAGCAGGTCAAACCGTCCGCCGCGATCCAATCCTCCAGCACAACCGGATAACCATCCTGCGGCTCAGTCCCTGTTTTCTCCGTTTCCCGCAGCAAATCCTTTCCCCCTACCAGGTGCCAGGCAGGGATCCGGGTTGGTGGAGGTGTTACCAGGAAGTCATTCGGGAAAAACCCGTGGAAGCCGATCTTCGTTCCTTCAGCGGCGGTCAGGTAGGAACTGAGATCCCGATTCATGAAGGGCGGGCAGTAGGTATCGTAAACGGGAAGGTTGTACAGTTTTCCGTAGGCATCATGCAGAGCGATATCAAAGGCGGAGCAGCACACCAGGGAGGCCAACCGGGGCATTTTTTCCTCTTTTCTGTTATGAGAATCGAGTAGATCGGGCAGGAGATCCAGCTGGAAACCGTGGCTGATTTCCAACGGATGTCCCAGTTGATCGTAACCCTGCCAGGCCCGAGCCAGCACAAGGCTGAACTCCTGTACGGATCTCAGACGCCGGGCAAAAGGAAGGGTGCTTGCCCAGCACCACTGAACCATGAGCGGAGTCTCACCCCAACCCCAGGAGCTTTGGCCGGCCCGGTTTTCAATAAGCACGGCGGCTCTGGCACAGGTAACCTCGGTCGTCACTTCCTGACCGAACTTCAGGGGCACCCTCATGGTGACGGGGATAAAGTAGAGGCGTACACCGTTCACCCGGATGTCATAATCGTTGCTCACGCCTGCTCCCGTTCGCCCAGCACCGACGGCGGGTGGCCGTTACCGCCGATAATCCGCTTGATTTCCAGGGTCAGTTTGAGTCGTTCGATCAGCTTCTCCAGGGCCGGCACCGCCTTGTGGATACGCTCCCGGGTGGAGGTCATTTCCAGAAATGCCTGCTTTTCGTCGAGGGAAAATCCCTGACTGCCGGCCAGCACGAAGGAGATTTCCTTCAACTCCATGGCTCCCGAACCGTCGTGGGCCGATTCCGAACCCAGGAGACGGGACAGCTCATCGTGGAGGATCAGGCCTTTGAGCGCCATTTCCCTGTCCCGGTCCTCCAACTCCTCCTCTTCGTCGTCGAAAAATTCGGCCCGACACTGGAGGAAGGGTTTGCTCTCATCCCGCTCGCCGATCAGGAATCGTCGCTCCCCGACCGTCATGATATCGAGTTTTCCATCTTCGTAGCGTTTCAACACTTCAGTGATCCGCGCCGTACAACCCATTGACTTGATCTGCGAGCCTGTGTAGGCAACCATCCCAAACACATCCTCCGTCTCCAAGCACTCCCCGATCATCTGTTTGTACCGTTCCTCGAATATATGTAGGGGCAGGGGAAGACCGGGGAGGAGCACCACGCCGAGGGGGAAAAGGGGTATCAGGGTTTTTTCCGCCATCCGCTTCTCCTATGACAGGGTTTGTTCAAGGATAGCAGTTTTTCCCGGAAAAGGGGAATGGGCCCGCTCAGCCCGCGTCTGCACCGGATCGACGGTTCAGGGTAGTCTCACTGACGATCCGATTGCGGCCCAACTGTTTTGCCTGGTACATCAGTGAGTCGGCTCTGCGGATCAGCTGTTCGGCGTTGCCGCCGCTGTACTCCGACACGCCGCCGCTGATGGTGACGTGAAGCTGGGGCTCCAACCACACTTGCGCCTCCACATCCTTGCGAATGCGCTCCGCCACCAAAGCGGCTTCGATGCAGTCGGTCTCGGGCAGAACGATGAGAAACTCCTCGCCACCGTATCTTCCGATCAGATCCGAATCCCGCATGGTATAGCGGAAGATCTGGGCGACCCGCTGCAGCACCGAGTCGCCGATCTGATGGCCGAAGAAATCATTCACCCGCTTGAAATGGTCCAGGTCAAACATGATCACCGAAAGTTTTTTCCGGTAGCGCTTGGCCTCTCCCACCTCCTGGTCGAAACGTTCCAAGGCATAGGTCCTGTTGTACACCCCTGTGAGCCCGTCGGTGATCGAGGTGATCTGGAGGGTGATCTTCTCCTCCCGAAGCTGCCGGTTAGCCACCTCGAGCTGGCGCGTCCGTTCCCGCACCTTTTCTTCCAAGGACTGGTTCAGCGTCGTCAGTTCTTCCGACTGGCTCTGGAGCTTGGTGCTGTATTCCTCCAACCTGTAATGGAAGGAAACCAGGCGTCGGATTAAAATCACGGCCAGACCGAGGGAGAACTGAAACAGCAGGAGGTAGTTAATTTCATCGGTCCAGGGAAAGATCCCGTCTGTTACCAGGATGCTGTACAGGGCGAGTAAGCCAAAGATGATAAAATTGACACAAACCAGGTGGGCTTCCACGTTTCCGGCCGCAGCGGCCTTCACGCTCAGGATTCCCAGAAAAATCATTGTGCAGACTGCGACGATGTCGAACAGCAGGTAAGTGTCGCACAGCCTGATCAAACCGGTTGCACAACCGATCATGGTAGATCCCAACAGCCCGAGCACTACGGCTGCACCAACCCGGGTTATCCGACGATACGGTTCGCCCAGGATCTCCTGGAGGAAGAGGATGACGAGCAGGGGCAGGACGAAATAACTGATCGCCTTCACGTACTCGAAGAAAAGCGGCGCCTGGAGAGCCAGCTGCTTGATGTGGGTTTCAGTGATCACCCGGATCACCAGGGCCAGGGTTATCAAACAGAGGTACACGAAGGAGCGTTGCCGGTCCCGAAAAAAGTAGAGGAGCAGGAAAATCAGACTCAGGGTCAGAGAGATCACCGCCACCGTGATTCGAATGATGTCGCGTCTGATGATCCTCCGCATATGATCGACGCCTGAGCCGAGGATCACCTCACCCCAGAGCCCGATGTCCCGATAATCGGAGAACACCCGGACGTACAGCTGTTTTCCTGAAGGCTGGGCGGGCAGGGGTATCAGGTGCCAGGGCCAGCCTCGAAAACGCCCGCGGCCCTGGGGTTCCAGATCCCCGTAGGCATAGATCCGCCTGCCCTCCAGATAAACTTCTGCGGCCAGATCAATGCTGTAGATGAAGATGCGGGGGTCCGCACCGGTGAAATCGGGAAGGCGCGTCCGGAACCAGACCCGGTTTCGTTCCCCCCGATCCGGCGGATTGCTGGGGAAGTCGATCCCCGCCCAGGCCTGTTCGCTGCCCTGCTCGTAGGTCCACAGGGGAACACCCCGGGCATCGAAGGGCGAATCCCCCCAGCGGTACGCCCAATCCCGGTCAAGCTTTATCAACGCTTGGCTCAAAGGCTGGAATCCCTGCTGTGCGCACAGATAATGAACGGGGAGTATCGACAATAAAACAAGCAGCAAGATAGAAAACCTTCGAATACGCATCATCCGTACACCCGGCCTCTCCTTTTGTCATCGACAGGGCGACTCTAACCGTGAAGCACGGGAATTTTACCCCCTTACCTGTAGGTATCACGCAGGTGACGGACCTTCAAGCCTCGGTTTAGCAAATCGAGGAGTTCTCCCGCCGGGGGATTCCTCGGCTCAAAGCAAACGATCTTCGGTTGCTCCGGTAGCAGCGTGAAGAAGTTGTCATCAAAGACTCCTGGCAGCCGCTCCACATCGAGGGATACGAAGAAGGCCGGCAGATCTGTGCGCAGCTCAACGTAGATCCGTTCACCATTGCGACGAACCTCACGGCGGATCTCTGGTGTTCTCAGATCGCAGCGCTTCGGTGGACAGAGAAACAGCTCGTTGACGAGGGGTTGCAGCTGACCGCCGGTGTCGGGACCCGATGGCTTGAACTCCAGGGTGAGAAACAGCTCCTCTTTCCGCGCGGGAAGCTGATCCAGAGATTTCCGGAGCAAGTCGGTTGCAGCCTCCGCATCAAGGCACACACGGAGCTCCTGCTCCTGATGAGTCTTTCCGCCAAAGTCGACGAACCGTACTCGAAGAGTACCCTGGCAGGACTCGGTCGTGTCGTTGAGCCCAACGATCTCAATATTCCGGCTGTCTGCACAGAATGCTGCAACATGCAGCGGAGCGTAGAACTTCCGAGCCGCATAATGCAGGAGCTTCCACTTCCCGGAGTATTCAATAGAGGACCAGGAAGCCACCGGCCACACGTCGTTGAGTTGCCAGTATAACATCCCCATACATACGGGTCGCCGGCTTCGCCAGTACTCTACTGCGGTCTTCATGGCCAGAGCCTGCTGCGCCTGGCTCACATAGAGAAAGCTTTCGAAGCTCTCGGGCAGGCGGAAGTAGCGGGTCATGGTTTCCACGATGATCGTGTTGCCCCGGGGACTGCGCTGATGATGCTCCATCACCGCAGATGTGACATTCCACTGATCTTCGGGGGCGTACTGCTGCACCGTGTCCAGGGTGGGAAGGGATTGAAAACCGAATTCCGAGCAGAAGCGGGGGATGACCTCGTAGTAGGCTTCGAAGTTCCTGCCTTCGTGCCAGACGCTCCAGTAGTGCATGTCCCCCTTGCTGTCGTCGTGCCAGTTGTCCGAATAGTCTCCCACCCCCGCCGAAGGGGAGCTGGGCCACCAGGGCCGCGACGGATCCAGTTCACGCACGATCCGGCCGACAACCCCCTCGTTGAGCCGGTCGTAGTCCACCAGATAGCGGGCCGTATTGGCTTGGCTCTCGGGATACCATTTGAGGGCCCCCAGGTTCTCGTTGTTCCCACACCAGAGGACGATGCAGGGATGATCCTTCAGGCGTTTGACCTGATGACGCACCTCCGTCTCCACCCCTTCGAAAAACCACGTCGCTGCCGGATAGGTAGCACAACCGAACATGAAGTCCTGCCAGATCAGCAGCCCCATTTCATCGCATAGCTGGTAAAACAGCTCGGTCTCGTATTGGCCCCCGCCCCAGACGCGGAGCATGTTCATATTGGCGGCCGCAGCGTCGGCCAGGAGCATCTCGTACCTCTCTCGTGTCTGACGAGAGGGAAGTGCGTCGCTGGGAATCCAGTTCGCCCCCTTGCAGAAGATCTGCCTGCCGTTTACGGAAACGATCATGCTCCGTCCGTCATCGTCATCTTCCTGAAGTATCTCGACGGTGCGAAAGCCGATCCTCTTCTCGACCTGATCCTCCCCCGCCTTCACGATCAGGGCATAAAGGGCCTGCTTCCCGTAGCCCCTGGGCCACCACAGCTCGGGATCGGGAATCTCCAGGACCTTCCGGATCGTATTCGTCCCCACCTCGACCTGGCACTGATTCTCAACACTTTGCCCGGCAAGCGAAACTTCCAGGGGGATCTTTCCCGCAACGTAGGCGAAATACTCCACGGTAACGGCCGTCTCCCAGATCTCCCCCCTGCGGGTTTGTTCAGTTGTTATCGAATCGATCCGGCCGTGACCACAGGATTTCAGGTAGGCCCGGCCGTAGATCCCGCTCACCATAAGGCAGGGTCCCCAGTCCCAGCCGCTGTGGCACTGGACCTTGCGCACCAGGTTACGGTGGGGGGACTGCACCGGATAGGCGGAATACGGTACGGGATAGGGCAGCCGCTTGCTCAGCTCTGCGGCCCGCTTCTCCGCCGAACGGAGCAGAATACCGAACCGGTTTTCTCCGGACTTGAGGTACCGTCCGATATCGACCCGCAGCGCCGTGAACATGTTGTCGCTCCGGGCGACAGGCTCACCGTTGATGCGGATCTCCGCAACGGTGTCCAGGCTGTCGATGTGGAGGAACACATGCCGATTTTCGAGAAACCCGGGTTCTATCGTAACGCTGCGGAACAGCAGCCAATCCGCTTGTCCGACCCAGAGCGTTTCCAGCTCGTTGGTTCCGAAGTAGGGATCGGGGATTTTCCCGGCCTCGATCAGGGCGGAATAGGTATCTCCGGGAATCTGAATCGGGATCCCGGTTTTTCGCGCCTTGTCCCCTTCCCCCCACTGACTCAAGGTCCATTCCCCGGAAAGATCTATCTCTCTCACGCCGAACCGCTCCTTCCGAACTGCAGTATACTGGGATACACATTACAGCGATCCCTCCTCCAGTATCAAGTTCTGCTGACGTTGGTTTAAAAATCAACAAACATGGCGCGGAATATCTATAAAATCCCGCAATTATCACTTTCACCGTGAAATTTTCCCAATTTTTCCTTCGATTTTAGTTGACAAACCATAAAGACCATGGTAGAAATGGTTAGTTGGTTTTTAATCCAACCAACGCGATCATTTATGGCACAGATCAAGCGAAATCGGTTGTTGAATACCTCGAGAGTAATGCGGGAAATCTGGATCAACAAACATATCAGCCGCATCCAGATAGCGAAAAACCTGGGACTGGATAAATCCACCATCAGCAGCATCGTCAATGGTCTGCTCGACATCGGCATCATCAGGGAACACGCCGAGGGCGAGGCCGGTCCACAGGGTGGACGCAAACCCGTGTATCTGACCCTGAACCGCTCCTACGCCTGCGTTCTGGGGATCGAGTTCAGACCGGAGTCCTACACCGCTGTGGCCGTGGACCTGCAGGGGGAGATCCTCTACTCCAAGTTCGAGCTGATCCGCCTGTCCGGACTAAACTTCAAGGAGGTCTTCTTCGACGTCACCTCCCGCATGCGCACCGAGCTGGCCAGGATCGACGCACCCCTTCTGGGAATCGGGGTCGGGGTGTCCGGGGTCGTTGACCCCCAGAAGGGTATTATCCGCTACTCGATCCCGCTGCAGATGGAGGGAGAGTTCGACTTCCGCCGGCACATCAGCGAAGAATACGACCTGCCCCTTTTTCTGGAAAACGACGCCAACGCCTGTGCCTGGGGGGAGCTGGCCTTCCACCGGGTGAAGAACCTGCAGGATTTTCTCTTCCTCCTGGTGGAGTTCCGGGACATCAAGGACCGGGAGCGCTTCCACGAGAAGACCGCGGTGGGGATCGGTATCGTGATCAACGGCCGGGTCCACTACGGTCACCGCTACTCCGCCGGGGAGTTCCGCAGCACCTTCTGCACACCCCAGAACAAGGGCCAGTTCTCCCTCACCGAGGATGAGGCCTATCGCATCGAGGAGGATCCCGAGGTCCTGCACCGCTTCATCCGGGAGCTGGCCAAGAACGCGGCGCTGATGGTCAACACCTTCAACCTCAGCCACGTTTTCCTGGGCGGCGACATCGAGCGCTACAAGAGCGAAGTGCACACGGTGCTTTCCGAGGAGATCGAGAAAAACTGGCCCTACCCCGACGAGGTACGCTGCAAGATCCGCTTCTCCTCCCTCGGAGACAAGTCAGTAGCTTACGGCGCCGCGGGAATGGTTCTGCATCGCCTGTTTGCCGACATCGGCATCAGCGAGAGCGTGAAACGTTTCCATCCCGGCGGACCCACGGGCGTAGAGCTGATAAACCAGACATCCCTCGTTGGGGGATAGAAAATAAAGACTCCCCTGTGAGGGGAGTAAGCCCCGATTGGGGCAAAACATTAGAAGGAGGCTTTTTATGAAAAAAGCTACCGCAATTCTGGCAGTGCTGCTCCTGCTGTCGGCGGCCATCGTGTTCGCCGGCGGGCAGGGTGGCGGCGGTACCATGGCTGAGCCGACCGTCCTCACCGTTCTGTACTACATCGACGCCACCCAGGCCGGCTACGCGGAGGACCAGGCCATCTGGGCGAAGTTTTCCGCCGAAAACCCGGACATCAAGATTCAGAAAGAGGAGCTGTTCGACGAGGCCTTTCATCAGAAGGTGGCGGCCTACGTGGCAGCGGGTAATCTTCCTGACGTGATGTTCATGTGGCCCTCGGGACGCTCCACAGCCCTGCACGAGAAGAAGCTGGTCAAGGACCTGACACCGCTTCTGGGCAGGGAGTTCCTCTCCAACTTCGTTCCCGCCGCAGTGGACCCTGCCAACCAGAAATCGAAGTTTCTGGCTGAACTGCCCCAGAGCGTGACCTACACCACGGTAATGTACTCCAACACCAAGCTCCTGAAGGACAACGGCCTGGCCGAACCCAAAGCCTACTCGGACCTGAAGGCCATGGTGCCCAAGCTCAGGGCCAAAGGCGTCCAAACCGTGCTTATGGCCAACAAGGACACCTGGGTCATGCAGTCCTGCCTGTTCTCCACGATCACCGGGCGCCTCTTGGGGGATGCCTGGATCGACAGCGTCAAGGCTGGCAGGGCCAACTTCAGCGACAAGGCCTTCGTCGATGCCCTCGGCTTTGTCGATACGATGTACAAGGACGGGGTCATCTCGAGGGACACCATCCAGCTGGCCTACGGGGAAGGACCGGCCCTGTTTGCCGAAAACAAGTCAGCCTTCCTGGTGGACGGCGACTGGCGCCAGGGCGCTTTTCTTACCGATTCGTCCACCGGGGTCGCCCTCATCGATCCCCAGCGGCAGAAAAACGACTTCTCCTTCCTGAACTTCCCGGCTATCCCGGGAGAAAAGAATCCGGGGATCGTTTCGGCCATCGTCGGGGTCGGTTTCGGCATTTCCTCTTCGGTTCCCGCGGGCTCGGCCAAGGAAGAGGCCGCGGTTCGCTGGATGAAATACTACTACTCTCCCGAGGTCCAGAAAATCAAGCTGGAAACCGGGGCCTATATTCCGTCCCGCAAGGGCATCACCAGCGACAAGGTCGAACCCTTCACCCAGAAGATGCCCCTGTACTACGCCTCGATCAACAAAACCTGCTACGTTCTGGACGGCGTGCTGGACGTGGATGTCTACACCCCGCTGAACAACGGCCTGCAGGAAATGGGGCTCGGTTCCAAGAACCCCACTCAGGTCGCGGCGGATGTCCAGAAAGCCATAGAGGCCTGGCGGGCCAAACAATAGTCATCTCCGTGCTCTAACAACCGAAGCGGGTGTCCGGCCCCTGACAGGAACACCCGCTTCGATGTTATTGTTTCTCGAGGAGGTAGCCGGTGAGTCAGCGGCCGTGGAAGGTGGTGGAGGAGAGACGGGCCTACTGGTCCATGGTCTGCCCCGCCGTCATTCTCTACGTGTTTGTATTCGCCTTCCCCATCATCATCTCCATCGTCATCTCCTTGAGCAACTATGCGGGGGGCAAGATGTTCGGGGGCGAGGCCTGGTGGATCACCGGCTTCCAGCAGTACATCAAGCTGGCCAGGGACCCCTACTTCTGGCTGGCTCTGAAGAACAATGTCTACATCGTACTGATCTCGGTTTTCGGCCAGCTCCCTCTGGGCCTGATCTTCGCCTATCTGATCTATCGTCGTATTGTCAGGTTCGGAGAGTTCTGGCAGGGCATCCTCTACATGCCGGCCATTATCTCGGTCATCGTCATCGGCATCATGTGGAACATCATCTTCTCCCCCTACGGCCTGATCGCCGAGTTGGTTAACCGGTCCTACGCGGCGGCTTTTTCCAGACAGGTCGAGCGGATTTTTTCGGAAGCCGGGGGTTTTCAGATCACCGACGAGGTTGTGAAACGGCTCATCGCCGCCGGTGGTCCGACCGCCACCCACATCTTCGCCGATCCAGTGGCGGAACTGAAGGCCCTGCTCTCCCACTACTCCCCCGATCAGTTCGCCGTGCTCAAGCAGGACCTGGTGAACCTCCTGGCCCGCAAATGGTCGCCCGCTTTTCTGGCCAAACGGGACGTAGCCATGCTTCCGATCCTGTTCGTGGTGCTGTGGATGTGGACCGGCATGTACCTGATCCTCTTCCTGGCCAACATGCAGAGAATCGACAGCGGGATCGTAGAGGCCGCCCGCATCGACGGCGCCTCGGAGGGGCAGATCATCTGGCGCATCATGCTGCCCATGCTCTCCGGGGTGGTGGTCAACGCGGCCATCCTCTGCATCGCCGGGTCCCTGAACAGCTTCGAGCTGGTCTTTGCCATGACCGGCGGCGGACCGGCCAGGGTGACCCAGCTGCTGTCCATCTACATGTACGACCGGGCCTTCATGGGGGCGCCGGACTATCCGCTGGCCAACGCCATCGCCCTGGCCATCGTGATCTTCAGCCTCATCCTGATTATGCTCACCAAGGTCGTGGAGCGGCGCTACGGAGGGAGGGAGTAGATCATGGCAGTCAAGGCAACAGAGAGCAGCGTCAGCCGGGTCGCCTCAGTTTTCGGCAAGTTCATGGCCTACCTGGTTATGGGCACCTTCGCCCTAATGACCGTCTATCCGATCTTCTGGCTCATCCTCAACTCCCTCAAGCCCACACCGGAATACCGGGTAAACCGGATAGGGCTTCCCCGAACCTGGACCCTGGTGAATTACATCGGCGCCTGGAAGATCGGGGAGTTCAACAAGCTGATCGGCAATTCCTTCTTCTATACGATCGGGGCGTCGATCGGCATCATCCTGGTCGCCACCCTGGCCGGCTTTGCCTTCGCCAAGATCAAATCCAAGGCCACCGGACCGATCTACGGAAGCTTCGTCATCGGCATCCTGCTCTCCATCCAGTCCCTGATGGTTCCGATTTTTCTGGAGGTGTCCCAGCTCGACAGAATCATCAGCGATCTGATGCGCCTGATCGGCATCATCGGCCAGCAGAACGTAAACGTCTTCTACAACAGCCGTCTGGGGGTGCTGTTGATCTACATCGGCGCGGGTCTGCCCATAGCCGTGTATCTGTGTACCGAGTACATCAGGGGCATCCCCGATTCCCTGATCGAGGCGGCCCGCCTGGACGGGGCCGGCTACTTCGAGATTTTCCGGAGGGTCATCTTGCCGATGGCGGTGCCCATCGCCATGACCGTGACTATCCTCAACATCACCAAGATCTGGAATGAGTTCGCCCTGATCAACATCCTGGTTTCCAAGACCGAACTCAAATCCATGCCCCTGGGAATCTACAGGTTCTCCGGAACCATGGCCTCCGACTACGGCAAGCAGTTCGCGGCCCTGGTGATCGGCATGGCCCCGATGCTGATCTTCTACATCATCTTCAGAAAGCAGATCACCAAGGGCGTGTTCGCCGGCGCGGTCAAGGGGTAAACCGGCGCTCCGAAAGGCTGAGAACTTCATGGAAATACAGGTCCACTGCAAAGCCATACCCAACATTCCCTGGGAAGAACCGACAAGAGAGTCCGGCCCGGTGTGGCGCTACAGCGGTAATCCGGTGATCCCCCGGGATATCGTTCCCATAGCCAACAGCGTATTCAACAGCGCGGTGGTGCCTTTCAAGGACGGCTTTGCAGGGGTGTTCCGCTGTGACGATATCTGCAGGAGGATGAACATCCACCGCGGCTTCAGTGACGACGGCATAACCTGGACTCTGGACAACGGACCGATCGAGTTCACGGATGCCGAGCCCGATATGCCGGAGTCTGACTACAAGTACGACCCCAGGGTGATCGAGATCGAGGGGCGGTTTTACATCGTCTGGTGCAACGGCTATCACGGCCCCTCCCTGGGAGCGGCCTACACCGATGACTTCGAAACCTTCCACCGGCTGGAGAACATCTTCATGCCCTACAATCGCAACGGCGTGCTTTTCCCGGAGAAGATCAACGGGCGCTACGCCCTGCTTCACCGTCCCAGCGATGCGGGCCACACGGCCTTCGGGAATATCTTCTACAGCGAAAGCCCGGATCTGACCTACTGGGGCCGACATCGTCACGTAATGTCTCCGTGCGGGAGCGACAGTGCCTGGCAGAGCACAAAGGTCGGCGCAGGCCCCGCGCCGATCAAAACTTCGGCGGGCTGGCTGCTGTTCTACCACGGTGTCCTGACCAGCTGCAACGGCTTTGTCTACTCCATGGGCGCCGCGATTCTGGACCTGGAGGAGCCCTGGCGGGTGCTGTACAGGACAAGACCCTACCTTCTGCACCCGCGAGAGATCTATGAACAGGTCGGGGACGTTCAAAACGTGGTATTCCCCGGGGGCGCTCTGTGCGACGGGGTTACGGGAAGGATCGCCATCTACTACGGGTGCGCCGATACCTGCACCAGCATCGCCTTCACCACCGTAGACAGGGTGATCCCCTATATTCAGGAAAACAGTCTGTAGATAGATGTGCCGACCAACTGGGCGGCGCCTGGAAAAACACATGAAGTACGGCTATTTCGATGATACGGCCAAAGAATACGTCATAAACGATCCCCGGACCCCCTACCCCTGGATCAACTACCTGGGCTGCCAGGATTTCTTTTCCCTGATCTCCAACACCGCGGGGGGGTACTGCTTCTACCGGGACGCACTCCTGCGGCGGATCACCCGCTACCGCTACAACAACGTTCCCCTGGATACCGGCGGCCGCTGCTTCTACATCCGGGAGGAGGACACCGCATGGTCACCCTGCTTCAAGCCGGTAAACGCGAAGCTTGACACGTATCAGTGCCGCCATGGTCTGGGCTACAGCCGCATCTGCGGCAGCAAGAACGACCTGGCCGCGGAGCTGCTGTTCTTCGTTCCCCTGGAGGTCAATGCCGAGGTCCACAAGCTCACACTGGAGAACCGGAGCGACCGAGAGCGAACTATCCACCTGTTCTCCCTGGTCGAGTTCTGCCTGTGGAACGCCCTGGATGATATGACCAACTTCCAGCGGAACCTGTCCCTTGCCGAGGTGGAGGTGGAGGGATCGGTGATCTACCATAAAAGCGAGTATCGGGAAAGGCGAAACCACTACGCCTTCTACTCGGTCAATAAGCCGATCGCCGGCTTCGACACCGACCGGGACAGCTTTCTGGGGCCGCACAACGGATTTGACTCACCCCGTGCTGTCCTGAAAGGCGAAAGCGGGAACTCGGTCGCCCACGGCTGGGCTCCGATCGCCTCCCACCACCTCGAGCTCCGCCTGGCTCCCGGTGAGAGCAAGTCCCTGATTTTCCTACTGGGGTACGGGGAAAACGCCCCGGAGGACAAATGGGAGGCTGCGGGAGTGATCAGCAAGGATCGGGCCAGGCGGATGATTCAGCGTTTCCAAACCGTGGAGTCGGTGGATCAGGCCTTCAACGAGCTGGCCTGCCACTGGCGGGAACTGCTCTCCCGCTTCCACCTGGAAAGCGGGGACGAGCAGCTGGACCGTATGGTCAACATCTGGAATCAGTACCAGTGCCTGGTGACCTTCAACCTGGGCCGCAGCGCCTCCTACTTCGAATCGGGCATCGGCCGGGGCTTGGGATTCCGGGACACCAACCAGGACCTGCTGGGCTGCGTGCATCAGCTCCCGGAGCGCGCCAGACGGAGGATCCTGGACGTGGCCGCCATCCAGAAGCAGGACGGCAGCACCTACCACCAGTATCAACCCCTGACCAAGAGAGGGAATGAGGCTATCGGGGGAGACTTCAACGACGACCCCCTCTGGTTGATCCTGGCCGTGAGCGCCTACCTCAAGGAGAGCGGAGATTGGTCGATCCTCGAGGAGGAGGTACCCTTCGACAACGATCCCGCTCGGACCGGCAGCCTATTCGAACACCTGCACCGCTGCTTTCGCCACGTGGTCGAGAACCTGGGACCCCACGGTCTTCCCTTGATCGGCAGGGCGGACTGGAACGACTGCCTGAATCTGAACTGCTACTCCACCGATCCGGACGAATCCTTCCAGACTACGGAGAATAAAGAGGGCGGGATCGCCGAGAGCGTGTTGATCGGGGGGATGTTCGTCTATATCGGTCGGGAGTTCCAGGAGATTTGTAGGCGCAGCGGTCATCGGGAGCTGGCGAAGGAAGCACAGGCAGCACTGCAGTCGATGGAAAAGGCGGTGGCCGGGCACGGCTGGGACGGAGCCTGGTTTCTCCGGGCGTACGACCACAGCGGGGCCAAAATCGGCAGCCGGGAAAACGAGGAGGGACGGATCTTTATCGAAACGCAGGGATTCTGCTCCATGGCCGGGATCGGGATGGAGAAAGGCTATCCCCCCGCGGCCCTGGACGCTGTCCGGCAGCATCTGGACAGCGAATACGGGATCGTGCTGCTCTGGCCGGCCTATTCCCGCTACTACCTGAACCTCGGGGAGATCTCCAGCTACCCGCCGGGATACAAGGAGAACGGGGGGGTGTTCTGCCACAACAATCCCTGGATCATGATCGCCGAAACCATGCTCGGACGGGGAGAGCGGGCCTTCGAGTACTACCGCAAGATCTGCCCCGCCTATCTGGAGGACTCGAGTTCCCTCCACAAGACCGAGCCGTACGTGTACGCTCAGATGATCGCCGGCAAGGAGTCGGTGCGGCCCGGAGAGGCAAAGAACTCCTGGCTGACCGGAACAGCGGCCTGGAATTTCGTCGCCATCTCCCAGTGGATCCTGGGAATCCGGCCGGAGCACGAGGGCTTGAGGATCGACCCCTGCATACCTCCGGACTGGGACGGCTTCACTGTGCAGCGCACCTTCAGGGGTGCCCGCTACCGCATCGAAGTGAGGAATCCCGATCATCTGTCAAAAGGTGTGGCCGAGATCCGCCTGAACGGCCGGTCTTTGAAAGACAATCTGCTTCCGCCGCTGGACGACGCCGGAGCACACCGGGTAGAGGTAACCATGGGAGTCCCGGATTCAGGAGGCCGGGGATGAAACCATGAGAGATCCTGTTTTGGTCCCCGCGCCGAGGAAGATCGTCCAACTCGACGGCCTGTGTACCCTGCCCGCAACCCTGGAGGCGGAACTTTCCCGCTTTGCAATCGGAGCGGAGAACCCGAAGGGCGTGACGGCCCGGATTGACTCCGGACTGGTCGCGGGCGAACAGAGCTACCGGCTGGAAGTCGGCCCTGATGAGCTGAGCCTGATCGCCGGGGGCAGGTCCGGTTTGTTCTACGGATTCATGACCCTGCGCCAGCTGGTCCGCCAGGCCGATGAAGCGGGACGCATCCCCTGCCTCAGCATCGAGGACAGGCCGGAGTTGCCGGTTCGGGGGGTGATGCTGGACATCAGCCGCGACCGGGTACCGACCATGGAGACCGTGAAACATCTGATCGACCTCTGGGCGGAACTGAAATACAACCAGGTTCAGCTGTACACCGAGCACACCTTTGCCTACGCCGCCCACAAAACCGTCTGGCAGGAGGCCTCCCCCATCACCCCGGAGGAGGCGGAGGAGCTGGACCGCTACTGCACGGCTCGGGCCATGGAGCTGGTCCCCTGCCAAAACTCATTCGGTCACATGGAACGCTGGCTCATGCACGATCCCTACAGCCGCCTGGCGGAAGTTACGGGCAGCTTCGTTGATCCCTGGGGAGGAGTCCGGCACCAGCCCACGACCCTCAATCCCCTGGATCCCGGGTCTCTCGATCTGCTGCGCACCTTGTACGACGAACTGCTCCCCCACTTCACCAGCAAAATGATCAACGTGGGCGCGGATGAACCCATCGAGCTGGGACTTGGCCGGAGTAAGGAGGCTTGCGAACACAGAGGGGTGGGACGGGTGTATCTGGAGTTTATGCTCAAAATCCACGAGGAGCTGTCTGGCCGGGGCAAGATCACGCAATTCTGCGGCGATATCATCCTTCACTATCCCGAGCTGATCGAAGAGCTCCCACAGGATGTGATCGCCCTGGATTGGGGATACGAGGCCGACCATCCCTTTGCAAAGGAGAGCCGCCTGTTCGCCCGCGCGGGTGTTCCCTTCTACGTTTGCCCCGGCACCTCCTCCTGGAACACTCTGGGCGGCCGCTGGAACAACGCCAGGCGGAACATCCTCAACGCTGCAAGGGAAGGTCGAGCCGCAGGAGCTTCCGGACTGCTGCTCACCGACTGGGGTGACAACGGGCATTGGCAGCAGCTCCCGATTTCCTATCCTCCCTACCTGCTGGCCGCCGCAGCCGCCTGGAATCCTGATGCTGCTGCGAATCTGGACATCGAAGCCTGCCTGTCCGAGCATGTTTTCCGGGATGAGACCGGGAACGCAGCCAGGGGGCTACTGCTTCTCGGAAATCTCTACGACGACGGGATCGTGCGCCTGCACAACGCCGCCGTGCTGGCGGCACTGCTGCTTTTAGATCTACAGCAGTACCACGGGGAAGCGCTGAAGCGATTCCGGGGCTACAATTTCTCCCGGGAGCAAAAGGGAATCGCAAAAGCCCTTTCCCTGTTCCAGGACGCCGATATCCGAGCCGGGGATGCGGACCTACTGCTGGAAGAGCTGGGCTTCACCGCAGATCTGATGGCCCATGCCGCCCGCCTCGGCAGGGAACGTTTCGACACACCCGGATTGACTGTAGAGGAGATCCCCCTTTCCGCGCGCCGGGATCTGGCCGCGGAGCTGGAGAAGTTGACCGAGCGCTACCGGGAGCTGTGGCTGAAGCGCTCCCGCCCCGGCGGCCTGAAGGACAGCGTCGGCCGAATGCTCTCCTTGAAGGCCGGTTACCTTTCAGAGTAGGTACGCGCAGAATGGCTGCATCCACGGGTACGGCACCCCGGGCCAGTATTGAAATCCTCATCAACCACATCGGTTACGACACAAGATCCGCAAAAAAGGCGGTCCTCAGGAGCCGGGCAAGGGCCGGTCTCCCGGAGCGTTCCCTCGACTTCCGTGTCATCGGGTCCGAGTCGGGGAACACGGTGTTTGAGGGTGTGGCCCGCTATATCGGAGCTGTAGCCCGCTGGAGGGACTGGGTGTTCTGGAGCCTGGATTTTTCCGATCTTGTGAAATCAGGACGGTTTGTGATTCAGGTTCCCGCCTCTGCGACTGCAACCGCGGATACCACACCCGTCCTCATGTCCGCACCCTTCGAAGTAGCGGAGGACCTGCTCCTCCTCAGAACCGTGCCGGCGGTGCTGCAGTACTTCCGCTCCCAGCGCTGCACGGGCATCTATGATGAGGCGGATCACGAAGTCGGCTTTGTGGGCCGGCGCAGCGATCGGGTCGATGTACACGGCGGCTGGTACGACGCCTCCGGGGATATCAGCAAGTACCTCAGCCACCTCTCCTACGCCAACTACATGAATCCCCAACAGGCGCCGATGGCGGTCTGGAGTTTCCTCGAAGCCCGGGAGCGCTTTTGTCGAAAAGCTTCCGCCGGGGCGGGAGCGCAGGTCAGCACCCTGCAGAGCTTGCGAGAAGAATTGCTGGAAGAGGCACTCTACGGGGCGGACTTCCTGGTCCGCATGCAGGATCCGGCCGGGTATTTCTACATCGGCGTATTTGACAGGTGGTCAAAAGATCCCAAGCAGCGGGAGATCTGTTCGTTTCGCACCCAGGAGGGGCACAAGTCCAACGATTACCAGGCCGGCTACCGCCAGGGCGGAGGCTTGGCGATCGCCGCCCTGGCGAGGGCCGGCACCCTTGGAGCAGCTCGGGAGTTCGGGCCGGAGAAGTACCTTCAGGCAGCGGTCAGTGGATTTGACCACCTGGAGGCGCACAATTTGGAATACCTGGACGACGGGCGGGAAAACATCATCGACGACTACTGCGCCCTGCTGGCTGCAGCAGAGCTGCATAGGGCAAGTGAACTCTGCAACGCCGCCCGCCTGCACGGAATCGGGGAGGCGGATCGCTTCCTGAACGCGGCCCGCAGGCGCGCCTCCGGACTGATCGACCGCCTTTGCGCAGACGAACATTTCCAAGGGTGGTGGCGGGCGGACGGCGGGGGAGAACGCCCCTTCTATCACGCGGCCGAAGCCGGACTGCCCGTAATATCGCTGCTCCACTACTGCGAGATCGAGCCCGATGAGCCGAGGCGGGAACGGGCCTCTGCCGCGGTCCGCTCCTCCCTGATGTTCGAGCTCATCGTTACCGCGGAGGTCCCCAATCCCTTCGGCTACGCCAGACAGTACCTGCGATCCCTTGGAGGCCCGAAACGCTCGGCCTTTTTCATCCCCCACGTCAATGAATCAGGCTACTGGTGGCAGGGAGAGGATGCGCGTCTGGCCTCCCTGGCCGGAGCTGCCAGGATGGCAACGGCCGAATTGTCGGCTGCCCGGATGGACACAACCCGGCTGTCCCCCGACCCGGCATACACCCTGGAAGCCTACGCCCGGGATCAGCTGAACTGGATCCTGGGCCTGAATCCTTTCGACGCCTGCATGCTCCACGGATTCGGCCGCAACAATCCCGAATATGAACCCGATTATCCCAACACCTTCGGGGGGATCTGCAACG
>Ga0307442_1000173_pt1 | contig 28535 bp, 23 predicted proteins | sample SalMarWE160430MG_FD_202143 | JGI IMG/M metagenome (GOLD analysis project Ga0307442, IMG submission 202143) | Salt marsh sediment microbial communities from the Plum Island Ecosystem LTER, Massachusetts, United States - WE1604-30 | ecosystem: Environmental > Aquatic > Marine > Intertidal zone >...
CTAGGTCCGCAGACAGGCGCAGGCGCTGCGCAGCGCCAAAGCCTTCGCCCGCGTCTGCGCATAGAAGCGCGCCCGCTCGCGCAACGCGCGTCCAAGCATGTCCCCGCGAAGGCGGGGATGGACGCGGGAACAGTTGCGCGCGCCTTTTGATCTAGCGGTCCAACGCAAGGAAACGCTGATAAGCGCTGTTCCGCCTCAGGATCGCGCCCGCTGAATCGACCAGAAGATCGACGTTCCCCTTGTCGATCTTGAAGCGCGTGGGGATCTTCTCGAGCCTCGACCGCACGGCCGCATCCGGCATCTGGTCGAACGTCACCTTGACGACATGGAAGCTCAGATCGCGGCAGTTCCACGCACGCTCATCGCCGAGAAGCGCCCTTGCGCGGGCGAGCGGCAATTTGCAGCGCCATTCGACGAGATCGCGGTTCCAGTTCCTGAGCTGAGCGGCGAAACTGTCATAGGTGCTGCGCACATTGGCATCCACCGCGGTGTCCGCAACGGCCTGGATCAGGTCGCTGGCATCGGTCTTGACTTCTTTGGCCCAGTCGCCGCTCGGCGGACGCCCCGCATCGACGACAATGAACAAGAGCCGCCGCATCCGCACCGCCTGCGCCTCCGTCATGGGCTCGTAAGGCGTCTTGGCGGCCAGCCGCTCGATAAGCAGGCCGGTAAGGCCGAGATTGTCGGTCAGACCGCCGTCGAGCAGTTTCACATATTTGACCTGTCCCGCGTCGCGATAGCGCTTGATCGCTTCCGCGTTCGCCCGAAGAATGGAGGGCATGTTGGTATTGACCAGCGCGCTCTCGGCCCAGTTGGGCATCGCATAGTCACAGCGCTCGGCATAGTTCCGAATCACGACCGGCGCAAAGACGAGCGGCACGGCGGCGGAGGCCGCGACGGCTTCCGATAGCGGGAAGGTGCTGAGATCGCTGCAAAGGGCGGCAAATGTGGTTCCGTTGAAGACGAATGGCGTCCGGTTATAGATGTCCGATGCGTTGATCCACAAGGTCGGGCGGCCCGGCTTCAAGACGTCCTTATAGGTCGCGCTGCGGAACAGATTTTCATCGAGCCAGCTTTGCAGCCCCGTGGAATCATTGACGCCGCCGCTCGACAACCGGACGAGGTTTTGCAGCGAGACCGAAGTCCGCAGGGCGGCCTCGATGTCCAATTTGAGGAACTTCTCCTCGAAATCGTCGAGCATGGCCTTGCCCTTCAGGGCAAAATAGGCTGCCGTCACCGACCCGCCGGACACGCTGGAGACGAAATCGACCTGGTCGATGAGCGGAGACCGCTTGCCCTGACTGGTGATCTGGGTCCGGCTCAGCTCGTGCAGCACCCCATAGGCGAAAGCGGCCGCCCGGCTGCCGCCGCCCGAGAAGCTGAGGCCGATGGCCGTATCGTCGAAATCTTCTTTCGGAGCCGCAATCCCGGTTTCTGCGGATGGGACGGGCTCGGCAAGCGCGGCATTGATCGGGCTGTTGCGTATGGATGTGCCGCAAGCCCCGAGGAGCACCGGGACTGCCAGAAGCAGAACGGCGCACATTATACGCATGAGCCGGTGCCTCCGGTGACTTGCGGAAACACCCCAAGAGCAAGCCCAGCTGGCGAGAGCTGGCATGGATTCAAACCTCACCTGTCGAAAAAGATGTCCGGACTCGCCGGAATTTGTCTCGTGCCTAGCAACCGTTTAAGGCGCTCCCGAGACATTTCAGTGTCTTTTTGGTTGCATCACCGATCGCTTTACCCGCGCCTTTTAGCGCATTCGCGGTCGCTTTGCCCGCCCCCTGGGCGGCGTCACCGATCGTTTCCCCCGCTTTTTTTATCGCCTTTGCCGAGCTATCGGCCGTCTCCTCGGCAAATTCGCCGAGCGTTTCGGGCTCGCGCGCCTCGGCGTCCTGGCTCTGTCGCTCCTGCTGCCGGGCTTGCGTCTCGAATGCCGCGCCCCCCGGATCGTAAACGTAATGAACGGGGATTCCGTCGCAATCCGTCGCGGTTCGTTGCACGGCGCAGCTTCGATGCCCGCGCTCTCGTGCAAGGCGCGACATGCAGAAATAGCCGGCGGCTTTCTCGGAAACGCCATCTGGCGCCGTCATGCTGCAAAGATAGGTCGCGTCCGGGCCTGTGCACTGCACACAAGCCGTTTGAGCGAAGCTCGGAAAGACGAACGCACAGGCAAGGCCGAGACCGATGCCAATCGGGAGCGAAAGCGCTCTGGCCTTGGCTGACGCCATTAATCCCCTCAAAACCATTCGGTCAACAATCTCATTCGGTTGCCCAACTCGTAATCCGACAAAATGGCACCCGCAAGGACGCTTTCGCCGCACCGGCATGAAAGGTACACTGGATCATCACACTAGCGCACTGCACAATGCGCCTGTCCACCATCTTGATCACGGCACCGGGCAGTTAACGAAGGAGTGGCCATGGACGGCTTTCTCTTGCAGTTTATCGTGTTTCTCGCGGCCGCGGCCATCGGAGCGCCGCTCGGCAAGCGGTGCCATGTGGGGTCGATCCTCGGCTATCTGTTCGCCGGCATCGTCATCAGCGTCAGCGGCTTAAACGCCATGCTCGGCGATCCGGAAGACCTGCGGCACACGGCGGAACTCGGCGTTGCCATGTTTCTCTTCCTGGTCGGTCTCGAGCTGCGGCCGCGCCGGCTCTGGGCCATGCGCAACGCCGTATTCGGCGCAGGCGGTATGCAGGTCGGCGTTACGATCGTGGTCTTCACGCTGCTTGCACTCTATACGCTCGATTTTGGCCAGGCCCTTATCGTGGGCCTTGCATTGTCCTTGTCCTCGACCGCATTCGCGCTCCAGACGCTCGATGAAAAGGGCGAACTGACGGCACGCCACGGACGGCTCGCCTTTTCGGTCCTGCTCTTTCAGGACATCGCCGCGATCCCGATGATTGCGATGGTTCCGTTTCTGGCGCTCAATCCGTCGAACGCCACCTTTTCCTTCATCGGAATAGCCCAGGCGATCCTCGGCTTTGCTGCGATCATTCTTGCCGGGCGCTATCTCCTTAATCCCATCTACCGCATCATAGCCTCGACAGGCGTGCGGGAGGCCATGACGGCTTGCGCGCTGCTGACCATCGTGGCCGTGGTCTATCTGATGGATCAGATCGGCTTGTCGGCCTCGCTCGGCGCTTTCATGGCCGGGATTCTGCTCGCCGACTCCGAATTCCGCCATCAGATCGAATCCGATATCGCGCCGTTCGAGGGGCTGCTGTTGGGGCTCTTCTTCATTACGGTCGGGATGTCGCTGGATCTGGATCTCCTGTTGACCGAACCCGGCCAGATCTTTTCGGCCGTGGCGATCATTACCTTCATAAAGGTCGCGATCCTTTATGGTGTCGGCCGGTCGCAGGATCTGAGCGACCGTTCGGCACGGCGTCTGGCGCTCGTCCTGTCGCAAGGCGGCGAATTCGGCTTCGTGCTTTTAGCGGCCGCGGCCTCGGGCGCGGTGATCGACCAGAGCCTGGCGAGCGGCATTGCCGTTGCGATCACCATATCGATGGCGATCACCCCGCTGCTCCTCCTCGCCGACGAGTTCATCACCGACCGCCTGCAAAAGACAGAACCTCGGTTCGACACGCCTCCGAAAGCCGACGGCCACGTCGTTATCGCAGGTTTCGGCCGTTTCGGGCAAATCGTGGCCCGCATCTTGCGCGCAACGAAAATCCCGTTTACCGCACTTGATATTAATTCCGAGCAGGTTAATCTTGTTAACCAATTTGGAAATAAGATTTATTACGGGGATGCAAGCCGTCTAGGCATATTGGAAGCTGCAAGAACACAGGACGCACGTGCATTTGTTCTTGCGATCGACGATGTTGAAACGTCGATCCGCACTGCACAAGTGGTACGGACGCATTTTCCTCACGTGCCGATCTACGCACGCGCACGCAACCGGCAGCATGTTCATCGCCTCATGGATCTGGGCATCGAGGAGATCGAGCGGGAAACGTTTCCCGCCTCGCTCGAGCTGACGAAAGAACTCCTGAGAGAGCTTGGAACACCGGACGGACGCGCCAAATGGATTATTGAAATGTTCAAGGAAAGTGACGAGCGTCGTCTTTACGACGATTACAAGCATTACACTGACCTTGAGAAGGTCCAGCTTCACGCACGCAAGCAGACCCAGGAGCTTGAAGAACTGTTCGCCCAGGACGTGGCGGACGATGAGGTGAAACCGGAACCACCGGTCGCCAAAAAAGCCGGCAAAGCGCCGAAGGCTTCCGAAGGCGCGGACCGGACGGCAAAGGAAGGAGTGTGAGTTAATCGTGGATTTAGCAAGCAGCGGCAGCACCTTCATCAATATCGGCGAGCGGACGAACGTCACGGGCTCGGCGAAATTCCGCAAGCTGATCGAGGCCGACGATTATGACGCCGCGCTGGCGGTCGCGCGCGAGCAGGTGGAGAACGGCGCCAATATCATCGACGTCAATATGGACGAGGGCCTGCTCGACAGCGAGAAGGCGATGGTGACGTTCCTGAACATGATCGCTGCCGAGCCCGATATCGCCCGTGTGCCGGTGATGATCGATTCATCGAAATGGCCCGTCATCGAGGCGGGGCTGCGATGCATGCAGGGCAAGGCGATCGTCAATTCCATCAGTCTGAAGGAAGGCGAGGAGCCGTTTATTGAGCAGGCCAAAAAGATCCTGCGCTACGGGGCGGCGGTGGTGGTCATGGCCTTCGACGAAGCCGGCCAGGCCGATACGGCTGACCGCAAATTCGAGATCTGCAAGCGCGCCTATGACATTTTGACCGAGCGCGTCGGCTTCCCGCCCGAAGACATCATTTTCGATCCCAACATTTTCGCGGTCGCCACCGGCATCGAGGAGCACAATAATTACGCGATCGAGTTCATCGAGGCGACGCGGCGCATTCGGGCCGGACTGCCCTTCGCCCATATCTCCGGCGGCGTTTCGAACCTGTCCTTCTCCTTCCGCGGCAACGAGACCGTGCGTCAGGCGATGCATTCGGTGTTTCTCTACCACGCCATCCAGGCCGGGATGGATATGGGCATCGTCAATCCGGGCCAGCTTGCGGTCTATGACGATATCGAGCCGGAGCTGCGCGAACTGGTCGAGGATGTGATCCTGAACCGGCGCCCCGATGCGACCGACCGGCTGCTGGAAGCCGCCGAGCGTTTCAAGTCGGGCGGCAAGCGCGCGAGCACGGTCGACCTTTCCTGGCGCGAGAAGCCGGTCGGCGAGCGGCTGACCCATTCTCTGGTTCACGGCATCGCCGATTACATCGAGGGAGACACCGAAGAGGCGCGCCAGCAATTCGACCGGCCCCTGCATGTCATCGAAGGCCCGCTGATGGACGGCATGAATGTCGTGGGCGATCTGTTCGGGTCTGGCAAAATGTTCCTGCCGCAAGTGGTGAAGTCGGCCCGCGTGATGAAGAAGGCTGTGGCCTATCTCATGCCCTTCATGGAGAAGGAAAAGGAGGAGATGGGCATCGCTCACAGACCGGCCAACGGCACGGTGGTGATGGCGACGGTGAAGGGCGACGTGCACGACATCGGCAAGAACATCGTCGGCGTCGTTCTCCAATGCAACAATTACGAGGTGATCGATCTGGGTGTCATGGTCCATGCGCAGACGATCCTCAACAAGGCCCGCGAGGTGGAGGCGGATATTATCGGCCTGTCCGGCCTGATCACCCCGAGCCTTGACGAAATGTGCCATGTGGCCGCCGAGATGGAGCGCGAAGGCTTCTCGATCCCGCTGCTGATCGGCGGGGCGACGACGAGCCAGGTCCACACGGCCGTGAAGATCAGCCCGAGCTATGCGCGCAACCAAGCGATCCACGTTCTGGATGCCAGCCGCGCGGTCGGCGTCGTCTCCAAGCTTCTGAGCGAGGAGAGCGGCGCCTATATCGAATCGGTGCGCTCCAACTATTCCAAGCTGAAGCTCGCGCATGAGCGCAGCCGCGGCGCAAAGACGCGAACCTCCATCGCTGCCGCGCGGGCAAACAAATTCGCCATCGACTGGGACAGCTATACGCCGCCGCGTCCGACCTTTCTCGGCACGCGCATATTCGAGAGCTACGATCTGGCGGCCATCGCCCCCTATATCGACTGGACACCGTTCTTCGCCACCTGGGAGATCAAGGGCACCTATCCGATGGTGCTCGACGACAGCCGCTACGGGCAGGCCGCGCGTCCGCTGTTCGAGGACGCTCAGCAGATGCTGAAACAGATGCTGGCCGAGAAATGGCTTGTGGCGAACGGCGTGATCGGCTTCTGGCCGGCCAATAGCGTCGGCGATGACGATATCCGGCTTTACACCGATGATGAGCGGCGGGAAACGCTTGCCACCCTCCACACACTGCGCCAGCAGATCAGCCGCGGCACGAGCGAGCGGGCGAATACCGCGCTGGCCGACTTCATCGCGCCGGAAGGGGCCGCTGCCGACTATATCGGCGGCTTCGCCGTCACCGCGGGAATTGGCGAGCAGACCATTGCCGAACGCTTCGAGCGGGCCAATGACGATTATTCCAAGATCATGGCAAAGGCCCTCGCCGACCGGCTGGCCGAAGCCTTCGCCGAGCTGATGCATGAGCGCGTGCGCCGTGAGTTCTGGGCCTATGCACCCGATGAAGATCTGACGGCGGAGGAGCTGATCAAGGAGCGCTATCGCGGCATCCGTCCGGCGCCCGGCTATCCGGCCCAGCCCGAACACACGGAAAAGGCAACGCTGTTCCGGCTGCTCGATGCGGAAAAAGCCACCGGCATCGCGCTGACGGAGAGCTTTGCAATGATGCCGGGCGCGGCCGTTTCCGGCCTCTATTTCTCGCATCCGGACAGCCATTATTTCGGCGTCGGCAAGATCGAGCGCGATCAGGTCGAGGATTACGCACGCCGCAAGGGATGGCCCATGGAGACCGCCGAGAAGTGGCTCGCGCCGATCCTGAACTACGAAGCCTCTGATAAGGGCGCGGGATCCCCGCCAATCCTGGCGGCCGGATGAGCGCCGCCTGGAGCGACCGTCGCGAAGACGCGTATGGCTACATGCCGGGCCGGTTGGAGAGGCTGTCGCAGATCGCCAGGCAGGTCTTCATCCGCGAGACACAGACATTTTTCGGCCCGGCATCCACGCAGGCATTATAGTCGCTGAAGCAGGCGCTCCAGCAACTGCTCGCGCCGCGTCCTCCCCCGCCGCTGGCAGCGGCCCGCGTGTCGCGGACGAACAGCAATGCCGCGCCGGGTTGCCCAATACAGGCGCGGGTTTGCGTGGCTCCACTTCCCAGACAGGAATATGTCTTGCCCGATGCACCCGGCATGGCCTCGGCGGCACCGATCGTCTGCATCAGGAGAATTGCAACAACGCCGTGGAATAGAGATCTTTTCAGCATATCGGTCACCATTAAAAAAACGCTTGGAATTGCGGTTCTAGCGCAACACGGGTCCAAATGGACGCGGACAGTTGCGCTAACTTATTGAAATAGATCAACTTAACCTCGTCCAAGTGATTCCACTTGAACGAGGGTTGATCTAATGCCGCTTGAGTGATTTCACGGCTCCGCCGACGATCGAACCGGTCGCGTTCACGGTCGATGAGACCAGTCCGCCCCCGGTCGATGCCGCAGCGGCGCCGTCGCCCGGATCGCTTCCTCCGATCGAATTGCCGCCCCCCAAATCGCTGACACCAAAAAGCACGGCGCCTCCCGAGGATGTACCTCCACCGCGCAAACCACCGAGAAGACGTCGCTGCCCCCGGCTGTTACCAGTGCCGATCAGGCCGGCATCATCGTTGCAGCCGCTGACGCAGAGCGCGCCGGCAGCGGCTTGTCCGCCGCTCTGCGTCTCTGCGTCCCGGCCTAAAACAGGCACGACCTCATCAAAACCGCCGAGGAGCTGATACGGCCCGGCTGTGCCCAACCCGTCCGCGAGCTCGCCGACCGCAGTGTCGAGCCTCTCCGGAAGACTGCCCACACTGCCGAGCGCATCCCCATCCAGGACGTTGGGCGTGTCATGAGCGGCAACGAACTCCGGATCGATGCGCGACACGATGGCGGGAGATACCGAATTCAAACGCTCCGTAATCTTGTTGACGCCGGCATTGACGCTTTGCAGCACACTGCCGGTCGTCGTCGCGACCGTCGGAATGGCTTGATCGACCAGCTTGCCAGTCGTCCCGGTGACGCCGCTTGTCAGTTTCTGAACGGGTGCCGTCAGGCCCGAGGTCAGGCCGCCGGTCGTATCGTTGAGCAAGCCCGTGACGCCGCCGACGAGCCTGTCCGTGCCGTCGAGCAGCTGATGCGAGGTGTCCTGGACGCCGGTCAGGACCGTGCCGACCGTCTGTTCCGTGACGCCCACGACGCCGCTCACCGTGTGCGAGAGGCCGCCGCCAAGCCAGGATCCCAGATCGTTCAAACCGACCAGCAGGCCGTCGATGGTCTGGCCGACCGGGCTTGGCAAAGGATCGGTGAGGGTGTCGAGCCGTGCGGTGACATCTTCTTCGAAGACACCGATCGTCGGCGGTGTTTCACCGATTGCCGCATCGAGGCCGAGAAGATTTTTCACGGCGGTCAGCAGCTTGCCGACGCTCCGGCGCAGAGCGCCCGCCACAACGTCCAGCCAGCCTTTCATCATATACAAAGCGCTTCGGGCATAGGCCGCCGCGGTCGACGCGAGAGCCCGGAAATCCGCGCCGACGGCTTGGCCAATGCTCATCCGTCCGGTAGTGGCGCCGAACACGGCCTCGCCGGCCTGCGTCCCGACGCCGGCCTGCGCCGATGCTCCGGAATAGCCGGGCCGGGCGGGCGCCGGCACCATCATGGCCGGCGAGATCGCAAGAGCCATCAGGACCGGAAACCCGTCAGCACGGGAGGACAGCCGTCCCGGTTCCCTGCGGACAGGCTTTTCCTGGCGATGGGGCGCGGCCTGTGCCGGAACGACGTCGAACGAGGGCAGGTTCGGGGATTGTGTGTAGATGAAGACGAATGCGGCCGCTCCGCCCGCCGCTCTCACGGAAAATCCGCCCAGACTATAGGTGACGTCGAAAAAGCCGGGCAGCGTTGCCAGCATGACGGCGCCGGAAAGCGCCAAAATTATCTTCAAGAAGTAAATGCTGGTATGGGACAGCGCATGATCCTGAAAGATCATATAGGTCGTCAGAATTATGACCCATGCCATCGTCAACGACGCGATCACACGCTCGGTGCGATAAAGCGGTAACGAGGTTTTTCCCTCTACACCGGGGGCACTCATGGAACAACGCTCGAACAGTTAACGAATAGTGAATATGCAAATTGCCAAAGAGCTTATCTTTCGACAAGCGAGGTCTTATGCACACAAAATTCGCTGACATTTTCGCGTTTTACTTGATACAACCGCAGGTGAGATGGCGAATTTTCGCGAGGCGTAAATTGTCAATACACGAAAAACACGTAAGAAATACCACTTATACAACCAATGGTAGGCAAATCTGGCGCAATCGGCTTAAGGGGCTCTCGGCGCATTTGTGGCGACTGTTGCCTCGTCGCCACGTGGACTTTACCTATTCGCCAGTGCTCCCGAGCGAGAATCCAGATCGGCTCACATTGATGTGGTTAAAGAAGCGTCTACCGTGAATCGCGCGGTGCAGTTTTCATGAACCTTTTCGCTTGCCGAGGCGACAAATGGATACAAATGGCGCGCCGGACAGGACGGCGCAATCATGACGGGCTCCGACGATCAGGAGCTGATACGCCGGATCGCTGACCGCGACCAGACCGCCATGAGCGCCCTCTATGCGCGCCATCACGTTCGCCTCTACCGTTATCTGGTGAGGCTGATCCGAAACGAAGCCATGGCGGAAGAGCTCATGAATGAGGTATTTTTGGAGACCTGGCGCAAGGCTGACAAATTCGAGGGGCGCTCGGCGGTATCGACCTGGCTGATGTCGATCGCTCACAACAAAGCCGTCAGTTCGATGCGCAAACGGGGGGAAGAGCCGCTGGACGAAGGCGTTGCCGCCCAACTCGCCGACGAGGACGACACACCGGAGATCGCCGTGCAGAAACGCAGCAAGGCCGAGGTCATGCGCGCCTGTATGGACCGCCTCTCGGCCGATCACCGGGAAATCATCGATCTCGTCTATTACCACGACAAATCCGTATTCGAGGCCGCCGAGATCCTCGAAATCCCGGAAAACACGGTCAAGACCCGGATGTTTTATGCCCGCAAGAAGCTGGCGGAATTTATGCGCGAGGCCGGCGTCGACCGGGGGTGGCCATGATCGATCAAATGCAGAACGAACGCGAAGACATCGAGCTTCTGCTGCCGTGGTATGAACGCGGAACGCTCACGCCCGAAGAGATGCGGCGCGTCGAAACCCATCTTGCGGCCGATCCCGAGCTGCGCGAGCGGCTTGCGCTGATCCGCGAGGAAGCCTCCGAGACGATCGCCAGCAATGAGCGTCTGGGAATGCCGAGCGCCGTGGCAGGAGACCGCCTGATGGAGCAGATCGCGGCGGAAGCAAGCACCACACCCAACGTCTCGTCCAGCCTCAGAACATGGCTGTCGGGCCTGATACCGGCGGGACTCTCACCGGGGCTGGCGATGGCCGGGGCGGCGGCCGCACTCGTGATTTTCGTGCAGGCCGTATTGCTGATCTCGCTCCTCTCCACGAACGGTGGCGATCGGGGCCCCCGCCTCGCCTCCGGTCAGGAGACATCGGCCTCAACCGGCACCTTCGCTCTCATTCGCTTTGCCGAAAACGCCCAGGCGAAGGAGATCGCGGGGCTACTCCGGTCGATCAAGGGCACGATCGTGGACGGACCGAAACCGGGCGGCATTTTCAAGATCCGCATTTCCGACAAAGTCCTGCCGGAGGAAGACCGTAACGCAATCTTGAGCCGGCTTCGCGAGAATAAGGCAATTGTGGCCTTTGTCGCCGCCTCGCGGTAGACTAGCTACAAGATGATCCCGGTCCCGCACCGAGCCGCGATCGCTTACCCAGGGAGGGCGCGATGATCCCGCTCCGTCTTTCAGCAGCCGCCCGATTTCTGAGCATATGCGGCATCGCAATGATCGTCAGCGGCGCATTGGCCGCGGCGTCAGCTCAAAGCCGGTATCCGACCGGCGGCAACTCCGTTGATCGTCACCGCGGGGACGGCGGAGGTAGTGGAGGCGGCGGACGACGTCGCGGCGGTGGCGGAGGCGGCAATGTCGGCGGCTTGATCCTGCGCTTCGCTCCTCAGATTTTGAGAGGCCTGAACAATTACGAGGAGCGCCGCCGGAAACGGGTTCGCACCTATGACGATGACGAGGAAGAATACGAACCCCGGCGACGTCATCCTCGGCGCAAGACGAAACCGGCGCGCCGTGAGCCCCGCCCCCGTGTCGTGGCGATCCCGCCGCTGCCGATCATTCCGCCCGAGCGCTTCACGCCGCCTCCGCCCCCGAGCACACCGCCGACACCTCTCCGGCGTGCAAGTGCCTTAGCCGAGAGGCCGCAATTCAGGCCTAGCGAGATTCTGGTGCTCATTCGCGGGGCGGAGCCGGATGCGGCCGCTACGCAGATCGCACAGACCTTTAACCTGGTCCTGGAAGAGACGATCAGCCTCGCCCTTCTTCAGACGAGCCGGATCTACCGGTTCAGCATTCCCGATAATCGTGCCGTGCCGACCGTCGTCGCGGCTCTGGCGGCGGTCCCGGACGCCACCGTCGCTGCCAATAGTCTATACTTCCTCGAAGGCGAGGCGGGGTCGGCCACGCCCGATCCGCAATATGCTCTGCCGAAGATGCGCGTCCCGGCCGCTCAAGCGATCGCGCGCGGGCGCGGCATGTCGGTCGCGGTGATCGATTCCGGCGTCGATGCCAGCCATCCGGCGCTGAAGAACGCCGATCTCACGCTGGTCGATGTCGTTCAGCATGGCATCGACGGTCCCGGCATGCACGGCACGGCAATCACCGGCATCATCGCTGCGAGCGGGGATCTGGTGGGGATCGCGCCAGCGGCCCACATCATCGCCGTGCGCGCCTTCGCGCCGCAGCGGCTCGGAGACCCGCCGGTGACGACGACCGATGCGCTTGCCCGGGCGATCGACGAAGCCTTCAGCCGGGGCGCACGCATCTTCAATATGAGCTTTGCCGGCGAACGGAACCCAGTGCTCAGCGAAATGATCGATGCCGCCTATGAGCGCGGCGCGGTGTTCGTGGCCGCAGCGGGCAATGAGGGGCCTGATGCGCCGCCCGCCTATCCCGCGGCCTACGATAAGGTCATCGCCATTACGGCAACGGACGAAACCGATGCGCTCTACGACCGCGCCAATCGGGGCGGCTATGTGCTCGCCGCAGCGCCGGGGGTGGACATTCTGGCGCCGGTCTTGGGCCAGGGCTTCGACTATCTGTCCGGCACATCCTTTGCGGCCGCGCATGTGACGGGCGTCATCGCTCTGCTCATGGAACGCAACCCCAATCTGACGGCGGAGACGGTGCGCAGCGCCCTCGTCGGTGCCGCGCATGACCTTGGGACAGAAGGCCGGGACGTCGAATTCGGCGCAGGCCTGACCGACGCCTATGGCGCGCTGCTGCTCGTCGGGGAGCATGACTCGCGGGCTTCCCGCTGAGCGCTGCCGCTCGTCACCCCAGCAGCCCGCCGCCCTTTTGCACGTGCCGCGGGAAAACCCGGTCATAGCGCCGGATCATCACATTGCGGAAGATGAGGAGCAGCGCAACGACCGCAAAGGCTCCTGCATGGGACATAAGAATGAGCTCGCCCCGGTTGCCATATTCCACAGAGGCCAGAACCTCTGCCATGCGCGGCGTATTGGCGAGCTCGCTTTGGAAATTGGTCAGCAGGTCCACGCGCATCGACTCCAGAAGCCGATAGGCCGCAAGCAGGGAGTTGCCGTTGATGAAGTCGAAGGCGCCATAGGCGATGAGCGCAATTGCGCGTTCGATGAGAAGCAGCGGCCGGTGCACGAGAAAGAAGAACCAGAACAACCCCAGATGCACGACAATATACATCGACCATTCGCTGTCGATCTGATTGCCGGTCTGCACCATCGCTTCAAGCAGTTTCGCTGCGTCCATTGCGCCCCCCATTCACTCCCGCGCAAGACTCTTCCGGCCGGTTAGAACATCGCCGGGTAGACCCGGTCCGGCGGCGCATGTCCGTCGAGGAAGGTTTTCACATTGATGATGACCTTTTCGCCCATATCGACGCGCCCCTCGATCGTCGCCGATCCCATATGCGGCAGGACAACGACGTGTTCGTTCTTCAGAAGGCGCGGATTGATCGCCGGCTCATGCTCGAAAACGTCCAGCCCGGCGCCGGCGATCTCGCGCGCCTCGATCATCCGGGCGAGCGCATTCTCGTCGATCACTTCGCCGCGCGCCGTATTGACGATGTAAGTCGTGGGCTTGAGCAGGGCCAGGCGCCGCGCCGACAGCAGATGATAGGTCGCCGGCGTGTGCGGGCAGTTGATCGAAATAATGTCCACATTGGCCAGCATCTGGTCGAGGCTTTCCCAATAGGTTGCCTCCAGCGCCGCCTCGACATCGGCCGAAACGTGCCGGCGGTTATGATAATTGATGCTGAGACCGAAAGCGCGTGCACGGCGCGCAACCGCCTGGCCGATCCGGCCCATGCCGACAATGCCGAGATTTTTCCCATAGATGCGGTGCCCCAGCATCCAGGTCGGCGACCATCCGCGCCACTCGTCGGCGTGCTCCTTCAGATAGCGCGTGCCTTCGGCCAGCCGGCGCGGCACGGCGAGGATCAGCGCCATCGTCATGTCGGCCGTATCCTCGGTCAGCACGCCGGGCGTGTTGGTGACGATGATGCCGCGATTTCGCGCCGTCTCCAGATCGATATTGTCAACGCCGGTGCCGAAATTCGCGATGAGTTTCAAATTCGGTCCGCTTTGCGACAGCACCGCGCGGTCGATGCGGTCGGTCACGGTGGGGACGAGAATGGTCGCCGTCTGCATCGCGCGGACGAGATCCTCCTTCGTCATCGGCTTGTCGTCTTCATTGAACTGCACGTTGAAAAGCTCCCGCATCCGTGCCTCGACGGGCTGGGGCAGCTTTCTGGTGACAATGACGAGAGGTGTTTCCGACGTCATATAGGGGCGTCTCCGTCTCCCTTGGGAGGGGTCGTTTTCGATTGGCTAGCGCATAAACCGGCAAAGTGGCCTAATTCTTTACCAGAAGCGGTTGCCGATGACAAAGCGGGAGATGTCCGAGGCGTTTCCGGGCGAAGCGTTGCGAAAATCGAGCCTCTGGCGGATTGGTTATCTTAACAAGCAGCCCATTGACACGCGGCCCTCCCCTCCCGCCGGCAAAAGTGACATTCGCAGACTCGGATTGACGGCAAACGGACCGGCGCCTCTACAATAGTCACCAGACTTTCGTCTTCGTCTGTTTTGATCGGTGTCAAAGCCGGATGCAGGCCAAGCGGCGCAGGATAATGCGCATGCGTCATCAAGGAAGCGCAAGGGAGACGTCCATGAACTGTCTGGGAAGAATGACGATTGCACTCGCAATGGCGGGGGCAATGCTCGTGCCGGCAGCGGCGTGGGCCGACGGCACGGTCGAAGTGCTGCACTGGTGGACATCGGGCGGCGAAGCCAAGGCCGTCGGCGAGCTCAAAACCATGTTCGAGGCGGAAGGCGGCAAGTGGATCGACTCGCCGGTTGCCGGCGGCGGCGGCGATGCGGCCATGACCGCGCTGCGCGCCCGCGTGGTGGCCGGCAATCCGCCCACCGCCGTGCAGCTCAAGGGACCGAATATCGAGGAATGGGGCGCGCAGGGCGTGCTCGCCAGCATCGACGATGTCGCCAAAGCGGAAGGCTGGGAAAAGGTCCTACCCCCGACGCTTGCCAAGATTATGAAATATAACGGCAAATATGTCGCCGCCCCGGTCAATATCCACCGGGTGAACTGGGTCTGGGCGAATCCGGCGGTTTTGGCCAAGGTCGGTGCGTCCATGCCCAAGACATGGGACGAATTCAACGCCACGGCGGACAAGCTGAAGGCCGCCGGGATTACGCCGCTTGCCCATGGCGGTCAGCCCTGGCAGGACGCGACCATCTTCGAAACCGTCGTTCTCGGCCTCGGCGGGGCCAATTTCTATCGCAAGGCGCTGGTCGAACTCGATGAGGCCGCGCTGAAGAGCGACACGATGGTCAAGGTGTTCGACCAGATGCGCAAGCTGCGCGGCTATGTCGATCCGGCCTTTTCCGGCCGCGACTGGAACCTTGCCACCACGATGATCATCAAGGGAGAGGCCGCCTTCCAAATCATGGGCGACTGGGCCAAGGGCGAGTTCCTGGCCGCAGGCAAGAAGCCAGGGACCGACTTCCTCTGCGCGCCGACGCCCGGCAAACCGGGTTTCATCCTGAACAGCGACAGCTTCGCCATGTTCAAGGTCGAGGGGAAAGAGCGCCAGGAAGGACAGAAGGTGCTGGCGCGTCTGATCATGTCGCCCAAGTTTCAGGAGATCTTCAATCTGGCCAAAGGCTCCATCCCGGCGCGCATCGGGGTGCCGCGCGACAAGTTCGACAGTTGCGGCCAGAAGTCGATGGACGACCTCAAAGCCGCCACGGCCGCCAATACGCTCGTGCCGAGCATGGCGCACGAAATGGCCGTCCCGCGCTCCGTGCGCGGCGAGTTCCTCGATGTCGTGACCGAGCATTTCAACTCGGACATGACATCCGATGAGGCCGTGAAACGCCTCGCCGCCGCAATCGCGCGGGCCACGAAGTAAGGGCGCGTATCCCGTCCACGAGCGAGGTGATCCTTCGCTCGCGGACGCCCGCCTTCCCCCGCGGCGATCTCGATCGCGCCGCAAAATCCGCTTCGCGAGGTGACCGGCCATGCATGCTCTGACGGGCTCCGTTTCACTCCGGCAGCGATTTGAACGCTGGCTGCCACGGATCGTCGTCACGCCATCCTTCGCCGCCAGCCTCTTCTTCGTCTACGGCTTCATCGCCTGGACGTTTTACATCTCCTTCACGAAATCCGGCGTGTTGCCCAATTATGATTTTGCCGGGCTGGTGCAATATGAAAGGCTCTGGGACACGCCGCGCTGGTATGTTGCGCTGAAGAACCTTGTCATCTTCAGCACGCTTTTCATCGTCGGCTGCACGGTCATCGGCCTTTTTCTGGCGATCCTGCTCGACCAGCGCATCCGGGTCGAGGGGGCGATCCGCACGATCTATCTCTACCCGATGGCGCTTTCCTTCATCGTCACGGGAACGGCCTGGAAATGGATCCTCAATCCAGGCCTCGGCATTGAGCATACGGTCCGCGGATGGGGCTTTGAGAGCTTCACCTTCGATTGGCTGGTAGACCGGAATCTTGCAATCTACACCATCGTCATCGCAGGAATCTGGCAGTCGTCCGGCTATGTCATGGCGCTGTTTCTGGCGGGGCTGCGGTCCGTCGACGACGAGCTGTTGAAGGCGGCGGCCGTCGATGGCGCGGGACCCTGGCGGACCTATACGAGCATCGTCCTGCCGCTGATGCGCCCCATCTTTTTCTCCGCCTTCGTCGTCTTGGCGCATCTGTCGATCAAGAGCTTCGATCTTGTCGTCGCCCTGACGGGGGGCGGGCCGGGCTATGCAACCGACATGCCCGCGACCTTCATGTATGCCTTCGCCTTTCAACGCAGCGAGCTGGGCGTGGCCGCGGCAAGCGCCATTATGATGCTGGCGACCGTTCTGGCCGTCGTCGTGCCCTATCTTTATTCGGAGCTGCGGGAGGAACGCCGGTGAGACGCGCTGAGAGGCACGGCATCGTCCGGCCAAGGACGTTAAGCACCCGGATATTCCGTATCGGGCTGTTCGTGATCCTGGGGCTCTTCGTCATCTATTATCTGATGCCGCTCATCGTGATGATCTCCACCTCGCTGAAAAGCCTGGAGGAAATCCGCACCGGATCGCTGATCAGCCTGCCGGACGCCGTCACCTTCGAGCCCTGGCAAAAGGCCTGGGCCAGCGCCTGTGTCGGCGTGCGCTGCGTCGGGCTCAGCCCCTATATGTGGAACTCGGTGGCCATGGTCGTCCCGGCCGTGATCCTGTCCACCTTCCTCGGCTCGATCAATGGCTATGCGCTCACCAAATGGCGGTTTCCCGGCGCCAATGCGGTCTTCGTGCTGATGCTGTTCGGCGCGTTCATCCCGTTCCAGGTCGTTCTTCTGCCGATGGCGCGCACGCTCGGCGTGCTCGGCCTTGCCGGGACGGTCACCGGGCTCGTTCTCGTGCACACGGTCTACGGGCTCGCCTTCACGACTCTGTTCTTCCGCAACTTCTTCATCAGCGTCCCGAACGGCATCGTCCAGGCGGCCCGGATCGACGGGGCCGGCTTTTTCGGCATCTATTTCAGAATCCTGCTGCCGATGGCGCCGCCCGCCTTCGTGGTCACGATCATCTGGCAGTTCACCCAGATCTGGAACGACTTCCTGTTCGGCGTCGCCTTTACGGCGTCCTTCTCGAATCCGGTGACCGTGGCGCTCAACAATCTCGTGGCCTCATCGACGGGGGTAAAGGAATACAATGTCGATATGGCGGCGGCGATCATCGCCGGCTTGCCGACACTGCTGGTCTACATCATTGCGGGCAACTATTTTCTCCGTGGCCTGTCGGCCGGAGCACTGAAAGGCTAGAGGCGCGGGGGATGGCAAAGCTCAGGATCGAGAAACTGTGGAAGCGCTTCGGCCGCACGGAAGTGCTGAAAGGGATCGGTCTCGAACTGGAGGACGGTGAGTTCGTCGTTCTGGTCGGGCCGTCGGGCTGCGGGAAATCGACGCTCCTCAATCTGATCGCGGGCCTCGAAACCGTCTCGGAGGGGCGCATTTTCATCGGCGACAGGCTGGTGAACGAAGTCGCGCCGAAGGACCGGAACATCGCCATGGTGTTCCAGTCCTACGCGCTCTATCCGACGAAAACCGTGCGTGAAAACATCACCTTCGGCATGGCGAGCCGGGGGGTGCCGCGTGACGAGCAGAAACGCGCGGTCAGCGAGGTCAGCAATCTTCTGCATATCGAGGCGTTTCTCGACCGCAAGCCCGCCGAGCTGTCGGGCGGGCAGCGTCAGCGCGTTGCGATGGGCCGGGCGCTCGTGCGCGATCCGGATGTGTTCCTGTTCGATGAGCCGCTCTCCAATCTCGATGCGAAATTGCGGATCGAGATGCGCACCGAGATCAAGAAGCTGCATCAGCGGCTCGGCAAGACGGTCGTCTATGTGACGCATGATCAGGTGGAGGCCATGACGCTGGCGTCGCGCATCGCCGTCATGGACAACGGCCACATTCGTCAGTTCGACACGCCCGAGATGGTCTATGAAAACCCGACCGATCTCTTCGTCGCGGGGTTCATGGGCTCGCCGCCAATGAATATTCTGACCGGCCGCGTCATTCAGGATGACGGTTTGAAGATCGTGGTGAGCGACGACGAGGGGACGATCCACTTTCCGGTTCCCGCACGGCAATGCGCTGCAGTCGAGGCTTATCTGGGACGGGAGGTCAAGCTGGGCTTGAGGCCGGAAACGATCAGCCGTGCCGGCGTGTCGGAGCCGAGCCCCGATCTTTTCACCTTCGAGCGTGCCATCGATCTGGTGGAGCCAACCGGCCCGGACACGATGCTCGTCTTCACTCTCGGCGGCCCTGCGGCGGTGGCGCGGGTGCGCCCCGAAGACCGCGCGCCGATGGGCGCGACCTACAGATTTGAGGTCGATATGCCCAGGGCCAAGATCTTCGACGCCGCGACGGGCAAGCGCCTTTAGCTCTCTTGGAAACCGCTCAAAAGAGCAAGTCTCAGGCTGGCGCGTCACGGCTGTGCGGCGTCGCGCCGCGGGATTCAATAATCAAGGTTCACATCCCAATACTGATGCTTGACAAATCAGTATCGATGGATATTGGGTAAGCCCCGGAGAGGCTGAGAGGCTCCTTTTTGATCACGGCGGGACAGCTCAGGGCAGCCCGTGCGCTGCTCGGAATCGACCAGAAGACGCTTGCCGATATGGCCGGTGTCTCCCTGCCCACGATTCAGCGTATGGAAGCGAGCGAGGGAACCGTGCGCGGCAATGTCGATACCCTCACCAAGGTCGTGGAAGCGCTCGACGCCGCCGGCATCGAACTTCTTTATGTCGGCGGGCGCGGCGTCAGGCTGAGGGAGCAGCCCGGGGATGATTGATCCGGGCGCGTCTCTGCAGCTTATGGCCGTCGCCCTGGCGCTCTTCGGCGGCTGCGCCGGACTGGCGGTGATTGCCCCCAGGCGCACCTTCGCCTTCGTTTACATTTTGTGCATCGCCGCCGCGCTGCTGGCCCTCGCCGTCGATCTGACCGTCATGCTGACCGGATCCGTCCTCTCCGGGCGTCTGCCGCTCGGCTTGCCGACGATCGGACTAAACGTCCGGCTCGACGCGCTCAGCGCCTTCTTCGGCGTGGTCGTCAATTTCGGCATCCTGACCGCCTCCCTCTACGGGCTCGGGCTCAACCGCGAGAGCGAACTGTCTCCGCGGGTGGAGCCGTTCTTTGCCGCTTTCGCCGCCGCAATGAACGCCGTTCTGCTCGCGGATGATGCCTACAGCTTCCTGTTCTCCTGGGAATTGATGTCGGTCACCTCCTGGGCCCTGGTCCTCGCGCGCCATGAGGACGCCGAGTCGCGCCGGGCCGCGCATCTTTACCTCATCATGGCCAGCATCGGGACGATCGCCCTGCTCTTCGCTTTCGGCGGAATGGCGGGCCCCGCGGGCGGCTACGATTTCGCAACGATCCGAGCGGCCCGGCTCGATCCGCTGCTGGCCGGCCTCGTTCTCGCGGCAGTGCTCGTCGGAACCGGCTCCAAAGCCGGCATCATTCCGCTGCACGTCTGGCTGCCGCTCGCCCATCCGGCGGCGCCGAGCCATGTCTCCGCGCTTATGAGCGGCGTCATGACGAAGGTCGCGGTTTACGGCCTCGTCCGCATCGTCTTCGACCTGCTTGGAGAGCCCTCACTATGGGCGAGCGCGACGATCCTCATTCTCGGCGGAGCGAGCGCATTGCTCGGCGTTCTCTACGCATTGATGCAGCATGATCTGAAACGTCTGCTCGCCTATCATACGGTCGAGAATATCGGCATCATCTTCATCGGCCTCGGGCTGTCATTGGCCTTCGCCGCGAGCAATTATCCGGAACTCGCGGCCTTGGCTCTGACGGCGGCGCTCTTTCATGTCTTCAATCATTCCCTCTTCAAGGCGCTGCTGTTCCTGGGCTCTGGCGCCGTGCTTCACTCCACGGGCAAGCGGGATCTGGAAGAGCTCGGCGGGCTCATTCACCGCATGCCGGGGACGAGCATTCTCTTTCTCGTCGGCTGCGTCGCTATTTCGGCGCTGCCGCCCCTGAACGGCTTCGTCTCCGAATGGCTGACATTTCAGGCGATTCTGCAAAGCCCCAATCTGCATCTTCTGCCGCTGAAAGTGCTCGTGCCGACGATCGGCGCAGCGCTTGCGCTTTCGGCGGCGCTCGCAGCGGCTTGTTTCGTCAAGGCGTTCGGCATCACCTTTCTCGGCCGTCCACGCACCGATGCGGCGCGACAGGCCGAGGAGACCAACAGATTCGCCCTCACGGCGATGGGCATCCTCGCGGCGGCCTGCCTGCTGGCGGGCCTCTTCCCGGGACTGGTGATCGATGCTTTGGCGCCGCTGAATTCGGCCCTGCTCGGGGCGCACATGCCGACGCAAACGAGCATGCCCTGGCTGTCGATCGCGCCCATCGGCGCCTCTCAAAGCTCCTATAACGGGCTCTTGATCTTCCTTTTCATCATCGTCTCCGCCGGACTGACGGCATTCGTGGTTCGCCGCATCGCCTCGCACGCCGTGCGGCGCGCGCCCGCATGGGACTGCGGTTTTCCGGATTTGAGCCCCAATACGCAGTACACGGCCAGCAGCTTCGCCCAGCCCATCCGCCGGGTGTATGGCAAAACGGTATTCAGCGCCGAGGAGCATGTCGAAATGCCGCCGCCCGGCAGCATGGCGCCTGCGCGCTTCCACGTAACGCTGCGCGACCACATCTGGGATGCGCTCTATGCGGCGCCCGCCCAGCAGGTGCTCAGCCAGGCGCGGAGGCTGAACGTCCTGCAGTTCCTTACCATCCGCCGCTATCTCATCCTGATGTTCGTCGTCCTCGTCATCCTGCTCATCACAGTCACGGTGGGGACCTGATGCTGCCGTCTCTGACATCATTCCTCGGACAGGGTATGCAGATGGTGCTGGTGCTGGTGCTCGCCCCCGGCATCGCCGGCCTCACCCGGATCGTCAAAGCACGCCTGATGCGGCGCCGGGGCCCACCCCTGCTTCAGCCCTATCACGACCTGCACAAGCTGATCCGCAAGGAAGCCATCATTGCCGAAAGCGCGTCCTGGCTGTTCCGCGTGGCGCCGTACCTGATTTTCGCTTTCTCCTGGGTCGCCGCCGCTCTTGTGCCGACCTTCGCCACGGGCCTCATGTTCAGCTGGACCGGCGACGTCATCGTGATCATCGCCCTGTTGGGCAGTGCGCGTTTCTTCCAGACGCTTGCGGGCATGGACGTCGGTACGGCATTCGGCGGCATCGGCTCGTCGCGGGAGGTCATGATTGCGACCCTCGCGGAACCGGCAATGCTGCTCGTCGTGCTCAATCTCGCGCTCGCGGCCGGATCGAGCCGCCTGCCGGCGATTGCCGATCATTTCGTCGCTCAGCCGCTCGCCATCCGCATTTCGCTGGCGCTTGCGCTCATGTCGCTGGTCATCGTCGCGCTGGCGGAGAATGCGCGCATTCCCGTCGATAATCCGGCGACGCATCTGGAATTGACCATGGTGCACGAAGCCATGGTGCTCGAATATTCCGGGCGTCACCTCGCCATGATCGAAGCGGCGAGCCAGTTGAAGCTGGTGATGTATATCTCGCTCATTGTCTGCCTTTTCCTCCCCTTCGGCATTGCGACGGTTAATGACGGTTTCCTCGCCTGGATCGCCGGCTTTGCGATCTTTGCCGGCAAGCTCAGCCTCACGGCGATCCTTCTGGGGGTATGGGAGGTCAGCATCGCCAAGATGCGTGTCTTCCGCGTCAGCGAATTCTTAAGCGTCGCCTTCATCTTCGCTTTCCTGGCCATCATGCTTTCCTTCCTTACGCAGGAGGTCCTGCGGTGAATAGTGCTTATGACGTCTCGCATTTCCTCGCCGGACTGATGCTGGTTGCCAGTTTCGCGCTGCTTTATCAGGACCGTATCCTGGCCGTGCTGCGCACCTTTGCCGTTCAGGCGATCATCCTCGCCCTCGCGGTCGCCTGGGAAGCATGGGTGCAGGACCGGCCGCATCTGTTCATTACGGCCGGGCTCGCCTTCGGGCTGAAGGGCTTCGTGATCCCGATGGCGCTCCACCGGATGATCTTCAGGCTCGGCATTCACCGTGAGGTCGAGCAAGTGGTGGGCGTCGGCCTGACCATGCTTTTCGGTCTCGGCCTCGTCGCCTTGTCGCTTTCACTGACATTGAAGGCAACGACAGGGGCGCCCTCATTGGCGCGCGAGGGGCTCGCCATCGCTCTCGCGATTATCCTGCTCGGCCTCCTCATGATGATCACGCGGCGCAATGCGGTGACCCAGATCATCGGCTTCATGTCGATCGAGAACGGCCTCATTCTGGGCGCGACGGGCGCACGCGGAATGCCGCTCGTGGTTGAGATCAGCGTGGCGTTTTCCGTGCTGATTGCGCTTTTCGTCTTCGCTGTCTTCGTTTTCCGCATTCGCGAGCGCTTCGATACCGTCGATGTCGCCGCGCTCGAATCCGTCCGGGGGGACCGGCAATGAGCCCTGGGGTCTACGCGCTCATCGCCATCCCATTCGCCGCCGCCGCGATCCTGGTCGTGCTGCCCGGCTATCGGCTCACCGCCGCGCTCAATGTGCTGGCCTCCTTCCTGACATTCCTTGCCGGCCTCAATCTGCTGAGGATCGAACCGGGCGCCGATCCCTATCTGATCGTCGACGACGTCAATATCGTCTTCATCATCCTCAATACGCTGGTCGGCTTCACCGCCGCCTGGTTCAGCGCCAGCTATATCGGACATGAGATCGAAACGGGCCGGGTCACGGCTCTGTCGGTCCGCTTCTACCACGCCATGTACCAGGCGATGATCGGAGCGATGAATGTCGCGCTGCTTTCGAACAATATCGGGCTGCTCTGGGTCGGTCTCGAACTCGCGACGCTCATCACCGTGGTGATGGTCGGCCTTTACCGCACGCCGGAAGCGATCGAGGCGGCCTGGAAATATTTCATCCTCGGCAGTGTCGGCATCTCGCTGGCCTTCTTCGGGACCATCCTCGCCTATCTCGCCGGTCAGGCCACGCTCGGCGACGGGCTGCCGGCCATGTCCTGGACTCTGTTGCACGCAAATGCCGGCAAGCTGGATGTCGCGCTGCTCAACCTCGCATTCGTTTTTCTGCTCGTCGGCTATGGCACCAAGGTCGGCCTGGCGCCGCTCCACGCCTGGCTGCCCGATGCGCATTCGGAAGGCCCGACGCCGATCAGCGCGGTTCTGTCGGGGCTTTTGCTCAACGTCGCGCTCTATGCCCTCCTGCGTTTCAAAATGCTGATCGCGGCCAATCCTCTCGCCATGCGGCCCGGCCCGATCCTGATCGTGATGGGGCTCGTCTCGCTGATCTTTGCGGCGTTCATGCTCTATCAGCGCCGCGACATTAAACGGCTGTTCGCCTATTCCTCGATCGAGCATATGGGGCTGATCACCTTCGCCTTCGGCATGGGCGGACCGCTCGCCAATTTCGCCGGGCTCCTGCATATGACGATGCACAGCCTCACCAAATCGGCGATCTTCTTTGCCGTGGGCCATGTCGCCCAGGCAAAAGGCACGCAGCGCATTGCTGACATCAACGGGCTGAGCATCACCCATCCGGCTCTGGCGATCGGGCTCGGCGCGGGCGTGCTTGCGATTGCCGGGCTGCCTCCTTTCGGCATCTTCATGAGCGAATTTCTCATTCTCACCACCACCTTTGCCCGCGAGCCGTGGCTTGCGCCCCTGCCGGCATTCGGCCTCGTTCTGGCGTTCGGCGCGCTGCTTTTGCGCATGCAAGGAATGCTGTTCGGGGCGGCGGGCGGCGCCTCGCATACGGTCAAGGCGTCGCCATTTCCCTTCGCTTTCCATCTGGTGCTTGTGCTGATTGCGGGGCTCTATCTTCCCGGTTCGCTGGTAAACTGGTTCGAGCGCGCGGCGGAGTTCCTGGGATGAGCGCTTCGGCTATGAGAGAACCGTCCGAAATCGCCTCCAACGGCGCGCCCGACCGGGACGGATTTGTCCGCACCGAAGTGACGGCGGAGGAATGGAACGGACTGGCTTACGCCTGCGCAGAGGGGCAGTACGATCTCACCGCACTCTGGATCGACGGCGACCGCGCGCGCATGGCCCTGCTCAGCCGTAACCATGGGCGCGCCATCGCCTCGCTGAGATGCGACGGAGGGCATTATCCGTCGGTCGGCCGCATTCATCCCCCGGCGATCCGCCTCGAACGCGCCATGCGCGACCTTTACGGCACGATCCCGATCGGCCTGCCCGATGAACGGCCATGGCTCGACCATGGGGTCTGGCCGGCGCGGCGCGGGCTGGAGCCGACTGCGGCAATGGAAGACAAGCAGAAATACCGCTTCCTCCCCGTCGAGGGTGAAGGGCTGCATCAGATCCCGGTCGGTCCGGTCCACGCCGGCATCATCGAGCCCGGGCATTTCCGCTTCACCGCCAATGGCGAAACGGTCGTCCGGCTCGAGGAGCGTCTCGGCTACGCCCATAAGGGCATCGAAGCGCTCTGTGCCGGGCGATCCGTCGAAGAGGCGGCGCGGATCGTCGGGCGTATATCCGGCGACAGCACCATTGCCTATGCCTTCGCCTTTGCCCGCGCCGTCGAAGCGGCCTGCGGCATCGAAGTTCCTGCCCGCGCGCAGATCCTGCGGGGCATCCTGGCGGAGCTGGAGCGCATATCCCACCACATCAACGACTTCGGCGCGATCTGCAACGATGTCAGCGCCGCGGCGATCCATGCAAGCTGCACCTTGTTGCGCGAGCGGCTCCTTCAGGCGGCGGAACGCTGCTTCGGCCACCGGATGATGATGGACCGCATCCTGCCCGGCGGCGTTGCGGCCGACCTCGGCGAGGACGGGATCGGGCGGCTGCGGCAGGTGCTTTCGGATTGCGAGCGGAGCTTCGAGATGGTCGTTCGCATCTATGATGAATCGCCCTCGATCCAGGACCGCACGGTGACGACGGGAATTCTACGCGCCGAACTCGCCCGGCAGTTCGCAGCCGGCGGTCATGTCGGCCGCGCATCGGGGCGCGACTTCGACAGCCGCCGCGATACGCCTTATTCCCCCTATGACGCGCTCGAATTCGAGGTGCCCGTCCGTCCTCAAGGCGATGTCGACGCGCGCGCCCGGATTCGCGTCGAAGAGGTCCGGCAGAGCATGGCAATCATCCGTCAGCTTCTCGGCCGGCTTGAGCCGGGGCCGGTTCGCGCGACGAGCTCGACGCCGGCCGCCGGCGAAGGGGCGGCGCTGGCGGAGGCGTTTCGCGGCGATGTCTTCATCACCGTCCGCCTCGATGAAGCGGGCCGTGTCGCACACTGCCACGCACGCGACGCCTCATGGTTCCAATGGCCGCTTCTGGAAGTTGCGATCGAGGGCAATATCGTCGCCGATTTCCCTTTGTGCAACAAATCGTTCAATTGCTCCTATTCGGGCCACGACATCTGAGGGGCCATGTACAAACTCCTGTTTCAAGCCTTGCTGGAAGGGACGGCGGTCACGGACCCGCCGGCAGACAGCCCGGACATGCTGGCCGAAGCCGCTCGGGCGCTTGCCGAGCGGGCAAGGCGCCGGCTCGGCCGGTCGCTGGCCATTCGCGAAGTCGATGCCGGCTCGTGCAATGGCTGCGAGCTCGAAATCCATGCGCTGAACAACCCGGTCTATGACGTCGAGCGGTTCGGCCTGAAGTTCGTAGCCTCGCCCCGTCATGCCGACGTGCTGCTCGTGACAGGCCCCGTGACCTGGAACATGAAGGAGGCGCTGGAGCGCACCTATGCGGCCACGTCGGAGCCGAAATGGGTGGCCGCCGCCGGGGATTGCGCTATGAATTGCGGCGTATTCGCGGGCAGCCCGGCCTGCGTCGGGCCGGTCTCGGCGGTCATTCCGGTGGACGTTCACATTCCGGGATGTCCGCCGCCGCCGCTTGAGCTTCTTAGAGGACTTCTCACGCTCGTAGACGGAACGACGGGCGAGCCGATCCGCAAGACATCTCGGTAGCTTGGATGACGCAGCGATGACCGGGGCCGGGCCCATCGTCGTTGCCCCACTGGACGACACCGGCAAAAAGGGCAATCCTGGTTATTCCCCGCATCGGCCGGCTGGAGCGCCTGGCCGGATTGCCGGGCGTCGTCACCGCGCTTGAAGCCGTCCATTGAAGAGAGATGAAATCGTGAACGCCAATATGCTCCCGCTCGACGAGACCGCCGTCCTTCTCGGGCGCGCCTTGCGTCCCTCCATTGGCCCTGCGGTCATAACCGTCCACGACGGCGCCGTCATCGATATCACTTCGAAGCAGGCGCCGACCGTCCGCGATGTTCTCGAGATGAATGACCCGGCCGCCTATGTGGGTTCGGTCGGGGGCGAGGCGCTGTGCGACCTTTCGGCGATGGCCGAGGCGACCGTGAGCGGGCGCGACGGGCCGACCCTGCTGGCGCCCTGCGATCTTCAGGCGCTCAAGGCCAGCGGCGTGACCTTTGCCCGCTCGCTGATCGAGCGCGTCATCGAGGAGCGCGCGGGCGGCGATCCGGCGCAAGCGGAGAGCATCCGCGCCAAGGTCAAGGCGCTGGTCGGCGAGAGCCTGTCCAGTATCGAACCCGGCTCGCCCCAATCGGCCCAGGCCAAGGCCGCGCTGATCGAGTTGGGGATATGGTCGCAATATCTCGAGGTCGGGATCGGACCGGATGCGGAGGTCTTCACCAAGTCGCAACCCATGTCGTCGGTCGGCTGGGGCGCCAAGGTCGGCCTGCATCCCATATCGAACTGGAATAACCCCGAGCCGGAAATCGTGCTTGCCGTCAGTAGCGGCGGCCGGATCTGCGGCGCCACGCTCGGCAATGACGTCAATCTGAGAGATGTCGAGGGGCGCTCGGCCCTGCTTCTCGGCAAGGCGAAGGACAACAACGCCTCATGCGCCATCGGGCCGTTCATCCGCCTGTTTGACGGCCGGTTCACGCTCGACAGCGTTCGCGCAGCGGAGTTCGAAATCACCGTCGAGGGCAAGGACGGGTTTCAGCTCTCCGATCGGACCGCCATGCGGGAGCTGAGCCGGGACCCAGAATTGCTCGTCGCGCAGACCATCGGCCGGCACCATCAATATCCCGACGGCTTCATGCTGTTCCTGGGCACCAGCTTCACACCGGTCAAGGACCGCCGCGCGGCGGGCGAAGGCTTCACCCATGAAATCGGAGACGTGGTCACGATCACAAGCGCGGAGTTGGGGACTTTGACGAACGGCGTCGATCTTTCGACGAACTGTCCGCCCTGGACGTTCGGAATGGCCGATCTGATGCGCAATCTTGCAGCGCGGAACCTGCTGTAAGGCCGTCCTGCGCGGCAGGAAAGCAGCCATTCGCACGCATTCGCGCATTCGCAAGTCTCAAGGCCGACACCTTGGCCGGCGTTTCGATCGCAGGATGTGTCTAAGCCCTACTTTCCGGGCTTCTTCATATATGCTCCGCGACATGGAAGCGCCTTTCACGGATAGCACGGGAAAGTCCAATTCCTGTGTATAGAAATTCTACTTCTGGTTGTGCGAAATTGCCGTGCGCCTTACACAAGGTGGTCCAGCGTGCGTGCGTTCCTCTTATTGCGTCATTCGGAGGGAAAGCTGGTTTCGATCGCCTCCCGGGATATCTTGACCTTGCAGAAGAAATGAAATGTTGAACTTCCTAAGACCAAAAAACGCCTGGCACACGTCGGAGCTTGATGCTTTTGTAAGCAAGTGTGACAAACACGGTGGAGTTCAGCATCAGAACGCAGCGGATTTGATTACCGGGTTCGAGCTAAGATTCGATACAAAAATTGATTGCAGAACCGATGCGAATTCCGGCGAATATCGCAATCAACAGATCAAATTATACGAAGAAATTTCGGCAAGAACGTTAAATCAAATAGAAAATGAGCAAGCTGACGTACCGGACAATATAAATCTTTGCAATCCTTATGGATCAACCGATATAAGCTTCGTTGAAAAGCATGCGCGCACTATACTCAACGCCCTTATGCTCGCCGACTTAAAAGAAGGCGCATGGGTATTGGACGTTGGGTGCGGCTGGGGTTCCAGCACCGAAGTGATCGCATATGCCGGCGCAAATGTCCATGCTATTGATATCAATCCTAAATTCGTTGAATTGGTCGACCAACGTTGCAAAGTCAGAAGTATGTCGGTCAGAGCTGAGGTTTCTGAATTCGATACATTCAGATCTGAGCTTCAGTACGACATGATATTCTTCTATGAATGTCTTCATCATTCCACATCTGTGGTCCG
>Ga0307442_1000174_pt1 | contig 28369 bp, 25 predicted proteins | sample SalMarWE160430MG_FD_202143 | JGI IMG/M metagenome (GOLD analysis project Ga0307442, IMG submission 202143) | Salt marsh sediment microbial communities from the Plum Island Ecosystem LTER, Massachusetts, United States - WE1604-30 | ecosystem: Environmental > Aquatic > Marine > Intertidal zone >...
TCGAGCGCATCGTACCGCCCGCCGCCCAGCAAACGGTCGGCACGCTCGCGCCGCAGACGCTGGAGCGGCCGTTACGGCCGGGCGAGGTGTCGCTCGACGATCTTGAACGCGCATTCCGCGAAACGGCGGTCGAAGCGCCTGCCAAGTCTGCCACGGCGGCGCCGGCCGACGCCGGCGCGCAGGACGACGACGGCGGCAAAGCCGCCAGTCAATCGATCAGGGTGACCGTCGATACGCTCGAGCAGCTGATGACCATGGTGTCCGAGCTGGTGCTCACGCGCAACCAGCTGCTCGAAATCGTGCGCAGTCACGAGGACTCCGAATTCAAGACGCCGCTGCAACGGCTGTCCAACGTCACCGCCGAGCTGCAGGAAGGCGTGATGAAGACGCGCATGCAGCCGATTGGCAACGCCTGGCAGAAGCTGCCGCGCATCGTGCGCGATCTTTCAAACGAGCTCGGCAAGCAGATCGATCTGGAGATGCAGGGCGCCGACACCGAACTCGACCGCCAGGTGCTCGACCAGATCAAGGATCCGCTCACCCACATGGTGCGCAATTCGGCCGACCACGGCCTCGAAACGCCGCAGGAGCGACGCGCCGCCGGCAAGCCCGACCGCGGCCGCATCAGGCTGTCGGCCTATCACGAAGGCGGCCACATCGTCATCAAGATCGCCGACGACGGCCGCGGCCTCGACACCGAGCGCATCAAGGCTAAGGCAATCGCACAAGGCCTCGCCACCGAAGACGAAGTCGAAAAGCTGTCGGAAGCGCAAATTCATAAATTCATCTTCGTTCCCGGCTTTTCCACCGCTGCGAAGATCACCAGCGTGTCGGGGCGCGGCGTCGGTATGGACGTGGTGCGCAACAATATCGACGAGATCGGCGGCGCCATCGACGTGAAATCGGTCGCCGGTGCGGGATTGAACTTCACCATCAAAATCCCGCTCACGCTTGCGATCGTAGCGGCGCTGATCGTCGAGTCGGGTGGCGAGCGCTTCGCTATTCCGCAGCTGTCCGTGGTCGAGCTGGTGCGTGCGCGCGCCGGCGGCGAGCACCGCGTCGAGAAGCTCAAGGACACCACCGTGCTGCGCCTGCGCGACAAGCTGCTGCCGCTGGCGCATCTCGGTCATCTGCTCGGCGCCGAGGACGCCGGTGTCGAGAACGGCTTCGTCGTCGTCACCCAGGTCGGCAGCCAGACCTTCGGCATCGTCGTGGACAGCGTGTTCCACACCGAGGAAATCGTGGTGAAGCCGTTATCGAGCAAGCTGCGCCACATCGCCATGTTCTCCGGCAATACCATTCTCGGCGACGGCTCGGTGATCATGATCATCGATCCAAACGGCGTCGCCCGGGCGTTCGGAAGCACGGTTACCTCGCAGATGGCGGCCGGAGACGCCGAAATAAAACACGTCGCCGACGAAGAACAGACCACCTCGCTGCTGGTGTTCCGCGCCGGTTCGAGCGAGCCCAAGGCCGTGCCGCTGGCGCTGATCACGCGGCTTGAGGAAATCGACGCCCGCAAGATCGAGCTGTCGAACGGCCGCCACATGGTGCAGTACCGCGGCCAATTGATGCCGCTGGTGAGCCTGAGCGACAGGGTGCGCGTGAAGGATGAGGGCGCGCAGCCGCTCTTGGTGTTCTCCGACGGCAGCCGCTCCATGGCGCTGGTGGTCGACGAGATCGTCGATATCGTCGAGGACCGCCTCGACATCCAGGTCACCGGCGACAATCCCGGCGTGCTCGGCTCCGCCGTCGTCAAGGGCCAGGCGACCGAGATCATCGATGTCGGCCACTTCCTGCCGCTCGCCTTCGAGGACTGGTTCCGCCGCAAGGAGCAAACGGCTTCGCGCAGGCCGCGCTCGGTGCTGTTGATCGATGACTCGCCGTTCTTCCGCAATATGCTGGCGCCGGTGCTGCAGGCCGCCGGCTACGAGGTCACCGCCGCGGCCTCGGCACAAGAGGCGCTGGCGCTGCTCCACGAGGGCCGTGCCTTCGACGTGGCCGTCACCGACATCGAGATGCCCGAGATGGACGGCTTTGGTTTTGCGGAAGCCGTGCGCGGCGATCCGCGCACCGCCGATCTGCCGGTAATCGCGCTGTCCTCGGTGGTGTCGGCCGAAGCGATCGAGCGTGGCCGCCGCGTCGGGTTTTATGACTATGTCGCCAAATTCGACCGCCAGGGGCTGATCGCGGCGCTCAAAGAGCAGGCCGATGTCACCCGCGCCGCCTGACGAGCCAATCATGAGCACCGAAAACACCCAACAGAGCCTGAAGGAATACGTTACCGCCACGATCGGCGGCCAGCTGTTCGGCCTGCCGATCCTGCGCGTGCAGGACGTGTTTTCCCCCGAGCGGCTGACGCGGGTGCCGCTGGCGCCAGCGGAAATCGCTGGCGTGCTCAATCTGCGCGGCCGCATCGTGACGCTGATCGACATGCGCCGCCGCCTCGGGCTCGAGCGGCGCGAGGACCGCGCGCCGCCGATGGCGATCGGCGTCGAATTGGGGGCTGAATCCTACGGGCTGCTGATCGACAGCGTGGGCGAGGTGCTCAAGCTCGACGAGGGCGCCCGCGAACCTAATCCGATCAATCTCGATCCGCGGCTGGCGCGCGTCTGCGTCGGTATTTATCGCCTAGAAGGGCAATTGCTCATGGTGGTCGACGTCGATCGCGTGCTCGACATCGGCGACAAGGCAATCGCGGCATGACGATTTCGAATCCGGAACATTGGATCGAATGGCTGCTGAGCCAGAACAGCGAGGACGTGCGATGAAAACGTGTTTGGTGGTGGACGACTCGAGCGTCATCCGCAAGGTGGCGCGGCGAATTCTTGAAGGTCTCGAGTTCGAGATCGTGGAGGCCGAGGACGGCGAACAGGCTTTGGAAGCCTGCCGGCGCCAGCTGCCTGAGGCGATCCTGCTCGACTGGAACATGCCGAAAATGGACGGCTACGAGTTCCTGCGCAGCTTGCGCAAGCTGCCCGGCGGCGACTCGCCGAAGGTGGTGTTCTGCACCACCGAGAACGACGTCGCGCACATCGCCCGCGCGCTGCATGCCGGCGCCAACGAATACATCATGAAGCCGTTCGACAAGGACATCGTGGAAGCAAAGTTCCAGGAGGTCGGGCTGATCTGATCGGGTCGTAGAACGACAACGAAAGGCAAAAAAGCCCGATGAACGTCGCCGTCGCACCGAAATCCGCCGCCAGCATCAGCCGGCGCATCCGCGTCATGATCGTGGATGACGCCGTGGTCGTGCGCGGGCTGTTCTCGCGGTGGGTGGAGGCCGAGGCCGACCTGGAGCTGGTCGCTTCGCTGCGCACCGGCCGCGAGGCGGTCAACCAGATCGAGTGCACCGACCCGGACGTGGTGGTGCTCGACGTCGACATGCCGGAGCTCGACGGCATCGCCGCCCTGCCGCTGCTGTTGGAGAAGAAGCACGACTTGGTCGTGATCATGGCTTCCACGCTGACGCGGCGGAATGCCGAGATCAGCTTGCGCGCGCTATCGCTGGGCGCCACCGACTATATCCCCAAGCCCGAAAGCAACCGCGAAGTCACCGGCTCGCGCACTTTCCGCCGCGACCTGCTCGAAAAAATTCGCCAGCTCGGGCTGCGCGCGAAGAGATTGCGCATCGCGCAGCCGGCCGCCCGCATGCCGGCGGGCGCCGCCCCGCCGCTGCAGCCCGGCCAAAAGCCCGTCGAGGCCGCGCCCGGCCTGGCGCTGCGGCCGATGCCGGTGACGCCGCCGCGCGTGCTGCTGATCGGCGCCTCCACCGGCGGGCCGCAGGCGCTCAACGCCGTGATCGCGCAGATCGGCGGGGTGATCGAGCGCGCGCCGGTGCTGATCACCCAGCACATGCCGCCGACCTTCACCGCCATCATGGCCGAGCATCTGGCGCAAATCGCCCAGCGCCCGGTGCGCGAGGCGCGCGACGGCGAGGAGATCAACGCCGCCACCATCTACATCGCCCCCGGCGGCAAGCACATGAAAGTCGCGCGCCGCGACGGCATCGCCGTGATCGCACTGGATGACGGCCCGCTGGTCAATTTCTGCAAGCCGGCGGTCGACCCGCTGTTCGCCTCGGCCGCGGAAGTGTGGGGCTACAAGGTGATGGCGCTGGTGCTCACCGGCATGGGATCGGACGGCCTGAATGGCGCCAAGGCAATTGTCGCCGCCGGCGGCCACGTAATGGCGCAGGACGAGGCATCGAGCGTGGTCTGGGGCATGCCCGGCCAGGTGGCGCATGCCGGCCTTTGCTCCGCGGTGCTGCCGCTCAAGGAAATCCCGGCGCGCCTGATTCGCCTGTTTGCCGGGGAGCATGCATGACACCGAAAGACTTCGGATTCTTGCGCAAGCTCCTGAAGGAGCGCTCCGGCCTGGTGCTGGCGCCCGACAAGCAGTATCTGGCCGAGAGCAGGCTGTTGCCGCTTGCCCGCCGCGCCGGCATAAATACGCTCACCGAGCTGGTCGCCAGACTGAAGACGCCGCAGGCCGCCGCGCTCGCCAGCGAGGTGGTCGACGCCATGACCACCAACGAGACCTTCTTCTTCCGCGACAAGATCCCGTTCGAGCATTTCCGCGACACCATCATGCCGGCGCTGATCGCGTCGCGCGCGCGCAAGAAAACCATCCGCATCTGGTGCGCCGCCGCCGCCACCGGGCAGGAGCCCTATTCGCTGGCGATGACGCTCAAGGGCATGGGCGCGCAGCTTGCCGGTTACAAGGTGCAGATCCTTGCCACCGATCTCAACGCCGAGGTGCTGGAGCGCGCGCGCGAGGGCGTCTACAGCCAGTTCGAGGTGCAGCGCGGCCTGCCGATCCAGCAGCTGGTCAAATTCTTCACCCAGGTCGGCGAGCGCTGGCAAATTGCCCAGGAACTGCGCGCCATGGTGCAGTTCCGCCCGCTCAATCTGCTCGCCGACTTCAAGCCGCTCGGCAGCTTCGACGTGGTGTTCTGCCGCAACGTGCTGATTTATTTCGACCAGCCGACCAAGACGCAGGTGCTCGAGCGCATCGCGCGCCAGATGCCGGACGACGGCTTTCTGGTGCTGGGCGCCGCCGAGACCGTGGTCGGGCTGACCGAGACCTTCAAGCCGGTCGCCGACAAGCGCGGGCTCTATGCGCCCAACGTCGCCGCGCGCGCCGCGCCGCCGCCCAGCAACGTGCTGCAATTCGCGGCCAAGGCGTAGGGCGCTCTTTCCGCCCCGCTCATGCCCGTGCAAGCGGGCATCCAGTCATCTCCGCCTTCCCTTTCTCCTCATGGTGAGGAGCGCGCGCAGCGCGCGTCTCGAACCATGAGGCCGCCTTCATCCTTCGAGACGCCGTGCTGACGCGCGGCTCCTCAGGATGAGGCGGACAAACAGCCAACGCTCCGCCGCCCCTGTTCTTTGCGGCGCGGCGGACGCCGTCTTCCATCCAAGCCTTGGGCGGGGCCTTCCTCTGACCCCCGGCAAAAATGCCGAGGGGACGGAGCGCCGAGCGGCGCTACCTGTCAGTCCACGCCGGCGCAAACAAGCGGACGCAGTTTGCGCCACTTGCATGCGCTTTGGCGCGGCGCGCCTCATGCGCTGAGGCACGCTCGCCACTCGGCGCTCCGTCGCGGCTTTTTTGTCCCTGGCGCCGTGCTTCCGGGCGGGACAAGAGGGGGCGCCGCTCTTGGGCTCCCCTTATCCGGGCGGCTTCGCCGCCCTTCGTTCCCGCGCGCGTCCAGCCCTTAAAGGGCAGCCGGTCTTAGTGCCGGCGGACGGCTGGCCAGGGCCTCCCGGGAGTGGGGTTACGAGCCCCGCCCGCGGGCACCGCACCTTGCTCCGTCTTCGGCCGCGTCTTCCGGAAGACGCCCTCGGCCCGAGCAAGGCGAGGGTGTTATGGCGACGGAGTGTGGCGGGAACATGACTCTATTCCTATAACAGCACGTGTAAATTGTACGCCGACTCATGTGAAGCTTAGGCGCTAACCTTTACGGAGCACAAATGTCGCAACATCAGCTTTCGCTCCTCGAAGAGTCCGAGGGGTACAAACCACTACTATTGCCCCCGTTGCACATCACCCGAAAGCACAAGCTTGGCCAAATTGGACATGTAGTCAGGGAAAGCAGCACCCAAACAATTATGGGCTCAGAAGAGATTCGGGTGTCAGTCAAAAAGAAAGTCAAACTTTTCACACTGTCATCCGGTGAGAAGGTCGCAATCTCAAAAACTAAAATAATACGCCCATCGGAAGCAGATGGAGTGCTTCAACTGACGAAAGACTCAAATTATCGCTGGCTTTCTCACAAATTAATCGAAAGCGCTGAAGCCGAAATTGCAAAGGATGGCTGGAAAAACTTTGCGAAAAGATGTTCGAGCGATTGGAATGGAAAATTTTCGTTTCGTGTCGAAATGAGAGGAACTGACGGAGCGGTCTCTCTAGGAAACGAAGGATTAAGACCGGCGCAAATCGGTGCCCTGTACGCGATCGGAGCGCACTGGAGCTTACACTCAAGCCCAGCGACGATAATTATGCCGACCGGCACCGGAAAAACTGAAACTATGCTGGCGACTCTCGCCCAATTTATAAAGGGCACATTGCTTGTAGTGGTCCCATCGCAGGTCTTGCGTGATCAAACAGTCGAAAAGTTCCGTACATTTGGCTTGTTGAGAAAAGTGAATGCGCTTTCTTATGATGCAGCAAATCCGGTCGTCGGCATACTAAAACACAGGCCAGAATCTATCGCAGACCTAGATATTTTCGACTCTTGCAATGTTATTGTTGGGACTATGAGCAGTCTAGGATTCAATGATACCGGGAATATGAAAAATGAAATTTCTAAACGTATTACAAACCTGATTGTTGATGAAGCGCACCATGTGCCCGCAGATACTTGGAATCAATTCAAAGACATTTGTGTAGAAAAGAAAGTTCTACAATTTACGGAAACGCCTTTTAGGCAAGATAAAAAGCTAGTGGAAGGGAATATCATATTTCAGTATTCGCTGCGGGCTGCGCAACGTGATGGATACTTCAAACGAATAACGTTTCTGCCGGTTTATGAAATAGACGCAGATAGATCGGATTTGGCTGTTGCGCAAACTGCGCTAGCGCGCCTACGCGCAGATATCAAAGCGGGTTACAATCATCTCTTGATGGCGCGCTGTAGCAATATTAAACGCGCAGAAAACGTCCATAAAATTTACCAAACATTGGCGCCTGACCTAAGGCCAATACTAGTCCATTCCGAGCTTGCCGGTGCCGACGCGAGAGTTCTTGCTTTAAGGTCGGGGCAAAGCCGCATAGTCGTCTGCGTGAATATGCTTGGTGAAGGATTCGATCTCCCTGAGCTAAAAGTTGCGGCGTTGCACGACATCCATAAGAGTTTGGCGATCACGCTCCAGTTTATCGGGCGATTTACTAGGTCTGCGCTGGAAAATCTGGGCGACGCGTCTGCCATTGCCAATATTGCCGACGCGGATTTTTCCGCGGCACTGGAGCGACTTTACAGTGAAGATGCAGATTGGAATGATCTCCTAAATGAATTGAGCTCTGAAGCCGCAAAAGAACATGCAGAACTGATTGCCTTTTTGAATAGTTCCCAAAGGCTAGACGACGAGGACAATGAAGGCGCAATCGCGATTTCTCAGCAATTACTTAAGCCCGCGTTTGGTACGTTATTTTACGAGGCGGAAGAATTTCGACCAAAGGCATTTTACCAGGGCTTGCCGGAAGGACTTGATGTCCGCGCGGTATGGGTGCACAGCCCATCGCACACGTTATTTTTTGTGACTGTCTACGAGGAATTGCTGCGTTGGACCCGGTCAAAGGAAATATTGAATCGCGAATGGGATTTATTTGTAATTCACTTCGATCCTGTGAATAAGCTTCTTTATCTCTCATCTACCGACCACACATCTCCATTCGGTGAACTTGCGGCCGCAATCGGGGCAGGACGTCAAATCTCTGGCGATACGATTTTTCGATCGCTAGGAAAAATCAATCGACTGGTTTTCCAAAACATTGGAGTGAAAAAGCATGGTCGCAAAAACTTGCGCTATGCAATGTATACAGGTGCTGACGTAGCCGAAGCATTAAGTATTTCTGAACGCGCTGGGTCTGTTAAATCAAATTTGACTGGAACGGGTTGGGAGAATGGTCGCCCAATTAGTATTGGCTGTTCATATAAAGGGCGCGTTTGGTCGAAAGAGAGAGGGCCTATCCCTAGATTTATTAGATGGTGCGAGAATGTTGGGAACAAGATTGTTGATCAGAATATTGACACGTCTCAGATCATTGCGAACGTTTTGATACCAAAGGAAGTCAACACGTTCCCTGACAAGAACGTATTGAGTATCGAATGGCCTGTTGAGCTTCTTCATCAGCCAGAGGATCGAATAACGCTTGCGGCCGGCTCGGAGGAATATGAACTATTTCTCGTTGGGTTAGAAACTACGAACGTAGATCTGGAAAAGAATGAGCTTAGCTTTTCAATAATATTGGCTGATGGCGAGATACTTGCGACTTTAGTGCTCACTGTCGGCGGCGAAAATGGTTTCATGGTAGCGCGGAGGTCGACCAACGAGGTATTGCTGAATATGGGACGACGGTCGATCCCAATTGAAGCATTTCTTTCCGATTATCCGCCGCTGGTTCGATTTATCGATCTGTCGGAATTAGATGGCAATCTATTGGTCGCTCCTGAAACTGCACCTGCACTTTCAATTTCTGAAGATCGGTTTGAAGTGTGGGATTGGCGCGCGATTGATTTGCAAAAAGAGAGTATTTGGAAAGATGGCGAGGAGAGACCGGACTCGATTCAATGGAGAGCTAATGAATACTTTTCTAAAAATGGGTATGAAGTAATTTTTGATGACGACGCCGCCGTTGAGGCAGCAGATTTAATATGCCTAAAAGAGGAAGCGGATCAGATTTGCTTATCTCTTGTTCACTGCAAGTATTCTGGAGGCGCGTCGGCTGGCGAAAGAGTAAAAGACGTGGTGGAGGTATGTTCCCAGGCGGTCAGGTCTGCAAAATGGCGCTGGAAATTTCGTGATCTATGTAAACATATCGCTGGGCGAGAAAGTAGGCTTTCGAAATCTAACGGAAGAACGACGAGGTTCCTCGCGGGAAGCAATTCTAAAATAAGCCGCATATTGAAAGTCAGCCGCTTTAAAGAGTTGAGGTTCGAAATCTATATCGTTCAGCCAGGATTATCGAAAAAGGATCGTACGGCAGATCAAACATATGTGTTGGCGGCGGCTTCGAGCTATCTAAAAGAAACGGCGGCTGTCGATTTAAAGGTAGTTTGCAGCGAGTGACATAGTTCGGTGAAAAATACGACCAAAAGGCCCGGTCTTTTGCGCGGGGCTAGGTTGGGAGGTGAGAGTCCGATTGGGACTTAGTGCAATACACCGCCATGCCCAAAACCAACGACCCCCTCACCACCAAATTCCGCCCGCGCCTGGAGGCCATGCTCGCGGAACTGATAGCCGCGCGCGAAGCGACGGCGGCCGGGCGCGCGCCGGTCGAACTCGATCAGCAGAGCGTCGGGCGGCTGTCGCGCATGGACGCGATGCAGCAGCAGCAGATGGCGCTCGCCGCCGACCGCCAGCGCGAGGCGCAGATCGCCCGCATCCGCAACGCGCTCGACCGCATGGACAAGGGTGAGTTCGGCATCTGCGTCGCATGCGGCAACGACATTCCGGAGAAGCGGCTGGAGGCCGACCCGGCGGCGCATCTGTGCGTCGCGTGCGCGGCGGGGAAGGGGCGGTAGCGGGCCGGAAGAGCCCCCCGCGGCGGCGTCCGCAACAGACAATTCAACGCATATTGCCGCTGAATTGAATTAAAATTTGAGCGGTCAGTATAAGTTGGAAACAACGGACGATGGGGTAGGGATGGTGACCCGGACTCTTGGGAGCAACATGCATGCGGCTATTCTTCGATGTCCAGCATCAAGATTCTCATAGCTACGACTACCACGGCAGCGATTTTGGCAGGCTGGAAGACGCGACCCAAATGGCGGAGCTGATCGCGGCGGACCTCGGATGTTCGGAGACCGACGACTGCGCCGGCTCGCAAGTGCAGGTCAGGAACGCCGACGGCGAAACCTTGTTCTCGGTGCCGGTCCTGATGGCCGCCTGATCGGGAGCGCCATTGCTTTACGAGGCGTTGCCAGGGCAGCGACGGCGGGGCGCTGAGCCGCGGTTTACCGAAAAAAAACATATATTTTAAGACATATCTTAATAGTTGTATGTGACGCTGCGGACACGTTTCTTTCGCTCCGCCAGAATGGCGGCAAGAAGAAGAGATAGAATGTCTCAGCATTCGTCCAATGCCGCGATTATCGCGGAACTCGAAAACACGCTTCACACCGGTTCCAATGAGAAGCGGGTGGCGACCCTGATGCGGGTCACCGACCTGTTCGTCAACGACGCGGGCCGCTACTCGGAAGAGCAAACCCATCTGTTCGACGACGTCATGGGCCATCTGGTCCAGCACGTCGAGAGCCGGGCGCTGGTCGAACTCAGCCGCCGGCTTGCCCCGGTCGCCAATGCGCCGCGCGCCGTCATCGGCCAGCTTGCGCGCAACGACGAAATCGAAATCTCCGGCCCGGTGCTGACCGCGTCCGAGCGGCTCAGCGACAAGGATCTGGTCGAGATCGCCGCCACCAAGAGCCAGGCCCACCTCGCCAAGATCGCCGGCCGCGCCCGCCTCAACGAGGCGGTGACCGAAGTCCTGGTCGATCGCGGCGACGATCATGTCGCCAACACCGTGGCGAGCAACGCCGGCGCGAAATTTTCAAACAGCGGCATGGCCAAGATGGTCATGCGCGCCGACGGCGACGATCGCCTGGCCGAATCGATGTTGCGGCGCGCCGATATTCCGGCGCGCATGTTCCGGCAGCTCACGATCCAGGCGACCGAGGCCGTACGGGTCAAACTGCTGGCGTCGGCCCGGCCGGATCAGAAGGAGATGGTCAAGACGGTCATGGACGAGCTGGCCGCGCAGGCCGGCAAAAAGGCGCCCATTCAGGCGCGCAATTATGCCGACGCGCAGTGCGCGATCAGCGCGATCAGCCAGGATACCAACCTGTTGAAATCGAAGATCCTGGAATTCGCCGACTCCAACCAGCTGCCCGAGGCGATTGCCGCGCTGTCGGTGCTCAGCGGCTTTTCGATTAAGGAGATCGACGCCATCGTGGCCAACGCCAACGAACTCGGCCTTACCGTGCTATGCAAGGCGGTCACGCTGGAAATGGACACCGCCTATGCGGTCGTCATGGCCGCGCGCAGCGAGCAGACCGTGAACAAGCAGGTATCCGACGATTTCTGCGATTATTATGACAACCTGACGGTAGCGTCCGCGCAACGGCTGCTCAGATTCTGGCAGGGCCGCCAAAAGGTCGTGAAGTGCATTCAGGGAAACGGCCGCTAGCTGACGGCGGCACGGCTATCGTTTTTACGAATTTCTTTCACGCATACGCTGCATTCACCAAAAAACCCCGGGCTCATCGCCCGGGGCTGAAGTTGGGGAGAGAGAGCCCGTAGGGGCTCAGGATCAACGCTCTACGCAGGGATCTTTTCGTCGCTCTCGGCCGGCTCGCGCAGCACGTAGCCGCGACCCCACACCGTCTCGATGTAGTTCTTGCCGTTCGAGGCGTTGGCGAGCTTCTTGCGCAGTTTGCAGATGAAAACGTCGATGATCTTCAGCTCCGGCTCGTCCATGCCGCCGTAGAGATGGTTGAGAAACATCTCCTTGGTGAGCGTGGTGCCTTTGCGCAAAGAGAGCAGCTCGAGCATCTGGTATTCCTTGCCCGTCAGGTGCACGCGCTGGCTGGCGACCTCGACCGTCTTGGTGTCGAGATTGACCACCAGGTCGCCGGTGTTGATGACCGACTGGGCGTGGCCCTTGGAGCGGCGCACGATGGCGTGGATGCGGGCGATCAGCTCGTCCTTGTGGAACGGCTTGGTCATGTAGTCGTCGGCGCCGAAGCCGAGCCCGCGCACCTTGTCCTCGATGCCGGCGAGACCCGACAGGATCAGGATCGGGGTCTTGACCTTGGAAACCCGCAAGGAACGCAGAACCTCGAAGCCCGACATGTCGGGCAGGTTCAGATCGAGGAGGATGATGTCGTAGTCGTAGAGCTTGCCCAGATCGACCCCTTCCTCGCCCAGGTCGGTCGTGTAGACGTTGAAGCTCTCGGATTTCAGCATCAGCTCGATGGATTGAGCGGTCGCGCTGTCGTCTTCGATCAATAATACGCGCATGCCAGTCCCCTTCTCGCCGCAACCGGGCCTTTAGGTCTGCGCCGCGGGAGGCGGCGAGGCTGAAAAATCCACTGGGACAAACCGATTCGAAACTATCCCGGCATGGTTAACAAAACCTGATTCTCTCAGGCAAGCACGCCATAGGCAGGGTGCCCCGAATCGGCATAAGATATTGCCAGAGAGTGGTTTTTTGGCCACGTTGCCCGTTCAAGCCCTAGTTTAAGAGTCAGTGCTAAGTGACTCTACGGATTCGCCCCTTTTGTGCCGGCCGGGCGAATCGTTTCAGCCGCTGTCCCTTCTGGACGATGACCCAATGATTAACGATGCGGGTAAACACCGGGTTAAGAGCGGAACCGAAGCGGTAAGCCTACCCGGACGTTACCTCCGCTCGGTACTCGGCGTGCCTGCGGCCGCAGGCGGGCTCCCTCTCCCCTGGTGGGAGAGGGTTGGGGTGAGGGGGCACTCGATTCTCGTTTGCCCATACCCCCTCACCCGACGCGCTGCGCGCGCCGACCTCCCCCACCAGGGGGGAGGGCACAGGCTGAGTGCTGGGCGAGGATATTGGTTCGCATGAAAGCCCTCGCCGAGCAGATTGCCGACATCGACGGCGTCGAAATCTACGGCCGCGTGGTGGGCGTGCGTGGGCTGATGGTGGAGGTGGCGGGACCGATCCACGCCATGTCGGTGGGGGCGCGGCTAGCCGTCGAGACCGACAATGGGCCCAATATCCCTTGCGAAGTGGTGGGCTTTTCCGGCGGCCATGCGCTGGCCATGCCGTATGCGGCGCTCGACGGGGTGCGGCGCGGCTGCCGCGCCATTGTCACGACCGCCGCCGGCATGGTGCGGCCGGCGGAAGGCTGGCTCGGCCGCGTGCTCAACGCCATGGCCGAGCCGATCGACGGCTTGGGTCCGCTGCCGGCGGGGCCGGCGCCTTACCCGTTCCGCGCCTCGCCGCCGCCGGCGCATGCCCGGCGCCGGGTGGGAGCGCCGCTCGATCTCGGCGTGCGCGCCCTCAACACCTTCGTGACCTGCTGCCGCGGCCAGCGCATGGGCATCTTCTCCGGCTCCGGCGTCGGCAAGTCGGTGCTGCTGTCGATGCTGGCCAGGAACGTCTCCGCCGACATCTCGGTCATCGGCCTGGTCGGCGAGCGCGGCCGCGAGGTGCAGGAGTTCTTGCAGGACGACCTGGGTCCCGCCGGCCTCGCCCGCTCGGTGGTGGTGGTCTCGACCTCCGACGAGCCGGCGCTGATGCGCCGCCAGGCGGCCTATCTCACGCTGGCGATCGCGGAGTTCTTCCGCGACCTCAGCAAGGACGTGCTGGTGCTGATGGATTCGGTGACGCGCTTCGCCATGGCCCAGCGCGAGATCGGCTTGTCGGCCGGCGAGCCGCCGACCGCCAAGGGCTATACGCCGACCGTGTTCACCGAGCTGCCGCGGCTGTTGGAGCGCGCCGGGCCCGGCACCGACCATGGCACCATCACCGGCATCTTCAGCGTGCTGGTGGACGGCGACGACCACAACGAGCCGGTGGCCGATGCGGTCAGGGGCATCCTCGACGGCCATATCGTCATGGAGCGGGCGATCGCCGAGCGCGGGCGCTATCCGGCCATCAACATCCTGAAATCGATCTCGCGCACCATGCCGCGGGCGGCCGATCCAACCTTCCTGCCGGCCATCAACCGGGCGCGCCAGGTGATGGCGACCTATGCCGACATGGAGGAGTTGATCCGGCTCGGCGCCTACCGGCCGGGCTCGAGCGCCGAGGTGGATGAGGCCATTTCGCTGCACAAGCCGCTGGAGGCGTTCCTTTCCCAAATTAAGGAAGAATCAACCAGTATGGCGGACGGCTATCAGCGGCTTGAGACGATCCTGCAGGGCCAGGAAACGGAGCCTATCTGACCGGTAAAAGGCAATCCGGTGCTGGCAACAGAAAACTAACGTTATTGCCCCACACTCCGCCCGTTGACCGGTCCGGAAGGCCCGTGCGGGTGCGCATGCGGGCGCTACTTCGGGGCTTCGGGGGAGTATTTTGTCGATGAAGTCACGCGAAACCCTCATCCGCCTGAAGAAGTTTCAGGTCGACGAGAAGCGGCGCAAGGTCGCCCAGATCGAGGCGATGATCGCCGAGTTCGAACGCATCGCCACCGATCTCGACCGCGAGATCAAGACCGAGCAGGACCGCGCCGGCATCCACGATCCCGCCCATTTCGCCTATCCGACCTATGCCAAGGCCGCCATCGGCCGGCGCGAGAACCTCAAGCGCTCGGCCGACGAGCTCAAAGCCCAGCTCGACGACGCGCAAGCCATGCTGGGCGAGGCCTTCGAGGAGCTCAAAAAGGTCGAGATGTTGGACGAGCGCGACCACGCGCGCGAGAAGGCCGAGGAGAACGCCCGCGAGCAGGCCGAGCTCGACCGCATCGCGGCGCTGCGCTTCTCCAGTGGCGGCGCGCCGGCTTAAAGCTTTTTCCAATTCGAACGGCGGGTTCTGCGCTGCACGCCTGAGCGCGTCCTTCGCGCTGCCGCAGGCCCGCCAAAACCGGCGCAAGTCTTTGCCGGCAAACAGCAAAACAATAATCGCCCTTCCTGTGACCCCCGTCACAGCCGGGACTCGCGCGCCGGCATAGTCTGCCGCGAAATCCAAGGACTCAGCTACGGAGCCGACCATGTTCACCTTTCCAGCCCCCGTCAGCCGCATCGCCATCGCGGCGCGTGCCGCCGAATGGCGCCGACGGACGCGCAGCCGGCACGAACTAACGACGTTCGACGACCAGCAATTCGGCGACCTGCCGTTCGCCAGGACCGAAGCAAGGGCCGAAGTCGCCAAGTGGTTCTGGCAGCCCTGAGCGCCGTCCCGTTCGCGCGGACCCGATTTCCGCTCATTCCCGCGCAAGCGGGAATCCAGTGTTTTTATTGTACAGGCGGTAAATTGCTGCTCTGGGTCCCCGCTTTCGCGGGGACGAACGGATGAGCAGCTGAATCCATTAACGTAATCCGACCCTAATACCCCGCCGCCAGCGCGCGCGCGCCGGGGGTTTTCGCGTTGCGGTCCATGTGGCTCTGAATCTCGGCGATCAGCCCGGCCACCACCTTGGTGCGGCGCGCCACCGGGTTGCGCGCATAGCCGTTGGGCTGGAAGAAATTGGCGGTCGGCACCCGCTCGCGCAAATTCTGCGGCATCATCACCATGTCGATGCCGTTGCCGTCGCCGGTGAGGTTCATCAGTTCGAGCTCGGCAGCCGACAGCGGCGCGCGATAACCCTTGGCGCGCGCGAACCGTACCGAGTCCAAAAGCTTCTGCACCTGCAACAGCGGGCCGATGTCGATGTCGAGCACCGCGGCATGGATGCCCCAGCCTTTGGCGGTGTGCTTGGCGATCTTGTCGTACTCGCTCCAGCGGTGCGGGATGGCGCGGCAGAAGCCGATCATGCGCTTGAGAACGCCAAGCTTGCGCTCCAGCTGCACCCGCGCCGCGCCGGTGAGCGTGCGGGCTTTCTGGTTGAGGGCGGCGAGGAAACGGCCGCCGCTTTCGGCCAGCAGCGAGACGCTGTTGGTTGAGAGCAACTGATTGTAGCCGATCGCGGGCGAGATCGCGTGCGCGTTCGGACGCGGGGTGCCGAGGCCAGCCTGTGTGTTGTAAGCGCCGCGGCCGCCGGTCTCGAAGGCATAGACGCCGACGATCTGCGCTTGCGTCAAGCCGGCGGCGCGCGCGGCCCTGGCATAGGCGCGCTTGAAGTCGGCGTCGCTTGCCGGCTGGTCCGGCACAAAACCCCATTGCTCTTTGGCCGCGCTTAAGAAATCGGCGACCACCGGGATTTTCGGCTTGGGCGGGACCGGTGGCGCTGGTGGGGGCGGCAGCGGACTGACCGGGCGCCGCGGCCCGCGATAGTCCGGCGGCTGGGTCAGCACGTAGTCGGTGAGCTGCATGGCCTCATGCTTGCGGCGCTTGGCATTGCGTAGCTTCCGCTTCTCGGCCACCGCATGCCAATAGGCCTCGTGCTCGCGCTGATAGGCGTCGTGGACACGCTCATATTGCGCGAGCTTTTCCTGGTATGCAGCGAGCGCGCCCAAGGTCGCGCTGTCTTGTGCGCTTTGCGGCCACGCCGGCGCCGCAACCGTCAGCAGAGCGGCGGCAGCGAAAACAATGAAAAGCGTGCGAGCAGGGGGACGGCGCATTGTGCGTATTTATCGGCTGCTGATTGATTCGACCATGAACGGCGCCCGCGGCTTTATGACTCGCCCGGTGCCCCGGCCTGATCGCAAAAAAACGCGCCGCAAATGCGGCGCGCCTTGTGAGGAAGGTCCGCGAAAATCTAACGGATGGTGGCGCCGTCGCGATTGGTGAAGACCACCGGGCCGCCGGCTTTGATCACGGTCGGCGTACGCGCGGTCATGATGTCGGTGCCGAGATTGAATTCGCGCGCGGAAATGCCGATCACGGCAATCAGCAGCGCAGCGGCAAGGCCGACCACCACGATCTTCAGGTGGGTGGTGCGGTCGGCGGTGTAGATCGACCAGTTCATAACGCGTCCTCCAAGGTCACGCCCCATTTGTCGGGGCGGCCTTGCGAAAGGTTCATCGCTTGTTCGAGGGGATAACGTGGGAAGCGGCCGCCGTGTTCCCAGGCCGGCTCACGAAGCCTTGATCGGCGTTTTTCACAACGGGCGGCGCAATCGCTGCCGGGGATTGCGCAGGCGCCGCGGTTTCGCTATAACTATTTGAAAGTATTGTAGTTCTTAAGAGTTCTAAACTGAAAGCCGGGCATGATCATCTGTTCCTGCAACGTCTTATCCGAGACCCAGGTCCTCGAAACGCTGAAACGCGGCGCCAACATCCGGCCGCAATCGGCGGCGCAGGCCTATCGCTGCCTCGGTTGCGCGCCCCGCTGCGGGCGCTGCCTGGAAACCGTCCGCGCGCTGGTGGCGAAGGCCCATCTTGAGAACTGCAACGTCGGTTGCCCGACATGCCCGGGCCATGAGGGCCATGGCCAAGTTTCTACAGGTGATGAGCGGATCGAAGCGGCTGCATTGATTGCGGCTGAATAAGGTTTCGCCGCCGGTGCGCATAAGGAGCGGCTCATGAAAGGTGATGTGAAAGTCGTTGAATATCTCAACAAGGGGCTGCGCAGCGAGCTCACCGCCGTCAACCAGTATTGGCTGCACTATCGGCTGCTCGACAATTGGGGGCTCAACGGGCTCGCCAAGAAGTGGCGCGAGGAATCGATCGAAGAGATGCGCCACGCCGACCGCTTCGTCGACCGCATCATCTTCCTGGAAGGCTTCCCCAACATGCAGACGCTCGATCCCTTGCGCATCGGGCAGAACGTCAAGGAAGTGATTGAGGCGGATCTGGCAGCCGAGCAGGGCGCCCGCGCGCTCTATCAGGAGGCGGCGACCTACTGCTTGAGCGTCAAGGACCATCCGACCCGCGACCTGTTCGAGCTGTTGATGTCCGACGAGGAAAAACACATCGATTTCCTCGAAACGCAGCTTGATCTCATCGAGCGCATCGGTCTCGAACGCTACACGCAGGCCCATGTCGGTGGGCTCGGCGAAGGCGGCACGCCCGGCCTGCGCGAGGAAAAGTAAGCATTGACTGCGAGCGTTTCGGCTAGAGCTGATCCACGAGCGTCGATCCAGATTCCGCTCATTCCCGTGCAAGCGGGAATCCAGGGATGCGCGCACAAATCAGAAATTTATCACTCTGGGTCCCCGCTTTCGCGGGGACGAACGGTGAGTCCATGCAAATGGAAGCGAACGTCAGTCGGTGCGGGTGAGCTGGTGTTCCTCGGCGATGCGCTCGAAGGACTCCGCCAGGCTCTTGATCCGGTAGGCCAGCCGGTTGTCGTTTTCGATCGGCAGCACGCGGATGACTTTGTATTTGCCGCGCGAGGCGGTGTTTCCGAATGCCGGGTTGTAATAGACGTTCGTGCCGATCGCGAATTTGTGCATCATCTGCGCGCCCCTTTTGGTTTAGCGAAGCAAGCGGCTCGCCGGACTTGGAGAAGAAACGCCCGGCTTTTGGGCCGGGCGTTCCGTCGTTGACTTTGCGCGTTGGCGCTCAGGCGTTCTGCAGATTGCTGGCCGCCTGCTTGCCGCGTTCCGTCACCACTTCGTAGGTGAGGCGCTGGCCTTCGTTGAGCGTGCTCATGCCGGCACGTTCGACCGCACTGATATGCACGAAAACGTCGCGCGAGCCGTCGCTCGGCGTAATAAATCCAAAGCCCTTCTGGGTGTTGAAGAACTTCACGGTACCTGTAGCCATGTTGGCTGTCCTTGCTCTGAGAGCTGCTTAAGTTGAGATGCGCCCGGGCGGTCATCGCCCGGACGATCGAAACATCAGTTTTGGGGTGACTTGTTAAGCGGCCAAAACCGGGCAGCGCAGCAAGGCAAAACCGAAAATCGAGTTTCAACGCCGGTTACATAGGCGTTCGGGCGGATTTCGTCAATGTATTCAGGCGGCCTGCTTCTTCAGCGGGTAGCGCTCGCTCTCGTACAGCGCGCGGATGTCCTTGTGGCCGAGCCGTTGCTCGTCGATCTGGATATAGGCGCCCAGCAGCAGCGGCTCAGGCAACTCCTCGACCGCGAAGCGGATAGCGTCGGCCGCCTTGTCGAATCGGCGATATTTGATCTTGCTGGCAACCTTGCGGTTGCGCGAGGGAAACAGCTCCGCTGGCGCGCTGTAATCGAATTTTTCCATGATAACCTCCAGTAACGCGGCTCGAACAAAAAAAGCGCTGAGGCGCCAAAGGTATATGGGGTCGCAATGGACGAATTGACAGGGGCGGCCGCGGCATTTTGTTCCAAATTCTGTCTATCCGGCGCAGCAAAATGCTGCGATTATTCAGCGAGATCGGCGGTATTTCGTGCCGATGGCTTAGTACCGGCTTGCGCGCCCTAAGGGCGCCGCCGGGATCTTGTCAGCTGGCCACCGAGGGATTGCGCGCGATGCCGAGCACTGCCAGCGTCACGAAGGCCGACCTCTTCCATTTCGTGATGATCAAGCCGACGCATTACGACGACGACGGCTATCCGATTCAATGGCTGCGCTCGGCGATCCCGTCCAACACGCTCGCCTGCCTGAACGCGCTGGCGCAGGACGCTAGCCGCCGCGAAGTGCTCGGCCCTGGCGTCGAGATCCGCCTGCACACTTATGATGAGACCAACCGGCGGGTGAAGCCGGAGCAGATCATCCGCATGATCCGCCGCGACGGCGGCCGCGCGTTAATCGGCCTGGTCGGCGTGCAGTCGAACCAGTTTCCGCGCGCGGTCGATCTGGCGCAGCCGTTCCTTGCCGCCGGGCTGCCGGTCGCCATCGGCGGCTTTCACGTTTCCGGCTGCATCGCCATGCTGCCCGAGCTGCCGGCCGACATCAAAGCGGCGCAACGAATGGGCATTTCGTTCTTTGCCGGCGAGGCGGAAGAATTCCGGCTTGACCAGGTACTGCGCGACGCTTATCGCGGCAAGCTCAGGCCGCTCTACGACTACATGAACGACCTGCCGGCGCTAGCTGGCGAGCCGCCGCCGTTCCTGCCGCGCCAGCACGTGGTGCGCACGTCCGGCTCGCTGTCGAGCATCGATCTCGGCCGCGGCTGTCCCTACCAGTGCTCGTTCTGCACCATCATCAACGTGCAGGGGCGCAAGAGCCGCATCCGGTCGGCCGACGATCTGGAAAAGATCGTGCGCGAGAACTACGCGCAGGGCATAAAGCGCTTCTTCATCACCGACGACAATTTCGCCCGCAACAAGGACTGGGAGCCGTTGTTCGACCGCATGATCGCCATGCGTGAGGGCGAGAAGATGAACATCGGCTTTACGATTCAAGTCGACACGCTCTGCCACAAGATTCCGAATTTCATCGAGAAGGCGGGCCGCGCCGGCGTGCGCCGCGTGTTCATCGGGCTGGAGAACATCAACCCGGATAACTTAATCGCCGCCAAGAAGCGGCAGAACAAGATCACCGAATACCGCGAGATGCTGCAGATGTGGCGCAACGCCGGCGCCATCACCTATGCCGGCTACATCCTCGGCTTCCCCGCCGACACCAAAGAGTCGATCCTGCGCGACGTCGAGATCATCAAGCGCGAATTGCCGATCGACATTCTGGAGTTCTTCTTCCTGACGCCGCTGCCGGGGTCGGAGGATCACAAGGTTCTCGACGCCAAGGGGATCTGGATGGATCCCGACATGAACAAATACGACCTCAATCACCGGGTCTCGCATCACGGCACCATGTCGGATGCGGACTGGGAGGAGGCCTATCGCGCGGCCTGGCACGCCTTCTACACACCCGAGCACATCAACACGATCCTGCGCCGCACCTGCGCGCATCCGCTCGGGCGGCCGGGCACCACGCTGTCGACCATCCTGTGGTTCTATCTGATGATCCTGTTCGAGGGCGTGCATCCGCTCGAGGGCGGCGCGCTGCGGCTCAAATCGCGGCGCGACCGGCGTAGCGGCATGAAGCGGGAAAACCCGTTTGTGTTCTACGCGCGCTATTGGGGTGGCACCGCGCTCAAGGCATGGGGCTATTTCCGCATCTATCGGCGCTGCAAAGCCATGCTCGACGCCGCGCTGAAGGCGCCCGACCGCTGGAGCTACCGCGATCTGGCGATTGCCCCGCCGGAGGCCGACGAATTCGAGGCGCTCGAGCTTTATCACGCCACCAGCGGCGGCGAGGCCGCGCTCAAGCGCAAATACCGCGACGACGCCATCCGGGCGCGTTCGCATGTCGTGGTCGATGAGGCCGAGGCGCCGATCGCCGCGGCGGAATAACCCCCGCTCATTTCGGAAGCGGCCGAGCCGGGGCTTGGCTCCGTTCCAAACCGCGCGCCGTTACGCTACTATGCCTCGTATTCCTACGTTCGTCCCTTCATGGTTGCGCGAAGGTTGGCGGCAGTCGCCGCACCGGTTCGAGAAAACGGGGGCATCATGGCGAAAGACGCAAATTCATCGGCCGGCGACAAGACGGCCAGTCCGGCCATCGGGCATATGGAGCAGCAGGTCAACGACGCGCTGCTGCTGCTGGATTACGCGGTCGGCTCCGGCACCAAAACAGCCGATGGCCTGCCGATCCCGCAGGATTCGGTGCGCCATATCGAAACTATGGCCGCCAAGCTTGGCCTGCTCGAGGATGGAGCGGCGGCGGGCGGTCGCCATGACGTTGCCTCGGACGACTGGGTGGCGTTCGAGCTCGGCTATTACGACCTCGCCACCGCATTGACGCCGGTGACCGCCGAGACACTGCGCAACACGCAGTCCAAACCCTATGCTGAGCGAGATTGGTATGAACGTATCTTTGGTGATTCAACGGCCATTCGTTTCACGCGAGTACTCTGGGGCTGGACGTTCTTTTTCATTTTCTTCGTGATCGTCGACTCCTGGTACTTGAAAGTCAATTCGGGCGACGGTCATGCAAACTTCACCGCCTTCTTCAAGCTCGCGACTCCGTGGGTGTATGGCGGACTTGGTGCGTGCGTCTATCTACTGCGCCAGGCCCATATCTTCATTTATGAGCGATCCTTCGATGTCCGCCGTAAGCCGGAGTACTTAAACCGCATCCTGCTTGGCGCTGTGGCGGGCGGCGCCATCCTGCTGTTCGTTGACAAACTCGCCGGCAGTCAAGGTGCCATCATCCGGTTAAGTTCGGCGGCACTCGGCTTCCTCACCGGGTACAACACCGACTTCCTGTTCAGCACAATCGATCGCCTCGCCCCCGCGTTGCTACCCAGGAAGCCGGAAGACTTAGCCGCGGGGCAGAAGGCGAGAGGGACGACGACGCAGCCAGCGAACATCAATGACTTAGCCGAGCGCATGGAAAAGGCTAAAGGGGCGGACAAGGAGTTCTACCGATCATTGATCGCGAAGTTGACCGGCACACTCGCGCCGCCGTGATTGCCGTCGTAAGCGCTTGCGCCGATCGTGCCAGGGAAGAAGCCCTGCGGTCGGTGAAACCGCGCCAGTGAAGAATTTGGTAGACGCGCGTGAGGCTAATCGTGACCGAGGCGCCCTGAGCGGAGCATCGCAGCGGATTTAAATACTCCCCACCGTCTTCAGCCTTGCGCGCGGATGGATTTCACCTTGCGAGAGCACCGGCGTCTGCGCGCGGAAGCGCTCGACGATGCCGCGCACGAACGGGCGGATGCCGCCGGAGGTGACCAGCACCGGCGCCTCGCCCTCGCGCGCCGCCGCCTCGAATTTCTCGCGCACCAGCGTGATGAATTCCGACAGCTTGGAGGGCTGCATGGCGAGTTGGCGCTCGTCGCCCTGGCCGATCATTGACTCGGCGAAGCTCTGCTCCCAGGCCGCCGACAGTGCGATCAGCGGCAGGTAGCCGCCGGGGGTGGTGTGCTGGGCGCAGATCTGGCGAGCGAGCCGCATGCGCACGTGCTCGGCCAGTACGACCGGGTTGCGGGTGCCGGAGATGCCGTCGGCGATGCCTTCCAAGATGGTAGCGAGATCGCGGATCGAGACGCGCTCGGCCAGCAGAATCTGCAAGACGCGCTGGATGCCCGACACCGTGATCAGCGACGGCACCAGGTCCTTGGTGATCTCGGCCTGCTCCTTCGGCAGTTCCTTGATGAGCTTCTGCACCTCGGCATAGGAGAGCAGCTCCGCCATGTTGCTCTTGAGCAGCTCGGTCAAATGCGTGGACAAGACGGTGGCGGCATCGACCACCGTGTAGCCCTTCATCGCCGCCTCTTCCTTGAGCGCGGCGTCGACCCAGGTCGCGGGCAGTCCGAATGTCGGCTCGGCGGTATGGGTGCCGGGAAGGTTCACCTGGCCGCCGGCCGGATCCATGACCATGTACTGCGCGGCCCACAGCTTGCCGCTGCCGGCCTCGACTTCCTTGATCTTGATGACATAGGTGTTGGCGTCGAGCTGCACGTTGTCGAGCAGGCGCACCGCCGGCATCACGAAGCCCATCTCCATCGCCAGCGACCGGCGCAGCGCCTTGATCTGCTCGGTGAGCCGGTCGCTGCCGTCGGGCGAATTGACCAGCGGCAGCAGCGCATAGCCGAGCTCGATCTTGAGATCGTCCATCCGCAGCGCGGAAGCGATCGGCTCGTCGGCGGCTTCGGTCTTGGCTTCGGCTTCCGCTTTCTTCTCTTCGGTCGTGATGGCCAGCTTGTTGCGCTTGTCGATGATGAAGGCGAGCGCGCCGGAGCCGCCGCCGAGCACCAGGAACGGCAGCATCGGAATGCCGGGCAGCAGCGCCATCACCAGCATCACCGCGCCCGACATGCCGAGCGCCTTGGGATAGCCGGAGAGCTGCTTGAACAGCGCCTTGTCGGCGGAGCCGGCGACGCCGGCTTTCGACACCAGCAGGCCAGCCGAAGTCGAGACGATCAATGCCGGGATCTGCGTGACCAGGCCGTCACCAACGGTGAGGAGGGTGTAGGAATGCGCGGCGTCGGCAAAACTCATGCCTTGCTGCGCGATGCCGATGATCATGCCGCCGATGACGTTGATGAACACCACCAGGAGGCCGGCGATGGCGTCGCCGCGCACGAATTTGGAGGCGCCGTCCATGGCGCCGAAGAAACCGCCTTCGTCCTCGAGCTGCTGGCGGCGGCGGCGCGCTTCTTTCTCGTCGATCAGCCCGGCGGAGAGATCGGCGTCGATCGCCATCTGCTTGCCGGGCATGGCGTCCAAGTGAAAGCGCGCGGCGACTTCGGCGATGCGGCCAGAGCCTTTCGTGATCACCACGAAATTGACGATCACCAGGATGATGAAGACGATGATGCCGATGACGAAATTGCCGCTCATCACGAAATTGCCGAAGGCCTGGATGACATAGCCGGCGGCGTCGGTGCCTTCATGGCCGCGCGACAGGATGAGCCGCGTGGAGGCGAGGTTGAGCGAAAGCCGCAGCATGGTCGCGATCAGCAGCACGGTCGGGAACGCGGAGAATTCGAGCGGCGCATGGATGAACAGCGCCGTCATCAGGATCAGCACCGAGAAGATGATCGAGATCGCGAGCGAGAAATCGAGCAGCAGCGGCGGCAGCGGCAGGATCAGCACCACCAGGATGGTGAGCACGCCGATGGCGAGTCCGATGTCGCCGCGCCGGACGAAGGCGCCGATCTCGCCGAGGCCGGGCAGTCGGATGGCGCTCGTTGCGGTGGTGGCGCTGGGGGCGGCGGTGGTGTCGCTCATGCCTGACTTTTTGCTTGGCGCGGACGCGGGACAATACGGACGTCATCAAAAGGGAGCGGGTTACCGCTGTGGTGCCTGCGTAGTGCGCCGCGGTGGGCGGTTACCCTTCCCCCGGCAATAATTGCCCATTTTATGGTTAGCGGAGGGTTAACGGGGGCGGCTTGCTTTGGCCTCTCGACCATCATCCCCGTGCAGGCGGGGGCTGGATCAGGGATCGAGTGGCGGAAAGGCGTGGCGGCCGTCCGCTGCGAGCGGTAGCGGCTCGATCTTACGCACGGCCGCAAGCGCGAGCGCGCCATAGAGGTGAGGGAATAGGGCGCCGCTGCGCGAGGGCTCCCATTTGAGGGCGGAGCCGAGCCGCGCGCTATCGACGGCGATCAACAGGAGATCGTCTTGCCCGGCGAAATGCCTGGCTGCGGTTTCGGCCGCCTGTTCGGCGGTGGAGAAATGGATGAAGCCGTCGCGTAGATCGTGTTCGGAGCCGCGGAACACGCCCTGGCGCTCGGCTTCGCGCCAGAGGGACGCGGGGCAGATTTTGTAGAGGGTAGGCATGGGTCGTCCCCGCCAACGGGTCCGCGCGAAGCGCGGCCCGATGACAGGCTCCGGCGGGGACCCATACGCCGTGAGCTATCGATAGTACAGGGGTTATGGGTCCCGGCTCTCGCGCGTTGCGCTCGGCCGGGACGACAGCGTGCTACGCCGCCCCGCGCATTTCGCCGCCGCCATTGGCCGGCGGGATCGGTGCGCCGTCGGCGGAATATTCGTTGAGCTTGTTGCGCAGCGTGCGGATCGAGATGCCGAGAATATTGGCGGCGTGGGTGCGGTTGCCGAGGCAGTGCTTGAGCGTCTCCAGGATCAGGTCGCGCTCGACCTCCGCCACGGTGCGGCCGACCAGATTGCGGGTGACCTGCTCGGCGGCCATCGCCGCATGCGCCGCGGCGCCGGCGCCGCGCGCCTGGTCGAGGCGCATGCCGTCGGGTGAAAGAATGCCGTCGACGCCGATCTCCGGGCCGGTCGAGAGCAGCACGGCGCGATGCAGCGTGTTCTCCAGCTCACGCACATTGCCCGGCCAGCGGTGGGTGTTGAGCGCCCGGCGCGCTTCTGCCGATAGCGGCCGCACGGCCAGCCCGTTGGCGGCGGAATATTTCTTGACGAAATATTGCGCCAGCTCGGTGATGTCGGCCGGACGCTGGCGCAGCGGCGGGATCTTCAGGTTCACCACGTTGAGGCGGAACAGCAGGTCCTCGCGGAATTTGCCTTCCCTGACCGCATCCGTGAGGTTGCGGTTGGACGTCGCCACGATTCGGATATCGACCGGCACCGGTCGATTGCCGCCGACGCGGTCGATCACGCGCTCCTGGATCGCGCGCAGCAATTTTGCCTGCAGCCGCACGTCCATCTCGGAAATCTCGTCGAGCAGCAGGGTGCCGCCGTTGGCTTCCTCGAACTTGCCGATGCGGCGGCCGACCGCGCCGGTGAAGGAGCCCTTCTCGTGGCCGAACAGCTCGGATTCCAGCAGGTTCTCGGGGATAGCCGCACAATTAACGGTGATGAATGGCTTCTTGGCGCGGGTCGAGCGCGCGTGCAGATAGCGCGCCAGCACTTCCTTGCCGGTGCCGCTTTCGCCGGTAATCAGCACGGAGGCGTCGGAGCCGGCGATCTGCTGGGCGAGCTTGACCACCGCAGCCATCGCCTCGTCGCGATAGATCATGTCGCGCGCATCGTCGGCGACGGCAGCGAGCACCGCCGCGATCAGGTCGGGATCGGGCGGCAGCGGGATGTACTCCTTGGCGCCGGCATGGATGGCGTTGACGGCCGCGCGCGCGTCATTGGTGACGCCGCAAGCCACGATCGGCACATGGATGCGCTCGGCATCGAGCCGGCTCACCAGGTCGCGGATGTCGAGGGTGACGTCCACCATCAAGAGGTCGGCGCCGCGACCGGAGCGCAGCACGGCGAGCGCCTGCTCGTTGCCGTCCGCGTGGGTGACGCTGGCGCCCTTGTCCATGGCGATCTTGCTGGCGGCGGTAAGTTGGCCGCCGAGCGTGCCGACGATCAAGAGGCGCATGGCTTAGCTCCGTATTCGACTGAAGATTGGCGGATATATTGGCGCATCAGCCGCGCTCCGCCTTGATGATTTCCGTCATGGTGACGCCGAGCTTTTCCTCGACCAGCACCACCTCGCCGCGTGCGACCAGGCGGTTGTTGACATAGATGTCGATCGCTTCGCCGACCTTGCGGTCGAGTTCGAGCACGGCTCCGGGCCCGAGCTTGAGCAGCTCGCCCACATCCATGCTGGCGCGCCCGAGCACGGCGGAGACCTGCACCGGCACGTCGAACACCGCTTCCAGATCAGCGGCGCCGCGGTCGATCGTCTCGCTATCGCCCGGCGCGAGCGCGCCTGCGTCCTCGACCGGCTGCATTTCGCTGCCGGCTTCGAGGTCAGGGAGCGGAACCTCTTTGTTGTTGTCGATGTCGTCGTCAGCCATCGTCGGTCTCCAATCCCTAATTGGTCGCGGGCATGCGCGCGGCGACGTAACGGGCGACCGCGTCGTCGATCACGGCGCGGGTGGCCGCCTCGTCGCGGGCAACACCGCCATCGGCCCATTCGATGCGGCAGTCGCCGGGCGCCAGACTGTCGTCGGCCATCACCATCAGCCGACCCTCAAAGCCGCGCGCGCGGGCGATCTCCTCGAGCTTGTCCTTCGCCGCTTCATGGATTGCAGAGCCGATATGCACCACGACGTGCGGGGCCTTGACCAGATGCTGAAAGCAATCGGTCACGAGCGCGGAAATCTCGGCGAACGGCTGGCGCGCGATCAGCTCGGGCGCAAGCTTGCCGGCGACCGCGACCGCCACGTCGACGGCCTCGGTTTCCAGCCGCGCCTCGATGTCGGAAAGCGCGCGATTGAGTTTGTCCATGCTGTCGACGATGAGGTCGAGCGCGGCCGCGATGTGCTTGGCGGCGTCCTGCTGCGCTTTTGTTTCGCCGGCGTCGAAGCCCTTGCGATAGGCCTGCGATTCGGCGTCCGCGCGCCGGCGCTCGTGCTCGACCAGCGTGATGGTCGGCTTGCCGCCGGTGGAGAAATCCTCATCGAACATATATTTTGCGGTCGCTTTCATTCACTTTCCCTTGCGCGTGATCTTTTCCGAAAACCGGTATCCACTTTTCGGGATCATGCGCTAATAAATCATCTCTTCGTCGCCGCGGCCCTTGGAGATCAGGATTTCGCCCTTGGCGGCCAGATCCTTGGCGACGTTGACCAACAGCGCCTGCGATTCGTCGACGTCACGCAGGCGCACCGGACCCATCTGCTGCATGTCCTCGACCAGCATCTTGGCGGCGCGCGTGGACATGTTGGAGAAGAAGAACTGGCGCACGGCATCGTTCGAGCCCTTGAGCGCGATCGCCAATTTGTCCTTGTCGATGTTGCGCATCAGCGTCTGCGCCGAGGCGGTGTCGAGCTTGACCAGATCGTCGAAGGTGAACATCAGCGCCTTGATACGTTCGGCGGCGTCGCGGTTTTCCTCTTCCAGCGACGTGAGGAAGCGGGTTTCGGTCTGGCGGTCGAAATTGTTGAAGATCTCGGCCATCACCTCGTGGGCGTCGCGCCGGCGAGTCTGCGACAGGTTGGACATGAATTCGGTGCGCAGCGTCTGCTCGACGCGCTCGATCACTTCCTTCTGCACCGATTCCATGCGCAGCATGCGGTTGATCACGTCGAGCGAGAGGTCTTCCGGCAGGATCGACAGCACGCGCGCGGCGTGCTCGGGCCGCAGCTTCGACAGCACCACTGCCACGGTCTGCGGATATTCGTTCTTGAGATAGTTTGCCAGCACCTCTTCCTGCACGTTGGCGAGCTTTTCCCACATGTTGCGGCCGGCGGGACCGCGGATTTCGTCCATGATGGAGTGCAAGCGCTCGGGCGGCAGATATTGCTGGAGCAGGCGCTCGGTGGCGTCGTAGTTGCCGAGCAG
>Ga0307442_1000176_pt1 | contig 28295 bp, 20 predicted proteins | sample SalMarWE160430MG_FD_202143 | JGI IMG/M metagenome (GOLD analysis project Ga0307442, IMG submission 202143) | Salt marsh sediment microbial communities from the Plum Island Ecosystem LTER, Massachusetts, United States - WE1604-30 | ecosystem: Environmental > Aquatic > Marine > Intertidal zone >...
ATACTAAATAAGTCTAGTTTAGGTTTATAAATTTTTCTTAATTAAATATTTTGTCAAGATCATGGAAAATCATATTGCAGAAAAATTGAATAAATTTCAAGAGTATATTCAGTATCAGTTTGATGATCAAAAGCTTTTAAAACAAGCACTGACAACTCCAAAACTTGGCAAGGAAACAAATTCAGATCATTATGACATTCTTGAGACTATAGGAGATGTTGTTCTTAAATTAATATTTAGTTTAAAGATGTATCATCAGGGAATAAATGATTTCCTGCCCTGAAACAAATATTCTTAGATTAATAAACCAAAAGAAAGATTTAGCTTTTATATTATTCAATCATCCATCTTATGATCTTGATAATACATTTAATTACCTTACACATGTATATTTTGATAGTAAAACAAGTAAAACATCCACAATTTTGGGACTTGAGCATCGTGTATCCACTCTCTCAATTAATGATTTTCAAAAGATTGGACTAGGTGATTTTGTTACTGAAGAAGTTATAATTAATCTCCAGAGGCATACTGAAAAAGTTATAGGAATTTGGAATGATAAATATCAGAAAATAAATTATGAGGGTATTGGCAAGTCATACCAGACAAAAGAGTTATGCGACCTTCAATTAAAAATGTTTAAAGGTTTATTGAAATCAGCAGCATTCGCTGAAGACAATTTCTTTATATCTTTTAGGGAAGCGTGTAGTTTTTTCAAGATTTTTGATGAAGGATTCTTTTCTCATTATATCACTGCACCGAAAGTAATAGGTAAAAGCATTATTGAAACATATTTTAGCCCTATTCTTGATCAGTTAATTGAGGATATTGATGATAAAGATACGCTAGAATATCAACATCACATAGATACTAAAGAGATTATTAATAGATATAAGTTGGTTCTGAAAAAAGCTAAAGAAGATTGGTTTAGCTCTCCAAGGGGAGCAAAATTATGGTTCGATGCATTGTTCGACCCAGATTCTCAAGATCCAAGATATTCATTTGGTTTTTCTCAAGATGAATATAAAGCTTGGGCTTCGTTAATGTTGACTTTTGATTTATATGGTACTTGTATGATGACCGGAGAACCGATTCCTGATGTTGCCTATAGTCTGAATGATCCTAACATACGGACAGCTCAACATCATCTTAATCCTAATAAAAAATCCTCTATTGCGTTATATGATCTATTGTTGCCATATAACAAATACCATCCATCTCCTTTTGAGAGTTTTAGTACTCAAAATTCAGAAATAAAACAGAAAATGTTGAGATATCGACTTAACAAATTATTTGAAATTGGAATAACGAAAGATCAAAGTATAGTCCGAGATTCGAAATGGATAACTGAAGAAGATTTCAAAACGATGTTTCCAGAGACGCTTCAATATACTGTTAGATATCAAGGGGAGACTGTGACTGGATCATTGTTCTATTTATGGAACGATAAATTTTCAGATATGAGTTTTACTGAAAAATTAGGATATATGAATAATAAGGTAACTACAATTCGTGAAGCGATTTCGAATGGAAGGAATCCTTATATAGCTTATTTGAATGAACATTCTTTTTCTGCGAAAGAAAGATATTATGATATAGCCAAGGAGTTTGCTTCACGCTTTTGGCAGTTGGGAAGTGAAAGATTATTTGAAAACCATAACGGAGGTCATCTTGGTCGAATCTGGCATATCTCCCTCATGAAACAAGCGTTTGATTTATAAACAATTCATTTATTAGGTCTGATAATATATTATTATTATTACTGTAGGAGCGGGTGCATTCGGTGGAAAATATAAGGTTAAAAAAAATCAGGTATAATTTAAGGACAGTCCTTCGTTTGGCATTTGATGAGAAGCTCAAGTCTTTTAATGAAGAAATTTCCAAAGTCCAAGGTATTGAATCATTAGATTATTTAGAAAAAGAAGTAGCACTTAGGAAGATATTTAAGAGAAAAGAAGACCTGATAATTAGAAAGCAAAGGTCTCCAATAAATTGTGTTGTTTGTGGTGAGAGAATGGAAGACTTATTTTATATTTCTTCAAATGCAAGTTGGAGATGTATTTTATGTTATAGGGATTGGATTTCAGAATCAGTTCATGAAAAAATTATTTCTTAAAGAGTAGTTCTATAATATTAGAACCTTAAGATATTAAATTTATTGATTCTTTTCTTTATTTATTGTTATTAAATAGTAGTGAATTAATTCATGTCATCAAAAAACGTTTTGATAGAAAAGACTTCTGAAATGGAACAATATGAAGAAGAAACAGGCAATTTAGCAATATGGAAAGGAAAGATTACTAAAGATTTTAATAAGTGGAAGGATAAACGTGAAAAGGAAAAAATTAAAGAATTAAAAATTGAAAAATTAAGACCTTCTCAATCACATATTAAAAAGAATGCTAACCTTGAACTAGAATACGACCATTTAATAAAAGTTGAATCAGTTCACAAAACGTACATACTTGGAACGACTGCTGTAGCTGCATTACGTGGTGTTGATTTAACCATTGATAAAGGTGATTTTGTTGATATTATGGGTCCTAGTGGGAGCGGTAAGACAACTCTTTTAAATTTAATCGGTGGCCTTGATACACCTACCCGCGGCAAGATTTGGCTTGAAGGAAGGAACATTGCTACCCTAAAAGATAACGATTTAGCAGATATCAGAAGAGAGAATATTGGTTTTGTCTTTCAATTTTATAATCTTTTACCACAAATGACTGCTCTAGAAAATGTACTAGTTCCATTACATTTCTCTGGAAAATTAAGTAGAAGAGGCAAGAGAAAACGCGGTTTAGATTTGTTAAGGCTGGTGGAATTAGAGGATAGAGCACATCACACCCCTTCAGAGCTAAGTGGAGGAGAACAACAAAGAGTGGCTATCGCACGAGCGTTTGCAAATGACCCCGCTTTATGTGTATTGGACGAACCAACAGGAGATCTTGACAGCAAGACGGGAGTAATGATATTAAATCTATTGAGAGATTTAAATCGTAGGGGAGCAACTTTTATAGCAGTAAGTCATGATGCTGCTGTTTCTGAATTTGCTAATCGCGTATTTCATATGAGAGATGGAAAGTTAACTAAGGAAGGTAAAATTGGAGGTTTAAAAGAAACTCAACAAATGGAACTTAATAGGAAACTGGAAGCAGAAATGAATAAAGAAAAATGTAAAAGCATGATATTTAGATATCTTTTTTCAAACCAAGGAAAAACTTCGATAAATGTAAGCGATATTAAAAATAGTATCCCTAGCGCTATTGTATTAAATTTACCCGAGCATTTTAACGATATTTTACAAGAATTAATTAAAGAAAATAATCTCAATGGTAACCTCGATGGAAATGTATTAAATCTTTATTAAAAGGATAAATTTCTATGCTGAATCTTAAATTAATTTTCAAGTATGCTTTTAAGGATCTTGGACGCCAAAAAATTAGATCCGTAATTGGGATTATGGGTGTTCTTTTTTCAATTACGCTCTTAGCAATAGTTCTATTTTTATCAGATAGCATCTCAGTGACATTCGCTCAATATTTATCAATAGATGCGGGCAATCAAGACATGCTAATATCAGTTCGACATTACAATGGAGAACCAACTAATCGTTCGAATTATTTTGAGTTTAATCCCTTAATTAATAAAATTGATGAAAATTTTCCTCAAATTGAGGGATTTGTTCCTAGAATGGAAATATTTGGAAATGTTTACGTATCCCAAGGATTTGACACTCAAAATTTGACAAATGAAAGGGTAACAGCATTGGTTTCAGGAATTGATATTAGCTTAGAAAATTCATTAGGTTTTGGTGCATTTGTTGAACCAGGAAGCAATAGACTATTAGAAATAAATGAATTGTCTGTGAATGAATGTGCGGTCTTATATAAGTTTAGTCAAGATATTAAATACGTAGAAAATGACACGATTGAAATAGCAATGAGAATAGTACACGGAAACGTGACTCATTATAAAACACATAATTTCACAATAGCAAAAATATTCGATTTCCAGCAAAAGTGGCCTATTCGATATGCAGATAGACCATTAATAGTGGTGGATATTGACACTCTTTATGAGTTATTTGGTCAAGCAACTTTTGGGGGAAAATGTAATAATTTAATCCTGACTATTAAAAACGCGGGAGAATATTATGATGTAAGAGATCTCGAGGGGACTGAAAATAAGGTAAAACATCTCGCGGGAAAAATTCAGTTGGAAGTTGGAATTGATGAATATTTCCTAGATTTGCCAAAATTGGAAGTATTAGGATTTTCAGAATGGCTAAGTGTTGGTATAACTATTATTTTTGTTTTTGTATCTATGATCGCAATGCTTATATCTGGAGTGCTCATTAATGGTATTTTGAAAACCTCCGTAGAGGAAAGAATACGTGAATTTGGAATTTTCCGAACCCTTGGTGCGACAAAAAACCATAATCTAATGATAGTAATAGTTCAAGGATTCCTTTTGTGTAATTTTGGGACAATTTTTGGGATTATAGCCGCACAATTACTCACTCAATTTGTTATATTACCGTTCGCAGAAGTTGTTATTGCAGGATCTATTCCAGGTCTTGCCGGTAACATTACTTACTCAATTACATTTACATCAATTATGCTTTCATACATAATAGGGATAGGTGTTGGATTAATCGTAAGCATCTCTCCCGCGATTAGCGTAATGAAACTTCAATTAATTGAATCCATCCATCCTTATAGACATGAAGATACGCTATATCACCTCCAAAAAAGAGCAACAGTTAATTATAGAATTATCCTTGTTGGATTAATTTTAGCTGCAAATGGTCTATTCATAATAATTGTATTACCACGTATTATGATTTCAAACGATTTGGCGTTAATGGCTGGAATTCTCATCGCATTACTGATATTATTTTTGATTGGCACGACTCTTGCTGGATTAGGAATAATACCCGTAATACTTCATTTTTTTATTCAAGCATTTAGGTTAATCTCAAGAAAATTATCTCCTATTTACAAAATCTTCGTATTTCGTTACGCTCGAAGGAATTCAAGTACAATATTAATCTTTGCATTCACATTTTCGTTTGTTATTTTCGTTTCTGGAGCATTTACATTTCTTTCTGATCAGGGGAAGATAGAAACAACCTTGAATTTAGGTTCTGATTTAGTTATTGAAACAAATGGATGGTATAATCCTGAAGAAATAGAAACTGGGGGCGGGGGATTCCTTTCTAGTGAACCGATTCAGTTACTTGTTGATGAATTTTCCGTTAATCCAAATAGAATTCTAACAAGTGACTTTGAAGAAAATCTATTACAAATTGAAGGGATAGAAAAGGTATCAACTATAATTGCTAGTCCTTTTCATTTAACTCAAATATATTCTGATGAGGGAAACGAATTTTCTGCTGAAATTGGAGATTATGCAGGATTATCCACTTTAGAAATTTCATTAATTGCTGTTGATGAAGAGTATCCATCAACCGTTGATACGAATTATATTGAATTTACGGGTGGGAATCTTATTGATTCATTTAACAATCTTTTTACTCAAGAGACTCCTTACACGTGCATAATATCAGAGGCTATATCTGTTAATTTAAATCTTTACTTAGGAAATTTAATCAGAATTGTAGTTTATAGGGGAGATGAATCTGAAATTTATCCTTTTAGGATTGTTGGAATCGCCGCAGCAATGCCTGGTTTTTCTTCTGAATTTAGTAGATCAAGTGGTTCTGCTCTCAGAGGAGGTGTAATGATTGCCCATCAAACATACATGACTTTAATGGATATTCCACCTATTCCCTACTTGGATAAAATCTTTATAAAACTTACTGAAATTGGACTGAATGCCCCTCAAATAATTGAAACTTTTATTTGGGACAATTATAAAAGTACATTTGATTTTGAATTGAAAAATCTCCAAAATTCAATAAATCAAGAACAATCATATTTTTCGATATTAGATATATTTTTTAGCATAACTCTTGATGCTACTATTGTAATTTGTTTATTTGGATTAATATCTTCATCTTATTCGTCAATTATTGAGAGAAAAAAGGATATTGGTATTATTAGAACTTTAGGTTTAAAAGGTAGACAGATAAATCGCCTTTTTACTATAGAAGCTCTTATAATTATGTATAGTAGTGGATCGGTAGGAGTCCTAATTGGATATTTAACAGGATTATTACTAGCTTCATCTCTAAATCAACTGGGTGATTTACCTACTCCTACTAATTTTCCACTTTCAGATGCTATCGCGGTATTTTCTATATCAACTATATTTATATTAATAGGTATGGTATTCTTGTTGAGAAAAATCCGTAAGAAAAAAATTATTGAAATTTATAGAGAAACAATGTGAGAGGGATGAAAAAAATATGAAATTATGGAAAATAGGTTTATTTTTTATCATTTATATTTGTTTAAACATCCCTCTTAGTATTAATTTTTATAATCCAATCACAAATGAATCGAAGGGTGCAGTAAAAGAAGATATAGAAGAGTTGAAATCATCAGATATTGCAGGAACAGATTTATATTCTGAAAATATCGATGTCTATGTAGCAGGGAATAAATCTATTATCAAACAGTCTCTATTTACTAATGACACGAGCATTTTATCTCAATTTGATACAAGGGATCCCGCTTTCTATAAGTGTAATGTGCTCATCAGTGCATCAAATGGCATCACACCTGCTATTTTTCCTAGAGTGCTAACTGAAGAAGGATTTAGTGAACAATATGCTATGAGTTTTAATGGATTTTCAGGATTTTTGTATTATGATCAAGATTTAAGCAAAAATGAGGCAGATATTAGAGCTGAAAGAGCTCTTGAAATCATTAGAAGAAAATTTCAAATGGATCTCATCCTTGTGAATGTAACCGAACCAAATTATTATCCATTTATTGGACATGTTCCTGACTGGAATGTATATATCGATCAAATCACATTAAATCTTCCAAAAGATGGATATTGGGATGCTTTTGATATTGATCGGATAACATCAAACGAATATAATCAGAATCATCACCTTTCATCAACTTATTTTTTAATAAATTCTCTTGATATTCTTGATAGAGATATTTATAATCTGACAAACCAAGTTAATTTCAATTTAGAATCATTAGATCTAAGTTACTTAGAAAATCTTGAAGTAGAAAATATATTCGATGCGTTTTCAGGTTTGAACGAAACCCTAGGGATTGATACAAATCAATCTGGCTTTGCAGGTTTTTCAGATTTATTTAGTAGTCTTTCTTTTTCAAATGATTCTCACTATACAAACCTAATGATCCAATATGAAGGATGCGATAATGCAGTCAAAAAAATAGGAAAGGATGAATATTCTTTTAATCTATGGGATGCCATGGGATATGAAGGTGATGAGTTAAAACCAAGTAAGAAAATTTTTATCGCGTTAATCGGAGCTTTTATGAGTAATATCGAGGTGTCAATTTTAGGTTCTGATATCATTGATACTACTCCCAATTATTTTGAATTGTCTGATTTTTTATTAGAACAACTTGGTTTGTTATTCTATTATGCTGATGTAAATATTGATTTCCAAGCACTCCAAAATTATTCATTTGATTTACTATGGGTCGATTCTGGAGGAATAAAAAAAAGTTATGTTTTACCAATAAATCTAAACAATTCCTTGGATTATATTAATTTTCTTCCTCAGCTAGGTTTCCAAGGTATTCCCGGAATTATGACAGGATTATTTAATCCTCTTTCTGATCTTATTATAGATTTTAAAATTTCAAATTCTGAACCAAATTTGATGGTAACTAAGGATTTAGTTAACCAAAATGCTTCATATGGGATATATAATAATTATGATTTTAATATAACTGTAGAAAATGTAGGTAATGAAACAGCTTGGGGCGTTCCAACTTTATTTCCTTTTGAACTCGAACAAGTTTTTACATTAATCGGGGGTCCATTAGGTGGAGAGCTTATGGATTCAATATGGGAAGTGGTAAGACTAGAATATCCGGGTCAATATGATTCGTTAGAAGATTTTTTTAATTTTGATGAGAAACCTAGAATTTTCTATCTTGACAGTTTAGGATCCGGACTAATCGACAAATATTTCCCGAATTTAAACAACTTATCAAATTATTATCCGTACAATGATAAAATGAATAATGTCATTGATATCATAAGTATTGGTTATCCTCAATTAATTAATGCTTTGTCAATATTGGGTGTCACTACAGCAGAGCTGAAAGATATATTTACTAATGAAGATAGTATTTGGAATGATGAAAATTGGATATTAGAGCCGGGGAAAAAGCTTTCTTACATATATTCTAACTTCTCTATTGAAGCCCTTGATACATTTACTCCATTTTATAATTATAGTTTCATTATTGATGATGGATTTCCACAACTTCCCGCAGTCATTTCTGGTTCTTCATTAGATGATACAGATCCTAATATGGCTCAAAATCTTGATAATGAGAGTTGGAATATTACTTCGCAAGAGAAATATGTCAATTACCATGAAATTGAAGTTCAATTTCTTTTCCAGAATACCTCTTACATTAATTATTATAATAAAACGTTAGATAGAGTTTCAATCCTTATCAATTTAACAGATCCACAGAATTCCTTGACATTAGAAATCTTTAATTTCTCAAGCGGGCAATTTGAAGATTTATCTCCTTATTTTGAATCCCAACAAAATAATACAACCCGGTATTCATTTATTAAAAATAAAAATTCATTGGATTGGCTTTTTGATCTCCCATCTCGAATAAATCATACGATAGTATTTAGATTGATCGGTTCAGAATCAAGCTCTTTCAATATTAGCTTAAATTATATAGGGGTAGAATTATCGTATCGTGACATAAATTATTACGACGCTTCAAGAACGAGAGTTATATACAGTACAAGTAACGAAAATGTCCAATATGTAAGGCATTCTAATTCAATTTCACTAAGTACTTACGATATGGCATCGATCATAATTTTTGCTGAATTATCAAAATATAATGCTAATATAGGTGAAATTGTTACTTATACTTTAAATTTTAAAAACATAGGCTCTCAAATTGCCTACGATCTTAATTTTTCAATGCTTATTCCAGGAATCATGAATGATTATATTAATTTCACTTCATATGAGAATCATTTATACTTCTATTTAGATAATTTAGCACCCTTGGAGCAACAAAGAATTCAAATGAAATTTTATACTCCAAATTCTGGTACAATAAATTCTTTACAACTCATTTATAACAATACGGAGAAAATAAAGAATTTAGATTCTCACGCAATAACAACGCGTGCCAATGAGGTATTTTATACTACAAGAATTGACTATGAAAAAACTAAACCTTTCCTAAATACAATTCAAATTCTCTATAATCCTAAAATTGATAATCCAATGATTGATGAATTTTTCAATATCTCAATATACATTCAAAATAATAGCCCTAGTCGAACAAATATCTCCAATTTAGCAATAAATCTTCAAGATAATTATGAAAGTTTAAGAATCATTCAAAATGAATTGTTTAATATTCCATACATTCAATATGGGCAAAATTTTTCTTATGATATAACATTAAAAAAATTAGATTGGAAGGGTTATTATTATCCTCCAATAAATTACTTGAATACCCATAATAGTCGTTTGATACAGATTTCTCAATCGACGGCCGCAATATTAGGAAATATCAACTTGACTATCATAAAAGAAATTGATAAAAATCAAGCAGAGATAGGTGACATTCTACAAGTTACTATTACTGTTGTTAACACTGGTAATATTTGCGTAAAAAATTTAAGACTAAATGATGAAATAAGTTTTACAAGAATAGAATTTGCTTTAGTAGAAGGAAAATTGATGGATGTAATCGATTTAATCAATCCAGATGAAAACATAACATTCACATACAAAATAAAAGCTGTAAGTCAGAGTCTTGTATCATTAAACCCTTCAAGTATACAATTCTATTATCTTCATCAAGTAAAAATAGCATCCAACATTGTGGATATCAAAATCATCATTCCAGTTCAAACTCAAAGTTTATTTATTATAATACCGACATTACTAACATTATCAATCATCGTGATTTATTTCTATCAATCTAAGAGATACAGTGTTAAAAAATATGAAACTCATAGAAATGAAAATATTCTCTTTAGATCTAAAGGAGTGGATGCGATTCTCAGAGTAGATAAGATGCTAAATGATTACTTTCTTGAAAGTTTTCATGATGGGAATAAAGGGATTAAAGATAAATTATCACCAATACCAAGAGGAGACCCCGATCAGTGAATGTGAAATTTAAAACCAGTTTCTTAATTATCATTTTTATATTTTCAATTGCTGGAATTCATTTTTTATATCCTCATCAAATTTATAAACCGTCTTTAACAGAACCAGAAAAAAACAATCTTTATTTATCAAATTCGAATAAGCCCAATCTTTTAGTGTTTTTCAATCAGTCAAATTTTAATTCGTCTATTAAAAACAGATTTGAGTTTTATGGAGGTGATTTAAAGGAAAATGAAGAATGGAATGGCATTTTTAATGGAATTTCTGGTTTCGCGGGATCCTTACCATCTGAAAACATTTCGATATTCGCTTCAGAATTCAATGATATTAACATAGAAATGGATGAAATTATAGAAACTCAATTGAATTATGCAACTTACCAATCAGGGGCAGTAAATTCGACTTGGGCAATAGATGGATTTAATGGTGATACGGGGTCTTCGATTGTGGTTTTAGATAGTGGAATTGATTCCAGCCAACAATTCTTACAAGGTAAAATTTCTGGTTGGGAGAATTTTGTTGATACCGCTCCCATTTCTGATGAAAACGGACACGGTACGTTTATATCTTCAATAATAGCAGGTACAGGTATAGAACCATATAATAGTTTAAATCCTTCATCAATAATTTTTGAGGCAAATTATTCACACTCAGATCTTTTTGAAGAATATATTCCTTCTGCCAATTATACTTTTAAGATCGTTTCGTTTAACGCGACACACATGAATTCAGAGATAAATGTATCTTCAAATTGGCATTTGGAGCAATCTGGAATAGATAATGTATGGTTTGAGTTATATTATGATTCAGTATTAGTGAATTCATCCCATAACTTAATACAAAATACAAATTATCAGTTTTCTCAGCAAATTTCGCAATTTGGAACGGGAATCTATGATTTGTACATGAAATATCACAAACAACTGAATAAAATTCCTAAATTCAATTATAATGTAAATATTTCAACTTATCCAGAAAACTATATTCCCAATTTCAATCAATTTTCGGGAGTAGCAAATGCTTCCAATATTCTTTCTTATAAAATTTTGAATAATTCTGGCCGTGGATATACTTCTGATTTGATTTCGGCATTAGGAAGAGTATTGCAAAATAAAGAAGCTAATAAGATTGTTTCTGCTTGTTTAAGCATTGGAACTTTAGGCAATGATGTAAAAGCAGTAACAAAAGCAATTAATGAAGTCGCTAATAGTGGTGTTGTCGTTGTAATAGCCGCGGGAAATTCTGGTGTCGAAGGTTCAAACCCTCTTAATAAATTAGCATTGAGTGAGAATGCGATTGTTGTAGGTGCAATTAATGATAAGGATCAAGTAGCATCTTATAGTAGCATGGGAGAATCAATTAATGAAAATGTCATTAAACCAGATATTCTCGCACCAGGAGGAAGTAAATTATCAGGACACCGTAATATTTTAAGTGCCAAAGCAAATTCTAATGATATTACTGGCTCTCAAGGAACATCTATTTCAGCTGCAATAATATCAGCTGCGATTAATATATTAATTGATGCAAGATGGAATGATTGGAATTCTTGGAATTTACACAATACTTCACTATTAGCAAAATCATTAAAAGCAATACTTTTAATGACGGCTTCAGAAACAAATCTTGATAGGGAAGATAATCCTTTTACCGAAATTGATGAAAGTAATTATTCGCCAAGTTCTTATATAGGATTTCCTGCAACTTTAAAAGATATACATGAAGGATATGGGCGGGTTAATATTCAAGCAGCTACTGAAGCTTTAAGAAATTATGTATTAGTTAATTCTTCAGTTCAAAGTTCAGTAGTAAGTTCAGAAGTCAATCCTTTAGCTCAACATGTGTTTGCTCGTAGAATAAAACTCAACACAGATCAACAGTATAGTTTTGAGTTAAAAGATGTTGATGAGAATTCAAATTTAGATTTATTCCTGTTTGCTAATTCTTCGAAGAAAAATGGAGAACCAATATTATTAGAAACAACAAGAAAGTGGTATGGCGATTTTAACTCATTCTATTTTACACCGAAATTAAATCAAACAGAATGCGTGATAATTGTAAAAGCAATCAGTGGTGAGAGTAGTTTTACTTTAAATATCTCTACGATTGATAATGATTTTGCTCCAGAATTGCATATTCCATCAATAAACTACATTGGTGGTCAAAAGAATGCAACAATACTTTCCAGACAAGAATATTTGGGGTATAATCCAAATAAGAATTATTCAATCGATAGTTATCGTTTTTATATAGACTACTTTGATATGGATGTTTCAAACGTTCCTCCACAAGAAGTATACGTATCATTAATGGAAACATCAATTAATTATTCAATGTCTCAACTCTTTGACTTTGATACTAATTTCACTGATGGAGCACTTTTTATAAGTGATTATATAGAATTTCCCGCATCAGGTATTTATCATTACTTTTTCGTAGCTAGTGATGGCATTCATCAAGTAAGATTTCCTGAAAATGGTTTGTTAAATATTACATTGGAATTTCCCGATGATAGCGAACAATTACCATATTCTCATTATTTCAATAATGGATGGAATAATTGGACATCTATAGGAACTGGTTGGGATCTTTTAAATCAATCAAATTATATTGACAACCGGTCATTATTATATAATACTCAATGGAAAAGTGTTTATTTTGGAAGAGACCATCATTTTCCAACAAATTATACTTATCAACCATATATATTATCAGAATCATATCCAAATGGAACGTTAATCAGCCCATTATTTAATTTGACTAGGTTAGACAAAAATCAAACCCACCCTTTCGCGAATTTTGGGATGAGAACAAGTATAAATGCTGGAGATTATATTTTTTTACAAATCAATCTTAATTGGACTGGTTGGACAACTTTAATTACATATACAAATGAAGAAAGTGATTGGTTCATTGAAAGCATAAATCTGACAAGCTACATAGGTAATTTTGTACAATTTCAATTTATAACAAATCTTGATGATCAATTTGATCCTATTAATTATAAAGGTTTAATGCTCGATTTTTTTTCATTGGTAAATTATACAAACGTGAATGCTCCTTTAATTGATTTTAATATAAGTAGAGATATTTTAAATAACGAGGGTTCTATTTACGACCATTTTTTAATTAATTGTAGATATTTCGATTTAGATGATAATTTTCCTAAATATGTCTATTTAGAAATTGGCGGTGAAAACCATTCAATGATCAATGTTTATGGCGACTGGAATCAGAGCATTCAACTTAATGAAGGAGATGGAATTATGTTTCAAAAATCTTTAATTTTAGGAAATTATGATAATCAATCATTTAGATTTCATGTTTCTGATGGCGTATTTACATATAACTCTCCTTGGTATAATCAAAATAATGAAATCTTCACTTTCAAGTTTCCTTCAGCTTTAGAATATAATATCATCAATAGTAATAAATTAATTGGCTATGAATTTTCTAATGATAATTTAAATGATTTCTATGTTGTTGGATCCCCAAATCCGAAAGATTCTACAGCTTGGTTAAAGGGAGATAATACTTGGCACCCAATAGAAAGATTAGATAAAAAATATCTATATGGGGGTTTAGGTATGAGTTATGGTGGATTTGAACAAGGATATGGTTCCAATTGGGAAATTAAATTGATATCGAAACCCATTCACCTAAGAGATGAATATACCACATTTCTCCGGTACTCCTTCGAAATTTCACTTCAAAATGAATTTTATATGGAACAAGATATGTTGGATAAATGTAGTGTTTTTATCTCTAAAAATTTTGGAGAAGATTGGATAGTGTTAAAAGATTATTTCTATAATGATGATATACTTTCGGGTAATGAAACAATAGATCTATCGCAATATTCAGATGAAATAATTATGATAATGTTTGTTTTGGAGTCGAATGATAACACAGTTGGATTGGGTTATGGTTGGTTATTATCTAATTTTTATATTGGATATGATCAGACAACTGACTTTATATCACCGGAAGTTATTATATTATCACCAATAAATAACCAATTAATCAGTTCTACATTTACCATAAAAGCAAATATAACTGATAATGTTGAATTAGATTTAGCTAAAATATTTCTGTATGTTGATGGTCAGATTATTAATAGAAACACTTATTCATATAACATTGATAAAAACTTATTAGAATATGAGTTGGATACAACGTTTTATAATGATGGATTGCATCATATAAAAATTATCGCTTATGATAAAGAGGGAAACTGGATTGAAGAATCTAAATCAATTGTTATTCAAAATGGATTTTTAAACTTCCGAACATTTGCTCCATGGTTAATTATCATTGGAATATCATTCATTATTGGCATACTAATATTTTTAAAAGGAAAATTATGGAATAAACGAGATACAAGTTCCAATGCTGAAAAAGTACGTCTAAAGTCTATTGATAAGGATCAAGTAATAAAAAGGATCGAATTGATTGAAACGGATGAATTATCTAGACCATTGACCGTATATTGCCGATATTGCAAATCATGGTATTCTACTGATAGTTACAACTATATCTGTCCAAATTGTGATCATGATCAAATATATGCAGCATATAACTGTTTGAATTGTGGAAAATGGTACTATAAAGATGAACCTGGAGAAAACTATTATTGTAAAAACAAGAATTGTGAAGGAGTAAGATTAATTAGAAGAGAAAAGCAAGAAGTGAAGGAAATATTAGCAAAAGAGGGAAAAATATTAAAAAATTACAAAAAAAATGATCAAAAATTTAGTGTTTTAGATTAAAATTAATAAACGAGAATATAAAAAAAGTGAATATAAGAGATTTATGGTATAAACTTCAGTTGAAGATTAATTTACAATTTATTAAGAACTCTTGGATTGATCTTAAGCGTAGCAAAGCAAAAGCCTTTTTTGGTATTGGTGGAATCGCTATCTCAATCATTTTATTAACCGCAATTGGAATGGTTAACGATACCATGAGTTATAACTATATTGACTCTGTAACTAATACCACTGGAAGTGCCGATATAATGATAACTAAAATTCCACAGACAGATATTACCTATGATCCTTATTTTGATGAATCTCTTATTCAAAATGAACTTTCTGACATCTCTGGAGTTGATGAATTTTTTCCAAGAATCATGTCTTTGGTTAAAACATCATCAGATAATACGGATTCAAATGGTTCCCTTCAAATGTATGGTTTGAATTTCATTCAAGAAGCAACTAATGGAAAAATGGGTGATTTAAAAATCCTAGATGCTAATGGAATTGAAACAGGTGAGATTTACAATGAAGAACCCGATGATGGAGAATGTGTTATTACGGGGAATGTTGCAACAATGCTAAATGTTTCAATAGGAGGTATAATTCACATAGAATATCAGCAATACAATCTAGATTTAGAAATTATTGTAGTTTGTGAACAAGATCTTAAATTTCTCCAATTTGAAACAAGCTTGATTTTGGTTAACTTGGATCAAGCACAAGAATTCTTTCGAAGATCAAATGAAATTAACTTTATAGTTGGGACAATAGAAAATCCACAATTCGTTTATAATGTCCGCAATTTGGATGAGACTACAGCTCGTCTAAGAGAAATAGGAACTCGAATTCAAGAAAGATTAGACATAAGTACATATTCAGTTACAATGCCAAAATTAGAGGAATTAACTAATGGTGAATTTACATTGGTGATGATGACAATCATCTTTTGGTTTATTACAATTCTTTCTATCTTGATAACAGGAATTTTAATTAATTCAATCTTGTCTACTTCTATTGAAGAAAGAATGAGAGAATTTGGCATAATGCGAGTTGTAGGAGGAAAAAAAGGCGAAGCTATAAAAATGGTTCTATTTGAGGGGTTCCTTTTAGGTGTAATTGGATCAACAATAGGAGTTATAATAGGAATCATTTTCACTCCATCCATTGTAAGTGTACTTTTCAGTATGACTAGTTTCCCTTTTTCAATGGAAGAATTCGTAATAAATCCAGAAACTGTTATCTTAGAACTGTCCATTGGATCAATTACTTCACTTTCAATTGCATTAATCCCTGCTTTAAAAACATCTAGTCAAGATTTAATAAAATCTATTACTCCTTTTCATACAAAAGAAGAAGGTTGGGAGGTGAAAAAAGAGGGTAGTATGAATGTAAGGAGTTTTTTAATAGGAATATCCATTTCCACTTTAGGAATGATTGTTTTTGTCTTATTACCTAGAATATTGGTAACTGGGGGCATGATGATGATAGCAGGTTTATTTATTGGAATGTTAGCAGCAGTTTTGCTTGGACTCGTATTTGCATCAGTAGGGATAATTCCCCTAATTCAAAGGGTTTTCTTAAGCGTTATATCTCCGTTTATAAGAAAATATAGGAATATTGTCAAGATTTCGTTAAAAAGATATACAAGAAGGAATACAAGCACTATTGTTATGTTTTCAATATCATTTAGCTTTATTTTTTTCATAACTAGTGTGACCCAAATGCAATCAAAAACTATGTCAACTAGTTTGAAAATCCAATATGGTTCAGATTTAGTGTTAGCAAACCAAGGTTATGATTCAGATAGTGCTTTAACTCTTGAAATGGCTGATGAATTAAAAGTCTTCCCAGGTATCGAATCGATAGCTATCTCTCTATTTAATACGTATGATTTAACTTCGGTAATTTCAACTATATTTTCAGAAGGAGGTTTTGGATTTGGAGATGATTCTACTCAAGCAGCATTTACCAATATATTTGAATTCTATGCTAGACAAGCAGAAACTAAATTTCAAGTCACTGCTGCGGATATCAGCAATTTTGATGAAATTGAAGCAGGATTTATTGGAATTGATCAAGATTTTACCAAAGTTGTTGATAAAGAACTTATAATTTGGAGTAGTCCCAATAGTGGTTTTAATTATTCATTTAGCCAAATTTTTCATCATAATAATACCTGTATCATCGCAAAATCAATGGCATCAGTTTTAGGAATTGAAGACGTAGGTGAATACGTTAGACTTAACTTCTACAACCCTCAAATACCAAATGATCCGGGGAATATTTCACTTTTTAAAGTTGTCGGGATCTGTGGGGGAATGCCAGGTTACTGGAATTTCAGAAGCTCAGAAAGTTCTGCATATGGTGGCGGTGTTTTAGTATCTTTAGATAATTATATGAATTTAATGAAGGTAGAGAATCCTGGAGAAAAAAACATGATCATTGATAAAATATTTATTAATTTAATGGAAAACTCCGAAGAAAATATAAAATCAACGATGGATGATATAAGTACAACCTATAAAGATAAGAGTTTTTCTATCGATGATGCAATTTCTAAAGTCAACTTTATGGTCGGAATGATGGAACGCCAAAGTACATTGATGGAAATAATCCTGATGTTTGCTGTAATGATATCAATCTTTGGTTTAATTAGCAACATGTTTGCGATCATGCTCGAGAGAAAATTTGAAATTGGGATTTTGAGAAGTATGGGCATGAAGACAAGAAATGTTCGTAACATGTTCCTAATCGAAAGTTTAATATTATTATTATCGGCAGGAACTATGGGCACTTTTATTGGGACATACTGTGGCTATCTACTTGAAAGTAATATGGCTTTGATGACTGAATTACCGGCTACCTTCTACGTGCCGATTGATTCGATTTTAAGAGTATTCACAATTTCAATAGCTATAGGTTTTTTGGGAATGTATTTAATCTTGATACGTCTATCACGTCAATCTATAATGGATATTTTCAGACAAACATTTTAATGTTCTTTTCAATTTTCTTTTAAAAAATCAATTAATTTCATCCAAGCTTTACCACGATGAGAAATTGAATTTTTCTGCGAAGTAGTTAATTCAGCGAAAGTTTTTGTCGGTATTTCATTTGGTATGAAGATAGGATCGAATCCAAATCCTTGAACCCCTCTCTGAATACTTGATAATTTACCATCGACTCTGCCTTCAAAAAACACTAGTTTATGCATCGGTTTAAAATATAATGCAATTATTGCTGAAAAATGAGCTTTAGTCTCCTCAAAATTATCTATTAGTTTCAAAATTCCCTTATTCCCAATTGTTTTCATAACATAAGAAGAAAAAACACCAGGAAAACCATTCAATGGACTATCTACAAAAAACCCAGCATCTTCAACAAATGAAGATCCAGATATTTCATTTTTTACACTATTTAACTTAAAATCTGCTACAGATTTAATTGTTTCAGCTTGAATTTCGATCGTTTTTAGATCTTTTTGAATAAGGTTATATTTTATTGTTTCTTTTTTGAATAATTGTTGAATTTCATTAAATTTATTAGAATTTCCCGTGATAAAGAATAAATCTTCATTTTTTCTTTTCATATTGATAATAATCCTCTAAGATTTATTTAGCTATATAAACAATGTTTGAATCATGCATTATATAGAAAAAAAATGCGCTGAGTGGTTAGAAAATAAACAAAATTCCAAAATTTTATTTTCGAAAAATCATTTAGAATTATAATTAGAATCTTAAAATTTTTAATTGTGCTGTGAAAAAATGGCTCGGATGCATTCAAGAAAAAAAGGAAAGTCAGGAAGTACAAGACCTGCAAGATTAGAGAAACCAGTTTGGGTTGAACTATCTGCCGAAGAAGTAGAGGCTGAGGTAGTCAAGCTAGCGAAAAGGGGATTCTCCAAAGCAATGATTGGAGTTAAAATGAGAGACTCCCATGGTGTACCACTTGTAAAGGTAGTAACTGGTAAGTCAATTAGTCAGATACTCGAAAGTAATGATATCGTATATCCTTTACCTGAAGATCTTTCTGATTTAGTTAAAAAGGCACTCAATTTACGTAAACATCTCGAAACTAATCATAAAGATCTTGATTCAAAAAAAGGTTTACAAAGAACTGAATCAAAAATTTATCGATTAATTCGATATTATAAGAAGAAGAAGGTATTAGAGAAAGAATTCAAGTATGTTCCTGAAAAAATAAGAACATTAATGGCGAGGTAATAATAATGAGCCAGAAAGCTAGAAAGAAAAGAGTGAGAGTTAAAAAAGTATCTTTCAAGGACAAGAGTTGGTTTGCTCTAAAAGCCCCAAAAAGCTTCAATTTTAAAGAGATTGGAGAAATTATGGGATTTGAAAATAATGTTATTGGCAGAACAATTGAAATCTTACTCTATGATATAACTAATAGTTTTTCAGATATCAATCTAAAGCTAAAATTTAAAGTTATTGACGTAAATGCAGAAGCAAATACTTGTAATACAATGTTTATAGGACATGTATTTACAAACGATTTTGTGAGATCTTTAATTGAAAGAGGAAGTTCAAAGATCCAGATTATTTTAAACGTTCCAACAAAGGATGGATATGTTTACCGTCTTACTACAATCTGCACAACAATTAAGAGAGCAAGAAGTAGTCAACAAATTTTAATAAGAAAAATAATAAGAGAAATTCTCAATGAATTTGGGAAATCTGTAGATCACGAAAAATTTATTAGTGGAATGGTTTATGGAGAATTTAGCAAGCAGATACAAAGAGTAGCTAAAACCGTTTATCCTTTATCAAATTCTTCAGTCATTAAAAGCAAGTTAGTATCTATTCCTGAAGGTGGAGTTGATCAAGTTTATATTTCAAAAGATGAAGATTATGAAATCGTTGAAGTGGATGTCAAACGATCTCGTAAAAGTGAAATAAAAAGAAGTGAAAGGATTAATGTTAGAAAACTAGCGCAAACTAGACCTACTCCTAAAAAGAAAGAAATTTCTGAACCTAATGTTCCCGAAGTTCTTGAGGAAGACGATGAAGAAAATACTGAATAAAAATATTAATATGTATCTCTCCTTTTTTATTGGTTAAAATCTCATTTGATCTTATTTTCATTATATTCATAGATGTCTGGTTCGAGTGTAAGGATTTATCCTAGAGCGCAAGATATTACTGGAATATAGTTATCTTGTTCTGATGCTCGTGAAAGTATAATTGATGATGGATTAATTATAGTACCAAAGGGAACTTAATCTTTCTTTTTTATATATTATTATTAAAAAGGGTTAGCTTTTTTTATTAAATTTCCATTTGAATCTTGATAGTAAAGGCTATCTCGAGGTACATCTTCATTAACTAATGTATGAGCACCTATTATAGAATTTTCACCTATTTTTTTGCCACACATTATGCTTACGTTTATACCTGTCTGAGAATTGGCACCAATTACTACCCCCAATTTCCTCCTTTTAGAATCTATCAATTTTCCATTAATATTCATCTTAATACCTTTATTATCAAATCTCAGATTAGAAACCTTGGTACCAGCTCCAAAATTTACATTTTCACATATAATTGAATCCCCAACATAATTAAAATGAGGAATTTTTGTTTTGGCCAGAATCAAAGAATTTTTTATTTCAGACATTCCAATATGACAATTATCACTTATGAAACTATAAGGGCGAATAAAGGCATTAGGTCCAATTAATGTATTCTTTCCTATATAACAAGGACCTATTATTGTGGTTCCTGCTTTTATTATTGAATCTTTACCAATATAGATTTTTCCAGAAAGAGATACATTATCTTCAACAATTCCTTCAATTGAGGGTTTTAATTGATCAAGCAAATACTCATTTGCATCCAATAACTGCCAAGGTAATCCTATATCGCTCCAAAAAAGATTGTGAATGATATTTCCTTTAATTTTACCATTTAAATCATTAATTAAAATTTGCATTGAATCTGTAAATTCTAATTCACCTCGAATTGATTTTTTTGTCTTTTCGATTGCAGAAAATATTTTTGATTTAAAGACATATATTCCAGCATTAGCCAGATTTCCTAAGTCCATAGTTGGATCTGGTTTTTCTGTGATACTCTTAACATTCAAATGGGAATCTAAAGTGATAATTCCAAAATCTCGTGGATTTTCAATCGTAATTAAGCTAATTGTTCCATCAAGATCATGTTTATTGAATAACTCAATTGTGTCTTTGAATACTTTTTCCTCAACCAACAAATCTCCATACATTAAAAGGAAATTATCTTCTTTTACAAAATTTTTTGCATAATTAGTTGCATGAGCTGTCCCAAAGTGTTCAGTCTGAGTAATATATGATATTTTTATACCAAACTTGTCAATTCCATCCTTGAAATAATCTTTAATGGCCTCTTCTTTGTAACCAGTGATAATTAGAACGTGATCAATACCTGCATTTTTTAAACCTAAAATTGTATGCTCCAGTAAAGGTTTTCCTGCAATTAATATCATTGGTTTTGGCTTAGTCGCTGTTATAGGGCGTAATCTTTTTCCTTTACCAGCTGCTAGGATTACAGCTTTCATAAGTAAGGAAAAAAAGCATATTATTATAAATTAATGATCAAATTGATGAATTATTTCATCTAGATAAGATGTAAGTGCCCGATAAGGTTTAAGGTCTCCATCAAAATTATTAAGCAAAACTTCCTCTTGAGAAATTTTTGATTCCAATTGGCTAAAAATTTCTTTAATTTTAAAAAGATCTCCAGATGCGATGAGATCTAATGAGAAATTATTAATTTTACCATATAGAATTAATTTCATGCATCCATCATTTCCCAGATCATCGAAATGTATTTCTTTAATATAACTCTTAGCTCTTATTTGGGTGTTCATTGTAATAGTGGCCAATTTAGCAGACAAGTTTGAAGTAAAGATATCTTTATTTTCATTTGATGCTTCTTTTTGGATATTTTGTAAAAGAGAGTCATCATATAATTTTGAAATAATTGGTAAGCCTTGTGTAGAGATACCACAATACAAGATTTTATTATTAATACTCTTACAATTAGGCATTAATTCCTCATCTGCGATAGGATCACGATATTTATTCCAAAGATATGCAGTTATTAGTTTTATTATTTTAGAGAATTCTGATTTACCAGAAGCTTTTTCAATCGCATCTACGTTGGGGTAATTTGCGTTAACTTTATCAATATATTCATCAAGCATTCTATCTGCTTCTTCTGAACCGGAAATGAAATCACCGGTAATGCAATAAAATAGGTTTTCATTATTTTCTGTAATAAGATGTTTGATAATCATACGCTCTTTTCCTTTCTCATTTTCAAAAAATATATTCTTCAAGCGCCAATAATTTTTTGGATTTATACTCTTAACTAATTTTTCAATAAAGAGAACTATTTCAAAGAAAGGATACTTATTTTCATTAGAGACGTACAGTATTTCCTCATTCAATATTATTGCAAATCCTGTAATCATAAAAATACATAGAAAAGATGTTAATTAAAAAAGAAAGTTATCCCATTGAAAATAATGAATTAATGAATATATTAATCATTTTTGAAACTAAACATATTACGCGATATAGTATAGCACTAAATTTTAACATATTTTTTTTCCTAATGATTAAGTTTTTATAATTTTCACCAATATATTAAAATATTTATAAAACGGGAATATAGAAATATAATTGAATCAACAATTTAGCGTTATAACTCTAATTGTTCATTTATTCATTCTAACCTCATGTTAAAATTGGTACAATAAGGACATTTTAATGAAAGTAATTAGGATTATTGAAAAGAAGAAAATTCAACAAGCTGCTGAACTTCTTGCGAACTCAAAAAGCGCAATTGTCTTAACGGGAGCTGGTATTTCCACAGAATCTGGAATACCTGACTTTCGTGGTGATGGTGGCATATGGGAGAAGTATAAAGTTGAGATTTATGGTAACATCAGATCATTTATGAAGGATCCGACAAAATTCTGGGAAATGGCAGAAAAATTAGCTCCCACATTATTTAAGGCGAAACCAAATAGAGGCCATATAGCTTTAGCTGAACTCGAGAAAATGAATATAGTTAAAGGAATTATCACTCAAAATATTGACGAACTTCATCAAAAAGCGGGTTCTGTTTTAGTGTATGAAGTTCATGGTAATATTAATCGGTTTGATTGTCTTGGGTGTCATGCTTCCTATACAAAGGATCAGGTACTGAAAAAATTAAAAAAGGAAAAACAATATCCCCCTCAATGTGATGTATGCTCTGCTCCATTGAAACCTTCAATTACATTATTTGGTGAAAGTTTACCTAAGTTTGAAATTTATCAATCTCAAGCGTTGTCTCAAAAAGCAGATGTTATGCTTATCGCGGGATCTTCCCTTGAAGTGGCTCCGGTTTGCGATCTACCACTTTATACATTAAGAGATAAGGGGAAATTAATCATTGTAAATGATCAACCCACTCATTTAGATGATCGAGCTGAGGTTGTAATTCATCATAAAACGGGGATTATCCTACCATTAATTGTAGAGCAAGTCAAACTAATTATTGAAGCTAAGGACTTATTGATGAAAGGAAAATGATATTAAAAGATCATGAAGAAGATCTCATTTCTTTTGGATTGATATATCCTAATCATTTAAACATAATGGATTCATCCTATACAATACGTTTCCTCTATAGCTATATTAATTCTTTTAATGGGGTATTATGTGATAGAATTCATTTACCCGAAGGAACTAAATTCCCAGCAAAAGAAGATATTAAACCCATTAATTGTGTTAAAGGTCTCGAAACAGGATATTTACCTAGTCAATTTGATATTCTGGGTTTTTCTGTCCATTTTGAAAATGATTTTAGGAACATTTTATGGATTCTAGATAAAGCAAAAATTCCATTAGTGAATACCGAAAGAATTAAAACACCAAAAGCTGAGGAACATAATTATCCTCTGATAATTGCTGGTGGTCCTGTCATAACTTCAAACCCTTTACCTTTCAGCAATATTTTTGATATCATGTTTATCGGGGATGCTGAGCCCAATTTGGGAAATTTTCTCTCATTATATAATAAATATATAAAAAATAAGAGTGATTACCATGATTTTTTAAGGCAATGCAGTGAAATTGAAGGTTTATACGTACCTATTTTAAAAAATATGGTTAACAGAGCGATATTAAAAAATCTTGATGATTCTGAGATTCCTGAAAACCAGTTCTTTCAACAAGACACCAATAAGGATAAAATATTTGGATCTAATTTTTTTATTGAAATTAATAGAGGATGTCCATATAACTGTAAATTTTGTATTTCTTCCTATCATAATAGGCCATTTAGAAATAGAAGTTATGAAAACATAGTGAAATGCATCGAAAAAAGCGTGAACAGAGGGGGTTTTAAAAAATTTAGTTTAATTGGTTCATGTGTATCATCGCATCCCAATTTCTATGAAATTTGTGAAATGATAATTTCTAAAGGAAAGGACTTTAGCGTCCCTTCTATTAGATTAGATCATATTACACCAAGATTAATCAATTTGTTTGAAGAAGGAAATATAAAAACAATTACAATTGCTCCAGAAGCTGGAACTGAAATATTTAGAAGATCAATTGGCAAAAATATCTCAAATCTATTGTTATATCAAATTGTAGAACAAGTTAAGAAATCGAAAATAAAAAATATTAAATTTTATTTTTTAATTGGCTTACCCGGAGAAACTCAAGCTGATGTAAGAGAAATTATAGTTCTCCTTAAGAAGATTGATAAGTTTGGATTCCAAAAACATTCATTAAAGGTAAATGTGAACCCTTTCATTCCAAAATTTAATACTCCATATGAAAATGAATGTACCAATTACTTAAGAAAAAATTTACCCCTTTTAAAAGAAAAATTTAAAATACTCGAAAAAGGATTAAAAGGGATTCCTTCTATAAACCTAAAGTTTAAAAATTTTAATACGCTCATCAAGCAAGCCCAATTGCAAACGCTTATTTCATTAGGGGATGATCAAATCTCAAATCTATTAATTAACTATTATGAAAATGGTGCAAATATGGGATCCTTAAGAAGAGCCGAAAAAGAATGTGGCATTTCTATAGATAATTATCTAATTAGAGTCAAATCGGGTTATAAACCATGGATAATTTAAAAAAAAAAAAAGTATTAATCAACCCTATTAAATGCTTTTTTTACAGCACCGCAAACGGGACATTTATCAGGAGCTTCTCCTTCGTGAGTATATCCACAAACAGAGCAGACATATATCTCCTTATCTTCGAGGTCATCTCCACTTTCTAACACTTCTAATGCTTTTTTGTATAGTTTGTGATGGATTTTCTCGACTTCATTAGCATAATTAAAAGTCCTTTCTGCAGCAGTATTCGACTCATTTTTTGCCGCATTTATAAATTCTGGATACATTGAGGTAAATTCATAGAATTCCCCTTCAATTGCTTCCTTTAAATTTTCCTTAGTACTTTTAATGCCACCTAGTGTTCTTAAATGGTTATGTGCGTGCACGGTTTCTGCAGCTGCTGCTGCACGGAATAAATGTGCTATTCCAGAAAGATCTTCTTTTTCTGCTTGTTTGGCAAAAGCTAAATATTTACGATTTGCTTGCGATTCTCCTGCAAATGCTGCTTTTAAACCTTCTTCTGATTTTGTCATTTAATTCTTTCACTATATATTTTGTTATGTTGATTTATGAATTGGATTATTTCAATTTGTATTTTATAATATATAAACAGTAATATAAAATGTTCAAAACTAAGAATCAACTAACATAACAACCTAAGATTAGAGATGCAAAAACCATATTAAATCTTCAAAATTGATGAGATATTCCTCACAATTTTATTTAAATAAAATTCTGCTATACCAAATTTAATGTTTGAATCAAAAATTAAAATTATAAAATACTTATCCCGAATATTCTCAGAATATATTAGCTCATTATCTTTAGAAGTATAAAATAGTTTAATTATTGAATTATTACAAATTTTTACTCGAAATTCAATTTCCTTTATGAATTTACGTAATTTAATACCATTTAGGGAAGAATAAATCACTTGCCCTAAATCAGTTAAAAATATAACCCCATTAATATCATCATTTAATTTAAGATCTCTTAAGTAATTGAAAATCGATTCTTCTTTCTCTAAATCAAAATGCTTTCCTAAAATTCCATCAAAAACATCTTTTAATTTATAATCTAAAATAATATCGCTAATATACTCTAAATCTGTTTTTATATCATTTTTAGATACGTAATCTAAGAATTCTTGATGAATACAAGAAATTAATTTATTTATTAATAATTTATTTTCTATTGAATCGCATAAAAGGACATAATATATTTTTTTTTTTTCAAATACAACAAGCTTAATATTTCCTCCCATCTCTATTGCTTTTATTTTATTACCGACTAATTCCTTGGTAAAGGACATTAAAGCAGTAAAATATGATGAAATTAATTGTTCTTCTTCAATAGGAAAAGAATCTGAAATATTTAATTTGTACAAGCAAATTCCTGACTTGTTAAAAATTAGTAATTGATGAAAATTTAATTTTTCAGGAAATCTTTTTATTTTTGAGAGGACAATTGAATCATCCGGCATATTCATATCAAAATTTTACTAAAGAACTATAAAAACCAAACCCTTCACTTTTAAAGGGTAAAACTATAGACGCCTTTAAAATTCAATTTACACGGAAGCATTACATATCCATTCCGAGTATATTCTTTCTTCAATGAGTATATATCTTCAGGTTTTGCTAATACCGTAGCGGATCCACCTCCTCCAGCACCATTGCACTTAAATCCTAAAGCACCTTTATTTCTCGCTATTTTTTCAGCTTTTTCTATAGATGGATTTGTCATCAAAGGGTGTAACTGTTTCTGCGCATGCCAATTTCTACTCAAGATTTCTCCAATTTCTACCATTGTTAATCTTGAGCTATTTTTCATCTCTAGAGCACAATTCTTAATTATATCAAAAGCTTTAATCACTTTTTCATCATTTTGCTTAAATTTCTTAATTACTGCTTCATGTATTTCATTCGAACTTCGGGAACCAAAATAGATTAAAATTAATTGATTTTCATATTCATAAATTCTACTTTTAGTTGTATTTATTGGTGTTAATTTCACAGAAGGATAATCTATTTCCATAAAATTTATACCGCCATATGCTGCTGCGTACTGATCTTGAACTCCACTTTCTAATTTTAACTCACAAGTTTCTATTTGATGTGCTAAATTTGCAATTTCTGAAGGATCTTTTTTTTCTCCTTGAAAATTAAATAAAGCACTTATTAAAGCTACTGCTACACTCGCGCTAGTGCCTGTTCCACATCCAGGAGGCATATCAGACCTTACAAGTACGTCAATTCCCTTGTTAAAACTCATCTTTTTAATTACGGCTTTTAGTAGATCTAATTTTCCATCATAGACAATATTGTTGACATTAAATTCAGTATCAATTTCAAGATTCTCAGAAGTAAGTCTGATACAATTTCTATTATTCTCACACACTCTAATATAATTAAAAAGATCTACAGCAATGTTGAATACTGCGCCTTTTGGATAAAACCATGTATCTGTCCATCCTCCAATATCACAGATTCTTACAGGAGCTCTTGAATACACAACTTTGTTCATTTTTTCCTCCTAAATTATTTCCATTGTTGGGAATTAAAAAAATTTTATGTTTTTAAAATACTATTTCCACAACCAAATTAAATAGCAATAAATTCTCGCCTTAAAAGTGAATTTTACTGATAATAACTGAAATTACTCAATCTTAGGGTATATAATGTATTAGTTATCCTTTTTTCCCTTCAAAATCTCTATAATTTTTAATCAAGGTGTAAAAAGCTCAATCCTCTTGATTTTTGAAACTTAGATCAAAACATGGGATTGTGGGGATAATATTAACCTTCTATGATGATCTTTCAACTAACTTTAAATATAAGCAAGGAGAAATATAATTTAAACACAATTTATTTTTAAACTAGTTTAAACATACAAGGAGGAATAAAAAATTATGGCTAAAAAAGCTCAGGTCGATGCCTTATTCGTGAAGAGTAAGATCCGAGAATATATTAAAGCAAAAGATTGTAATACATCTGGAGACTTAATTGATGGAAACAGTTTAAATGATGCCATCATTGAGATTTTGGATAAAGCAATCGCTCGGGCAAAGGCAAATGGCCGAAAAACTGTTCAAGAGAAGGACCTTTAAGATAAAT
>Ga0307442_1000178_pt1 | contig 28205 bp, 22 predicted proteins | sample SalMarWE160430MG_FD_202143 | JGI IMG/M metagenome (GOLD analysis project Ga0307442, IMG submission 202143) | Salt marsh sediment microbial communities from the Plum Island Ecosystem LTER, Massachusetts, United States - WE1604-30 | ecosystem: Environmental > Aquatic > Marine > Intertidal zone >...
GCAAGGTCGATCTGCTTCTGATCGTGGGTCTGGACCTGCTGGTGGTGGCGATGAGCTTTCTGTTCTATCACCAGCTGGAGGCGATCTGCTTCGATGAGGAGTTCGCCCGCCTGCGCGGGGTCTCGGTGGAGCTGTTCTACATCCTGCTGCTCTGCCTCACCGCCCTGACCGTGGTCACCCTGGTTCAGGTCGTGGGTATCGTAATGGTCATAGCCCTGCTCTCCCTGCCCGCGGCCGCCGCAGCTTTTCTAACCCGGCAGCTCTGGCAGACGATCCTGGTGGCGATCGTACTGAATCTGCTGTTCATGGTCGGGGGCCTGGCATTGAGCTATCGCCCCGATCTTCCAGCCGGAGCCACCATCATCATCCTGGCCGGGGCGGTTTATCTGCTGGTGGTGACCCTGGGGCCGTTGTTCCGGCGCATCGCCAGACGCAAGAGCCTGAGTCAGAGATGAGAGTTCACGCCCTATGAGGCGCCGCGCCGATGTGGCGGTGGGGAACAAGGGAATGGGGCTTTTCGAGTCCATGGGCCTGGAGCAGGGTCCGGTCGGCCAGAACCTGGCGAATCGGTCCGTCGGCGTTCACCCGACCTCCGTCGATCAGCAGCACCCTGGGACATATCTCCAGCAGGAACTCCAGATCGTGGGAGGTCACCAGCAGGGTTTGAGGCGCCTGCCTGAGGATGTTGATCACCTGCCGGCGGTTGCGGCTGTCCAGGTTCGAGGTCGGTTCGTCCAGGAGGATGACCCGCGGGCTCATCGACAGCAGCGTGGCCAATGCGACCAGGCGTTTCTCTCCTCCGGAGAGGTGGTGGGGCGGTCGATCGGCCAGTGCCTCGGCCCCGACGGTCTCCAGCGCCTCCTGCACCCTAACCCGAACCTCCTCCGCGGGCAATCCCATATTCAGGGGCCCGAAGGCCACGTCGTCGGATACGGTCGGGCAGAACAGCTGATCATCCGGGGATTGAAAAAGATAGGTAACCCGCGGATCAAAACCTCCCGCTTTGATCCGACCGCCGTCCACCGAAACGACACCGGCGGAGGGCTTTAAAACCCCGCAGGTCAGCAGCAACAGGGTGGTTTTACCGGAGCCGTTCGGTCCGACAACGGCCACCCTCCGACCCGGATTCACCCCAAAGCTTATTTCCTGCAGCACCTCCGGCCTGTCCGGGTAGGCGAAGCACAGGCCTCTTATCTCCAAGGCTCCCGGTTCCGAAATGGCAGAGGGTACGGATACGGGAGAGGAGGAGCTTGAGGGAGGAGTCGTTGGGGCGTCCCTCATCGCAGCTCCAGCCAGAGCAGCAGGCAGATCCACACCGCAGTAAGCGCCACAGCCAGCAGGTCGGCTGGGGAGCGGTGGAAGCGGGCAATACCGCGGAAGGAACCGTCGAAACCGCGCAGGCGCATGGCCGCAGCCACCCGCTCACTCTGCTCGTAGCTTCGCAGCAGCAGGGTCACCAGAATGCCGGAGCTCGTGCCGATGTGGCGCAGGCCGCGCTGAAGGTTGTAGCCTCTCAGGCGAGCGGCGCTGAGCAGCTTTCGCATATCCTCGAGGTAAAGGTAGATGTACCGGTAGGTAAACAACAGGATTGCCAGAAGGGTCGAAGGCACCTTGAGCCGCTCCAGTGTTTGAAAAGCCGTGTTGAGCCGGACGGTACCGAAGAAGCCGATAAACAGTAGGATAACGGTGAGGGACTTGGCCGCGATCCGAGCCGCCAGGATCAAGCCGTTTCTATACAGATGCAGGAATCTCCATGACCATAGCGCCTGCCCTCCGGCGGTGAGCACCAGCAGAGGTAGCATCAGGGCCAGCAACACAATCGGTGCCTTCAGCATCCGCAACACAAACAGGAGCGGCAGACGGGATAGTGTGATCAGCACCAGCGCTCCAAGGCCGGCCGCAGCCAGGGACGGAGCTTTACTGAGGGAGGCACAGACCAGGATTAAAAGGAAACCCGCGGACAGCTTGAATCGGGGATCCCAGGCTTGGACCGGAGAGTCCAGGTCCGCATAACTGTCGAACTCCATGGTTCTAACCCCGAGAGCGGCCCTGCCGCCTGGGCATGAAGCCGGCGGTGATCATCTCGGGTTTCACTTTGAGGATTTGCCTTACAACGATGAAGGTGACCGCCCCTTCCAGGAGGGACAGCACTCCATGGGCAACGGAGAAGAGGAAGCCGATCCCGGTAAGCTCTTCACCGGACAGGCGGAGAACCAGGAGAACCAGCGCCGCCCCCACCAGCACGGCCAAAGCCGATACCCCCCCTGCGATGAGCGCACGCAAAGAATGCCTCTTTCCGGCCAGCGGTCCGAGTCCCGAATAAGCAAGGTAGGCCAACAGGGCGGGCACGGCGAAGATCACGGTATTTACCCCCAGGGTGGACAGGCCTCCGTGCTGGAACATCACCGCCTGAAAGAACAATCCCGCCAGCAGAGCCAGCACCGCGGGTGTGCCCAGCACGATCCCCACCAATCCGGTCAGGGTCAAATGGACCGAAGTAATTCCGACCTTGAAATGCAGGAGGGAGGAGACGAAGAAAGCCGCTCCCATGACGGCGATCTTGGGGATTTCACCAGGCCGGACCCGTTTCAGCGCCAGGGCGGTCAGGCCGGCCGAAACCGCATAGCCGCCGATGATCACCGGGCTGTTCAACACGCCTTCGGAGATGTGCATCAGCGCTCCCTGCGGCGGCTGAAGAACAATGCAGTTGCCGTAAAACCCCAGATCACGCAGACCGCCATCAGCAGCTTCTGCCAGGTCGAAAAGCCGCCCGCGCCCTTGGCCGTCGGGGCGGCAAGCATCGACTCCCCGACCTCCAGGTTGGCCCGCAAGCCATGCCCTCCTTCGGCCCGCACCTGCAGCACCCAGACCCCCGCACGATCCGGGGCGAAGCAGACCACCCCCCGACTGTCGGTGGTCGTGGTAAGCTGCACCTGGCTCTCTCCGGGGGCAAAAATCAGAACCGGGGCGTTCGCCATGGGCTGGCCCGTGTCGAAGGTCGCCCGCACGCCCACCACGCCGCCGTCCAGCAGCTCCCACTCGGTTCCGTGAGCCAAGACAGGAGCGGCGCTCAGCAGGGAAAACAGCACACAGAGACCTACCAGCACCCAGCACACCACCCGAGATATCCGCCTAGGGCGACTCGATCTGATCATGGTATGCCCCGCGATATCACTAAAGATCCAGGGAGGACTGCTGCGAAACCTCACAGTGTCCCTCCCCCAGGTGACCGAGGGTCCACAACGCATGTACCAGGGTGCGGTACCCCTCGGCACCCTTCAACTCCGTTTGGCACACGTCCACTGCTCCGTCTTCGGTAAAGGTGTGGAAGAAATCGAAGCCCACTGAGCCCGTGTTGATGTGATCCTCCACATCCGCCTCAGAGTCGCCGAACAGATGATCGAAGTGAAAAGTCATCTCCACCTCCGTGGTCGATCCGGGTTGAAGCAGGCCCTTGAGCTCCTCCCCGACGTAGCCTTCGCGGCCGTCGAAGAGCATCTCCTCATCCAGGCGGATGGTAAAGGGAACCCGCACATCCCCTCGCTCGGCCGAGCCGATCATTACAATCGAAGAGCCGGCGTACGGACCGCCGCTGGCCCGTTGGAGAGCAAAACGAAGGGATTGGTAGTTGGCCGGAGATACCTCGTTCACAGCACCCAGGATAATGGGTTCGGCCTCCGCCTCCCCTTCGGCCAGGTCCACCCAGTGGGCGCCCTCGAGCACAACCTCTTCATCCCCATCGGGAACATAGGCGGTGGGGTCCACGATGTTGACGTACAGATTCTTGAAAGAGATGCTCCACCCCTGCTTGTCCACGAAACCCCGGCGTACGAAATCCTCGCCGTTGGCAGTAAAGACGATCGAGCCCAGCTCCGCGGAGCCTGCAGCGGGGGAAGCGGGACCAGCGGTTGCGGCGGCGGAGGTCGCTGTTCCTTCGGGCGCGGGGACGTCGGTCGCGCCCCGGGAATCGTCATTGCCGCAGGCGGTCAATCCCGCCAGCAAAGCCGTCAATAAAAACACTGTCCGTAGGACGAGCGGTCGCTGAATCATACTGCGTCTCCCGACATCATTTAGGTCGTAACACGAATTATAATAACGTAGCACAAAATGAACAAACCGTCAAGGGTGTTTTTATAGAGGTAAGTTGAATCGGGATTGAGTGTTGGTGCCAGATGTATAGAGGACGTTAATTCAGGCAGCCGAAGAAAATCCTGCCGACAAAACTCCTTCTTCACACCTGCCGGTACTGAGCTCGACTTCAAGGAGATTACCGTGGTAACCGGTAATCACTGCTGCCATTGCTTCTCTTTGAGTATCTTGAGTCCCCGCGGTGTCACCGCCTCTTCTAACCCGCCGAGAGCTGCATCCAGAATGATGGCCAAAGCCGCGGTGGGAGCGGCGCCCTGAATCGTAAGCTGCATGACCCGTACCGCGATTCCGGTGACGATCAGCTCGCCCAACCCTCCGGCACCGATCATACCGGCCACTGCGGCTGTGCCTACGTTCACCACGGTGGAAGTACGGATGCCGGCGATTATCACGGGCCTGGCCAGAGGCAGCTCGACCTTCCAGGTGACCTGCCAGCGGGACATGCCCATGCCTCGGGCTGCTTCGATTACCGCTGGGTCCACCGAGCGGATACCCGCGTAGGTGTTGCGGATAATCGGCAGCATGGCGTAGATGAACAAAGCCACTACGGCAGCCTGGTAGCCCATTCCCAGTACCGCGCCGGCGATCCCGATGAAGGCCAAAGTGGGGATGGTTTGCCCGACATTGGCGATGCCGACCAGCACCGGTGAAACGTAGCGCAGCGCCCTGCGGGTGGCGAAGAAACCGACGGGGATCCCGACCAGGATGGCAAGCGCCTCCGCAGCACCGACTATCTGTACGTGCCGCAGGGTGGATCTGAGCACTTTTCCGGGCGGGGCCATCTTGAAGATGCCCACTTCCCCCAGGGCGGTCATCCACACCGTTACGCCGAGCAGAAGGACCAGCAAAATGATGAGAATGATAGTCTTGCTCACCAGTCCTACCCGCCTTTCCTGCCGGTCTCCTGCTCCCCCAGGACCTCCCGGATCATATCGAAGGACAAGACACCCAGAAGCCGTCCATCCTCATCCAGAACCGACAGGGTGCCGATGGTGCTGCTCAGCATCATGGACAGAGCATCGTTCAGCGGCGTCTCCGGTACGGCCGTGACCGTGGGGGGTTTCATTATCTCCCGCAGCGAGCGGGTGGGATCGAGGTCTTCGCTGGTAATCCAGCCGAGAAAATGGTTGTCCTGGTCGGTGAGCATCGACCAGGTAGTGCCCTCCTGCTGCATGCGAGCCTTGACCTGCCCCGGCTCCTCTTCCACTTTGACTGTCAACGGCGGCTGCCGCATGACATCCCGGACGCGGCTCAGCTGCAGGCTCTTCAAGGTCCGGTCGGCCCCGACGAAATCCCGCACGAACTTGTCCTTTGGCTGCTGGAGCAGGGTCGTGGGATCGGTGTACTGGATCAGCTCTCCGTTCTTCATCAGGGCGATCCGGTCGCCCATCTTGATCGCCTCGTGAATGTCGTGGGTCACGAAGGCGATGGTCTTCTTGATCTTGGCCTGGATCTTGAGAAACTCATCCTGCAGCTTGGTGCGGGTGATCGGGTCGATGGCCCCGAAAGGCTCGTCCATCAGCAGGATCGGCGGATCCGCGCCCAGGCACCGGGCCACGCCGATACGCTGCTGCTGCCCCCCGGACAGCTCGCTGGGATAGCGGTCGATGAAGGTGGCCGGATCCATGCCCACCAGGTGCAGCAGCTCCTCGGCCCGGGATCTCTGCTTGGCCTTGGGCCACTTCTTGAGCCGGGGCACGGTGGCGATGTTCTCCTCCACGGTCAGGTGGGGGAACAGGCCTATGTTCTGTATGGCGTAGCCGATATCCCGCCGAAGCATGTTGGGATTGAGCTTCATCGTGTCCACGCCGTTTACGTATATTTTCCCTCTGGACAGGGGAATGAGACGGTTGATCATCTTGAGACTGGTGGTCTTGCCGCATCCTGAGGGTCCTAGGAAGATGCAGAACTCCCCCTCGTTGATCTCCAGGCTGACGTCTTTGACAGCCTCGGTACCGTCGGCGTACACCTTCCAGACATTTTCCAGCTTGATCACTGCTTGCTCCTAATTCGTACGCCCTTGGGCGTTGTCAGCCACTCCAAGCGCCCCATAATGATGTCCGCGATGACGGCCAAAAGCGATACGCAGACAGCCCCGATCAGAATCAGATCGGTGCGGTAGTTGGCGATCCCGCGGAATATCGGCTGACCCAGCCCGCCGGCTCCTATGTAAGAGCCTATGGCAGCGATGCCGATGTTCATCACCACCGCCTGCCTCAGGCCCGCCATGATGACTGGTACGGCCAGGGGGAGCTTGACCTTCAGCAGAATCTGAAACTCACTCATGCCCATACCGCGGCCGGCCTCGATGATGGCCGGATCCACCTCACGGATCGCCGTGTGGGTGTTGCGCACGATCGGCAGCAGCCCGTACAGGGTCAGGGCAATCACTACAGGCAGAAAACCGATCGACGGCAGGGTCAGAGCGGACAATATGCCCATCAGAATTCCGTACAGGGCGAGGGAGGGGACGGTCATCATGATGCTGGCCAGATACAGCACGATATCGGCCAACCGTTCCCTTCCTTTCCCGGATATGAAGATCCCGACCAGCACTCCGATCACCACGGCGCAGGCGTTGGCCACCAGAATGATGTACAGATGCTGGAGCGTCCACTCGAGGATCTTGTCAGAGTGCTTCAGCAAATAGTTCCATGCTTGTACCCACATCTTGGCTTCCTCTTTCGTTTACATTCAAGATCGAGATAATGGGGGACCGGCTCCGAAGCGAAACCGGTCCCCCTCACTTGAACGCCTAAACGTGCAGCCCTGTCTTGAAAAGCTCAGTCGATCAGACCCTTCTCCTTCAGCCATTCCTCGGCGGCTTCCTCGGGCTCCATCAGATCGACGTCCACCTTGGCGTTGAGCGCGGTCATCTCTGCCCGGGCTCCGGCGGGATCGTCGGGGAATGCGCCGACCAGCTCGTTCAGAACACCTTCCAGGTCGGGGTTGGCATCCAGAACTTCCTTGCGCACGTAGGGAGCCAGGTCGTAGGGGGGCCAGAAGTTCTTGTCATCCTGGAGCACCACCCAGTTGTTCTTCACCACCTGAGCGTCGGTGCCGAAGACCATGGCGGCCACGCTTCGTCCCTGAACCAGATACTCGAAGGTCAGCCCGGGCAGTACCGTAGTAATCTGGTCGGGTTTGAAGGCGAAGCCATAGTGAATCTGCAGACCCAGAATCCCGTCCGGCCGGGAGTAGAACTCAAAATCGCTGGCAAAGGGAACCTCTCCATTTTTGCTTTTTACGTATTCCGCAAAGTCGGAGAGAGTTTTCACATTGTTTTGCTTGGAGAACTCCTGAGTCACGGCAATGGCGTAGGTGTTGTTGCACCAGATCGGCTCGAGCCAGATCAGCCCCTTCTCGGCATCACTCTCCTTGGTCTTTCTGTACATCTCCTCCGGAGACTCTCCCTGGAACTCATGGCCTGTGTAGCTCAGCCACTGGGTTCCGGTGTAGTCCATGCAGAGGTCGAGACTGCCGTTCTCCATGGCCTCCCGCAGAACCGTGCTGGACATCCCCGTCTTCATCCGGACGGCGAAGCCCCGGTCCTCCAGCAGCAGGGCCATCAGATTGCCCACCAGAAACTGTTCGGTGAAGTTCTTGGTGCCGATATCGATCGGCGGCGAATAGGGTACGCCGGTTCCGGGAGGTCCCGCCTCCATCGGCTCCTGAACCTTCTCCGGTTCAACGGGTTTGGGCGGTTTCGGTTCCGTTCCGCCCCCGGCATACACAAAGGCGGAGAGCGCCACTAACATTAGCAAGATTATCAAAATCTTCTTCATAATCTTCGTTTGCCTCCTGTTGTTTTTTTTCATTATACCCTTCGTTTCTCACGAATCACGTCACCACATAATTTAACCTCCTTTCGGTATATTCAATATCAAATATATACATGTATTTGATATTAATTTTGCACCAAAATCACCTTTCACGGCTCTCATCAGGACAGCGCGAGGGTTGCTGAAGAGGCCGGGGCACCGACACTTCTCCATACTCAACCGAAGGACGCACATAAACAGCAGCACCGGATTTTCAGGACCAGGAAGGTAAATAGCGGTATATTTTGTTACGGCCCCAAACCGAGGAGCAGCAGCCGTGAAATGCCCCTCAACGCACCACCGTCAATGCACAACGGTCTGTGCCAACGGTCACATATACTCTAGGCGTTTTTGTCCGAGTTGTCAAGTTTATCCGGCACAAAGAATTGGAGAACTCACCCACGAAACAGCTGTAAACGCAGAAGGTCTACGGGAGCCGGATGCCCGGATAGGCCGCTACGATTCGCTCCCGGATCTCTCGCGGCAGCTTGGATTCCGAATTCCTCGACCGCAGCTCCGCCACCCGTTCTTTGGCCAGCACCAGGGCATCCTGGCCCCGGTAGGCGCCGTCCCGTTTTTCCCGGTTGGATATTGTCGGCGCGTAGAACTCCCCGCGCATATGCCGGACCGTGTGCTCGGCATCCAGGTAATCCTCTCCCGGACCTTTCTCGATGATCAGGTCGGCGGCCAGGGTATCGTCGTTGACCTCGATGCCCTGGAGAACCCGGCGACACATGCCGAGGATCTCGTTATCTACGACCATCTTCTCGAAGGAGACTGTGAGATCCGCCTCCATCAGACCCGCGATATCGTGGATGTAGTTGGCCCCGCTCATGGCGACGAGTAGACTGCTCAGACCGCTCTCGTAGGCAGCCTGAATATCCACACTCTTGGAGTCGGTGGTTCCGCCTGTGGAGTAGAGGGGGATCTCCAAGCTTTGAGCCACCTGGGAGACCCCGGCGTTGATCATCGCCCTCTCGACGGCCCCGCCCACGTGGTCCATGGTTCTCAGGTTGGTGATGGAGCCGACGCTTCCGCAAATGGCCGGAGCCCCCTTTCGCACGCACTGGACAAGGCACACACCCCCCAGGGTTTCCGCTACATGAGTCAGGACGTTCGCCGCCAGGGTGACCGGAGAGGTGGTGCCGCAGATCGGCTCGGTGGGAACGACCACGGGCAGATTGTTCTCTGCCAGGTAGCAGGTCATCTCCCCGTACAGATCGTCGATCTTGAAGGGACTGATAATCAGGGTGATGAAGGAAACGAAGGGCCTGGCCTCCAATCCGGCTTTGGTTCCGGCAATCGCCCGGGCCATCTCCACCACCTGTCGGCAACCTTTCAGGGAGTACAGCCCCCCCATCACGTGTTTGTTCGTGTTATCGAAGGAGTGAAAGAAGCGGTTGACGTCGATGTCGTCGTTGCCCTCGATTTCGTTGGGAAATACGTTGATCGTAAACACGTGCACGTGCTCCAGATTCTCGGTCAGTCTGGCGCAGAGAATGACATCCTGGGTGGTGGAGGGCCGCCGCTTCCCCGTGTCGGGATCCAGGACGTAGATCGCCGTCCCGCCGGTCCCGAAATGGACCTTGCTGTCCTCCAACACGGCGTCACAGCTGCCGTCCCGGGAGTAGAGGGTGATGCTGGAGGGGTTGGAGGCGATACAATCCTCCACCAGGGGCCGGGGCAATCGCACCAGGGGCTGCTCCGCATCCACGAAGGCGCCCGCCTTCCGGAACGCATCCCTGGCGGTGTCGGAATACACGAGCATCCCCGATTTATCCAGGATCCGGAGGGCCTCCTCTACGATTCGGTCCACATCCCCCTCACTCAGGGGTTTGTACAGTGAAGCGGCAATACCAGGATGGTTGTCCCGTTGCTTGCTCATTTTCTTCCTCCTTTCAAGCTTTTTTTCAACTTCCCGGCAAGCCGCCGCCAGCGCGAAGGTTCATCACCGATACCCGCAAGGCTCATCCAGATCGTATCGAGCGCCTCTCTGATCGTATCGAGCCGCGCCTCCCGATCGGGGATCACCTTCAACAACTCATCGCATCGTTGCGCCAGGAGTTCGGCCAGTTCCAGACTCGGTTTGTAAAGCAACCAGGAACGCGGCACAAGGGCTATCAGCCAGTCCGCCCAGGCCTCTGCGCTGGAGTGCATCAATTCATTGAAATGGGTCACTATTGTCAGATATCCGGGACTCCTCTCGTTGAAGGACAACATGCCCCTCTGCATCGCATCCAGAGTATCCTGTAGCTGCCTCTCCAGGGTCTGGTTGTGGTCCCACTCCAGGTAACGGACAAACAAACGCAGCAACCATCCCTCCCTCTTGGGCGCGGCCAGGAGAGGGACTTCGATCAGCGCTCTCCCGTTCTGGCTCTCGCCGATCTGCACCATGCCGGTGCTCAAGGCTTCCCAGGACAGCCCGAACACTTCCTGCCAACCCCCTTGATCGGATTCTGAACCGGATGAGTGCTCCTTCACCAGATAGAAAGACAGCCCCTGAGCCTGGACGATGCGGAAATGTCCGATCACATCTTCCGCTGCATCGTGCTTCCTCAAGAAGGCGGTCAATTTCTTCTCCGAAGTGAAGCGCCGCACCTCGTACTTGACAGCTCTCTCCACCGTTCTCACCAACGGAGCCAGCCGCTGCAGCGCGGCCAGATGCCGGTGATCGAACTCGCCCAAATCCGTATCGCTGTTGAAAACAGCATCCCCGAGCAGCAGCAGCTTCCGGCGAAGCAGCTGCTTTCTCTCCTCCCGGGAGGTGAAGGTCGGCACCGTGCCGGTCATCCCCTTGGCGGCCACACAGGCGGCGGCGAAGGCCGTGGCCATGAGGGAACTCACAACGGGAAGGTGGAGATCAGGGATCGGAATGTCCCCTGGATTCAGTTCGGGCAGCAGCAGGGGGTCACCTGCGGTGCTGCTGGCCGACAATCCGCTTCGCCCGTTGAACGGACCGAAGGCCCTCTGGGAGATGAGGAGCAGCCGGGCTGCCCTGCAGGAGTAGATCTCCGCTTCATCCCTGGCCTGTTCGAAATATCTGGACCGGGTCGCATCCAGGATGATCAGATTGTCTCTGCGGTACACCTCCGCCGACTCTTCGGGGGCACGAGGCTGGAGGAACTTCTCCTCCACCTTCGGATCCACCGTGGCGATGGGGCCGTGAGTGCTGTCCCCGTAAACATGATGCTCCAGGCTCAAGGAGCCGGTGGCATCGAAGAGCTGTTCCCAAACATAGCCGATCCCCGACGGCGGACTTATGTAGAAGGCGCTATCCCACTCTCTGTTCCGCCTCCAGAAGCTGTCGATCGACTTTTTCAAAGGCCCATCTTCCAGGACCGCCGCAACAGCCAATCCCATCGAGCACAACAGGGACTGCAAGATCCGGCTCTTTTCGGGGCAGGCTCGCTGCCAGGCAGCGGCCAACAGCAGAAGAATGCCGGTGTATAAACCCACGTACGCGGAAGCCGGGAAATCATCGGCAAGCACGTAGTAGCCCAAAGACCGTCTGAAAGCTTCGGCCTGCTTTTCCTTCAACTCCGGTCCCACCCAGCAGACCGGGAGGTCGGGATCGTCGCGAAAGGAATCGAGCACTTCCCTATCCGGGATCCCGGAGGCAACAACTATAACCGGAAGGGGTTCCTCCTTTCTGTGCACCTCCCCCAGGCGATAGAAAATTCTCAGCGGAACCTGGAGCAGACGCCCCCATACGGCGGCGGCTTCGTAGCCGGCGGCCCAGCTGGTCCGATCACAGCAGAGAAAAATCACTTCCCCGCCTTCACCCAACTCATCGAACAGGCTCGCGTAGAGCCGATCAGGATCTCCCTGGTACTGAGGAAACAGGGCGCCGAGGGGGTCTTCCCGGGTAAGAAGGCCCCCGATGTTGCGGACTTGTTTGTAGATCTCCCTCTCCCATTCGGCATGTGCCAGCTCTTCCCAGCCGGTGGAACGGTTGAGATCCGGACCGGCTGTACCTGCAATCTTGGCGAGGTCGCGCCTGATCACGGCCTGCTCGCTTCCCGGAGGGGGAAACCGTTTCTGCCGGCTCCGTGTCGCGGTTACCGATTTCACCCGGTTTCTGGGAAAACCGGGAACGCCCCTCCCGGCTTCCTCGATCAGGCGCTGGACAAAGCGATAGGAGATTGTCAAATCAACCAGAGGCTGAAAGGCGTCATCCACCTTCGGCAGGCTCAGGACCCGGTCGCGGCTATAAAACCTCATCTCTTGGAGACGGGGATGCTCATAGCTCATGCAGTAGAATTGCACATCCCCCAGAAACAGGCGCTTCATCAACTCGATCGCCTCCCCCAGACGCGCCTTGCCCGTAGCGTTCACGATCACCAGATTGTCCGCCGCTTCACGATTCAGATACCCGGGGAGGGGATCCCGGTAATCAAGAACCCGGCAGACTACCCTCCTGCCGTTTTCCTCCAGCTTCCAGGCCGTCTCTCTGCCCGTGTTTGCGTACAGCAGATCGTCGAATACGAATCCTCTGCAACAGCCGGAGCTTTCCCGGGCCCAACGGGAAACGGTTTGCATCAGATCCGGTTCGTCCGCCAGCCCTTCGATTGTCTGGGGCAGAGAAATGAGCCTCTCCAGTTTCCGCTCCGCCTTTGCATCACGGCCGCGGAGCTCGGCGAGCCACAGGACCAGCAGCTGAACCCCGAACAACATGCTGCAGGTGCTTTTCACGGCGGAAAAGGTTACCTCCTCTCCACTGACAAGGTTCACCACTCCCAGGCTCCTCCAGGCAGACAGTCCCAATTCCGAGTAGGGTTTGTTGGTGACCACGGTAAAGGAGATCTTGCTCGTCTCCAGCTCCCTCGCAAACTCGACCATATCCGCGGTGGTACCGGACCAGCTCATCAGGACAACCAGATCCTTCTCCGGCTCCATCAAGCGAAGCGCATGTTCCACCTCCACCGGTCTGAGCAGGAGGATTTCGATGTCCGGCAGCAGCTCACGACAGAGGGTGCGGGCCATGAGCCCGGCGTGGTATGAGCTGCCCATCCCGACCAGCACGACCCGTTCCAAAGCGGCGAGCTTGTAACCGAATCGCCTTGTCAGGAGCCGGCGACGAAGTCTGAGCCGGGGTGGCCCTGTTCCTTCGGGAAGATAAGCACCGAGCATATCCTGGAGACGTTCCGGTATTTCTTTCAGGTGCGTTTCGAAAAAAGAGGCGAAGGTCATCTCCCCCTGAAGAGGATCGAGGGTCGTCTCAAAACTCTCGATCTCCTCGATCGGCTGACCGTCAAAATCCATGACCGTGATCCGGCGGCGCACCCGGCTTTTCTCTAAAGAGGCTTCAACCAGGGCGAATTTTCGCTCTCCCTCCAGGGGCAAAACAGAGACTCGTAATTCTTCCCGCACCCTTTCCTCTTTATCCTTCAGCTCTTTCCTTCTATTCTGGATCACCTCCGACCCGGCTCCTGCAGCACGAAGCGCCGCCACCTCCCGATTGTACTCGTCCCGCAATGCCTTGAGCTCCCGTGCTTTTTCCTGAATCATCTTCTGGCTGAACAGCCCCAGACTTGCGTTTATATCGGAAACGACCATGATCTGTTCCGTGCCTACACGGCGCACCAGAAAGACCGGACGGTCATGACTGGCAACGAATAGGCATCGGGGGGAGAAAAGACTGATACCCGCCACTGCAATCTGGCCCCCCCCGGCCGCCATCTTTGCCGCCGCCTCTCGGAAGGCCAGAGCGTCCAGCTCGGGCTTGCTCTTGTCCTTGATCATGGAAAAAATCCGGAAGTCGATTGTCTGACTTCCCAGGTTGTACTGATCCAAACCACTTTCCACCTGGGCCTGTATCGCCTTCCCGCGTCTGCGTTCATAGCGAAAAAGGTCGAAGTAATGTCCCCATAAAACGGACAGATACTCCGTGGAGTTTTGGCTTCGGAAGCGATACCCAATCTGGATCAGAAATTCCCGCAGTTCCTCCTCTACCTCCGGGCTGAACTGGCCGTTGAGCACGATCGCCCTCCTGCCCTCGGAATCGAGAAAAGGATGGGCGTTTTCATCGGAAACGGGGGATTGCACAGCCCAACGTCCATGGGCAATTACCGGGGAGCAGAAGTACCGGAAAACGGCGGGGTCGGCATCCTTCTCGAAAGCGGCCGTCTCCTCCCGGAGCTCGGCGCTGTTGTGCCCCCTCTCCCTCTCGACCGGTGGCAATTCCATAGCACCAAGGTACATCCAGGCCGCTGCGGCAGCCCTACCGAAAACATTGAGTCCCTTCTCAACCAGATACACGGTGGTCCACGGTAGCGGTGCTTCCTTCGCACCTTCCGGCCAGCTCTCCGTGAAAATCTTCTGGATCCCCTCCCGGATTTCGGGATGAACCGAGAGCCGGGAAAGCAGACTGCCGTCCAGAAGGCGAAACATCCATCCAACCGCATCGGGGCTGCACTCCCCGGGCATCATGACCGGGGAGTTTCGCAGCAGACTGCGGAACTGAGCCTGTAAGCTCTCCTCGTCGTGATGCCGGTCCTTCTCCGCAATGGGTGAGAAGACAAAGCCCTGTTGCAGGCTATCCGTTCCCGCCGATCTGCCGGGGTTGCCGGAACCCTGGTATGAGAAAGCCGCTTGATCCAACTCCGGCTCCGGAGTGGGGATGAGGAGGTTCAGTTCCCTCAGGGAGTGCCGGTACAGTTCATCGAACAGATGTACGACCGTTCCTTCATCGATGTGCCGATAAGCTTCTGGATCTGCACCTCGGAGGGTGCGCCGAAGGCTCGATGTAACCAATGCCCTGACAACCAGAGGGGGCAAATCAAATTTTTCGATCCCATCGATGATGAGACTGTTGAGATCCTCCACGGATTCGATCGTATAAACCCGCCGCTTCGGGTCTCCGCAACTGCCGGGCAGGACCTCCAGCCGGGGCGCCCCCCCCTCCTCTATTAGATCCAGATAGTCCGCCGCCCCTAGCGACTCACCCCGCTCTTCCGGCAGATCCTGCCAGCGAAGCAGGGCCTTCTGCAGCTTACCGGGGTCGACCGTGGCCTCTGAACCCGCCAATAGCGAAACGAGGATCTCTGCCGCTTCCGGATGGGTTTCCCGACTCAGCTGCGTTTCCACAAATCGGGTGAGCGCTCCGACGGTTTTCCTGATGCGAATGGGCTCCGCCTGGTCACCAAACCAGGCTATGCCGGTACTGTCGGGGGCTCTGTAGAGAATGGAGGCCATGGCGCCCAGGACACGGGCCAGGCCGTTTGCAGTGTCTCCGAAGTAGCCTATGATGCCGCACATGAACCGAACCTTGGCTACGGATCTTCACTCAGGAGGATATGGAAGCTGCTCCTGAGCGTCTGATCAACTTCTCGCGCTATGTACACTTTCTCATTATCCTCGATCAGTGAACGGGCGATCTCCCGGGCCCGCTGCCTGGCATCCGCTCCTCCCGCCCCCTGCCAAACATCACGGATGCTTCGATCGCTGACGCCGTTGCCCTGGAAGAAGGCTCTATGCATGTGCTTCAGGGTGTGGTCGCACATCATGTAGGTACCTCCCGCACCGACCTCGGCGATGGCTTCCAGGGCAAGCTGGTCGCCGTCCACCTCTATTCCCTCGAGAATCCTGTAGCACATGCCCAGGATCTCATCATCCATCACGAACTGCTCATAGGCAACGGCGAGCATCGACTCGAGCATCCCCGCCGCGTGGTGCACGTAGTTCGAACCGGCCATCGCCGTTAAGGCGGAGCTGAGGGCCTTCTCCCAGCCGGCCTGGGCGTCCGGGAGCTTCGAATCGGTAAGACCGGAGGAGTTGTAATTCGGCACGCCGACATGCCTGGCCAGCTGGTGGATGGCGGCATTCATCATTGCACATTCCACGGCTCCGCCCATGTATCCCATGGTCCGGAGGTTGGCCGCACCGGGTATCCCGCCGTACAGAACCGGCGTTCCCGGATTGGTCAGCTGTGCGATCGCGATGCCGATCAGCTCCTCAGCATGCAGCTGGACCAGGGTCCCGGCCATGGTTACCGGAGAGGTGGAGCCGGCCGCCGGTGCGCTGGACAGGGCCACCGGTATCGAGTGGCGGCAGGCCTCCCGCATGATCCCCACCGGTACCGTGCTGAGCTTGAGGGGACTTATCATGAAGGAGGTAATCACCGAGAAGAAGGGTCGGGCGGCCAGCTGCTGTTCCCCCCCGGCCAGGAAGCTGGCCATCTTCAGGACTTTCCCGAAACCCTCGATGTCGTTTACCCCGCCCATCACGTGCTTGCCGGTCGCCCTGAAGCAGGCGTAGAAGATATTTACGTCGTAGTCGCGTTCCGGGATGTCCAGAGGCAGGCAGGGACGCAAAAAGAAATGAATATTCTCCAGCTGATCGACCAGGCGTCCCAGCAAAAAAAGGTCCCTCAATGTGCTGGGCCTGGCCTCGCCGCTCTGCAGATCGAGGATCTTGATGGCCGCCCCCCCGGTGCCCATGTGAACCTGGTCGCCGCCGAGCTCCAGATCGTGTTTCATCTCCCGCCCGCACAGCAACACCCGCTCCGGCGCCTTCCCAGCCTGTTCGGTCACCAGATCCCTGGGGAAGGTTATTCTCCGTTTGTCGTGGTCAACCCGGGCCCCGGCCCAACCCAGCATGTCGGCGGTTTCCCGCAGTTGCTCCTCAAAAGCACAACCGACATCTTCTAAAACTGCTAATGAGGCCTCGTGGATCTGAACCACCTGTTCTTCAGAAAGGGGCTGGTATTGGCCTCCGGTGAACCGCATTGGTACAACTAGTACCGTGGCATTGATCGTTCAGATAATCAACCCGTTGTTTACATACCGGAAGTGCGTCCAGAAAACCGCCCGGGAAAATCAGCCGGCCACTCCGGCTGCACTCCGCCGTCGAAGCAGGATCAGGATCACCGCCAGCAGGACGATGCTTCCCGCCACAGCGACGGTGAGGAAGGCTGGGAACACCTGGGGACCCACCGACTCGAAGAACTGGCCGATCAGCCAGGGCAGGGCCATGGCACCCAGGGAAGAGCCGACCAGGAAGAAACCGGTGACCCCACCGGTCATGTGCAGGTGCTCGCTGGCCAGGGTGACGCTTCCGGGAAAGAGCCCGGCCAGGGAGAGCCCGTAGGCAAAGGTGGCGATCCAAACCGCGGCCACCGAGTCGGGCCAGATCATCAGTACCAGCAGACTCAAGATAGCCCCCACCACGCTGCCGCCAAGCTGGGTTTTTGCGTTCACCTTGAGAGCCAGGAAGATCGTAGTCAGCCGTCCGAAGGTGAAGGCGCCCCAAAAGGCGGAGGTCAGGTATCCAGCCGACACCTGATCGGCCAGTTTCTTGGTGAGAGAATAGGTGTAGATCCAGGCCCCGTAGGAGCTCTCTGCGGCCACATGCAGGAAGAAGAAGGCCGCAAGCAGCAGGGGCAGCAGGACCCGGCCTCTGGGAGCACCGCGGGATTCCGGAGCCGGCGTGGGCTGCGGGCTTCCCTGCGGCAGCAGAAGCACCGCAACCGGGACGACCAGCGCCGCGATCAGCCAGTACCCCAAACGGATCCCCCCGGTTCGCCGAATCATCTGCGCGAGTATCAGAGGAGAGATCAAGGCGCCGAGCCCGAAGAACAGGTGCAGGGCGTTCATCAGGGAGCCGATCTTGGGCGGCCGCGTCCAGACGAGGAGGATGTTCCCTCCCACATCCACCGTCCCTTCCGCCGCTCCCAACAGGAAGAGTATGACGACCAGGAGACCCAGAATCGGGACCACGGGAACGGCGACCATGCCGACAGCCATGACCAGCAGCATTCCCGCCATGAGCCGGTTGCCGGCAACCCGGTCGTACAGCCTCCCTCCGCCGAAAGATCCGCTCATATACCCCAACCGATGGGCGATGAACAACGAGCTTATCCCCCTCAGTGAGGTGCCCACATTTTCGGCCAAATAGGGAAGGGCGGGACCGAGGGTCGCATTATTCATCCCCAGCACGATATAGGCCAGGAAGTAACTGCTGATGAGAATAACGGTTCGGTACAGGGCCATATCCCCTCCCTCTAAGAATTATCCTTCTGATAGATGATTCGCCCGCCCAGGATGGTCATCTGAACTTCGATATCCTTGATAGTCTCCGGTTTTACGGATAACGGGTCCCCCGAAAGGATGGCCAGATCCGCCAGCTTCCCTGCCGTGATCGAGCCTTTCTGAGACTCCTGGAACTCGGCATAGGCGCTTCCCAGGGTATACGCCCGCAGGGCTTCGGCCGCGCCGATCCGCTCCGCCCCCGAGCGATTGACAGTATAGTGGATGCCGAGCAGGGGATCAAAACTCGCCTCCCCCGGCATGTCCGAACCGAAGGACAGTTGCACTCCTTCATCGAGGAGGGATCTATAAGGGTAGGCTCTGGCTGCTCTCTCCTGCCCCAGCAGATCGGCATCTTTCTCCGGTGTGCCCAGGGCGGAAGGTTGAGCCGATACCAGAATCCCCAGACGCCTGAGTCGCGGGATATCCTCGGGATCGATCAACTGAGCATGTTCGATACGAAGACGCAGATCCGCTATCTCCTCCTGCCGTCGGGTGTGCCTTTCGACGGCGTTGATAAGCTCGCGGATCGTGCGGTCGCCGATGGCATGAAAGGCCGCCTGACGGCGCTTGAGAATCGACAAACCCAGGAATCGTTCGATACTATCCGGAACACCGGTGGCAATTCCGTAGCTACCCGACTCCCCCACATAGGGCTCGAGCAGCCAGGCGGTCCGGGTGGAAAAGGTGCCGTCCAGGATATACTTCCACAGTCCCCGCCTGACCCAGAGATCATCGAAGCGCTTCAGATGCATCAGTGCAGCGAAGGCGGGCATCATGCCGTAGAACCAGCAGGATACCCTTACGGTGAGCGATCCTTCCCTTCGATAACGGTTGAGCAAGTCAATGGTACTTGGGAACCAGGTGTTGTCCTGGATCGAGGTGATTCCGACCTTCCGGAGTTCTGCCAGGGCGCGGTCCAGCATATCCCTCTGAAGCGTCCTGTTCCTGTGCATCTTCAGGAAACGGGCCCGGTGGATGGGAAGCGCCGCGGTGTCCCGCAGGATGCCCGTGGGGATGCCCCTCTCATCCCTGAGGATCTCCCCACCCTCCGGATCCGGGGTCCGGGAACCGATGCGAAACTTTTCCAATACCCGGGAGTTCACCCAGCTGCCGTGTCCCGAAAACTGGATCAGCACCACCGGATTGTCCGGGAAGGCTTCATCCAGGATGCTGCGATGCGGCCGGGGGCAGCTGGGGTAGTCCCAGCCCCATGCATAGAGGGTTTCCCCCGCTTTGGCATCCCGGAACACCTCTTTGAGAAAATCTACGATCTGTCCTTCATCCATTCCCCGCAGGTTGGGACGAGCAAGGTTATCCCCCATGGCGACCAGGTGGATATGGTTGTCGTTGAATCCGGGAATGAGGGTTCGGCCCCGCAGATCGATTTGCCGAACCGCGGCTGAAGTCCGGCGCCTCGCCTCCGACTGGGTGCCCACAAAGGTGATACGCTCCCCGCGGATAAGCACCGCTTCGGCTGAAGGCAGAACCGGGTCGACTGTGTGGATTGTTCCGCCTCGCAGCAGCAGCTCATCCATGGTTTTAAAAGGGTACGAATGCCGCTGCCGTATCGTCAACCGATTTTTGTGAATGGATATCCAGGAGGTCCCGTTTGCCGTCAGTTCAACCGCGGATGAGGTTTTCGATGAAAGTGAAACTGTAGAAGCCGCCCCGAACATCCCCGATCTGGGCGATCCAGGGCCAGAGTTCGACAGGGGGAATCTGGATGCTGATCCCGTGGGTCATGGCAACCGCGAGGTTACAGTATCGTTGTGATACACCTGGCAAAGGAGGGCTGTATATCTCGGCGAGAATTAGTATAAAATACGTTTGAAAATTCACCCGGCTTGGGGTAGAATTGGAGCAACATCTAAATTTGGGGAGGGATACATGGCTGAGTACGAAGCCTACTGCGTCAAGTGCAAAGCGAAACGGATGATGAAGGACGCTCAGGTCGTCACCAACGCTCAGGGCCGCCGCCAGGCAAAAGGGATCTGCCCTAACTGCGGCACCAAGATGAACCTGTTTCTCAAATCACAGTAACGCGTTAGACACTCGGGGCGAAAGCCCCCATCCCCCCCTTCAGTGAAAGGACGATGGGCGGCCCGATCTGAAGGGACGACATTTAAATCACCCCGCCTCTTTGAGGGGGCATTGCGCTCGACAGGCCGTCACGTACAGGGACGGTGCATCAGACCCAGCGACGATGGATCAGAGTGTGTAGCTGTCTGCAAAAATCAACGAAGCCGGTTTGAGTTTTTTCTCCATCCAGGTGGATACGATTGCTGAGCGTCACAATCATCAACTGACCCGCAGGCTCTATCCAGACGCTCGTCCCCGTACCGCCGGTATTGCCGTAGGACCCGTCACTGAAAAGTGGGCCCACCGGAGAACTCTCATCCTGTAGGAGAAAACCGAAGGACCGCTTGCCGTTGAGGCCGGCGGTCAGGGAAGTACGCATCAGTTTGACCTGATTCGTCGAAAGCAACCGAAAACCGTTCACAACACCGCCGTTTTCAAACAGGGACAGAAGCTGCAGGACGCTGGGAGCGGTGGCGAACAGCCCCGCGTTACCTCCCTCCCCGCCCAGGCAGTAGGAGTCTCTGTCATACACCTGCCCGCGGATCCACCGCTTTCGCCACGGGCACCGCCCGGTGGGAGCAACCCGCCCCCAGAGAACGACGGGAGGATTAAAAAAGGTATCGGCCAGACCGCAGGGAGCGGCTACCAGCTGGGCAAAGAGCTCCTGCAGGCGGGCACCGGTCACTCGCCTCAGGAACTGCCCCAGCAACAGATAGCCGGTTTGGCCGGGGAGCACCTGTTTTCCCGGTGGCTTTTCGGGCTTAACCGCCAGCAGCGTCTTGACTGCCCGGTTGTAATCGATATTCCGGGCGTCCGGAAACTCCTTGTACAGCTGCGGACTCAGCGGCAACCCCCCGGTATGAAGCAGCAGTTGCCCCAACGTGATGTCCCCGCTCTCCTGCGTGATCTCCGGCACGAAGTACCCGATGGTCTCCCCGACGCCGATCTTTTCCCGGCCCATGATCATGACCGTCAGCAGGGCGGTGGCCAGAGGTTGGGTGATTTCCGACAGATCGAAAATCGTATCCTCCGTCATGTCCTCCCCTTGAGGATCGAGCTGTCCCTTTGCCTGCGAGAATACGACCGCGCCCCGCTTCGAAACCAGAACGACGATCCCGAGAAAGATTTTCTGTTCGATCGCCGAGTCGATCAGGGATTCGAGATCATGCGGATGTTGAGTTGACACGGATCAACCTCCCCCCGCCTACACCATATTGCAAATACGTCGGGGTTTCAAATCAACGGATGAGATTCGCTGAGATTCAAACGGTCCGATAGTAGGATTTCCGGTCGTGGAGGGTCTTGTGGAGGCGGCCCTCCGCGATCAATCGCTCCACAAGCCCCCAGTCCGCCTCCGATTGTTCGAGGATCCTGCGCAGGGCGTCTTCGCGCAGAGGGTGGACCGCGGCAATGCTCAGGATGTCCTGGGCCGTATCCGCGGTGACGGTGAACTGATCCCCTTCGTATTCGGTGAGGCTGTACACGTTCAGGCCGGCGTCCTCGAAGGCTCGCTCGGCCCGGTTCAACTGCTCAGCATCTGGAATACGAACACCGAGTTGTGCCGGAGGTCGGGAGGGTACGGAGAGGTAGGCCGTTTGGGGAGAAAGCCCGGACAGATAGTCGGCCAGTGCCGCAAGCTCGCTGGGATTGGTGTTCTCCCGATCCACCAGCATGGTTTCACTGACCAGCTGCCCTCTGTACCTCGAGGCAAAGGTCCGGATACCCTCGAGCACCTTTGGGAACTCCAGGCGCCGGTCCGGTCTGTTGATGCGCCGCCAGATCGACTCGACAACACTGTCCACCTTCACGGATACCCAATCCGCCAGGCTTACCGCCTCCGCCACCTCCTTCCGCCAGAGCATCGAACCATTGGTGATTACGGCAACGGGGTAGCGCAGTTCCTTCCTGAGCATGGAGATCAGGGTTCCAAGGTTCTTGTCTAGGGTCGGCTCGCCATCGGGAACGAAGCTTACATAATCGACCGTATGATCATCGGCTCCTACCTTTTCAATCCTGGCCTTCGTTTCCCGCAGGAGCTCTTCCGGTGGATAAAAAACTGCCGGCTCCACCTGCATCTTGGTCGTCCGTCCAACCTGGCAGTAGATGCAGGAGTAGCTGCAATACTTGTAAGGTATGTTGTTGAGCCCGAGACTTCGCCCGAGCCTTCTGGAGGGAACCGGTCCGTATACGAGCATGGCTTTTTGAGAATATTCTCAATTAAAACATAATACAACTCACGGTTTTTGGCAACACTCCATGCGACTGGTTAGCGGATCTTTGCTGGTTTCGCGGCTTCCTCTCCACCGGAGTTGTATCAGGGCGGGTCGGGCTGCGCGGCCAGCCGTCCGTCGAAATCCTCACGGTCCTGCTCCGGTTTCAGGGGGAACTGCACAGGCCGGCGGTCCCGGTTGGATCTGTATATCCCTGTAAACAGCTCGACGGTCTTCCGCCCCTCCTTACCGGTGACCAGGGGCTGTCCGTCCTCCAGGACCGCACGCAGAAAATCCTCTACCTGCAGCCGGTGATAGTAGCTGGTTGCATCGATGGTCCGGAAGAACTCCGCGTCCTCCCCTTTCCACCGCTCCAGCAGGGACTCCTCTCCGGGAACGGTCCACAGGTCATTCAGCGGCGGCTCCAGAACCGGAGACATGCCGGCAATGAACATGGCCCCGCCGTCGGTCTGCACCCCCACCGAAGCGCCGTTGCTCCCGTGTACATGGACCTTGCCGTAGAGGCCCGGCTTCTGGGAGTTGGAGACCACGATGTTCCCCAATCCCCCATTGGCGAAGCGGATCACCGCCACGGCCGTATCCTCCACCTCGATGTAGGGGTGATTGAAGTTGTCCCAACAACCGTACAACTCCGCGACCGGACCCATGAACCAGAGCAGCAGATCGAGCTGGTGCGGCGCCTGGTTGACCAAGACCCCTCCCCCCTCCATCTGCCAGCTGCCCCGCCAGGGGTCGCTGCGGTAGTAGGGCTCATCCCGCCAGCCCAGCATAGCCACCATCCCGAGGACCGGCGTGCCGATCTTCCCCTCGTCGACGGCCCGCTTCACTCGCACAACCGGGACGTACCAGCGGCGTTGGCTCACCGTTGCCAGGGTGCAGCCGCTTTTAGCGGCGGCGGCGATCATGGCGTCACAGTCCTGCAGGGAGGCAGCCAGCGGTTTTTCCACCAGGACGTGTACCCCCGCCTCCAGAGCCCGGACCGCGGGTGCGGCGTGGAAGGGATGGGGGGTGCAGACCACCACGGCCTCGACCTCTTTGAGCATCGCATCCAGGTCGGCGTATCCCTTGGCTCCGTAGCGCCCGGCGAAGGCGGCGGCTTTGCCCGCAGAGCGGCTGTAGGCGGCCACAAACTCGGATCCCCGCAACCCCGAGAGCGCCTGGGCATGGGTGTGGCTGACTTTCCCGCAGCCGATCACCCCGGTACGCAGTTTCTTCATTCCAACTCCTACGGAACCAGCACCACCTTCATCAGGTCGGATTGTCCCCGGTACAGCCGCTGGAACCAGGCGGCCCCTTCGGCTAGAGGCGCCGTGGCGCTGATCATGGCGTCGACATCCACGGCTCCGCGACCGATGAGCTCCAGGCAGGTCGGGTACTCGCCGCTGGAGGCGCATGAACCGTTGACGCTGATCTCCCGTGTGACCACGGACTGCAGCGGGAACTCCACCGACGGTTTCAGGTTACCGATCACGGTCAGGGACCCTCCCCTGCGCAGCGCGGCTACCGCATCCTGCAGCGAAGCGGCCACGCCGACCGCTTCCACGGCCACGTCCACGCCTCTGGCGGCATGCTTGCGCACTTCCACACCTACCTCGGCATTCCCCGAGTCGATCAGCGCATCCGCTCCTAGCCTGCGGGCCCATTCGAGCCTGCCCTCATCGATGTCCGCGGCGATCACCGGGCTGCAGCCGAAAGCTTTGAGCACCTGAACGGCCAGGAGACCGATGGTTCCGGCTCCGACCACCACTGCGGAGTCGTTCAGCTCCACCGGAGTTCTTCGCACAGCATGGACCACGACGGACAGGGCTTCCACCATCGTCGCCTGAGGAAAACCGACCCCGTCGGGCAGCGCGTAGAGGATGTGAGCCGGCACAGCCACATACTCGGCAAAGGCCCCGTGCTGCCGGTACTTGTCGCAGGAGACTCCGAGAACCCGGCGGTTGTCACAGAGATTGATCTCCCCCCTGCGGCAGTGCCAGCAGGTACCGCAGTAGATCGTGGAGTCGAAGGTGACCCGCTGTCCTGGCTTCCAGCCTTCGACCACCTCCCCGACCTCCGCGACGAGGCCGGCCGCCTCGTGACCCATGATGATCGGCGGCTGCCGCCGCCCGCTGGAGCCGTCCATGCCATGGACGTCGCTGCCGCAGATCCCGCAGGCCTTGACAGCGATCAGTACCTCCCCCGGCCCGACCTCCGGGTCGGGGACGTCCTTGTAGGCGAACCGGTTGTACTCTTCCAACACCAGGGCTTTCATGGAATCCTCATCTATCGAAATCTCTTCCGACGGGGTTGCCGGTCGGGATTTCGATGCCGGCAGGTCTGCTCGAAGCGTTCCTTGGAGGTCATACTTGTGCATCATACGCAACAATCGGGATCACTTCAATTGATCAGAGGGCCCCGGTTTGATTACTATACATCTGCCGGATCTCTCCGGAGCCATGCGGCCCATCCGGAGATCTCCTGGGTGGATTTCCGCTACTACCGACGGCGGCTCAATGCTCTGATCGAAGAGCACGCGGCGAAGGAAGGATAGATGAAAAAAAGAACGGATTACCTCAGCTGGGACGAGTACTTCATGGGGGTGGCCCTGCTCTCGTCTCAGCGAAGCAAGGATCCCAATACTCAGGTCGGCGCCTGTATCGTGAATCCCAAAAACAAGATCGTCGGAGTCGGCTACAACGGGTTCCCCACCGGCTGTTCCGACGACGAGTTTTCCTGGAATCGGGAGGGGGATTTCCTGGATACCAAATATCCATACATCTGCCATGCGGAGCTCAACGCGGTGATCAACAAGATCTCCGCCGACCTGTACGATTGCCGGCTGTACGTGGCCCTGTTTCCCTGTAACGAGTGCGCCAAGGTGATCATCCAGGCAGGAATCACCGAGGTGATCTACCTCTCCGACAAATACGCCAAGACCGACGCAGTCAAAGCCTCCAGGCGGATGTTCGAGGCTGCGGGAGTGCGTTGCCGGCAGCTGGAGGTGAGCCGCTCGCAGGTGATCATCCTCTTCGCGGAGCAGGGATGTTCTTCAACAGCCGATTGCAAAACAGGGGTAAATAAATAAAAAGAGCAGTTGAAACCTTCCTCCCCGGCCGGATTTTCTTATATTAGATCTAGCCCGCCGGGTCGGCATCGAGCGCCGTAAACGGTCCGCACAACCCCACCGGGGGCGCGAGTCCAACAATGACCGAGAAAAAGCAGACCCGCTACCGCCTAAAATGGATACGCGATATTTCCAAAATCCCCAAGGAAGCCTGGAACGCTCTGGCGCTTCCCCTTGACACGCCGATCCTCGAGTGGGAGTGGCTGCACCGGATGGAAGCCTCGGGGAGCATGCGCCCGGAAACCGGCTGGCTGCCCATCCACCTGACCGTGTGGGCCGGCAGCGAACTGGTGGCCGCTGCTGCCCTTTACGTCAAGGGGCACAGCGAGGGAGAGTTCGTGTGGGACTACATCTGGGCGGACGTAGCCGGCCGTCTGGGAATCCCCTACTATCCCAAGATGGTGGGCATGAGCCCGGCTACTCCCGTATCGGGGTACAGATTCCTTATTGCACCGGGAGAGGATGAGCAGGTGCTGACCGCAGCCATGGTCGAAGCCATCGACGGTCTGTGCCGTCAGAACAACATGGCGGGCTTGAGCTTCAACTACGTAGACCCGCAGTGGCTGAAGGTAATGGAGGATCTGGGATTCGTCGCCTGGATGCACCAGAGCTACGTCTGGGAAAATCCCGGGTTCACCAGCTTCGAGGAGTACCTCTGGAGCTTCGACAAGAACCAGCGCCGCAACATCCGGCGGGAGCGCAAAAAACTCTCCGAGCAAAACCTGACGATTCGACCCTTCAGCGGCGATCAGATTACCGTCGAGCTGTTGGATAGGATGTACCATTTCTACGAGCTGACCAATGCTCAGTTCGGCCCCTGGGCGGCCAAGTACCTGAATCGGGAGTTCTTCTCCGGACTGTTCGACGACTACCGTCATCGAATCCTGCTTCTGGGAGCCTACGATCTGGAGAACAACGGAGATCCCGTGGGCATGTCCTTTCTGCTGAACAAAGGTGAACAGCTGTACGGCCGTTATTGGGGAAGCACCGTTCATTATGACAGCCTGCACTTCAACGCCTGCTACTACGGCCCTATCGAGTGGGCGATCAACAACAGCATACGGCGCTTCGACCCGGGAATCGGTTCTTCCCACAAAACGCGCCGGGGCTTCCAGGCTATCGCCAACTGGAGCCTGCATCGCTTCTACGATCCGAATCTGGCCCGTATCATGGCGCAGCATATCGGTGAGATCAACCACATGGAGCAGGATCGGATCGATGCCCTGAACCGGACCGTGCCCTTTGCCGAAAACAGGTCTTCCCTTTCTTGACCAAAAACACCTCCTGCCTTCAAATTAATGTATGAAACACCTGCTTCTACTGGTACTCGCAGTGAGTTTTCTCGCCTGCACCTCCGTGCCTTCCCCGCCTGCCGAACCGACCTCCGCCGATACTCCGGAACAGGTGCAGGAGCCGGAGCTGAATCCCTCCCCGGGATACAGAATCCTGAAAGAGGGGCGGCACAACCACGATAACTGGCTGCAGCTGAACGAGTACTTCCTAATCCACTACCTGTACACCGATATCTTTCAACGTTTCGGCCTGCACAAAATCTTCAGTCTGGAAGACAAGATCAGGATCCTGGCCGGGGTTCTGTACAATCTGGATTTTCAGACCCCCGTAAACCTGATCTTCGACAACTTCACGGAGCAGGGGTCTCTGGTGGTATCCCTGCAGTTGATGCAGATCGGGGAGCAGCGCAGCGTTCTGCTGGCCACCAACACGGACCGGGAGGGTACGACGATCTATCTCGGGGTGGAGAACGTGGCTAAAACCTACAAACGCTCCTACGTGATCGTGGAGGATCAATTGATCGCGCTGCCGGATCTGTATTCGCTCAGCAGAGAATCCGCGCTCATCCGGGAAAACAGTGCGGACAGACTCGCTAGATTTTATATCTTCGACGGAAACATCAGCAACGACAGCGTGGCTGAAGGACTGCTGATCGGTTCAATTCGGGAAGCCAAAACCCCGCTGGAGCGCAGTCGCTCCGAACTGATTCTCAGCCGCTACTACATGTCCCAAAACAGACTGGCGGAAGCCCAGGCGCTACTTCTGGCTGTTGGCAGTCAGCTGGCCCGCATCGGTGGAAGCGATGCACTGCGGGAAGACTATTCGATTGCTTACGAGGAGCTTCTGATTACAAATGCCCTGAAAGAACACGAGGAGCAGATGCGGGAAACCCGACCCAAGTCCCTCTAAGATCCCTGCCCAGGATCCGACCCGGAGGCTGCATCCGCTTTCTCACCGTTGCCCCCGTTTTCTTGCCCCGGCCGGGCCTCGCCATCCGTCTTGGTACCCTTGGGTTTCCTGGGCTTTCTCGTCTTGATCGTGACCTCGCCGCTTTTCGGATCCAGGTCCACGTAGGCCTTTCCTCCCTTGGTCAGAGCTCCGAACAACACCGAATCCACGAAGAAATCTTTCACCTTCTGCTGTACCAGCCGGGCGATGTTGCGGGCACCGAACTCGGGGCTGTACCCTTTGTCCGCCAGGTGCTTGCGGCAGGCTTCGCTGACCTCTATGGCGATCCCCTTTTCCTGCAGCTGGTCTTCGAACAGCCGGATCTCCTTGTCCACGATCTGAAGGATCACCTGCTCATCCAGACGGTTGAAGGTCACCACCTTGTCCAGACGGTTGCGGAACTCCGGATTGAAGACCCGGTCCACCGCGTCATCGATGGCATCGGCTCCGATCACCCGCTCACCGAAACCGATCGAAGCCTTGCCCAGCTCCCGGGCACCCGCGTTGGAGGTCATGATCAGGATGACATTTCGGAAATCCGCCTTCCGCC